>Ga0208181_1000943_pt1 | contig 12346 bp, 10 predicted proteins | sample MalvirDeepMed_s6_FD_184244 | JGI IMG/M metagenome (GOLD analysis project Ga0208181, IMG submission 184244) | Marine viral communities from the Global Malaspina Expedition - Malaspina viral metaG DeepMed_s6 (SPAdes) (version 2) | ecosystem: Environmental > Aquatic > Marine > Oceanic | place... | reverse complement strand
GGTGATAGGGGCCAGGAATAAGGGGGGTACTCCAGTGGATTGACAGGAGTCCCCATTCCCAGCACCCCCGGATTAGCAGCAGTGCTTAAATAGTGTAAGGGGCCACCTTCCTGATAATCAGAAACATCATAAACGGGTGGTGGTGGGGGTTGCATGAAGCGAGATGGGTCCCCCCGAGTTGCAAGCTGATTTCCTTCCAGACTGAAGGGGTTGGGGCCGCCCCGAGGGGTACCCCGTGCATAGAGGCTAGTGCTGGGCGCGAGAAGATTTCGAGTCTCTTTCTCCGCTGGGCCTGTATAGATCATCTTGGATTACACCTCCCCCCTGAAGACCCTCACAGGTTGAGGCTGCATTCCTGCATCTTCTACCATGCGACCAATCTTCTCATTATCAATGAACGAATAATAGCAACCGTTTCCATTAGGGCGCAACTGATTATCGAGGACTTCCTTCAATTCTGTAAAATCCACATCAGGTTGAGTCACAATCAATGGTTCCATATGCCACTGGAGTTGCAGGCAGAGCAACCCCACAATCTCTTCTTTATCGTTTTCAGCCACTGCCATCACACTCACAGCGGGATTGGGGATAGGGATGTCCTCAAATAGATCCCCTAACTTGTCCCACTCCTCTGGAAGCAGTAGTCGGTATTTCATCGTGTCCTCATCGCCGGTAGTAGGCTAACAGTTCAGTGTTGCGTAACTCCAGAGTGCTTACTGTATGGGTGTGTGTGCCAGAACCCACAGCCACTGTACTGCCTGCAGCATCGTTGTCTACTGTGGCGGTAGCCGATGGGGTTCCTGTAGTACCTGAGGCTGCTGTAGGGCCAATCGTTGCCCCCGTGTCAATGAGTTTGAGATAGGCTGCAGTGGTGTAGTTGGGGACAGTGACATTGGTGGTGGTCCCATCTGCATTGAGTCTGGCTACCGTACTCCCGTCACACTGTTGCCATGCATTAGCACCTAGGGTGTTGGGGGCTGCCCTGAAGGATTGAATGTAGTCACTGCCAATCTCTCCGGGTCCCCAGGACCACGCCCCACCCTGCCACTCCAGAACATGGCTGTAATCAGTAGCCTCAAACATAAGGAAGGCATCACTGGTACCTAGATCACCGGGCAGACTCGCCACCACTGTCCTCATGATGCCTGTCAGGTACGCCCACTGGTTGAGGGTGTTGATGTAGTAGAGCACAGTACGGTCTGTTTCATAGAACAAGGTACCCACTGCATACTCAGCAGGGTTGAAATCGGCCACACGCACTGCATGGGTATCCTGGAGAATAGATGCCACACCCAGTGTCTCGGGGAGCAGGTCCTGCAAGTTGAGGGGGTAATTGCCGGTGGCCTGCAACTGCGCCCGCATGAAGGGAGCCAGTGCTCGGGCTAGTTCTGCATCTGTGGGCAGGTCCAGCGGGGTGTGGACTGCAGACTCGATAGCCGATGTGATTTGCAGTAAGACGCGCTCTACCCCTATCGGATTCTGCAGATCGTGGATATTGAATATAGGACGCTTGAAATGCATCAGGAGAACGGTTGCAACTGTTGATACGGGCCGGTATCTCCCCACTGTTTCATTTCAAACAAGGTGCCACTGGGGTCCAGCCTGAACTCGGTGGTAGAAGATAAACGGAACTTCCACAGTTTAGCCTTCCACACCGGAACCCGCAGGACATCTGTTCTCTGGACACCCCCGCTGTTGGTGATGGTGATAGTGGGTTGGGTAGTGCCATCAAGGACGGTTACCAGACTCAGGTCTGCAGTAGAGGTGTGGGTGATGCGAATCAGCCCTACATATTTATAGTTAGGTAAGGTGAAGATGGTGTCATTGGATTCCCACGCAAAGGCAGATATGGAACTCATCGAGGAGATCCAGCGTGGACCCCAGATAAAGAGCTGGGGGCGTGGCGCACCCAAACTGCTCCATGTAATGTTCAGACTGATATTACGGGCATATTGCCATGCTGTACCCAGCACGATGGCATCCTGCAGGCGGGTGGCATTGTTGACGGTGACAGCGGCGAAGGTAGTGGCGCGGTTATTCACCCCCGGAGTCACTGTCAGGTCCAGCCCTCCAGTATCGGAGTCCAGCAACAAATCCCCATAGAGCTTGTTAGCGCGGGGATCTCCCTGATCTAAGCTGGGGGTAGTAACGATGGAACTGATAGCTGTCCCATTGTCGTCATCACCCCCATAGCTGTAGAGGCGGCTGGTGGTGGCATCTGCGCCACCAATGAGGAGGTTGTGAACCCCATCACCCTCCTCCCCGTAATGCATGGCAATGTCTACCCCAAAGGAATCAAGGAACCAGCCACCGGGAGCCTCTCCTCTGGTGAATGCCCCCAGATCGAAGTTGAGTAGCAGAGTGCGCCGGTTGGCTGAAGTATCCCGATAATCAAAGTAGAGGTACTCATCGTAGTATTCCAGCCGCAGGTATGTGGCTTCGCTGCTGATGACATTGGGAGGGTTGATACCATTTACTGCACTCCCCAGTGTTCCCTCACTTGGGAACAGGGTGTAGAGATCTGCATCAGTGATAGGGACTGCCTCTCCTCCGGTACTCCCATAGATACCATCGCGGGTGAGGAACGCCATCAGTGGGGCTGGAGTGCGGATCAGAGCCCAGCGGGAGAACAGCCCGCGCCCACCGGGGATCTCCTGTGCAGTCCACGGTATGGAAGCATCTCCAGTAGGCATGATCTGGAACATGCGATCTGAGCTGAATACATAGCTGCGAAGGTTGAATACCACCCCGTTCATCAGGGGTTCTGATGGGGAAGTCACATCGAGATAGTTGATATCCTTGGTGGCATCGGGGTTGTGGGTGTTGGAGTAGTACAGGCGGCCCGGATTGATAGAGTCCCCACAGGCAAACACAGCCCCTAACTGCTCATCTCCCCACAGACAGGGGAGGGGTTGAGCTACACTGACAGGCTGATCGATGCGCCATATGAGGTCAGCCCCTAAGTTACCTGCATTCTCAAAAACCTCCAGTCGGCTTGTAGAGATCACCCGATAGATAGTGAAGACAGTGGATTGATCACTGCCAGAGGCGTTCAACTGGATCTGGGTTCCGGGTGACCATGCGGTATCAAAACTGGTGACCTTATCAACAATGGTAGTCCCGGCTACCGCTGTAGTGGTTCCGCTTACAGGCTGCCCAATGACAGGCCACGGTTGCCAGCGATCCTGCCCACTAGACGGGAGTTTGGCTGCAGTGCTGTCTAAGAACTCATCATCAAAGCTCGGGGTAGCCCCATTGTCAATACTGGCTACATAGTGCCAAGTGAGGATTGAACCCCCAAAGCGTTGGATATCCAAAACAAAATCAGTGAGATCCAGATTATTAGTACCAGCGGGAATAGGGTATTGGGGTGGACTCACAGTAATCGATTGTCTGCGGGCAGTTTCACCTCCTCTGGTAGCCGGGGACCAGTTAGAGGCCACTCCGGTAGCTGGAACCCGTGCTCTGTAACGATAGAGGTAAGGAACCCGAGTGGGGTCATCCAGACCAATGTCAGGACCATAGCCCCCACCTGCCCACCACGCATCAAAGTCGAGTTGGACAGTGCCGGTGGTGATGAGGGTGATGCCAATTTTAGCTACATTCTCCAGACTGCTGCTCTCATCGGTACCCACACGGGTGAAATCCCCTACACGGAATCTGAACTCCACCCACTGGGAATCACCCAGTCCCATCTGCTGACTCTGATCCTGGGTAAAGGGTTGGGCACCGGCTGCCTCTACTTCAGAGCGTAAGTGGGCACGGATAGCACGTAACTCGGTTAACTGCTGACCCTCTGGGCCTGCCAGATATTCCTCGCGGCTCAACCCCAAATCCACGGCCTCACCCAACTCTGTTTCCAGTTCAATCAACTCATCCTCAACTGCTCCCAGCTCTCCCTCAATAGCCGACTCATCAATGATGCGCCGCTGCACTGCTGTAGAACGATTGGAGATCAAGCTCTGAGAACCTTGGGCAGCAAGGGTCAAATCATTTGAACGGAAGGAACGCCAGTAGTAGTTCTGGGTAAAGTCATTAGTTGTGACATCCACATCGAGCAGGATCTTTCCTTCAGTTACCAGTTGGGGGTTGTCTACCCGCAGGCTGATGTGGATGTAATCATCACGGCGTACTGAGACTCCTGTAGTAAGTTCACTCAGATCGATGGCTCCAGCCAGTGACACTGTTCCGGTGCCCACTGTAACTGAAGTGGTGAGAGCATCCTTTTGAATCTGTTCTGCTGCTGCATGGGTATTAGCAAGATAGACCCGGAAGGAGGCCAGTACCTGAATGGCATTTCCTGCAGCCCACGTACTCGGGGTAGACAGGCGCATCGAAGTAGTGCCATCAGGACCGGTGATGACAGCAGTAATGCGGGCCAGTTCCCCAATAGTAGTGTTGTGGATTAAGGCGTTGAGTTGAACCTGTTCAATTTTGGTAGTCAGGATGAGCGATGCTGCACCACTGCTGCCCACATCGTAGAGAATACCCCCGGGAGCATCTCCAATGGTACCCGCAGTCCCCACTGGGTGGACTTCTTCTACAGTAACGGTTTCCTCATCACCCCCGCCGGGGTCAAACACTAAGCGGGAACCCGGACCAATGTTGACCGGACTGGTTGGAGATACGGTAGCCCACCCGGTACTACCCGTATCATAGATAATCTGTGCTACTGTGGTATTCACCTTACCCGGAGATACAGCCAGCAACGCTACAGCTCCAGCAGTTCCCGAATTAGCCCATGCTCCTACCGCTTCACCATCATTGATTACCTTGTATTTGGGTACTGTAGTGAGGGCTACAGCGGGTGCAGCAATGGGGAGACCAACACCGTGGGGCAATGGAAGCCCAATAGGGTGTACTGTACCCGCTGCATCCACCTTGCGCTGGCGAGACCGGTCTGCCACATACATCCAACTGGTTACACTGCCATCGGGGTGAAAGGGGACCATTGCCAGGGGGTCACCCGAGTAGCCACTATCGCGCTGAGTGAATGCTGCCTGACCTGTAGCCAGTACCGTGCCGGTGCCTACTATGCGGGTAAAGGTGGAGTTGAGGGGGTCATTGAGACGGCGCACACTGTGGGTGGGGGTATTGGCAGCCACCACCGAATTGATATCAGTTAACCCCTCACGTTGCTGAATGATGCCGTACTGATAAGCCCGCACATTCTGCAGGAAGGGAAATTTTTGGGGCTTCACACTATCTACAGGACGGTTCAGGTCCAGCCCCAGACAGTCAAAGCGTTGGGGATCACGTTGTTCTGGCATGGTCTTCCTTACCTGTTCAGGCGTACCGGCATGTTAGCCGCCACAAAGGACTGGGGCTCGGTCACTGAAGGCAGAGCCCCCAACCCATCAGCCTGCTCTCTGCGTGGCCGGTAATCTTTCTCCCGCTGACTGGAGTCCTTGGGAATAATAACGTACTGTGCTGCAGCCCCGAGCCGCTGATTGTAGGTGACCGACTGGAGGAGGAAGTTGTTTGCCTGCTGGGTGGTAGCCATCCACTCGGCTCCTCCTACCTTGAACATAGCGACATGCTCGGCATAATCTATAATCATGTCTATCTGCTCACGCCCAATCTGCACAAAATCCACATCTCTGGCAGGGATAGGGGCTTTACGCACCACATCGAAGATAGCTGAGTAGGGTCCCTGGGTATCGGCTACCGGGTAGACTGCCATCATATTCCAGCCAGCCAGTGCCAGCATGGTGGGCTTGCCGGACCCATCCTGCCAGTTGGGGGCACCCGCATCGAGGCCATCCAGGGTTCCCGGTATGGTGGGCAACCCGTTTAGTTCAGCATGGACCACCATGGCTAACATGCGGGCCAGTTCCACAAACTGTTGGTAGCGTTGCTCACAGAACTGGGATCGCTGGGGGTCTCTGGCCTGCCCATCAATGGCAAGCAGGTCCGCTAAGGCACCCCATTTGATCGCCGGGGTGAGGTCATCGGGCAGCCCCAGAGCTGTGGCAGACACTGCAGGGTCTAAAGCCGGTCCTGTACTCACCGTAAGCAGGTCCAGAGAGCCACCTAACTGCGGTGGCGGGTCTAACTGGATCTGGAGGGGTGGAGGGGCCAGTATCGAGTAGGCGCGTGGTGTACCCTGCTGTGCGCTCCATTCCGGGTTAGCCAGTGTCATCGATCTCTCATCCTCACGCCAGAGGGTGGAGTAATACTGGTAGGGGACAGCACTACGATAGGCTGCCCGCCTCACATCGATGATGGTATCTGCGAGAACCTGACGCCCCGTGATTGCCATTGCAGGGGTGGAGCGCGTGATGATGATGCCGGTGTCTGAGAGGAACTGGTTGCGGCGGCGTGTGACCGAGTTACTCACATCGGCATAGTTGAACTGTGCGGTACCGGGCCACGATGACTGCGTAGTAGCCAGTTCAAGCAACTGGTACTGGATCTGCTGGATGATATCCCGGTCTGTCACCGTACTGTTGATCAAGCCCGCAGCCAGAGCGGTACTCAGATCAAAGAAGGGTGTCGCTGCAGTGAGGGTTAACGATGCGGTGCGCTCTCTCCAGAAGGCTGAGAGAACTCCAAAGGTGCGCAGGGCTTCAGTGAGCCACAGCTCCAGTTCTGCAGTAGTCCAGAACGAGGTGCCAGAGTCGGCTAAACGATTGGCTAACTGGGTCTTGAGAGATAACCATGTAGTGTGGGTGTAGGGCATAAACCATTGTTATGGAATAGATTAAGGGGGATTGGGTAACCGGAGAATGGTGATATTCAAAATCCAGTTCACATCATACGCCCCGCCAGTCACCTCCACTTCAAAATCATTACCCGTGGCCTTCATGGTGGCATCCCACGCTGCGGTGTGTTCTGCGGTATGCACGGCTGTTACGGAGCCCACCAGCGCAGCGACACCAGCGTTATGGCGAAATGTAGCCATCTGCACATAAGCGTTGGGGTCACCGTTACTGTCACGTTGCGCCAGTATGGTGGTATTTACCTGTGCTGATTCATCGGCGGCCAGAGTGTAATCATACATTACTTGAACTGGGTCCCCAACGTCAGTGGTTAAGTGAATCCCATCGCGTTGCAAGGTGCCCTTATCACGCTCTCCAGCCAGTATAAAGGTATCGCTGGTCCACGTATTAAACAGCACTCTCGCATCCCGATTACTGGATACATTCACCCCATTATTAGGCCCATCCCCGGAACTGGCGGTAAGTTCAATCGGTACAGTCAGCCCACTGAAGCGATTACCTGTAATCGTGCATCCATCTGCATCTACTACCTTTACTCCTCCAGCCGCTAAAGCCAGTTCGGTGATGCTGTTATTGGTAATCACCATCCCCTGACAGTTCTGGGCTACAAGGATGGCAAAACCCAGGCCTCCTACACTCATACTGATATCGTTTCCAGTTACCAGGGTAGATAGCAATCCTGCCAGCCCGGTGGGGCCTAACTCGATTACCCCCTCAGTAGCCCCAGGATCGTAGGTTTCAAACCGGTTGTTGGAGATAGTAGTACCCGTGGTCGCAGTCCCTGCAGCAATCCCCTGCACCGTGATGGCAGTAACTTTGTCATTACCATTGAAGTAACAGCTATCCACGCGGGTATGGGCAGAGGCAATGGTGATACCACCACTGTAGAAACTGCATCCAAAGAACCCTCCCGCATCGGTGGAGTCAGCAACTACCCCGTCCACAACACTGCTGAACAGAACCCCCGAGGCTGTAGCCGCAGCGAAGCGGCAGGTCTGAAATCGCCACCCGGTACCGTTGGATACCACTAAGGCATCCGATTTAGCACTCCCATCATTGGCTAGGTTGTCAAAGAATACATCCCGCACATTGACACCAAAGGTAGCTACCCCCGATATCTTCAGCACCTCATCAGTAGATACCGCATCATCAGTGGGACACAGGCGCGTCCCGTAACCTACAGCTCCAAATCCTGCACCCGCTCCCTGGATATTGACTCCATCATCTGAGATGGTCCAGTTTTTGAGGGCATAGCTGCCGCGTGGAATGATGATGGTGCCTCCAGTTGCAGGCAGCGAGTCCACTGCTGAAGTGAAGGCAGCGGTATCATCAGTAATCCCATCGCCTACCGCACCAAATTCACGCACATCGGTACCACTGGGATTACCCACATGCATTGCAGTGATGGAGAAAGGAGCGGTGATACCACCCCCGCTGAACTGGATATCGTAAACCCCATCCAGGGTAAGGAAGGACCACCTTCCAGTGGTGGCATCAGCAGTGAAGGGGTTTGCCAGAGAGGTGGGAGGAACGCTGTTATCACTATAGATAGTAGCTAGAGTCGAGGTACCCGACTCATAGACGGTTATTGTAGCCCCTCGAAAGGACTGCTGGAACCGTTGCGTCCCACTACCCTGAGTACCGGTGATAACAACCGATATCCCACCTTCTTCAACCCAACCGGATACACGTTCCATTCCAAGTATCTCCTCTGGCTGCATGGGAGGTTCTGGAGGCTCTAGGGGGTCCACCCGAGGGGTTCTATATAACCCCAGCACCCGGATAATCCACCCCCAAATGGCTCTCAGGAGCCTCTTCACTCACTTACTCGTCGCTTTTGAGACGCTCGTCAGTGCGATCTGAAGGAGTCTTGATACTGGGGGAATCCTTCACACTCACACCATCATATGTTTTTTCTGGTGCAGCATTGGGGCTGGGAGTGCGCCCCTTGTATCCGGGTTCTCCATTGTAGATACCGGGACTGCCTTCATCCATAGGGTTCTGGCTCTTGCCTGCCAGATCACTTGCAGGGGATTTAATATCAACCACTGTGGGCCTCCTTCAAAGTTAAATTGCGTGAGTCTGTAGCCAGTCACTGTCTCCCAATGCAGGGATAGGAGCAAATGGCATAACTGTTGCTTCCTGATACGTGACATCAGCCATAAATACTTCTTCATCATTACGCTCGGCCTGCATGATCAGGAACTCTGCAGTGCGCTCATGGCGATCTGCCAGTTCCAGCCGGTAGTAAGGATTGGGCTTATCAGCACTGGGACCGGGCCAGCGGGCTGCATCTGCGAGAGCCACCTCTAATAACATATCCCCATTGATGAAACGGGGCAACGTTGCACCGGGTTCTGAGAGATCTACTGCTCGTTTCCAGTACAGGAACGGATACACATACTGGGCCTTCTGGTGGGGCCAGATCTCGTAGCGCGGGCTACCGGGGTTGGAGCCTGCTGTAGTACGGATCACAAATACATCGTTGACTACATACACCACTGCAGCGGGCCAGAACACGTTTACCCCATCCTGGAGTTCCTGGGCAGTAGCTGTCGTGGTGACTCCAGTGGTGTAGCTGCCCTCATCTTTTTTCCACTGGAACACAGCTACCCCTGTAGCACCCCCAGTGGTGACCTCTACGGTGAAGATGGCATCATTGGGACCGGTGTAGGTACCAGAGCTGGAGGGGTCCGGGTTCCCTGCTGCTCCATCCACCTGCAGGGGCTGGCCTACCTTGCCGGTCTGGTCCTTGGTGTAATCACGCCATGCAACAACGTAAGCATTCCCACTGTTAGCGCGTTGGGCATCTACAGCGTTGAGGATGTTCTGGGTGTAGTTGAGTACGAGTTGCCAGTTGAAGCGAGGATCGTAGAGCGTTATGAATGATTCAAAATCTGCTGGTGGCGTAAAGAACGCCTGATAAATTTCGTAAGTTACCGTTGCTTGCGTAGAACCACCCCACACCTCATCGAGAGTAAGCTGGGTGGCACTGTCTACAGATTGAACAGTGTAGATAGGGGCAGTGGTACCAATGCGGAACTGCTGGCCCACCAGATCACTGGTCCACGCTGTAGCGACTCCGGTCACGATGGTGGAGGCACGGGTCACACTGACAGTGCCCGTGGTGTAAACAAGGGGGACGAGAAACTGACTGTGGGTATACATCCAGCTCCACCTGCGGCGTTCAGCCACACGGCGAAAAGCATTGCGTACCCAGTCTTCTGCTAGAAAGCGGCCCGCTTGAGGGGCACGGAGCAGGACACGCCCAACGATATCATTGAAAGTGTCAATTGCCACTCCGTACCCCCTAGCCGGTTTAGTTAGTTGCCTGTCACCGACACATGAGTACCGACTTCAGCACCACCTGTCTGCAAGGTCAACTGCGTCCCGTTAGCTGTGGTGGCTGCAGTATACCCAATCGCATTGTTGGTATTGGATATTACAGTTCCAAAGTTAAGGTTACGCATGGGGATATCCAATGTATCGCCGTCTGCTGCAATATCAATATTGTAGGCTAATTGCCGCAGATGACCAACCACATTGGTCTGGAAGCGTGTGTTGATTGTGACTGCTGCCATCCTACACCTCCTTACGATTGTCTGAAGTCCATATCAATATCCACATTGACTTCACCACCAGAAGCTACTCCTCGGGCTACCCCGAGACGCTGGAAGGTGGGTGCAGTGCCAACTGCAATACGATCCGCTGCAGCGGCTGCCGCAGCTTCACCAATCACAGTCTCACCAACAGCAAACGTGTTACCACCATCATCAACAGCGATATTGTCACCTTGGATAAGGATATCGATGTAGTTATCGGCTGTTGCCGCAACCCGAATGATCCCAGCGATGAAGTTGAGATACGCATTGGTACCTACTGAGCCTCCAATAGCCTGATCACGGTTGTTGGTAACGATGTATTCGTCCTTATCTTTCCAGTAGGCCAGCATACCCGAGGCCGCGACCCCTACCGGAGTAGTGGAATCGGCACCCGAGTCAAACTTGACGCGCTGATAAACGCGGTTATTGTAGTCGAATTTCTGGCCTAGACTACCGGGCTGACCACCCGCATTGGCATTGGTGGTTGTTACACCCCAATCCGCAGGCGTGATGTTGGTAGCATCAGGAGTACCTTGCGGGAGCCAGATCGGTTGAGTTCTTACACTATTTGGCATGATCTACCTCCTTTAGCCGGTAATCCGGTAATACTGTTTATGGTAACGCGGTGCAAAAGTCACCGCACAGCCAGCCAACACCTGACCGGCAATTTTAGTGTTGCCCTGTCCCGGCTTGAATCCTGTAAAGCCAAATCCAAACTCTGGGTCATCACTGACATAGAAGTTCATGAAAGGCTTACGGGCATTGATCCAGAACAGTGTTTCACTGAAGGAACCTGCTGCCGGGTAACCCCCCACAGGGGCGGGATACGCAACCAGGGCTCCATTGGATGATTGGGTCATGAAGGTGACAGCAATGGGGTCTGCCGTACCGTTGGTACCGAATAGATGGGCTCCGGGAGCATAACGAGAACGCATCAGGGTGGCTGTATTGAACTTCATTCCATTGAAGCCAATCTTCGGGTCCTGAGTATCGTTGAAGCGTTGCTGGGTCTGGAACTTCTCTTTGATGAAGGAGTAGCCGTTATAGGTGGTGACACCTACATTGGGTTCCCATTCTTCGGGACCAAAGCTAGCTGCAGCATAACCTTCCTCAAGGCCATTGCCTCCCGTGTACTCAATGGTGCCGTTCACATCGATGGGGACTGAGTTCAATACGGACCCTACTGCTCCACCCCTAGTGATGGTGCCGTACTGGGCATAGGTATTGTTGTCCCATGATGCTGTGGCGTTATCATTGAGAGCCTCTGCCAACCCGTTGAATAGCGGGGTGAAATTAGCTCGGATACCATTGAGATACATTGCAAGCTCAATCTGACCACCAATAGTCATATAAGCATTGCGGGTACGGGCATCAATGAGCCGGAAGGCTGCATTATCACCCTTGTTCAATACCTGAACATCTTCCTTAGTCATTGTGACGTTGGATTCAATGAACTTCAGGTTGAACTGTAACTCCTGCTCTACTTGCGGCTCAGTGATATCAAACTCCTTACCTTTCTGGTAGAAGCCACCGATCATGCCGTCATAGAGGAAGTTCTCTCCAATTAACCGACCACCATCGAAGTCTTCACGTAGGGTCTGCTTGGCATAAGCTGCCAGTGGACCCCCGTTAAACACCATGTCGATCAGTTCTGGAGTTTTACGAATGAACCGTTTAGTAGCCACGGTTAAGGCGTTGAGTTCTGCCATTCGAGCATCCTCCCTGGATTAAACCAACTGAAGAAGCTCATCATACGGGGCGGGCTAAGGGCGCGGGCCGGGAGTGAGAGTAGTTGGTGCTCTGGTTAACCTGCTTCCATCAATTTAGGATCGTTTAATGCTTCCAGGAACGCATCACGCCCAGAGGTGGATTCTTCACCCTTCTCTGCGTTGAGACGCTCGTGTAGCAAACTCAGCTCCATTGGTTTGGTACTGACAGGTACTTTATTGCGGGAAGCAAAATCCTGGATAGCTTCCTCGCGAATACGCTTATCACGCTCATCCTGAGACTTAGTGCGGATCT
>Ga0208181_1000940_pt1 | contig 12389 bp, 12 predicted proteins | sample MalvirDeepMed_s6_FD_184244 | JGI IMG/M metagenome (GOLD analysis project Ga0208181, IMG submission 184244) | Marine viral communities from the Global Malaspina Expedition - Malaspina viral metaG DeepMed_s6 (SPAdes) (version 2) | ecosystem: Environmental > Aquatic > Marine > Oceanic | place... | reverse complement strand
GTCGGGGCGCTGGGCTCGGTCTACGTCAAGAAGATCGACGTCGGGGGCAAGCCGCTCCAGGCATGGTCCGCGCTCGCCTCCTTCGCCGTGCTGCTGCCCTTCGCCTTCCTGACCGAACCCGTCCCGGTCGAGCCGCTGGCGACGAACCCGCTCAAGATCCTGGGCTGCCTGATCTTCGCCGGGCTGGTCGTTTCGGTCTATGCGCACGTGATCTATTTCAACGCGCTGAAAGCGCATGACGCGAACCTCGTGGTGCCCTTCACGCTGCTCCACCCGCTGATGACCGTGGCGCTGGGCGCGTGGTTGACCGGCGATGCGGTCGGCGTGCCTCTGCTGGTGGGCGGCGCGGTCGCGGTGAGCGGGGTCGCGATCCTCGTGCTCCGTCCGAGCGAAACCTTCACCAAGCGTCTGCTGGTGAGATCGCGGCTCTGATCGGAAACGCGAGGATCGAGCCTGCGCGCAATATCAGTCCAGCTTGACGACCCAGCCGTGCGGATCGGGCGCGGTGCCCATCTGGATGCCCACCAGCTGGTCGCGCAGTTTCTGCGTCAGCTCTCCCGTCCCGCCCGAGCCGATCGTGAAGGTCCCGTCCGGCCCGTTGACGCTGCCGATGGGGGTGACGACGGCGGCGGTGCCGCAGGCGAAATTCTCGATCAGATCGCCCTTTTCGGCATCGGCATGCCACTGGTCGATCGAATAGGGCTCCTCGCGCACCTGCAGCCCTTCCTCGCGCAGCATGCGGATCAGGCTGTCGCGCGTGATCCCGGGAAGGATCGTGCCCGTCAGCGGCGGGGTAATGGCGCTGCCGTCCTTGAAGATGAAGAACAGGTTCATCCCGCTCAGCTCCTCGACCCACTTCTTCTCCATCGCGTCGAGAAACACGGTCTGCTGGCAGCCATGGTCGACCCCGACGGCCAGCGGGTTGAGGCTGGCGGCGTAGTTGCCGCCGGTCTTGGCCGCGCCGGTGCCGCCGGGGGCTGCGCGGGTATGATCGCGGCTGACCCACACGTCGACCGGCTTCACGCCCGACTTGAAATAGCTGCCGACCGGGCTGGCGATCAGGCAATAGAGATATTCCTTCGCGGGCCGCACGCCGAGGAAAGCCTCGGTCGCGAACATGAAGGGCCGCAGGTAGAGCGAGCCGCCCTCGACCGTGGGCATCCAGTCGCGGTCGGTCTGGATCAGCAGCCGCAGGCTTTCCATGAACAGTTCTTCGGGCAATTCGGGCATCGCCATGCGCCGCGCACTGGCATTGAGGCGACGCGCGTTTTCGAGCGGGCGGAACAGCGCGATCGTGCCGTCGTCCCAGCGATACGCCTTCATCCCTTCGAAGATTTCCTGCGCATAGTGGAGCACGGCGGCCGCCGGATCGAGCGGTATCGGCGCGCGCGGGCACAGCTTGGCATCGTGCCACCCGCGATCGGGATCGAAGGCAATCGTCACCATATGATCGGTGAACAGCGATCCGAACCCGGGGTCGGCCAGCGCCTGGTCGCGTGTTTCGGACGGCACGGGGGCGGGGTGGGGAAGGTGTGCGAAATCGATCATCGGCGCGTCGGCCATTGCTGGGTTCTCCTGTGGAGGAGGCCGATATTGCCAAGCGCCGGGTGGGGCAAGGGGTCCGGTAAAAAATATCAGGAACTAGGCCGAAAACTTTCCGGAAGTTGCGCGCTTGATGCGAAGGCTCGTTCTGCCGAACCGCGCGCGCCCGAAATCAGCAGCCTTCGATTCGCAGGGTGGTGATCTGGTTGCCCGACCGGTCGACCCAGCGATAGAAATAGGACCCGCCCAGCGCCATGGTCTGCGTCATCGAGGGATCCGTGCACGCATTCTCGCGCGTCGCGGCCTCGAGCGAGTCGATGTTCGCCTGCTGCACGTCCGCCATCGAGACATCGAGGACGTAGGTATAATTGAATGTCGGGCCGCTCGAAGAAACGGAGACCAGCGTCGTGATCTGATCGATCTTCTTGGGGAGCTGGGCGTCCATCTGCGCCGCCGTGTTGGTGAAAACGCAGGAGATGATCTGCTTCCACTCGGCGGGCGTGGGGTCGCGGGTCTGGTCGTACCCTGCGACGCACGGCGCGATGGCCGCGTCGGAATCGGTTTCGAACGCCGGCTTGGTGGCCTGTGCCTGCATCGCCATCGCCAGCGCCGCGGCGCTCATCCCGAAAAGAATCGCCATGTCTTCAATCTCCCGCCTGATCCTTCGGCGCGAAACCTATCGCGGTTTCTCAAAATGTGAAGGGCAGCACTGCCCGTCGGAGTGCTGCCCTTCGCATGGTCAGCGGCCAGGAAGTGCCGCTCACGAAGCCTCTAAGGGTATGCGACTTTACCGATAGTGCCTCGCGCGGAAACTTGCCGACCTCTCTGCTGAACCATGAGACATCGGATCACCTCCTTTCGCGCTTGTAAGCCAAGACCCGCACCGTATCACCGGGGGCCGAGAAACGTCGTGCACCGCCGCTCTCGAGCCCCTTTTTGAGTCACCTGATTCGCCAGCACAAGCCTTGTAAATATCTTTTTCCCCGTCATACTTGTGCGCTCGCGAAAAGAGTGCTTGCCCGGCGCGAGAAGCGCCCGGACGGCAGGCTTTCACCTTCCCCGAATATCGAAAATAGCGGCCCTGGTGGTCGGGAGGCTTTACGCCGTAATCAGCGGCAATCCTCGATCACCCGCGTCACTTCCGCCCAGGCGGGGACGTAGAGGCCCTGTTCGCCTTCCACTTCCACCGCGAAGCGCCCGCGCGTGATCGCCATCGCGTCGAGCAGCGGGTCGTTCGCGTCGAGCGTCGCGATGGCGCGCGCCGGGGCCTGCGCGGGCGAGCCCGCCACGCTCTTCGCCATCAGCGGGCGCGAGACCGTCTCGGTGCTGATCCGCATCGCGACCTGGCCCTGCCGCGCAGCCGACAGTGGCCGCACAAGGCTGACCTGACGGGTGCCGGGATTGCAGGCGAGCACCAGCCGCGTCGCGCCGGGCGTACCGAACAGCGCCAGCGTTTCGCCGGCTTCGGCCATGTAGCTCCAGTCGCCCGGCGTCTGCGGGCGGTCGATCCAGTCGCTCTCCACCGGCACGGGCCGGGGCGCGGGGGCCTGGGTCGCCACCGGCGCGGGCGCGGGCGCCGGTGCGGGCGGCGGCGGAGGCTCGGGCGTCTGGCAGCAGGTCACCGCGAGCAGCGATGCGGCGAGCGCGACACGGGCGGGGGTGGCGATCCGGGGTCTGTTCATACCCCCATTAATGCGCTTCGAGCCGATGGGGGTCCATGGCTAATTCGCTTGCCCTTTATTGCAGGCGTCATTCCACCGTGGAGGCGGGAGGACGGCGCGTGTGTTCACCGATGCGAACTTCGACTAGGGGATGCGCATGGCGAAGAAGATGCGGGTCGATCAGATGCTGGTGGAGCGCGGGCTGGCCGAAAGCCGGGCCCGTGCGCAGGCGCTGGTGATGGCGGGCGTGGTCTTTTCGGGCGAGAGCAAGATCGCCAAGCCCGGCTTGTCGCTGGCTTCGGACGCGCCGATCGAGGTGCGCGGGCGCGATCATCCCTGGGTCAGCCGCGGCGGGTTGAAGCTCGCCCACGCGCTCGATGCCTTCGCGCTCGATCCCACGGGCGCGACCGCGATGGATATCGGCAGCTCGACCGGCGGCTTCACCGACGTGCTGCTGCAACGCGGCGCGGCGCGCGTCTTCGCGGTCGACAGCGGGACCAACCAGCTCGCATGGAAGCTGCGGCAGGACGAGCGCGTTACCGTGCTGGAGCAGACCAGCGCGCGCATCCTGACGGCCGAGCAGATCGATGCGCCCTGTACCTGGGTGGTGTGCGATGCGAGCTTCATCGGCATGGCCAAGGTGCTCGAACGCCCGCTGCAGCTTGCCGCGCCGCAATGCCAGCTCGTCTCGCTCATCAAACCGCAGTTCGAGGTCGGCCGCGAAGAGGTCGGCAAGGGCGGGGTGGTCCGCGACGAGGCGCTGCGCGCGCGCGCGTGCGAAGAAGCGCGCAGCTGGCTCGAACGCGACGGCTGGGACGTGCAGGGAATCGTCGAAAGCCCGATCACGGGGCCCAAAGGAAACGTCGAATTTCTCATTGCTGCAAAAAGAGGCGATTAACGCATTAGCAAAATGGTGGAGCCGCCGTGCCAATTCGGTATGGTTCTGCAACCTTGCTTGTCGCTGCGGGAGGCGCAGGCCAAGGCGAGTCGCACTTATCCCCCTTGGAGGACCAATGACGACACTGGCCTCGCGCGCACAACTGCGCGCCAGTTTCATCCGCTGGGCACTGTTCATCGTGCCTGCCATCGTGCTGCTCGGCTTTCTGGCGGGCCAGCTCGCCGGGACGGGGGAGGGAGATCCGTGGTTCGCCGCGCTCGACAAGCCCGAATTCTATCCCGACGCATCGCTGTTCCCGATCGTGTGGGGCATTCTCTACGTCATGATGGGCCTCGCCTTCGCGCTGGTCTGTTCGGCCTGGGGCGCGAAGGGGCGCGGGATCGCCATCGTCGCCTTCATCGTGCAGTTCGCGCTGAACCTTGCGTGGACCCCGCTGTTCTTCGGCCAGCACGAGATCACCTATGCGCTCTATCTGATCGTGGCGCTCAACGTGATGATCCTGATCACGATGATCCTGTTCGCCCGCGTGCGCAAACTCGCGGCGGTGCTGCTGATCCCCTACCTCGCGTGGTCGATCTTCGCAGGGTATCTCAATTACGAGATCCTGAAGCTGAACCCGGATGCGGACGGCGCGGACACGACCGGCGCGGTCCAGCGGATCGACCTTTAGGTTTCCTCGCCGCTGTTCCCTCCCCGGGAACACGTTTTTCGGGGTGGGGCGGCTGCGGGCGGCCGGTCGGCCTTGCGGGCATCTTTGGATGCCCGTTCCGGTTCGCACTGGACATTGATCGTGCGAGACGCCATTTCTCGACCCATGCAGAGCCAGAACCCGATGATCGCCGATTTCGTGAAGCTGGTGAACGGTGCCGCGGGCACCTTCGCCGGGATGACGCGCGAGGCGCAGGAAACCGCGCGCGAGCGGATCAAGGAAACCGTCGGCGGATTGGACTTCGTCTCCCGCGAGGAATTCGAGGCGGTCAAGCAAATGGCCGCCAAGGCCCGCGCCGAGAACGAGGCGCTGTCTGCCCGGCTCGATGCGCTGGAAGCCAAGCGCAAATAGGCCGCGCTGGCGGCAAAGCGCCGCTTCTTCTGCGAATTCTACCAAATGATGGATCGGGGGCGCCCGCCGCTTTTGCGCGTTCAATCGCCGCAAGAGAGGTCAACGCACCATGTTCACACAACTCGATCCCCCGATCCCGCTCCACGTTCTGGGGAGGGGAGACGGCCATGCGCTCGGCGTCATCGACTACGGGCAGGAACATAACCTGCTGTGGGTGACCGCCATCGATGCCACCGGCGAAATCTGGTGCGCGCCCAACTCCGAGGTGCGGATGCAGGCCAACTGGTCGATCGGCCGTCCGCGTTCGATGGCGGTCAAAGCGTCGAAGGAAGCGATGGCGGGGTAAACCGCTTCCCTTGGTAGCACGCTCTGCCTAGCTAGCAGTGATGCAGTTGAAGGCCCCCGCCATCGTCCTCGCCGCGCGCGCGCATGGCGAGAATGCCGTGATCCTGCGTGCGCTGACGCAGGAGGCGGGGCTGGTTGCGGCCTATGTCGCGGGCGGGCAGGGGCGGAGGCTGCGCCCGGTGGTGATCCCCGGCAACGTGGTGGAGGCCGATATCCGCGCGCGTTCGGCCAGCCAGCTGCCCTTCGGCAAGGTCGAACTGGTGACCAGCCGCGCGCCCTGGCTGGGCGAGCCGCTGCCCGCCGCCGCGATCCTGTGGGTCACCGCGCTCACCGCGTCCGCGCTGCCCGAACGCAATCCCTACCCCCGGCTGTACGAGGCGCTTGGTGGCCTGCTCGACGCGATCTGCCATGCACCCTCGGCGCGCGGCTGGGCGCCCGCACTGCTTTCCTACGAAGCGCTGCTGCTGCGCGATCTGGGTTATGGCGGGCTGAAGCCCGAGCCGGGCGACCTGCCCGCAACGCTCGACGGCCTGCGCAAGATCGCCCCCGCGCTCGAACGCTACCTGCTTGCCGACCGGCGGGGCGATGCTATGGCCGCGCGCGGTCGGCTGATAGAGCGGCTGGCCCGGATCGCCTGAGATATTCGCCCGAGGGAGAGGGGCCGAGTGCGCGAAATCGCCGTCATCCTGCCCACGCTCAACGAGCGGGAGAATCTCGGCCCCATGGTCGAGCGGCTGGCGGCGGCGCTGGCCGGGCTCGATTGGGAAGCGATCGTGGTCGACGACGACAGCAGCGACGGCACGGCCGACGAGGCGCGCGCGCTGGCCCAGGCGAACCCGCGCGTGCGCGTGCTCCAGCGGATCGGCCGGCGCGGCCTCGCCTCGGCGGTGATCGAAGGGGCCTGCGCCACCGCCGCGCCCGTGATCGCGGTGATGGATGCCGACCACCAGCACGACCCGGCGCTGATCCCGCAGATGCTCGAAAAGCTTGGCGATGCCGACCTCGTCGTCGCCTCGCGCTTTGCCGACGGTGCCAGCGCCGATGGCCTGTCGAGCGCGCGGCGCGAAACGGGCTCGCGCCTTGCCAACCGGCTCGCGCGGATGCTGACGGGCGTGGAACTGTCCGATCCGATGAGCGGCTATTTCGTGATCCACACCGCGCGGGTCCGCGCGCTCGCCCCGCGCCTTTCGGGCATCGGTTTCAAGGTGCTGCTCGACATCCTGTCGGTCTCGCCCGAGCGGCTGCGCGTGGCCGAGGTGCCGATGCGCTTCGGCGAGCGGCGCAGCGGTGAAAGCAAGCTCGACCGGGCGGTGGCGTTCGAATTTCTGGTCGGGCTCTACGAACGCTATCTGGGGCAGATCGTCCCGACCCGCTTCATGCTGTTCGGCACGGTCGGCGGGGCGGGCGTGCTGGTCCACATGAGCGTGCTGGCGCTGCTCTATCCGGGCATGACCGCGACCTTCTGGAAGGCGCAGGCCATCGCGACCTTCGCCGCGATGACGTTCAATTTCTGGCTCAACAACTGGCTGACCTACCGCGACAAGCGGCTCAAGCGCGTGGGCGCGGTGCTGCGCGGCTGGGCACTGTTCTGCGCGGCCTGCGCGGTGGGTGCGCTCGCCAATGTGGCGCTGGCGACCTTCCTCGAACTGCGCGGGGTGGGCTGGGTGCTCGCCGCGCTGGCGGGCATCGTGGTCGGCGCGGTGTGGAATTACGCGCTGTCGAACCGCTTCGTGTGGGGGCGGGTCTAGTCGGCCTTGCAGGCCTTCAGCGGCAACTGCCGGTAATCGCCCCGACCCTTCTGCCCCTCGAACGCGACCACACCGTCATCCGTGATGTGGAATGCGACCTTGCGGTGGTAGAGGCCGCCAAAGACGAGAAATGCCGTCGGCCTGATCGTCAGCTCGGTCTCCGAACTGGATTGGACCCTGATCGTCGATGTCGAAGATGCGCCTTTCTCACGCACTTCATCCTTGCCGATCACGATGATGTCGCCAGAAAGGCAATTCCCGTCGAGGGACCAGGTGCCGTGAAATACTTCGGCGATAGGTTCGTCCGACGAAATGGGGCGGGCAAGTACGGGAGTGGCAAAGAGGACTGCCGTTGCAGCCAGGGTTGCAGCAAATAAACGCATTCGAATCGTCTCCCCGTTGTCCCTGACCCACCATATCCTAACGCCAGGTACTCAGCCACATCCAGGTGTTGAACGCCTGTTCGCCGCTCAGCTGCGCCGCGCTCAGGATCGGGTAGAACCACGCGAACACGCCCACGCTGCCCGCCAGCACCAGCCAGTACGCCCAGCCGATCCCGCGCGCCTTCAGCCACTCGATCGCGAGCGCCAGCCCTGCGAGCAGGAAGCAGCTCGGCAGGAAATAGTGGTAGTAGAACTGGATCGGTTTCGCCGCGACGATCCAGAAGCCGATGCTCGCCAGATAAAGGAGCGCGACCGCCAGCGCGTCCGCCCGCCGCTGCACCAGCCCCGCGAACAGGCACCACGCGACGCCGGCAAGGCCCAGCAGCATGGTCAGCGGATTGCCGATCAGCATCACGCCGCGCTGCGCGCCATCGGTCACCTCGTACAGATACCAGATCGCGCGGGTGTTCAGCACCCACTGGCCCCACGTGGACTGGTAGGGGTGGGCCTGCTTCACGCTCTGCTGCAGTTCCAGCATGTGCAGGTGCGCGCCGATCAGGTCCATGCCTTCGAACGGGCCGCCCGCGACCTGAAAGGCGGGCCAGAAGGTGACCGCGTAGACGACCAGCGGCAGCACGCCGAGCCACCCCGCCGCCTCGATCAGCGAGACGCCGCGCACCGGCGCGGCCTCGCGCGCGGTAAGCAGGCGCGCGGGCCCCACCGCATGGAGCCGCGCTGCGAAGAAGATCAGGCCCAGCGCCGGGGCGAGCGGCGCGGCGTTCCACTTGGCGGCGATCGCACAGCCCAGCGCCACGCCCGCCAGCGCAAGGTCGATCCGCGCACGCCCGGTGCCAGGCGCCCGGCATGCAGCGGCGAAGAACCACAGTGCGGCGAGGAAGAAGGCGACCATGAAGATGTCGAGCATCGCGATCTGCGCATGGACGAACAGCAGGAAACCCGTCGCCAGCAGCACGCCATAGGCCAGCACCGCGTCGCGCCTGTGGCTCGCATGCCACAACGCGCGCATCCCCGCGAACAGCGCCAGCGCGCCTGCCAGCGCGGAAAAGATCCGCCAGCCCCACGCATTGTCGCCCAGCAGCGCGATGCCCGCCGCGATGATCTCCTTGCCCAGCGGCGGATGCTCGGCGTTCAGGTATTGGGCCCCGCTCAGCAGGGCGCGCGCGGCGGGAAGGTAATGGATTTCATCGAAATAGGTGCCGCTCGGCAGCCAGAGCCGCCACAGGCAGAGCAGCAAAAAGGCGAACGTCAGGCCGAGGCTGGCCAGCAGGGGGTCGCTTTTCTGGTCGCGCGCAGCGGTCATCCTGGATCGGAGGGTTAAGCGGGCTTGGCCCGGCCATCAAGCGGCGCATTTACCCATGGTGGTGCCGATGCATCCCACGCGTTGCCGATCGGCCACGCCATGCCCGGCGCGCCGGAGGCCAGGCGCCGCTTGCGGGCGCCCCGCCGCCGCCCTAAGCGCTGGGCCATGAAGAAGACCACCGGAATGGATCGCTCCGTCACCTCGAAATGGCGTGCCGCCACGCAGGCCGTGCGCGGCGGCACCTGGCGATCCGAACATGGCGAGACGAGCGAGGCGCTGTTCCTCACCTCGGGCTATACCTACGACAATGCCGCCGAGGTCGCGGCGCGCTTCGCGGGCGAGGCCGAAGGGATGACCTATTCGCGCCTCCAGAACCCGACCGTCGCGATGCTCGAGGAACGCATCGCGCTGATGGAAGGAGCAGAGGCGTGCCGCGTGCAGGCGAGCGGAATGGCCGCGATGACGGCCGCGCTGCTGTGCCAGCTTTCCGCCGGAGACCACTGCGTCGCCGCGCGCGCCGCGTTCGGTTCGTGCCGCTGGCTGGTCGACCACCTGCTGCCGCGCTTCGGCGTCGAAACCAGCGTGATCGACAGCGCCGACAACGACGCGTGGGAAGCCGCGATCCGGCCCAACACCAAGGTCTTCTTCTTCGAGACGCCGGCCAATCCCACGCTCGACATCGTGGACCTGAAGCATGTGTGCGATCTGGCGAAGGCGCACGGCATCACCACCGTGGTCGACAATGCCTTCGCGTCTCCCGCGCTCCAGCGCCCGATGGAATTCGGTGCGGACGTGGTGGCGTATAGCGCGACCAAGCTGATGGACGGGCAGGGCCGCGTGCTTGCGGGCGCGGTGTGCGGCACGAAGGAATGGATCGACGAGGTGCTGCTGCCCTTCCAGCGCAATACCGGGCCCAACCTGTCGCCCTTCAACGCCTGGGTCGTGATGAAGGGGCTGGAAACGCTGGACCTGCGCGCCCATCGGCAGAGCCAGAACGCGGTCGCACTGGGCGCGATGATGGAGCCGCGCGTGCCGCGCATGCTGCATCCGGGGCTCGACAGCCACCCGCGCCACGCGCTCGCCCTCAAACAGATGCGTGCCACCGGCCCGATTTTCGCCTTCGACCTCGAAAGCCGCGAGAAGGCGCACGCGCTGCTCGACGCGCTGCAACTGATCGACCTGTCGAACAATATCGGCGATTCGCGCAGCCTCGCCTGTCACCCCGCCAGCACCACGCACGCGGGCCTGAGCGAGGAAGACCGCGCCGAGATGGGCGTGACCGAAGGGCTGGTGCGGATCAATGTCGGGCTGGAAGATATCGAGGATATCCGCGAGGACATGGACCAGGCGCTGGCGGCGGCGGGGTTCTAGCCGGTCCCGCAGCAGGGGGCTCGATCACGAATCACGGTTGCAGGGACTGGACCTTTACCCCGTTCCTGCGTCATCCTGACTGGGGTCAGGATATTCGAGGAAGCTTGGGGGCTCATGATGGACGAGGCTGCGCGTGAACCGGTTTATCGCGGAGTGATGTTGTCCAGCACGTTTCGCGATCTGGAAAAGCACCGCATCCGGGCGCGGGAGATCATCGATCGCGTGGGCTACAAAGCAGTAGCCATGGAGAATGACGGCGCGCTCACCAGCGACGTGCTGAAGAGCTCGCTGACCATGGTGCAAAGTGCCAGCATCTACGTCTGTGTGATCGGCCTGCGCTATGGGCAGGTGCTTGAGAACGATGAGGTGAACCCCGACCACCGGTCGCTCACCGAACTGGAATTCGAGTTGGCCGAGCAGCGGGGCATGCCAATCCTGCTCTACGTCATGGACTACAACGTGCACCCCTATACGCGGGCAGACCATGGCGACGATGCCGAATGGGCCGCGCGCGACGCCTTCGCCGAGCGTGCCGCTCGTATCGAGGGACAAGAGCCGAAGCGCGTCTATTACACTTTCACCAGCGAGGACGACTTCGCGCAGCGCCTGGGCGAGGATTTGGGTCGGCTGTCGCGCACGCTCCCCCCGCGTGCCGATGCGCCTGGGGATGAGCCGAAGGGAGCTGCCGCGCCGCCGCACGCCAACCACTATCCCGACCCGCCCGCACGGGCCGCATGCCCCGGCTATGGGGGATCGCACAGCTTCGTGGGCCGTCGCGGGGAACTCGACGCTCTCGACGAATGGGCCGATCCGGCCGGCCAGCACCCTCTCTACGTGCTCAACGCCATAGGCGGCTCGGGCAAGAGCTTCCTAACCTGGCACTGGATGGAGACGCGCGCGGTCCCTGCGGCCGAGGCAGCGGACAAGCCCTGGGCCGGACGGTTCTGGTACTCGTTTTACGAGGCCGGCGCGACCATGACCGACATGTGCCGCCAAGCGCTGGCTTACATTGAGCGCCGCCCGCGCGACGCCTTCGACCGCGTGACAGCGCCGCAGGTCGAGGCGCGCCTTTTGGGTCACCTCGCAGCCGCCCGCTGGCTGCTGGTGCTCGATGGGCTCGAGCGCGTGCTCGTAGAGTATAATCGCCCCGGCGCTTCGCGTGCTGAAAGTGTGGAGGCGCCGGAACCCGAAGCGGGGCGTGGTGCGCGGGAGACGATCCGCCCTGCCGACGGCGCGTTCCTCCGGCAGCTGGCACAGGCCGCGCCCTCGCGAGTGCTGGCGACCACGCGTCTGGTGCCGGCGGATCTGCTCAACCCATCGGGCCAGCCTCTGGCAGGCGTGCGTGTCGATGCTATCCAGGGCCTGCGCCGCGAAGATGCCGAAGCGATGATGCGCGCCGCCGGTGTACGGGGCGATGGCCGGGCCCTGCGCGACTATGTGCAGCGTCACTGCGACAACCACCCCCTCACCATGGGCGTGTTGGCAGGCTTGATTGTGAATTATCCGCGCGCGCCCGGCGACTTCGACGCCTGGGTCGAGGATCCTGACCACGGCCGCGCGCTGCGCTTGGGCGACCTCGATCTCAAGCAGCGCCAGAACCACATCCTGCTAGCGGGTCTCGATGCGCTCGATGGGGATGTTCGCGCACTGCTCGGTACGCTGTCGTTCCTGCACGCTGGTGCTGACTACGAGACGCTGGAGGCGATAAACCCCAAGCGCCCCTTGCCGCCGGAAAGGGTGGCAGACCCGGGGCCGATCCCCGAAGGTCTTTCGGATTTTGTGCGACGCAGGCATGAAAAAAGGCGCAATGCGTTCCGTGCATACGAGGCCGAACTGGCGGAGTGGAAGCGCGACCCCGCCGTGGGCGAGGCGCGCCGTTGGCTCGACGATGCGATCGTTTCCTTGCGCGACCGTGGTCTGCTGCAGCACGAGGGCGGAACGGCCCGCTACGACCTCCATCCGGTTGTCCGCAGCGTCGTGGCCGACGGCCTCACCGACCAGGCGCAAGAGGCTGCGGGCCAACGTGTCGTCGATCATTTCACCGCTGCTCCACATGTCCC
>Ga0208181_1000937_pt1 | contig 12422 bp, 22 predicted proteins | sample MalvirDeepMed_s6_FD_184244 | JGI IMG/M metagenome (GOLD analysis project Ga0208181, IMG submission 184244) | Marine viral communities from the Global Malaspina Expedition - Malaspina viral metaG DeepMed_s6 (SPAdes) (version 2) | ecosystem: Environmental > Aquatic > Marine > Oceanic | place... | reverse complement strand
ACTGTAGACCCTATAAAAACAGGTATAAGAGTAGTGTAGTCCATAGTAGTAAGTATCCTTTTATATATAATAAACAATAGTAAAGTATAAACAATTAACTGGCTTTGTGTTTTCTTTAATTTATCCTGAAAGGTCGTGCTGACGAAACAAGCTATAAAGGGGGATATTTGCCCACAAGTATATATATTAAAGATGTAAAGTGGGGATTATTACCCATTAGTTGGATAGTCTATGTGCATATCTGGATCATTTCCTTTGTTATTTGGGAAGTGAATAGATATAATGCTTGGTGTTATAGTAAAAAAGTATGAAGTAATAGCCATAGTGTCTAAGTCTTTCTGTTTGTCGTATCTTTTATGATAGAAACAGACCCTACCTCGCTGGCAGTTGCCTCTATCCCATCCTTTATACAGATTAAACTTGCGTTTGCCTTCATATCCTTCTGGCTTGCCGCATTTAGTTATAATACTAGCTACAATGTATGATTCTAAGTCAGGAGTGTATTTTATTAAGTCGGCGATAGGTGTATCTACTCGCTTCTTGCGGGACTTCTCAGGTGCTTTTTGTTCTTCCATTGCTGTCTCCATGTCAATCTCCATTCAATTAAAGTGCTTGTGGGTTACACATCTATTATAATATACACATCGGGGATTTCAAGCCCAATCTTTAGAAAAAAGTCAAAATTTTTCCGGCCGCATTTGTGCGAAATTTGCTCGGCGATATGATAATAAGGTATATTACTCATCATGAGTCTTTCTTGTTGAGTAGTTCTTCGTTTAATCTAAAGGTTATTTGTTATATTTCCTTACTGCGTTCATATTAGCAGAAAAGAATTTAACATATTATATAACTCTCCACCTTAGTTATAATGCTAAGTACATTAGTGGATTGAGTATATTATTTAATGTTAGTCTGTAGTATTTATACTTAGTTATATATTTAACTTATGTGTATCACACAGTATGATATTATATCTATCTTTTTTCCTATGCTAATATTTTTTACCTTATTTTTTACGGTCAGAATATATGGTGATTTTAGCTGGCTGTCAACAGTGACCAATCGTCTGAGGTGATTAGATGAGACATGAGAACCCATATGAGCCTCCAAAGTGCGATCCTAGTCCCAAATTGGCTCCAGAGCATCAAGAGCCTCCTATAGACTGGTCAGGACTCACTCTAGTCCTCTCCATCTTCTTTTCAGTTATTATATTAGCTCTTCTATTTATCTATTATATTAGCTGACTATCTTCCATAGCCAGTCGTCGGGTATGAAGAGCAGGGACAGAATACCCCCCTTTTAGTTATAATATTAATTGTGTATATAGTATTAACGAAGGGAGATAACACGCATGAAAAATTTCATAATTGGATTACTCACTACACTTAGTATTATATCTATAGCATTAAATTGTCTTTTGATATATATACTAGTCGAGGCAGCAACACAGCAGATCATCATTACCAAGGGGTTACTAGACCTTATATTTTAGCTGACTACTCACCATAAGCAATCGTTGGGAACGGTAAGGTGAGACACTATCAGTATACCATCTGTATCGGTCAGGCGCTACTGGAATCTTGAGAGAAAGTCAAAAATTTCCGGTGGATTTTGGCTGACCAGATTGGATAACCAGTAGTGTGGTAGGAATAGGAAAGACATTGACCTACATACCCCCTATAGTAAGTATAAAAATACACTATATACACATACTTACATTATACCATATTATCGACCATATACAATACAAAACTTTAATAAAAAAATACCCCACCTTTGGGGGGTTACCGACCGGGGCGGCTCGCCCCCCACGAGAGGGGTAATTGTATAGGCGTAAAAAAAGGCTGCCCACGTCACCAGCAGTCACGTAATTAAACAGACTTTTGGTTCAGTAGGCAGCCGATGGCTATCGCTCATTCACCCATTTCAGGAATCCCGAAATAAGCCCGACGATGAACGATAGCACAACCACCACGAATAGCGTTGAACTATTTTTCGGGTCGCTCAAACCGTAGCCGCATAGATTTTCTCAAAATCCTTGTCGGTTAGAGTATCGGCACGGGAAACCAATCCACTCCAACGAGATTCTGACATATCCAACATCGAGCCACCAATCTGGTCGAACTTGACCCACGATTGATTGTTAAAGACTTGACCAGCACGAGTAATCGCATTGACTACGCCGAATAGGTTTTTGTCTTGACGCTCATTGTCAACCCATTGCCCGAACACTTCAGACGCTTCAGTTCTGGAAAACTTATTTTCCATTGCAACGGCAGCGAACACGCTTTTCATCGTAACGTCCTGCACTTCCATTTCACGCAACTCAAGCAACTTGCGAACACCCATTGGCAACAGTGGCAACTGTTCGTTGATGTTGGCGGCAATCTGGTCGCCTAGTTCAATCAAGTCGATAGTGCCGATATGGCGTTTCTTAATTGCGGAACCTTCAACTTGACCCCAAATACAACCGTTCAAGCAGATAGAGCGAAACAATGACGGAACCTGTTGAATTCGACGTTTGCCGATTTCACAATTACCAATTGACATCATACCACCATAATCAGAATCGTCTGATTGTCCGTAGTCGATAATGGTATCAGGCAAAAGGATATTACCGAAAATGGTATCCTCATCACCACGCCAATGCGACAATCGACCTTCAGGCAAATTGGTTCGCAACTGCTCAAGATACCAACGATTATCAATCGGTGCATAACGGTCTGTTACGAACGCACGACAAGTTCCATCGGTATACGTTCGCATACGATATATTTTGTCTTGGTCTAATCGACGCAATGCGTTGTTTCCCAACGCAGCCATAACAGCGGCATCGTCCTCATCAAAATCCTCTTGCAAACGTAGCTTTTGGATTACTGTAGACGATGGAACCTTAGAGCGAATTGAGAATTGCTGTAGTGACCAGTCTGTAGGAACAAACTCACGACCTTGAACATCGAAAGCAAATTCACCATCTTCATTTACAACCGCACTGATATTTTTAACGGGTGCTAAAATATCTTCACGTTCTTCAGCCGAACGCTGTAGGTTTTCCATAGCGTCATCGTAGGATATAGTGGTTGCCCACCAATCTTTGTGGACATGCGTTTTTTCTTGGAATCCTGTGCCTGTCTGTCCTCGCAATTCACGAACGAACGAACCTGCATCTGCGTCTGCTGTCATATTGAGTTTTTCGTAGTGACTCATAACTTAACCTTTCAAAAAAATAAACAACCTTTATACTAATAGTATACTATATATATCGTCAATTGCAAGCGAAAACTTTAACAATTTAGTAACTTTTTAGGACATCTTTATGGTGATTAAAAACAGCCTCTACATAAGATTTTCCGTTTCTACATTCCATAACCACATGAGGCGCCCAAAGCATAGGTTTCTCGTTGCTATAATTAATAAATGTTTCATTCTTATAGGGGTTGTAAAGGACTGAAGTACAAAAATCAGGGATATTAGGTACACGCTCAACAACGTAACCACTAACGCCAGCGTGGACATTCTTCTTTTTTTCTCTTAGTACTTTTTTACGTCCCGCTTGACCCACTAAGAACCTAGCGTCTTTCAGCATGATATGTTTTGTATGTGCTACAACCTTACCGCCTTGCCTGACGCTCCAAACCTTTTTATGCAGGTTGAAGTAAACGTAAACCCGTCGATTCAAATCTATCATAATTTTCTCCTTTGTGATACTCTTAGTATACTATATATATCGGCAAATAGCAAGGGGAAACTTTAGAGAAAATGGATCTTTTTTACCCCCTCCTGTGGGGGGTGGGCCGCCGGGGCCGGTCCCGTTGTTTGACCGGCACCCCTACAGCACATATATGTTTTCCGGCGAAGCCTTGCCAAGCATCCAATCACAATCCTTTAGCCGTCTACCGTTTCCCTCATCTTCAAACGCTTGCATTATCAGTCTTTCATGGTCGCCGTTTTCAGGGAAGTTCGGAGGAATCTCAATTCTTACCACGTCGCCACTCGACGCATCTAGTACCCATATGTATTCATATACGTGTGGTTGAAATTTGTATTTTTTAGTCATTTTTAACCTCTGGGCTATATGCGTGTTTAGTTAATCGTTCAGTTAAGTCGTCCAACCTCTCGGCATTTAATCCAACTTCATCGTCTGCCAATTCTTTAGGGCAAATCTGGTCGTCGTATTCTGCTAATGCGTCAAGTAAGTTTTCGCAATCTCTTTTACTCAGTTTCATTTTCTTCTCCATCGAACCTGTATATACCCCATCGACTCAATTGTATTTTTTCATCATCATCTTGAAAAATAATGGCGTGCCAATCAGGGTCAACAAGCGTGAGGCGTTCAATTAATTCCGTAGTAATCGTAGCGGCGGCATCTTCGGCGGTATCCGCTTCAACGGTATTGGTAAGGGTAATATCCCACTTGTCTCCATCGTGGGCAAAATCTACATACCGATTGCCATAGTCTGGAATACTATCTGGATTAACTTCGTCAGCGTCGATTACTAATGTAATACCTATTTCAAATTTCGTCATTTTCTTTCCCTTCGTTTACATACTCTATATAATCAACCCATTCAAGCCCATACATATCTACAAGCATATCAATTTGTTGTTCTGTTATCATTTTATTTTCTTTCGTATAAAAAATGGTCGCCCACGTCACCAGCAGTCACGTAGTTAAACAGACCTTTGGTTCAGTGGGCAACCACACAACAACAACAACAACTAGCTTATTGTCTGCGTTGGGTTTACCATACGTCCATCGTAAAAGGCTTTTGCTTCGCCGTTCGGAAGTTCGACGGTTACAAGCTGTTCAGAGCGTTCGCCCTTAATCTTGCCGTACCGTACCGTTTGGTTTGCCAACGGACTTTTCTCAATGTTCCGAACGCCAACAACAGTGCCGCTATAGTTTCCGGCTAACTTGTTGTAGTTCGTAGCGGTCACGCCGCTTTTCAACATTCTTGAATCCGCACCTTTTAGATAGGTGAACGCAATCTCTTTACCAATTTCAAAACTTGTCATAATCATTTTCTCCAACATAAAAAACTTTCTCTAGTTACTGTTACAACGTCTATTATACCATACTATACTTTCATTTTCAACCCCTTTTTTCTAGAATAACTACCTTTTCCCTTTAATTCTTTTAGTGCCGTTGCCGCTTCGCTTCCCTTTGGTTGTGTGCCGTGAATCAGCAACGCAAAATCTTGGTCACGCATCGACGGTCTTGCCGCGTGTGAATCGTCGTGGTCAATCTCTAATCCTAATGCTTCGGCTTCTGCTTCACTGAATACCACTTTAGCCGAACGTAGATTGTGTTCATCAATCATATAGTCATTACTACCACCATAACTTGCCGTCAAAATAAAATTGTCTAAGATAGGCATTTCGTTTGGAATATCAATCCAATATCGCAAACTCTTAGTATAAGCATAGAATAGTGTATTAGGATTTTCGCTTGCAGTCAACCACCACGCCCACATATAATCAGAATTGAAAAAATCGCCTGCAACGTGAATACGGACAATGCCTGCATCTTTTGGCATACTATCCATTAGTAATAAATCCATATTGTTGGATTGTCGCAATAGGTCAAAATTGTGTTTGCGTGAATTGAACACGTTTGTATATTGCACTTCTTGCGACGCAGAGAAACAACGGAACTCATTATGTACACCGTCTTTGATTTTACGCCTACCGTCTAATTGCACTACGGCTTTAGATAGACATGCCTTTGCATATGGGCAAGAATAACCACTTAGTAAATCCAACGAATAGATTTTACGCTTGTCTGTTAAAAATTCCGCCAATTCGGGAACTTGTTTTAGTGCTTCTGTTTTTGCGTTTGCGTTTGAGAATTTTAGCATCTTGTTTCCTTTGTTGTTATTGTTAATTGCTTATACTCTAAGTATACTATATTTATCGTCATTTGCAAGTTAAAACTTCAGAAAAAGCGGAAAAAAAAACCAAAATACTTTCCCCCTCCAATGGGGGGCGGGCCGCCCCGGCCCCTCACCCCCCACTAGGGGGTAAAAGGAAAAGAAAAGGGGACAGTCCAAAACCTGCGTCCCAACAACCCAAGTTGGTTTTACGTTGGCGGGCAATCTCTGAGCAATGGACTAAGTTCACTGGATTGCGAGCTAGTCCCCAATTCTTCACACGGAATCAGATTTTCGCGCTAGCGTTATAACGCGCTTTTGCGACCCGTCGAATATACGACGGTTGTCCGGTGTGTAGAACTTCACCCGTCGCGCCGTTTTGGATTTGCGCCCAACGGTCACGGCTTTTGTTCATGGTATTTACAACAACCCGAACAGGCATAGCAACATTTGCATTAATCTTTTTCATAACTTCGTCTCCGTGTAAAAATCTAATAAAGTAAAAATACTGGTTCAGGCGTTGAGCGACTCCGCCACCTGAGTTTAATGCTTGCGTATACATAGCCGTCCGAAGCACCAGTAATTAAAAATGGCGTTTTAGAGTGCGCCACCACTCACGAAAGGAATTTCCTAAGCTGTTTCCGATTCAGCATCTTCTGGTTCGGCGGCGAGTTTTCGTGCTTCCTCCGCTTTTTCCTCGTCTTGTTCTGCAATTTTATTATTGAGAACATTAGCAATACTACGTATTGAACTTTCGTCCAATTCGATATTCAACTGACCGCCTTCGACGGTCAACTTTAGTTCGTTACTCCAACCAACATAGGCTGACTAATATTCTTCGCTTCGATAACTCTTGAAACTTTAACCATTTCAAATCCCTTTCAAAAAAAACTAACTTCCTAAACATACTTCAATTATAACATACGTTTTTCAAATTGCAAGTAAAAACTACCACCAACTTGAATAAACTACCGTTTGCCCATCGGCTAAAGCCTTGCGAGCATTGACACAAAACTCTAAATCAGACTCTTTATAATAGTCACTAGAATCGTCACCAAAGAAGAATCCACCTGTCTCTGGTAGTTCGTCGCCCTTGACACTAGCCTCAAGTGCGTCAATATCCTCAAGAGTCAACTCAAGGTCAACACAGTTGAACTCACTACCAAACGGGTTTTCATCGGAAGATTCATTTGCATTTGGTCTACCCTTTTGTTCCCAAAGGTTTTCCATAAAACCCTGAAGATGTGGATGCTTTCGCCAATAGGCGAGTTCTTCCGATTCGTAGTTTCCTTCTTCGTCTTTAGTATCTAATCTGATTGCCGCATATTGGTCTAAACCCATTTCATTTCTCCGTGATAAGTGTTAATTCGTTACTCTTTTATTATACTATATTTATCGGCGTTTGCAAGCACAATCTTTAACTTTTCTTGCTTTTTTTGCTAACTTTTGCTGGCTTGGCTGGCTCTCAGCTACCATCAATCGTCAGGCTGGTATTGCTGGTACAATCCCCTAACTTTGGCTGGCTTGCAATCAGCTTCAGTCGCCTTAAATGATAAGGTAAGACAACAGATGGGAAGCCATACCACCACGACAGGAGGTAAGCGTATTGTCACCTTGACCTGTCGCCCCTTCTCCGACTGAACGGCTAGGAGGCTTTAACTGGGCTGTTGTCTATATTACCATTATACTATATATATCGACATTTTCAAGCTAGAACTTTAGAAAAAACCGGATTATTTTTTACCCCTCTCATGGGGGGCGAGCCGCCCCGGCCGCGCACCCCCCACTAGGGGGGATACCGGCGATCCGGTTCTAACTCCAAGCCTCGTTGAGTTCGTCGGCTTCAATCTGTGCAGACATAATCCGATAAACCAACATTGAGTAAGCCATCATAATTTCCGATGTGCTAGCCATCATGTGTTCCATGCTCGCCCCTAATTCAATAGCCTGCTCAGCCTGTTGCATGAACACCAAGCCCATACTAGCTAAAGCACCAGCTAAGTCTTCGTTGCCTTCTTCGCTCATTTTTATCAGGCTCTCATGGGTAAAATCATTTGGCGATTGCGTGTGCATTTTTGAGATAGTCGCCAAGATTGTCGATTCGCTTATTTGTGGTATAGTCATTTTTTAGTCCTCGTTGATTGTGGTGTAAAGTCCAATTATAAAAAGTATCATGATGATGATAGTTAAATTCATACTACTCGTTTTCTTCTAGTTCCAACTCCATAGCAGATGCAAAAGCCTGTTCATTTCGATACAGTCTATGTTCGTTTACTTCGTAGGGGATTTCAGATTCTGTAGAAACCGCTTCACGGTATCGGTTCAGAATGTCAAGACGTTCGGGATTATCTGACATTACTTTGCCGTCCTGAATTACAACGGATTCCTCTCGCATATTTTTAACCTTCGGTGCGACTTCCGCATCGTAGATTTTATTCATTCGCTTGAGCGTCGAACCACCTTCACGGTTATCGTGATAGCGTTCTGGCAATAGTTCATTGGGAACCCAAATTGCTTCGAGTATTGCGGCTTCAAGATTTTCTTTTAGTTCGTTGAACTTACTTTCGTAATTCATAGTTGACCCTTTCGTTAAGTCGTTTGTTGTTATGTATATATTATACCATAACATCTATCCAATGTCAAGGGCAAACTTCTCAAAATCTGAGATTTCTTTTTCCCATTCCCAACCGATTGGCGGCTCTAGTTCTTCCAACTGTTTACCCTGAACCGTTATAGCGTGGGCAATGTCAAGTTCTAGCAGGCTAGACAATCCAAATTCAGATTCATCACCTTCTACATAGCCATAGAATATACCGTCTGGGTCAGCATCTTCTAATTGCCAAACTTCCCAACCGTTAGGTAGTAAGTGCCAAGATAGAACCGTTACAGGATTGCCGTATTGTGTTGTTGCTTTTCGTCCAGCCATAATATATTCCCTTTCGTGGAATTGCTTTAATTGTTACTCTTTGATTATACCATATATATCGTCAATATCAAGCGAAATCTTTAGGATTATATGGAAAATCCTCTAAATCATATAAATAATCTGGAATATTATTTTCGTTTACCATTATTTGAAAACCGTTGGCGTGTCGTTTTCGACCCTTGCAGGCTTTTTTTATATCTTTAACAGATGCCCATTTTACAATAACATCTTCAGGCGTAATTAAAACCATAAATATGTAATCAAAATTTTTAGGTTTGATATTCTGCATACTGTAGGAGGTCGCCCAGTTCGGAGTATGCAAAGCTGATTTTACTTCAATCCGTACAGGCTTATCGTCAAGGTTTACTGTAATATCCCAAGCCTGATTTCCACGTAATGCGTTAGCCTCATAGCCGGTATGATGTTCAATCTTTTCCGCAATGACCCTTTCTAACTGTTCGCCGCGTTTTCGGCTACCCATCTTAGAAAGCTTAAAAGATGCTTCGTTTTTCTTTGGGCAGTAAAGAGTTTTCTTGCTTGCTTCGTCGTGTCGTTGGATATCTTCAAGTGTGATGATAGTCATAACAATTTCCTTTCGTTGTTGTTTGTTGTTATGCTTTAAGTATACTATATATATCGACCAATTGCAACACTAAACTTAACATTATTTGGAAATAATACTAAATACTTTTCCCCCTCTTTCGGGGGGTGAGCCGCCCCGGCCCGCAACCCCCTAGTGGTGGGGTAATAAAAAAACTGGCCGCACCCGCTAAGGTACGACCAGCCAACGAAAGGACGCCGCGCTATTAAGCCACGCGGCAGGCTATGCGATTTTATTTATATCGTAGTCAGTAACTGGTATTGACAAATCATGCAATTCCCAATTCTGCGTTTCGTTTACTTCTTCCTCTAGACTTCTAGGACTCTCGCTTATTTTGATTTCCGTACAGCCTACTATACCTACCAAGCAAACAACAATCCCCGCAATCAAGATTAGCGTTGATAACGCCGACCATGTTAATTCTTTACGACTCATAAAAATTTCCTATCGTGTGATGATTATAATATATGTTCCAAATGTTCCCCACGCCACAGCAACGAGCCAGAACAAAATGACCGAAGATTCTTCGCAAATTCTTTTAACGATTGAAAGTTTCTTACTCATTGTCAATCACCTTCCAGCGTCCTGCCTTTAGTGCCGCTTCGGCATCTTTCAGGGGAAACGTCAAAGACTGTTCGCCCTTCTTGCCGGTTAGCGTGATGTTCTTCGATGTGATTTTGGTTACTGTGGTTTTTTCAATACCATTCATAACCACGCTATTGATTCCTAGAATCTTTTTCATTTCTTTTCCTTCGCTTAAAGAGAATTTTGCCATTCGCTACGTTGCGTTTGGCGTGTACGTTTTCGTTTTAGTCGATTGTCGTGGACTTGGTGCGTACTGGCTTGATGTCCAATAGACGGCTTGCCCACTTTAATCGTCATCGTTATTGTTTTTTTCTTATTGCTCATACTTATATTATACCATACTTATCGTCAATGTCAAGTCTAAACTTGAAAAAATCGGGCGAACTAGGCGAAAGTCTAATTCTAAACGCTTTACCGCTACGCTACCCATTATGTTAAATCAAAAGTAATTCGTTTTTTGTTACTTCGTTTAAGTGTTTAATCAATCCAGTTAAATATTCTACTTGTTCTTCGTAGAATACTTTGTCTGCCTCAATCAATTCACATTCTCCAGTTATTAAATGGGTGTGCATGTTTAATTGCTTTTCGTATTCCCGTTGTGCAATTACCAACTCTATACCAATAGCTTCTAGCGTTGACCTTTGTACGGCGTATGTTTTTCTATTTCCCGTCATGTTGATATAACTCCCTATGTCCGTCGTCTGATTCAATTTCTTCCCAATTGTTTGCGAAATCTTCAAACGTTTCCAATTCCCCAATTGTCAACTCGTCTGATTCTTCCCATTCTTCAGCCACTCGCATAGGTGGTTCTAAACAGAATTGTTCATCTTCCATATCTATTGCTAGGTCTAGTTCGTCCATGCCTACTACAAAGTTTCTAGGCGAAAATTCTTTATTGAACCGTTCTAGGTCAACAATTTTCATAACGCCGTAACTATTTGTTTTCATTGGTAGGCTATCACCTTCCATGCGTAGCAGGAATATTCCCTTGCCAAGAAACACACAACTAACTACTCTCTCGTTTTGTAGTAGTGCTTCACTAATTATTTTATTTGAAATCATTCTATTCTCTCTTTCGTTAAACTCTTATACTTTGATTATACTATATATATCGGCAATGTCAAGCTAAATCTTTAACAATTCCCGATTAATTTTCCCTTCGTTGGGTATAAACTTCCGGATCTTTGGCGGTGCTAAATTGCCTAGTCCACAACCCAAAAATCTTGCGAGCTTCTGCTTTATCTATATCGAATTCATATTGTAATTCTCTCGGCGCGCCCATCATATTGATTTCGCCGCTTTCTCGCAATTCGTCCAAGTATATAAAGTAGTGTAAATATTCGTCCATCATTTAATTCCCTTTCATTGAAGTTTCTTATATATATAGTATACCATACACTATACAAATTGCAAGCACAAAATCATTATTTTTCCAAAATTCTCTGAAATAATTCTGCACCAACTAAACCAATTACACACGCCGAAATTAGTAAATATAACATAGTTTCTCCTTTATTGTTTGTTACTTGTTATATAATATATATCGACACGATTACCCCTAAACCTTAAACAAAAACCAAAAAATAACCAAAATACTTTTCCCCCACCGTTGGGGGGTGAGCCGCCGGGGCCGGTTCGGTTTTGTCAACCCCTAAAATAAAAAACAACCGCGCGCCTGATTGATGAAACGGCATAGCCGAAAGGCCCCAAACGCGGGCTGTATTGTTGAAAGCTTACTGCACCCCACCGATTCGAGTCGGTGCAGCTTCGTGTTGATAGGCTGTGGAACCGTGACCAATTCTTATCACCGGTCGTTCGTCTGCAAAACTTGGCGCTCGATAATGGGTGACTTTTTGCAGTTCACCCAAATCCCGCATTCCGCTTTAGAGTGCAGTAAACTCTCAATTGTATTTGGAACAGTGACTCTCAATCCTAACCGGCAGCCTGCTACATCGTTGAGAGGTGGCTTATACGGTTCCTGTTCCGGTTGTATTGTTGACCTGAATCTCACAGGTCTTACGGTTGTCGTTGTTAAGGTGTCTATACCGTTAATGTACCACCATTGTTATTTAGCTTTTCACTATACCATTCTCCTTGTCATTGATTGCATAAGTTTCGTCGTGCAGAGCAACGATTTCTTTTGCTACGGCTTTCCAAACCCGTTCCCAGATTTCTATAGTTTCTGTATCGTTGGCTTCTCTAGCCTTACGGAATTGTGTACCAACTCTAGTACGGATTTCATAAAGCGGTTTCAGCTTTTGCTGTATTTGGTATCGTTTACTAGTCATAATTTTCCCTTTCGTTATACTTCCATTATATTATATTTATCGGCAATTGCAACTAAAATCTTTAACTTTTTCCAAAGTTTTCTAGCTCTATCCACGTTAGTGCATAGGCATTGATTTCAATATAGCTCATACCATGCGCCAGCATGTTTCTA
>Ga0208181_1000933_pt1 | contig 12461 bp, 18 predicted proteins | sample MalvirDeepMed_s6_FD_184244 | JGI IMG/M metagenome (GOLD analysis project Ga0208181, IMG submission 184244) | Marine viral communities from the Global Malaspina Expedition - Malaspina viral metaG DeepMed_s6 (SPAdes) (version 2) | ecosystem: Environmental > Aquatic > Marine > Oceanic | place... | reverse complement strand
GCCCCACGAGCATTCACCGGATCCTCAGTCATTACTACGACCTAGACCGGCAAGAGTTGCACCGGATACAACTAGGCTTATTCCAGTAGATCCTTTTTATTTTACTTCTGGAAGTACTACAGTTAAAGTTCGTGCACCTGGTCATGGATTTACAACGTCAGATACAATTATGTTTTGGAATGCAACAAACAGTGGAACAGAAGGAACTACAACACAATTTCAAGGAATGGGTGTACAAGGAACTGATAGGTTTGGAGTGGCCCCTTCAGAATTGGAATCAGCTTCTGGTTACACACCAACACCTGATACCTCTAATGTTACCCCTGATGGGCCGGATCTTGAATCCAATTTTTTCACTATAACAATTAGCTCTACACCTACTGCCACTGGTAACGGAGGTGGGGGATTAGTATTCGTAGGACCTCTAACGGTGAGCGCATGACAACTTATACTGAATTAGTTACACAAATAAGAGATTACACTGAGACAGATGATAATGTTTTAACGTCTGTAATAATCAATGACTTTATAGAACATACCGAGAACAGAATTCTTCGTGATTTGGATATACCCATATTCACTTCACATCAATATTCAAACTTTACGGCATCATCTGGATTTTTAACATTACCAGGAGGGTCTACTCTTACACCCACAGAATTTTCAGTCATTAACAGTGTTCAAATTTATTCGGCTGCGGGCAGTGGAGCTAGAACATATTTAGAACGAAAAGATGTAAGTTATATGAATGAGTACTGGCCTAACAGGGCAACTGAAGGAACACCAAAATATTATTCACAATGGGACTTTAATACTGTATATGTAGTACCAACTCCAGATGCGGCATATTCTGTTGAAGTGAGCTTATCTAAATTACCAAATAGATTGACTTCAACCAATGCCAACACATGGATAGGAGACAACGCACCTGCATTGATTTTGTATGGATGCCTTGTTGAAGCCTTTAAGTATTTAAAGGGACCAGCAGAAATGCTGCAATTATATCAACAATCGTACGAGACCGCTTTACAAGAGGTAGCTGCGCAACAAATGGGCCGTGGAAAACGAGACCAATATATGAGTGGGGTCATTAGAGTTCCCCGCCCATCAATTCAACCTGGGTTGGGATCAATTAAATTACCAACTCAACAAGGAGGACGATAAAATGGCATTTACAGGATCCGCTGTATGTAATAGCTTTAAGACGGAAGTTTTAACGGCTGTTCATAATTTTACAGCATCAACCGGCAATACTTTTAAGATTGCATTGTACACCAATTCAGCGACTCCAACTAAATCTACTACTGCTTACACGACTTCAGGAGAAGTGGCGTCAGGCAGTGGGTACACTACTGCTGGAAACTCTTTAACTAGTGTTACTCCGGCATTAAGTACGGATACAGCATGTTGCGATTTTGCGGATACCAGCTGGACATCTGCAACAATCACTGCTCGAGGAGCTATTATTTACAATAGTGACGCTACCCCGGACAATGAACAATCTGTAGCTGTAATAGATTTTGGTGGAGATAAGACTTGCACAAGTGGAACATTTACAATTCAGTTCCCAACTGCTGACGCATCAGACGCTATTCTAAGACTAGCATAGGAGTACTATGGCTTTAGTCTTAAATGATCGCGTCAAGGAGACGTCAACAACTGCAGGTTCAGGCACTTTAGATTTAGATGGTGCAGTCACTGGATTTGAAACATTTGTAGCAGGAATTGCAACAGGCAATACTACCTATTATTGTATAGATCATCAAGGATCATATGATGAATGGGAAGTAGGGTTAGGAACGGTTACGGATGCTACACCGGATACTTTATCCCGTGACACTGTAATTTCCAGTTCAAATAGTGATGGTAAAGTAACTTTTACTGCGGGCACTTTGGATGTATTCTGTACATTCCCAGCCAGCAAGACGATGGACATGACCCTAACTACGGCTGGCGATACGATGTACGCCTCCGCAGCAAATACACCAGCACGCTTGGCGGTAGGAACAGGACTATATACTTTGCAAACTAATTCAGGGGCAACCGCACCTGAGTGGGCAGCATCTCCTCAATCAGTCATGACGGCAACAGGAGACATTTTATATGCTTCTGGCGCTAACACACTGGCGAAACTGGCGAAAGGAAGCGATGATGAAGTATTAACACTGGCTTCAGGAGTCCCTTCGTGGGCTGCAGCAACGGTGGGAGATATTACAGGTGTTACGGCAGGTACAGGATTAACAGGTGGTGGAACTTCAGGAACAGTTACATTGACTATTGACACTACGGGAGTTAGTGCAGGGTCATACACCAACACGGATTTAACAGTTGATGCACAAGGGCAGATAACTGCAGCCTCATCAGGTTCATCCGGCGTTACAGCCGGTTTTAGTATTGCAATGTCAATCGCGTTGTAGTATAAGAAAAAAGGAGAAAAATGGCTCAGGATTTTAAAAAAGTATATAAATCTCAAGTAACTGATTCAGCTGGAACTTTACTCACAGCCGATAGTAATGACGCTTTGATTGGTATTAGACTTACCAATATTACAACGTCTGCTATCACAGTGGATGTATGGTTTGATGTGGCTGGTGCTGGTTCTACGGCATCAATAGTATACATAGCTGATGACCTTAGCATTGCACCAAAATCAAGTGTAGAGCTTATTCAAGGGGGCGCTAAAATGGTTATGCAAAATACTGATTTGCTTCGTGCTCAAGCGAGTGCGGCGACATCATGTGCGGTATGGGTTAGTTACGTCGACGCAATTAGTTCATAAGGAGGAATAATATGGCTGAAACGAAAGACCAAAATGGTACTTTATATATTGGTCAGGAATCTGCCAAAGATGGATTTTTTACACATCAAGCAACCATAGACGGAGATCATTACATTGAATCGGCTGTCTTGGCAGGACCAGTTTCCTATACGGGAACGGTAACAATAACAGGTAATGTAGTTATAGTATGAGTACGTTAAACGTAGATAAAGTAGATCCTAGTACAGGCACGGCTTTAGAGCTGGGTACCTCAGGTGATACTATAAATATTCCTTCAGGAGTTACGATTGCCAATTCTGGAACGGCTACAGGATTCGGTGCAGCACTTACGGGATCAACTAATAATACAGTTACAACTGTTACAGCAGCTAACGCAATTACTGGAGAAGCTAAATTATTATTTGATCCTCCTAAACTAACTATTGGGAACGCATCGGAAGAAGATACTTCCCTAGTATTTGATGGACATGCACAAGATTACTATATTGGATTAGATGATTCAGAAGATGATTTAGTAATAGGATTAGGAAGTGCTGTTGGTACGACAGCTCATATGGTATTTGATGAAGCAGGTTGTGTAACTAAACCATTACAACCAGCTTTTTTAACAGATAAAGATTCAACACAATCTATGAGTACAGGTGGTTATACTTATGTTACTTACGAATCTAATAGAGAAATTTTTGATCAGAATGCAGACTATAATACTGGCACATATACATTTACAGCTCCTGTAACAGGTAAATATTTTCTTTCTTTTAGTAGTCGGAATGATTCCATTGCTTCTACTAAACTTATGAATATAAGAATTGTAACATCTAATCGTAATTATCAAATGGACTGTGGAGGATCAAGCCCTGAAACAAGTCAGGGAACTTTAGCTGTAATTGCAGATATGGATGCAAGTGATACTGCGTATTGTGCATCTACAACTGATGGAGCTACCGAAACTTGGAATTTATTATCAGGATCGTGGTTTAGTGGAGCTTTAATATGCTAATGACGAAACAATCAACCTTAAAGGAGGTATAAAATGGCAGACTTAACAATAACTGTAACCATAGATGATACAGACCAAAAGAGTATGAAAAATGACTTATTGGATATTAATCAATGGGTGCAAGATGCTGTTGAGGGAAAGAAAAGCAATTGCTGGAAAAGGTTTCAGCGAGAGTGGACTACAAAGCTGATGGATGATCCTAGCTTTAATGATCCTATTCCTAGTAACAAAACTGATTTTGTTAATCTTGTTACTGCAAGAGCAGACTACAAGGACAGGGCAACAAGAGAAGCAGAAGCAGAAGCTGCAGCATTAGCAGCACGAGGATAATAAATGAGTAAAATATTCGTAGACCAAATAGACCCAAAAACAGCAACCACGCTGACGCTTGGCACATCAGGCAACACGATTGAGGAGGCTGACTAATGGCATCAGTATTAAAAGTAGATAAACTCGATCCTCAAAGCGGCACGGCTCTCGAGCTGGGCACCTCTGGTGATACGATAACAGTACCAACAGGAGCAGGATTAACAGTTACGGATGAAGTAAAGACAAATAAAGTTTCACCTGCCACAGGAACGGCTTTTTCTTTAGGGGATTCAGGGGACACCTTCACGGTTCCTTCTGGCGCAACACTGGACATTAGTGCATCCACGCTGACGCCCCCAGCAACTATGCCTGCATCAAGCGGCATTAATTTTACAGCTTTGAATGCAACTAATCTAGGTTCCGGAACTGTTCCGACAGCTAGACTTGGAACAGGAACGGCTAGTTCAAGCACAGTATTATACGGAGATCAAACATATAAAGCTGAACCAGGTGGTGGAATTACTGATGCTTCTCAATGGAGAGTAACTTCAAGTTCTTCTGGTGATGCAACTCCTATTGCATCTAATTGGGCTGTTGCAAGTTCATATGGATATGGAAGTTTAGGAAGTGCTATGACAGAATCTTCTGGCATTTTTACTTTTCCATCCACAGGATTTTGGTTGGTTTCGTTTGCTTGTACATTTTATCAAGGAAGCACTAGTGATAAATCTTGTGAGGCTTTTATCTACACTACAATAGATAACACTAATTATAATCTAGCATCAAGAGGAGATATTGCTATATCTTTTGTTTCCTCTGCTACAAATTTAACAGCACAATCACAATTTCTTTTTGATGTAACAAGCACAACCAACTGTAAATGTAAATTTCATTTAGACGTACAAGCAGCTTCTACTCAATGGGCTGGAGCAAGTGATAATAATTTCACTTATGCTACATTTGTAAGACTAGCTGATACATAAAGTGAGGAGGATTAATGGATTTTAAAACAGGAAGACCAAATCATATAGAAGATTGGCTAGTTAAATATAAAATTGGGCAATGGTTTGGATTTGATAATCTCAATGGAGATGATGCAAATAAGACCTATGCAAATCTTATTGTTCTTGATGGTGGAAGTAAACCAACAGAGCAGGAATGCATAGATGGATTGGCGCAACTTCAAACAAATTTTGATAATGCAAAAATAAAATACGAAACAGACAAAGCTAATGCAAATCAAAAGTTAAAGGATTTAGGTTTAACTGATGATGAGATAAAAGCTTTCAAAGGATAATAAATGTCAGAATTAAGACTCAAAAGTACGGGCACAATTAAATTATTTGAAAATGATAACACAAGTAGTGTTACCATCGCCTCTCCTGCAAGTCTGGGTGCTGACAGGACAATCACACTCCCTGACGCAAGTGTAACTTTAGCTAGTGGCACTATGTTGGCAACGGATGGGGATGGATCAAGCTTAACAGCATTGGATGCAACTGTATTGTCTGGAAATTTGCCAGCAATTTCAGGAGCTTCTCTGACATCTTTGAATGCAACGAATCTTGGAAGCGGAACGGTTCCCACAGCTCGTCTTGGATCAGGAACAGCATCAAGTAGCACCGTATTATACGGCGATCAAACCTACAAGGCAGAGCCAGGTGGTGGCAAAATGGGTCAATTCCTTTCAACTACCAAAACAGATACCTTTGGAATTGTGTCAGATAGTGTATGGACAAGCATTACTGGATTTAGCGTAGACATAACTCCATCAGCAACCAGTTCCAAAATTTGGATTTGGTATCATTTAGAACGGTCTAATTATTCAAATACTCAAAATATGAGTACAAGACTTCGTAGAGATTCTACTGTTATTGGTGTAGGTACTGCTGCTGGCAGTAGACATGTAGTAACAACTGGGCCGTACAAAGCAGAAAATAATTATAATATGCCGAATACACATGGCTTTCTTGATAGTCCAAGTTCCACATCAGCAATAACATATGATGTGCAAATACTTGGTAATGGGTCTGCACAACAAATTAATTATTATGGCTCTGACTCCGATACAGCTTTTTCAGGAAGAAGTGTATCAACAATTTCAGTAATGGAGGTATTAGCATGATCCCTATAATAAATGCAGTTTTAGCAATTAATCCATCGGCAAATCTTTCAGTTAATGCAGAGGATTTTAATCAAATAACTTGGCTTGATGGAACACCAGAAATTTCAAAAGCAGATATTCAAGCTAAACAAGCAGAACTGCAAGCAGAGTATGATTCTCTAGCTTATGCAAGAAAAAGAGGAGGAGAATATCCTTCAACAAAAGATTTTATGGAAGCATACACTGAAAAAGAAATCGGAGGCGACTCAACAAAATGGGATGCCTATGTAATAAATTATAACAAAGTAAGAACGGAGAACCCTAAATAATGGCATCAGGAAATCAAAAGCTAAAAGACTTGGGATTGACGGACGATGAAATTACAGCCGTAACAGGAGGATAGATGTCTTTCGGCGTAGGAGCGATTTCTGAATTAGCTTTTGCTGAGTCAACGACTGGCGATGGAGCTTCAATCACTATTGTACCTACTGGAGTTGCCGCGACTTTTAGTGTTGGAAGTGTTGTATTGGAATCACTGTATGTTCCAACAGGAGTTTCCGCGACTTTTAGTCCAGGAAGCGTTGTACTAGAGTCAAGATATTTTCCAACAGGCGTTGGGGCGACTTTCGCTCTAGGAACAGCAACGATCATAGCTGACGCACTGGTCACTCCTACAGGAGTTTCCTCGACTTTCAGCGTTGGAACTGTTACACTGGAGTCAAGATACTTCCCAACAGGAGTACAGGCAACCTTTGCACTTGGAACGGCGACAGTTATAGCTGACGCTAATGTTATTCCAACGGGGGTAGAAGCGGTATTCGCGGTTGGTGATTTGAAATTAACAATTTGGAACGGAGTGGACGACTCCGCAACAAACACATGGACAGTGGTTCCAACAGGATAAGACATGGCAGACTCGACAATATTAAATTTAGATCTTCAGACGACTGGCGCTAATGCTGGAACGTGGGGATCAAAGACAAACGATAATTTATCTAAAGTAGAAAATGCAATCAAGGGATATGCGGCGGTAAGCGTCGCCAGTTCAGGCACTGTGTCTTTAACGGCTAGTAGTGGAGGAACTGGAGATCAGCAAAGCAGGGCATCCCTTAAATTAGAAGGATCTTTATCCGGGAATGTGGCTTTGGAATGCGAGGCTAATCCTTATTGGTACTTCGTTCATGACGCTTCGACGCGGGGAGGATACACCCTTACATTCGGACCGGCAGGAGGTACACCAATCACCTTACCTTATACAGCCACTAAATATTTAGTTTACACGGACGGAACAACCATGTTTGATGTACTATCAAACGTAGGAAATATTTCATCTGGAGGCACACTCAGTGCAACTGGTGATATTTCTTTTGATGGAGGGGCTTTTGTATTTAATGAAGCAGGCATTGACACGGACGCACGTTTTGAAGGGCTATCCGATATTAATCTTCTTAGAACTGAAGCAACCAATGACCGCGTGGGAATTGGAATCGCGGCGCCTCTGGCCAAGCTGGGGGTAACCCAGACAAGTGCCACAGGAGCGGTTCCGTGCATAGAATTGGAACAGGCAGATACAGATTTCGCCTTCACTAACTACAAAGGAACCTCAGCTGCCGATAGTTCTTCTAGTATTTCTTCTTCCACGGCTGAAGCTGCTTCTAAATTTGGTGCCGTGATGATTAAAATTAATGGTGTTACAAAATGGATACGCGTTTACGATAGCGCTGTGTAGGAGGCTTCATGACTTTGATTAAGGTACAAGTAACTCCAGGCGTTGACAAACAATCCACCGAGTACGGGGCAGAAGGACGTTGGACCAATACGGACAACGTTCGTTTTCGTTATGGACTTCCAGAAAAAATAGGAGGATGGGCGAAGGTCACATCCGATGCGCTTGTTGGTGCAGCTAGAGGAATCATTACTTGGTTCTCTCTGGACGGCGATCAGTACGCAATCACAGGAACAAACAAGAAACTTTACGTATACCAGAATGGAGCGTGGAGCGACATTACACCTATAAGATCTACAGGTGATGCTATTACCCAATTTGCAACAACTGCCTCTTCAAGCAATGTCAGCGTGACTGACGCGGCACACGGAGCCATCGAAGGGGATTTTGTAACTATTACTTCGGCTACGGCCCCTACTAGCAGTTCAATAACTGCCTCTGAACTTCAGGGAGAATTTGAAATTCAATCAGTAACTTCAACATCTGTTTATGTTATTACATCTAAAGGAACAGAAGGCGGAACAGGTCGTACAGGAGGATCAGCGACAGCTGAATACCAGATCAATACCAATCCAGCAGTCTCCATACTAGGATATGGATGGGGTGCAGGACCATGGGGAGGTGTCAGTGGCGGACCAGGATGGGGAACATCCCGTGCGTCCTTGGCTGCACCTAATAGTGTTCAATTGGATTCAGGAAAGTGGTCATTAGACAACTGGGGTGAAGACGTATTAGCACAACAATTAAACGGTGGACTTTATTACTGGGACACTTCAGCAAGCACCTCGACGGTGCAAAGGGCGGAAGATACAACTGTTTCCGCTGCACCTACATCCAGTAGGTTCATGATGGTTTCAGGTACTGATAGGCATGTTATATGTTTTGGTACTGAGACAACCATTGGAACAGCAACCACTCGCGATGACATGTTTATCAGATGGTGTGATCAGGAAAATGTAAATGATTGGGCACCAGCTGCTACTAACACAGCAGGAACGCAGAGACTAACTGCAGGTAGTAAATTAGTATCATCTAAACGTTCTCGTGGTGCAGTATTAATATGGACTGATACAGCTCTTTATCAAATGCAATTGATTGGTGCTCCATTCACATTTGGATTTTCACAATTAGGATCTGCATGCGGAGCATGCGGATTGCATGCAACAGTGGAAAGCAATGGACGTGCTTTCTGGATGGGAACTGATTCATTCTTCATGTTTGACGGTTCCGTTCAAAAGATTCCATGTTCCATAGAAGATTTTGTTTTCAAGGACATAGATCCTGCTTCACAAAAGGATACCTTTGCTGCGCTGAATACTGAATTCAATGAGTGTACCTGGTTTTATCCATCAAGTGGATCTTCAGTCATAGACAGGTTGGCAACTTATAATTATGCGGAAAAGGTTTGGTATAACGGAACATTATCTCGCTCTTCATGGGCGGACAAAGGTGTGTATCAATACCCTTATGCAACAGAATACAATGCAACGGATTCAACGGCAACCATCACCACTATCACCGGACTAACTGATGGCAGAAGTTTCATGCACTCACAGGAAAACGGAAACAATGCTGACGGATCAGCAATGAGTTCTGAAATAAAATCAGGGGAATTTGTTATTCCACAGGCTGGGGAAAGACTTATGTCAATCAGGCGTTTCATTCCTGACTTTAAAAATTTGTCAGGAACAGTTAATGTGGAACTGGATTTCAAACTGTATCCTGCAAGCAGCACCGTCACCAACGGTCCTTTCGCTGTGACTACGTCCACCACCAAGGTGGATACTAGAGCTAGAGGAAGACAGGGAGCCATTAAAATTACAAGCTCTGAACTTAATGCAACATGGCGATACGGAACTTACCGTGCGGACGTACAACAGGATGGAATGAGATAATGGCACAGATAAACATACCAAGACTTCCAGCAGCTCAGGATGAGTATAGCAAGGAACAAATAAACCAGATAATTCAGACGTTGGATCAATTAATCCTGCTCCTGAATTTTTCTTACACACCAGAACAATTGAAGAACGAAGATGAAGCGTTATCATGGTACTTAAATTAAATGGCCAACGATTATAAAAAAGTTATGACGACAGTCACAAGCACAGGGGATGCTACAATCTATACCGTTCCAACAGCTACGACCACACTCGTTAAAACGGCGTGGGCGTACAATAATTCAGGAGGAGCGGCGGCAATTACTCTCAAGATAAATGCAACGTCCCTCTTCACCAAGGCCGCACTGGCCGATAAAGACACACAGTCCTTCTTTTATTTGGCTTCCAGTGACATTGGGGTAATGGAGGCAGGAGATATACTAAAGATTAACAATGATGCGCAACCAGTCAATGTCTATCTGTCGATACTGGAGATATCATAATGGTTGATAATGAAGATAATACTTGCTATAAGGATAGAATATGCCTATAAATGATGATGCGGTAATAGAATACGTGGAGGTCAACGGGGAGAAAGTTCCCAAGATTGTGGTCCCTGCAGAGATAACTATTACTCACACGCAAACAGGAAAAGAATACGGGTCAGCGAAGGAAGCTGATGACGATGTAAACGATCCTGCAACTTCTACCAAACGTGAACACATCCGGCAGGATGTTTTAGTCAAGGTAGCAATTCATAAATTACTAGAAGGAGTGGTAGGAAAAGTATAATGGGCAGAATTGAAAGAGAAGAAACAAACTTCCAGTCCGCACCGGATACAAGATTCGGAGGAAACATAGCGAGGGCTAATGTGGGAGCACAATACCCACGGGGTGGACATGATGTAAGATACGAAAATTATCAGAGACCCCAACAGGTTGACTACACAAGAAATGTTCCTAGACAAACTGGAACTCCAAATTTTAGACCACCTTATGGGGCACCTGGACAGCCATCATATAATGAGTGGATGCAATCTATTGATCCAAATAGAGAAGGACAGCCATCACCCAAACAGCATCCTAATCCAAGGATGAGACACATTAATCCAAGAGGAATGAATAAGACTGTCGATCCACCTCGGGATTTAGCATGGTATGACATTCATCCATATACATGGAATAGAATGATGGATGGACCAGAATTTCAAGGAACCCATGTTCGTCATGGCTATGAACGACCAGATGAATATGGAAGAATGAGACCCACACTTCCTAACCCATATGAAGGAGCTACAATAGGTGGTGGATGGGATGATTATAGAACTAGGGAAGAAGGAATGATGGGAGGACTAGGAGGACTGCAAGACCAAGCAGGTTTATGGCAAGACATTAAAAGAATACTTAAAAACACGAAAAATCCAGGTCCTTTAATTGATCAATGGACTGATCACTGGAATGAACAACAAGTGGCAGAGATGGGAGGATATGGATATAATCCTGATCCTTATGATGATGAGTATAATGATGAGTATGGACCATTCATTCCTCCTTCAGTTATTGATATGGATCTTGAGGGTATAGGCTATGACCCTGCAGATGATGAATATGACTTTGATCGCAAAAGAGGATTTCCAGGAAGGAAATTTGGAAGAGGATATAAAGGACCTAAATACGCTGCTAGTGGCGGACTGATGAGTTTAAGAAGGTAGTATGGGATTTTTTAGCGACTTAATGAAGAACCCTTTCGTGCAAATGGCACTGCCGATGGCGATGAGCTGGGCAATGCCGGCACTTGGCATAACAAGCATGATGTCTGGCATAAAAAACCCAATGCTGAGAACTGCCCTAGAGCAATCACTTATGGGATACGGAACAGCAAAGCTAACAGGATCAAAGCATCCTGAAAAGGCGGCGATGTATGCAGGACTGGGCTCAATGCCATTCTCGTTCATGAAGGGACAGGCGGCAGCGAATCAATTCAATAAACAATACTACGGTGATCTAGATGCAAAAGATTTATTTGCAACAGCTCAGGGACCAAAAATTATGACTCCTGGAAAGGCAGCACAAGCTGGTTTTTGGGATGGTCCAGGTGGACTGGAGCAGGGATTAGGGATAGGAACATATAATCCACCACAAGCTGCAATAGCTCCAAAGTGGACCGGCGAATATGGAGCCTACACAGTTCCTGATGCTGCAGCAGTGCAAGCATTTAGGGATCAAGGACCTCTGACAGCATGGGATGTAATAGGAGGAGAAGGACGAAACGTTCCGGAAATGAGAGACATAAGATTTATGGGGGATCAAACATCAATAATTGGAGGAACCGAGGCTGATCCATATGAAGTAATATCACCACAAAGAGCATGGGATGCACGTCAAGCTACTATTGGAGGAGAGATGATTACACCTGAAGTTGACTTCTACAGCAAGGTTGGCACAGGCGGAAAGAATCTTCTTGGACAAGAACTTAAAGAAGGACAAAAATACGCAGACTTTTTACCAACGATTGCATCACAGACAGCTGGATGGTACGGCGGACGCCCAACGGACGAAGAGCTTTGGGAGGACACCAAGAAAAGAAGACGAAAGGAACTTGCGTTCATGTACGGAATTGATGAAAGTCTCATGGGTGGCGAGCTGCAGAACCCTTACTATGG
>Ga0208181_1000930_pt1 | contig 12475 bp, 16 predicted proteins | sample MalvirDeepMed_s6_FD_184244 | JGI IMG/M metagenome (GOLD analysis project Ga0208181, IMG submission 184244) | Marine viral communities from the Global Malaspina Expedition - Malaspina viral metaG DeepMed_s6 (SPAdes) (version 2) | ecosystem: Environmental > Aquatic > Marine > Oceanic | place... | reverse complement strand
AGTTTTAGCTTTGAGTGGTAATCCAGATGCAGATTCAGTTCGATTACAATTAGGAGCTTTAATTAAACACTTAACTCAACAAAATTTACAATCCATCTTGCAAGAAAGTGGCAGAACTATTTCTGATAGAGATCGTCAGTTGGTTATGGAAATTGTAGGGCAATTGGAGGGATTCAATGCTTCTACTACTCCTTTACCTGTGTTGAAAGAAAAGCTGAAACGATTACGTGGCGATTTTTCACGTCGTTATCAGATGTCGGTTGGAACTATTAGATCGTATAGAGACATGGATGGCGAAGTGCGTAGCAGAGGGGGCACATTATTGCCCACTGGAGAATATTATGACATCCTTTACAACCAAGGGATGGTAACGATTGGTGCTGATGACGCAGGATCAATAGTGGTTCTATAGAATGAATTATGTTTGAAGTTATTCTCCCAGACGGTACTTTAGTAAATGTAAGAGCGTCTTCTAAAGAAGAGGCTCATGCTATTGCTACTAAATATTTTGCTGAACAACGAGCCGGTTCCCAAGAAAGAGGAGGCTCTTTAAGCCCAACCCCAGTTATTGGTGTGCCGAATGCCAGCCCAATACCAAGTGACAATGAAAATTTTGATTACGAAACAGGTGTAGCATTACCCGGCTTACGTGCTGCTTTAGGATTCGCTGAAACAGCAGAAGAAAAAGAAGATTACTTAACCAATAAAGTGGGTTCAGAAGGCTTTACTCGCGACAGTGCTGGTAATCTAGCTATCACTGTTAAAGGACTAAAGAAACTAGGTATATCTTCTAAAGACGGTAAAAATGTAATCATTGATGAAAGCAAAACGACGTGGGGAGATGTAGCTGACTTTTCTGGTATTGTTGGACCGATAGCCGGTACTTTAGTAACTATGACTCCGTGGGGGAGAGCTGCTAAATACGGACATAGTTTCTTGAAAGAAGTAGGATTAATGGCAGCCGGTGCCGGTCTGGGTAAGGGCGGTGAAGAACTGGTAGAATCTGTTGTCGATTATCAAAGACAATCTCCGCAAGAAATAGCTGAAACAGCAGGAAAAGAAGCATTATTTATGGGAGGTGCTCAAACTGTATTTGGAGCAGCTGCTAGAGGTGTGAAAGCTTTGATAGGTCCCAAGGCAAGCGTTGAAACGTTGGACGCTATCAACGATATGGCAAAAGGAATGCCTGATCCTAAAATAGTGGCAGCCAAAGAGGTTGAACTGGGCAGAGCATTGACAGCTAAGGAGTTAGCTAAAATTCCTAAAATACAAGCCATTCCTCATCAATTGGCGTTAGGACGACCTATACCCGGAAGGATGCAATCCGCTTACGAAACTATCCTTAATCCAAAACGTCGCCATGGTAAAAATATTGCTTATTTAGAAGCAAGGATGCAACAACTTATGAAAGCGACTGGGGCGACAGAATTAGACATTGCTAAATTCTCTACCAAGTTAAATACCGGTACTCTTGTTAAAGAAGACATAATGAAACTGGCTGATGATTTTTCTTTAACTGGAAAACAAGCGGAAAACGAGTTTCAAAAATTATTAATAGCTGCTATTGAGAGAATAGACGATGGTATCTTTGATAAGTTACCTAAAATTACTTTTGACGAAGTAGCGGTCACTCTTAACAAAGTTGCTACTCGGGAAGGAGCACAAGACCTTGCTACAGTTCTTTCTGGACGTATGGGGTTAGATAAGGAAACCGGAGAAAAAATATTTTTTGAGTCTAAATTTATGGAAGCTTTTAAGACAGCAAAAGAACAATTCAGAGCAGAATACGGCGCTATCAATGAAATGTTTTCTTTAGGATTTCAGCGTGACGCCGCAGGAAACATAATGAAAAATTCAGCAGGAGAAAATCTTTATTGGCGTACACTTGAAGAAGTCGTAGCATATTACGATGATTTAGCTTTAACTACAGGTCGAGCATTGCCTCCTTGGTTAAAGCCCGCAACAGCAGAAACAACTTCTGTTGAACAAAGATTGGTAGGAGCAACTGAAACAACAACAATTCCACGGGCAGGGGGAGGAATTGATTATGTAGGAGGTCAAGCTCCTCAAACAGAACCGTTTTTTTTAAGGCGTCCTAATTTACAAGCAATAGCAGAACAGGAACAAAAATTAGGCAGAGCCTTGACATCCAATGAATTAGCTCAGATTCCTGAAGTGTTGACTGGAGCCGGCAGAATACCACAGCTTGCTTTTATTCCCACCGGGCAAATAAAATCTATGGCACAAAGATTGTCTCAAGAAGTCCCCCGTGGTACTCCTCAACTGGATGCCGCTAAGGGATTAACTCAAAATGACGTGAGTGCAATCATGAATTTACCTGATTATCTTACTTTTCAACAATTTCATAATTTTCGACGTGGCTTACAAGGGGGTGATGAACTATCTGCTTTTATTCCCGGAGGATTAAGCCGAGATTGGAAAAGAGAATTTATGCGTGTTGTAGATGACAATATAGCCACGTTAGCTGAAACCGGTAACGCACAAGCCGCTTTTTTAACAACTCTACCCCCTTATTTACGTGAGCTTTATGATCCGAGCACTATCGCTAAAGCACTTACAGCATTTAAAAACACTAATACTAGATTTGCAGAACATAGCAAGACTTTTGATGATGCGTTATTAAATAGTGTCAGAAGAAAAGTAAAAAAAGGTGGTTATGATGCTGACCAATTGGTGACTGCAATCCTTGGAAAAAATCAGCCGGAACGTTATCGAGCTTTTATGAACATATTGCCCGAAGCTGAAAGAGAAATAGTGGAAAGACAAGTTCGATCACAATTTTTAACTTTATCAGTACAGAAAGCTTATGATCCTATTGACAATATACTTGATCCAGTTATTTTAAAACGTGAATTACAGAGCATTGGCACCACAGCGGAAGAACTAATGGGTCCTTATTATAATCCTTTTGTGAACCTTTTAGATTCGATGAATTTTCATGGGGCTAAAATGACAGGAGAACAAGCTGGTAGATTAATGGGACGCTGGACCAAGGATTTTCCCAAAGCAGATGGTGTGCCTCAATCCTTACATATCATGTCACGTATTGCAAAAGCTGCTGAAAAAGAAGCTCAATTTGGAGCAAACCAACTGGTGAGAGCAGTTCGTGATCCTAAATTTGAGCCAGAAAGGATTGTTAAAATAGTTTTTAAGCCTCAAGGAGCTAAATTAATTAATGATGCAAAACAGATGTTAGCTCCTGAAACATTTGCATTAGTACAGCAAGACGCAATGAGAACTTTGTTAAAAAGAGCAACCGGCAATCAAGGCACGCAAGTACAAGAATTATTTAATTCCTCTAGACTTCAATCTACTATGCGCTCATACGGTGATGAAACTTTAGAAGCTATGTTTGGGAAAGAAAATCTTCAACTTTTGAACCAGTTTAATAAAGAGATGGCAATTATTACTGGAGTGGAGGGTCAAGGTGCAGGTAATATCGTAGCTGGCGCGGTAGCTCTGTACGCATTTAATTTAGCTAATATTCAAACGGTAGGAACAATCGGTATTATTGGACGATTACTTTCTAGTAACCGAGTAGTACAAGCATTATCCAAGACTGATGCCGGCTCTATCCGGGTAGTCATGAATGCAATGCAGCGTGCTATCCAATTGGAAATAGCTCATCTTTTAGCTACAGGACAACAAGCGGCTGCGGATGAATTACAGGCAGCTATTGATCATGTAAATGTCCCTATGGAAACTCAAGAAAACGTCATAAACGAAGCCGGAAATATTTTAGAACAAACCAAAGAAGCCGTGACTCCTATCAGAGATACTATCAGACAAACAATTGGAGAAACTTTTGGTGCAGTGGGGACTCCTCCCATTAACTCTGCTGCACCCACAGGCTCCCCAATGCCTTTACCCAATGTGGCGCCCCCACAGGTAGCCACAGCTAATCCGATTGTATTACCGAATCCACAGGATCGTTTTTTAGCAGAACGCTTAGGAAGAACTTAGCATACGATCACGCAAACGTTTAGCACGATCACCGACCTGAGTAGCCCATTTAGAATCCATCATCTCTACAGCAGCCGTTTCCCACTGAGAAGTTTGCACTGCCGCGAGAAAACGCTTAAACCCGCTTAGACGTGGGTAGCCTAAATTGAAACACATATTAGCCATGATACGTTGACGATTATCGTCTAGGTTACGCCACCACGGTTCATTTCTATCTAATTCGCTACATACTATGTCGATGTCCTGATCTAAACATTCCCGGATTCTTTCTTCAGAGATCGGTGTCCCTACAGGTTGTCCGTGTTCTTCGTCCTTTGCCGTAATTAGATGTCCTACCCCCATGGTGGGATAGTCGAGATGGTCTAAATAAATTTCGTACTTATAACCCTCATCCATAATAAGCTCTTTCATTAACTTTTCTTTATTCATCTTCTTCTTCGTCATCAAGACTACGATAGTATTCCACAATTGCCAGAATATCCCTAGTATATCTTTTAATTTCTGCCATGTTATTACTGATGTTTTCATAGTCTTTAGTAGTCAGCGCATAGTACGCTTGGCGAGGAGCCTTTCCTTCTTCCACCAATTGGAGATATTCTGTCAGTATCTCCGGTGTCAGTATCTCCCAATCCACTGTAACCAATTGCATTTCCATGGGTAATGGTGGGTGAAACATAGGTGGTCTCTCTTCTATATTAACCACCTCTATCGGTTTGGTTTTAGCTCCTCCGAACTGAAACATAGAACAGGCGCTTAGAGTTAATAGAATAAAAGCTATTCCTAAGACTTTAGTTACTCTCATCTACCCGCTCACGTTTTCGCCATCTTTTTTTTTACCCTTACCTTCTGGTTCTTCAGGTTTCTCATCAAACTGGTTAGGGTTGGTAAGTTCCACCAAGCCATCAAAGACACGCTTGGTTGCCTTATTAACCTTACTTTCCAGTAGTTTGGGCTTTGCCATTGCCAATGCGTCTAAATCATGGCGAGCAAAGGTCTGCTTGAGGGCGTTAACCTCACGCATATTCTCCTGATTCTTTTTAGTAAGACTGTCGATTTGGGCGTAAGTCTTTTGCTGTTGCTCTAAATTCTTTCTAATCTGCTCATTCTGTTTGGCGATTTCACCCTCAAGAACAATGGCATTGCCTTTTAAGATAGCAATTTCATCGTTGAGTTTACCGATCCAAATGTATGAGCCACCAGCAACTAATAACAATGCTATGCCTAGCCCAATCGAAAGTTTCATTCCCCTGCTTTATTCTTAGCTTTCCCAATATTTAAAGCGCACACATCAATGATCTTGTATAGCTTTCCTATCCATTTATCATCTTTGGGTGTGGGTGTAATAGCTGCTATTGCTGACGCAATAAACACTATTGCACTTATTATAAGTCCGATTGTTATTAACATATCTGCCTCCTAATCATTAATTATTTCACGACTTGGCACTTCAATGCCACATTTTTCTAAAGTGTCTGATGCAACCATTTGCATAACACCGCCGGAAATACCTCCTCTCGCAATGATTGTTAAAGCATTAACGAGTTCTATTTCCTTCTCTTTCTGTGTCAGTTGTTGGTTCATATTTTTCCCTCTCTTCAAAAAATAATGGATCAATAGCCACATAACGGGAACTCGGTCTGCCTCTACCTTCTGTCTTGAAGGTACGTTCTTGAATTTCTCCACTGGCTATTAACCTGTCAATAATTTCACGAACTTCGCGACGAGGCATAGAGCGAAATATTTCATGACGGTCTATGTCGCGCTTAGAGATACCGCCTTCTCCCATTTCACGAATATAGTTTAACACTATTTTAAACTTACTTTCTAATTCACTGCTAGAAACGTATTTACGACAAGCTTCGACCAATAAACGGTCATAGTAAAAAATGTAATCAATTGCCCATTTGGTAATCTCTGAATCAATCTGCTTGCATTTAGGATTGTCAGCGAGCGCTCCTATCATTGCCAAGCGCATTGCTTTTTCCCGGGTTCTAGATAGAAGCACTTCGAGTCCGTCTTTCTCTAGAATAACCTGATGATCAACCAATACTTTTTCTAGCGACGCTAAGAGTTCTTTTGACCTATCATCAAACGGAATAGTTTCTGCATCCATGTGTATCATACCGTTATTGCGCACTGACTCTTCAATCAAATTGTGAGTCTCGCGCACGGTGTTTACCCAGCGTACGATGGAACGTGGGGGTTCAATAAGTTCTATTAACTTACCTACTACCCTTGGTAGGGTGCTTTCACAAACGATGAAACGATTTAAGAAGCCGTCAGCAATTCTTCCCCCTGACAAGGCGCCGTAAAAATTACGGGGCACCGTCATTCCCAGCAATGTAACTGCGGGTTGATGACAGTAGCGATTCATCATGTCGCTAACTTGCATGGGAGTGGCATTCATCATCGAGTAATTATCTGGACGAATGGTACCGTGGCACCTTCCCCAACATTCCATTAGTACCTGAATACCATCTTCTTTGTTGAAGTTACTGGATTGGTTAATGGATTCTAAGCGTTTACCGAACTCATCCATTATGGATATATGAGCCGGTTTAAAACGCAGTGCTGAAAAAACAGCCCCCGCTGAAGTATAGCCGTCCCCGGCTAGGAGATAATCAGCCTCACTGGCTTCTAGTATAGCTTCAATAACTGTCTTGCTGTTTTCCTTACCTTGCCCGGATTTGGCAACATTCATGAAAAACAGACTGGAATAATTATTGAGATCGGTTTTGTATAACCGACCGAGGACGACGCTACCCAATGCAAGGGATGTTTGCATTGATAGGTGTGGTTGAGATACACGGGCTATATCTTCCGCGTATCGCCATATTTCTTTTAGAGTTCCCGGTGCTTCTAATAAGTTATCGGGTTCTTGAATGTCTTCTTTTTTTTCTACGTATAGTGGTGCGAGTTTTTTATTGGCTTCGTTGTGAGCGTGAGTTTGAGCAATACTCTTAACGGTAGTAACAATCTCTGCGTCTGGTAATGGAGGAGAATTTTTGATGTTCCATTCGTTTAAAATAGCGATGGTTTCTTCGATGGATAAGTTCATGCCAATATACTTACCCGCTAATCTAGCTGCTGTGTCGTTCCTACTGCCACTAGGCACTCCGTCTAGAGTTAAAGGTTCAGGAATGTTTAAAGCACCACTGCCGTTTAACATTTTAGAAATGTTGCCGGTGCCTCCAGTAATGATCTCTCCCTTAATGTTTTCAATATCCTCCATGGTTAGTTCAGGAAGATCGTTGAAGTCATGAACGTCAAACCCCTCATCTAATTTAGGTTCGTAGGTGGCGCCACTGGAATGAGTATTGAAAGGAGCGATTACGTAACCGCCTTTTCCTTTTATATCTATTTCTTTTTCAATGGTTACCTTGTCACGACGTGCAGTATAAAGACCAAAGCCGATGTTGTTCTTATAGTAAAAGTGAACCCCACGCCCGGTGGTTACACGAAAAGGAGTGAAGGTTAAATTCTTAGCACACCACCCTACGGCTTCCGGTGTGTCAGCGTCCACCACAATAAATTCCCCACAGATAAGAGCGGGGATAACGCCTGTAGCGTTTTGAAACCAAAGACGTATCTGTTGGTCAGTGGGGGCAGCTTCGGTTTGGTACGCTTTCCAAGGTACAACAGACCTTTTTTCAGCGCGCGTTACTGGTATTACCTTAAAACCGTATTCAACAAATCCTAGGGCAATATCTAAAGCGGAGCTATCCGGGCTTAGGCTCCAGTCGATCACTTTACAAAGCGGTCTGTTCTACCGGTCCGTAAATACTTTCCCAATTCAACTTACCACCGGACTTAGAAATAATTTTTTTTGCTTCCTCAACCCGGGGTTGACGTTGTTTGTAGCGCCAACTGCGAATGGTAGTAATTTTAGTATCGAAAAGTTCGGCTGCGGCATCTTCACCTACGAACTCAATATACTCTTTAAGACTCATAGACATCGTTTACTCCTTATATTCAAAATGTATATTCAATGAACTATACATTGTGTTTGACACAAATGCAAATATGATTTAGTATGAGCGTGAACTATAAATAAGGAGAAGCCAATGGCTGATATAACTTCGCGATTCGTAGCCCCATCTAAACTGGTTGAACGTCAAGGCGTTTGCCTCTTGGTGTACGGTGCTGCCGGATCAGGAAAAACAGTTCTGTGTACCACTGCCCCATCTCCCACACTTATTATAAGTGCAGAAGGTGGATTACTTTCTATTCGTAACGCTGATGTGAAAGCGATAGAAGTAAAGTCAGTGGCTGACATTAATGAAATCTATGATTACCTTTACAATCATCCTAAAGAATTTAAAACCGTGTGTTTGGATTCTGTTAGTGAAGTGAGTGAGGTGGTCTTAGCTAACGAGAAGGAAAAGACTAAGGACCCGCGTCAAGCTTACGGTACCGTCATTGATGAAATGATGCGTTTGCTCAGGCAGTTCCGCGATCTTCCGATGGACGTCGTAATGACAGCTAAACAGGAACGCCTTCGTGATGAAGGTCAAGGAGGAGGCTCGGTCCTCTACATGCCCTCAATGGTAGGGGCTAAACTACCACAAGCTATCCCCTATTTGTTTGATGAAGTATTCGCACTGCGTGTGGATAAGAATGATGAAGGTGAAACCACTCGTTGGTTACAAACCGAGAAAGACTGGCAGTATGAAGCCAAAGATCGTTCCGGTGCGTTAGATCAATTTGAAGTGGCTGATCTTTCTCATATCTTCTCAAAGGTAAGGGGTGGTCTCAATAAATCTAAAACAATAAATAAGGAAACAAACAATGACGAAACTTAATTTTGATGTTGAAAAAGTTCTTAGCGAACTACCTGAAGAGGATCGTGGATTTGAACCTTTACCAGATGGCTGGTATGAGGCTCAAGTAAACGCTTCTAGTATTAAAACTACCAAAGCCGGAACCGGTGAATACCTTGAACTGGAATTCGATATTATTGGGGATGATTATAAGGGACGCAAAGTATGGACGCGTCTTAACTTAAAGAACCCTAATAGTCAGACCGTAGAAATAGCGCAAAGGGACTTTGCAAAACTGTGTAAAGCGATTAAACTTCCTTTTGTAGAAGACTCTGCTGAATTGCATAGCAAGCCTGTGCAGATCAAGGTTGCGTATAGAAAAGGTGAGGGAGAGTACGGTCCCACAAATGATATACGCGATTACAGGGCTTCTGCATTAGGTATTGGTACTCAAGTTTCTGAGGACAAAGAAGAGTCTCAAGAAAAACCATCTTGGTCCAAGACCTAATCTTCCAAACATAGGGGGCGTTCACACTAATCGCCCCCTCCTTTTTCATGTTTGTACTGAGGGACTATCAAGAACGAGCCATCGGTTCGATCTACGATTACTTTGAGAGCAACACCGGTAACCCGTTGGTTATCATGCCGACCGCCAGTGGTAAGTCCATTGTGATCGGTGATTTTATCCGTGGTGTTTTAAACGATTACCCGGGTCAACGTATCCTCATGCTGACACACGTTAAAGAACTGATAGAGCAGAACTACGACAAACTAAAAGCGATCTGGAGCGAAGCCCCCTGTGGTATCTACAGTGCTTCGTTAAAGCGTCGCGATACACAAGACGCTATTACGTTCGCCGGCATTCAATCGGTGTATCGACGCGCTGAAGACTTGGGTCATTACGATCTGATTCTGGTGGACGAATGTCACCTGATTCCGGTATCCGGTATGGGACGTTATCGTAGTTTTTTATCAGCAACTCAGGAGATTAATCCGGCGGTCAAGGTCGTGGGCTTCACGGCAACACCCTACCGCTTACGCTCCGGACTATTGACTGAAGGAGAAGATCGTATTTTTACAGACGTGGCTATTGATTTATCCAGTGGAGAAGAAATGCTCAAGATGATTGAGGAGGGCTACCTAGCCCCTCTGGTGTCTAAATCAATGAACACGGCTTTCGATATAGAAAACGTACACATTAGAGGTGGAGAGTTTATCCCCTCTGAACTACAGGAAATCATGGGAGATGCAGGCAATACGCACGCCGCTTTGGAAGAAGTGGTGAGGTATGGCACCGAGCGTCGTTCATGGTTAATCTTTTGCAGTGGGGTTCGACATGCAGAAAACGTCACCCAATTGCTAAGGGATCAATATAACATTCGCGCTGAATTGATCACGGGACAAACTCCCATTAAGGAACGCGAACGTATTATTGAACAATATAAAACCGGCGTCATTCAGGCACTTGCCAATTGCGATGTACTGACGACCGGTTTCGATGCACCGGAAACGGATATGTTGGTCTTTCTAAGACCGACCCAATCTACGGGACTTTTCGTACAAATGTGCGGTCGCGGTATGCGTCCGGCTGAGAACAAAGAGAACTGTCTGGTGCTCGATTTTGCACGCAACGTAGAACGGCATGGTCCGATCAACGATGTGCGTCCGCAAGCTACGGGAAGGAGAAGAGGACAAGTCAGCACGTCTCCTGTAAAAACTTGTCCTGATTGTCGCAGTATCGTGCCCATCTCCTTTCCAAGTTGCCCAGACTGTGGGCATCATTTTTCTGAACGTACTCTGGACATTGACAATACCGCGAGTGAACTGGAATTAATCAGACACAATCTAGACCCGAGTGAATACATTCGCAGTTTAACGGTGAGAGATGTTAATTTCTTTAAACATCGTAAGCAGTTTGTGGCGGGGGCTACCCCCACTCTACGTGTAGAGTACAGTTGCGGTCTCAGCACTTTCTCAGAGTGGGTGTGCTTTGATCATCACGGCTATCCAAAGCGTAAAGCTGACCAGTGGTGGCGTCGTCATGTGCGCTCGGATTATATTGCGCACAATGTTCCGAGCAGTGTGGAAGAAGCGTTGTCGCGTGTTGGTGAATTGCAACAGCCGGACACAGTGACTATTAATTTTAAAGACAGGTATCCAAAGGTGATAGATTATGACAGAGAATCCTAGAGTGTATCCGTTTCAACGTGGCGATGACTATTTCTTTATTAGTTACGATCACCCTGAACGCGGTGTTTCGTGGGCAGGCAGTCCGGTTGAAAACGTACGTATCGGTAATCAGTGGAGTCGTAAGTATGGTTTCTTTAAATGGGATGAGCTTCTAAGCAATAAAGGACACATGGTGATGGCTAATAAGGAAATGGGGGAATGGGTAGAGCCAATAGAACATGATGATCTATACTGGGCGGTACCTTTTTAAAAATGAACTGTTGGCATTGTAATACTAAACTGATCTGGGGTGGAGATCATGACGTGGAAGAAGAAGACGAACCATACGTCATGGTTACCAATCTTAGCTGTCCTGAGTGTGGGTCTTTTGTAGAAGTCTGGCTACCCAGACAAGGGCATTAACGTTTAAAAAATTTTAAAAATCTTGTAAACAACGCTTCTTCAGAAAGGTTTTTTGAGACTGTCCAACTTTTACCCCCCTCCTTGTTTTCTTCGTAATGCACATCTCCATTCTTAAATCGTGTTTCTATAATTCCGTTGTTAGCTTGTATGGATGTGACTTGTTTACCCCACTTCTCTGCCTTTTGTTTAAGCCTAGCTTCCTCTACCATGTTTTTGTATTCAGTCATCGCCCTTGTCCTCTGTTTCTTCTATAACTTCTTTGACTTCACTTAACCACCCATACAACTTATCGTGGTTTTCCTCACTCAAACTTCTTGTAGGATTTGTATAAAATTCCCTTACTGCCCTGTCGCTACAACCAGTGTATTTACCTATCGAAACATGAGTAAACCCATACTCTTCTACAAGCATTTTAATATCCTGTCGCATCTGGATAGCTTGAATTTCTGGTATGTCTCTAAGAGTCATCGCCCTTGTCCTCTTTTCTTAAAAACTCCTTTCCCCCATTTTCATACCAATTTTTTAATTTATTCATATCTCTTTTATATTGATCTTCAAGTATAAAAAACTTTGCAGTTAAAATTGTTTGAACAGACTTTTCGCCTACCAAATACATAAACCAGTGTATTTTGTTGAATTGCTTTCTACTAATAATACGACCCTTAAGTTCTTCTTCCAATGATTCTGGAATAAACAATGACTTGGGGTTTATCCAGCTTCCATCTCCAATGCAAGTAGTTTGAATGTCTTTTAATTCACTCATCGCCCTTGTCCTTTAATTCTTCCCAAAAGTAATCAATCATATATTCCATTAATTTACATGCCGCAATAGGCTTCCCATTGTTTTCTTTGATTATTTGCCATTTACTTAAATGTTGTTTACTAACCCTTGCAGAGAGAAGTTCTGATGATCTGGCTTTTCCTTCTGGTAATTTAATTGGTTTCATCGCCCTTGTCCTCTGTAACGAGACTTACCCCTCATTCTGCGTGTGTGTTTATTCATTGTGGACGTGGCGATATTCTTAGTTCTGGACTGACAGGTCTTTTTAGGAGACTTGTGTTCGTCCATCTTTGTTGGTTGTCTAAACATCTTAGGCATACTACACCTCGATCTCGCGCACTACTGCGCCATTGAATGG
>Ga0208181_1000926_pt1 | contig 12509 bp, 20 predicted proteins | sample MalvirDeepMed_s6_FD_184244 | JGI IMG/M metagenome (GOLD analysis project Ga0208181, IMG submission 184244) | Marine viral communities from the Global Malaspina Expedition - Malaspina viral metaG DeepMed_s6 (SPAdes) (version 2) | ecosystem: Environmental > Aquatic > Marine > Oceanic | place... | reverse complement strand
TCTGTGTACACAGTATGTCATAATATTGGGAGTTTCGCACATATGTTCTACAACCAGCCCGCAGTTAATCAAGGCGCCGAATTCGTTACTTAATGCTCAAAATGCTCTGTTTGACGCCAGATCAGCCGCGAAATAGCCCAAATTGGCGACTATTGGCCCCAAATTTACGATTTTAAGGGCAAAAACAGTGCCAAAACAGCCCAAATTCAAAAAAATATGGAGGGATACTTACGCGCGATGTAGAAGGTCGGAGTGCGAACGGTTGAACCACCTGGCCAAGCATCTCTCGGGGCTTCGCATCTGAATGCAAAAGAGCGGCCAACTTGTGACCGCTCTCTTTTTTATCTAGGCTCCGCTAGTGGTTACCTACCCCCACCCCCATTGATTGGCTTAGTGGATACTTGCACCAACCATCGGGGCTTCCCCTTCGTGGAGTAGACCGTAGCATTGGCACCCCGTCCACAACTGCCCATCAGGTGTCCTCGCACCTACATCGGGATGGCCGCACCGCACATAGACTCCATCCAATATCCAAGCTTGGTTGGTGTAGTCATACCCATTCTCAACCTTGGGATGATTCATTGACACATGGCCTTCCAATGTTGCCAGTGTCCCTTGGATTACATCACCACACATCAGGCATGGCCGCGCCATCTTCTTCTTCTCTGTCCCGGTGTAGAAGATGGGCTTTGGCCGATGGGCTTTGACTATCTGGGCATCCGTTAACTCTCTAGCCATTAGTTGCTTCCTCCGAATATCTCGATTGCGCCAACCACGGCGAACACTCCCACAACCCATACCGCCACCACTAGATGTAGGGCCACCACTACCCACCAGGCTTTAACTTCGTCAAACATACGCGCTCTCCTAAAATAGAATGAAGCCAGGCTATCACGCCCGGCCTCAAACTGTCTACCCATTACACTGCCCGATTAGGGGCAGTAGTAAGAGTGACCAACCCATCAACACAACCCATCGCACTACATCACCCTTGTCCCTCGCTGTTGGTTCGGACTATCTCTCGCCATTGCACCATGTCGAAAGCCGCCGCCAATAGGTCGCAATATATCCCCGTAATCCCTGGCTCGTCATTGTTGTCCTTGCCGGGGCTTACCCATTCGCGGATTGCATCGGCCTGGTCGCCCAGAGTGTCGCAACTCTGAACGATAGACATTAGCCGCTCGTAGCAATGAGGCTCAGTGGTCAACCAAACATTGACGCACCATGTCTCATAATTGGGCCATCCTTTATAGCCGCGCTCGTCATTAGTAATCATGCTCTGTCTCCCATGTTGTCCAGTAGCAGTCAAACTCGGGCCATTCTTGCTCTTCGTCCCATCGCCGCTGTTGTTCCTTGAATGCTTCCCTGAATCCCTCCGGTTCGTGTTCCTCGCAGTAGTGGTCGTCGCCAAACACATACCCGGTCTTGAAGCCTACCGCGTCGCAGGTCTTACAAACTCGGGCCAGGTCGTCAAGTTTGACCCGGCCTTTGTCGGTGACTTCATACGGTATCGGCTGGTCTAGTCTAGCCATGTTCGCCCTCCTAAAATGCAAGATGGCCGCACCGTAGCACGACCACCTTTCCCATGTCTAGTTGTCTGGCTCCCGGTTTTAATCAGTTCCGGTGTTCCTCCTCGTCCCAGGCAACGTACACCCGGTGGGCCTTCGCCGCTCGCCGCCCATTGATTCGACTTAGAAACTCCGTCACCTTCTCGCTGATTGTTATGCCCATGTCCTGGTAGGGGTCGGACTGGACCGAATCCAGTACGTCCCGGGCCATCTGGGCATTTTCGGCGGCGATCTCCTTGTAGTCGCTAGCGGCGGAGCCTGTCAGCTTGGCGGTACTCTCCAACCCTGCCGACGCGAGTGCCATCAACAGCTTGTCGATTTCGTCCTTGAGCCAGCCCATTTGGATGCCTTCAATGTTCCCGGCGTATATCTCAACGTCTAGATGGGCGCTGAGTAGCAGTTCATCTTTGTCCCAGTTGGTCGCCGTTGTCTCGACGAATGTGCCAGTGGGCGAGAAGCCGCACTCCGGACACCCGGCCTCGTCGGTCACGCTAGTGTGGTCACCAGCCATCTGTATTGGCCAGCGGTAACGACATTGCAGACAAACGCGGTTCGTGTCGCCCTGGAAGTTCTCCCAACTTGCTGTCATATGTCCTCCTTCATCTAAGCTTGAGCCAGAGTATAAACAGTCCAATAGCTATCCAGCTAATAGGTAACGTCAGTTCACCAGCTTGAGTACCCATACTCCCGTAGGAGAGGGTCAATAGGCACATCCCTTTGCAAGCCGTCTTGCCAGGCCAACAACTCCGGGAGAAACGTAGGAAAGAACGTGTCCATAAACTCTTTAGTCTCTGGTGAGTCCCAATCCACATCCGCAAGCGAGCGGTAATCGCCTGCGTAATCGTCCCAGACTGCGCCCGGTATCGTTGTCTCGATGTAGCGTATGGGTGACAGCGACGGCGATCTAAAACTTTTGGAAGTACCCATGCCTTGTGAGGATAGGTAATTACCAACCCAGGCGCGTTCCAGCGGTGCTTGATGTACCACTGGTGTAACCGCTGGTGCAAGCTCCAACAGCCATTCGCGTCCGTGTAAGGAGTACTGGTCTTTGCCCTGATGCCGTCCAACCGTGGTGGAGGGCTTCGGCGGCACATGATTGAATTGCGTTTCACTGTACTTGCTCCAAAACGCATAGAGCCTGTTCAACTGTTCCTCTGTCTCCTGGGGCTTCCAGAACGCATTGGTGGTGTGTTCGTTGTAGTAACCGATGCCCATGTTGACGCAAGCGGTTCCGAGTTTCTCCAGATAGCCAATGTCGGAAAAGCTACCATGCCCTATGGTGAATTGAGATTCCAATGCCGATAGCCAATCCTTATCCTTGTAATCGTAGGTCACCACATCGGTTCCCCTACGGTCAAAGCCGATTATCCAGTTGTACGCCCTGGGGGCTTGGAAGTAAGCGGCGGTGGACTCACCATCTTCCTCGCAGTCGGTGAATAGTAGGTCAGCCCATGACCCACATCCAAGAGCGAGAGCGCACCCTAGACGGTCGTCCACCACCGGGCCACCAAGCTTCGCGGCCTTCTCTGCTACCCATTCCTCCGACAATACCTCCAACTCGTCTTTAGGTATGGTCGTCGGCGCAACTGGCTCGTTGTCCTGTGGAAACCAGTAGCCAGTGTTCTTGAATCTGTATGGGCCAAAGTTGGGTACAGTCGGAAGCGGTAGGTTGCATCCGTACCGCTCGACCCAGGCCGCGTCTTTGCTGTCACTGGGGATAGTGGGAACTACAAAATCAGTGTGGGCCACGATTAGAATCTTCTTGCCGTTGTCCTGGTGGACTAGCAAGTCGCCTGATCGTGGCTCATACACGTCACCCCATTGGCGAAACCAGTCCCGGTCAGCGGTAAACGCCTTCTGGAACTGCTCCTTGTTGTTGTTGTAGAACTTATCTTGCGGGGAGGATTTGCGCATAGTGGCACTCCATGCAGGTGTGTTCTTCGGTCTGCTGAATTTCGCCCAGTCGGCGGCGTTCCCGGTTAGTCTCGTCAGCCTCTTTGAGTAGGATAGAGTACCGACGCGCCCAAGGTAGCGATTGTCGCCCAGTCGGCGTGTAGCGGCTAGCGTCATTCGCCCAGATTTGGAGCATATCAGCAACCTCGCGCTCCTTGACTCGCGCCTCTTGGTAGGCATCCTCGTCCCAACCGTGGTGGGTGATTTCGGTGATGCGACTCGCCATCTCTGGGTAGTTGTTGTGGCAGTTTACGCAGTCGAAAGCGGCTGGTGGCTCCACCTGGGGGAAGCTGTTGTAGTTCTGTGGAAGATAGCGGAGAGCGTTGCGCTCATCCTCTGTTGGTTCGGCGTGTCCCAACCAAGTTACGCCATCGGTGAAGTCGGTGCGGTATGGGAGTCTGGTGATTCTAGCGACCACATCGGCGGCGGCTTTCATGGGCATCCAACCCAAATCGTCAAGGTGTCCATAACTGCCCCAGAGCAGTAGACCGTTGGGAGTGTCGGGATGCTCGTTGTGGGGCCATGTCGGGGAGATAAAGATACGCCCGGTTCCTGTGCCTTGCTCCATGTCATGGAAGCCCAGCATCGTGACACCCTGTCCGGCCATGCCATTCAGGTACACTCGATTGCCCGAGAAAAAGCAGCTTGTGGAATCGTGATACGAGCCTCTCGACCAGTCCATGACCGCCGACCATTTGACATTGTGCGAGTCAGCGGTAACGTCCGGAAGGGCGCGGCTCCTGGCATGGATCAGATCCCGGCGTTGGAAGGTGTTGCCCATGTGTTCCATGACCTCGTTGTAGCCACGTTTGCGGTTCCGCGCCATTCTGTCCCAGGTGTCTATCGTGATGTGTCCCAGCCTCTGGGCCTCCTGGGGGTGATGGCGCAGAAACCAAGTCTTGAGCTGTTCCGCCGCAACTTCTCCAGCGCGTGGTTCGACTGCTACCTCGATGGAGTTAATCACAGCCTCGTACAAGCCAAATGGCACAAGGTTGGTCCGTTCCATTTCAATCGGACCATCCTGGGCCAAGTCTAGTTCGCCGAATGGGTTGTCATTATGCCTTTGCATTTTGTCTCCTCGTTTTGCGGTATTGGTCGTCATAGGTCATGTGGTGGTCGCCCACCTTTTCGCCGTTGGTATGTCTGCCACCTTTGTAGCTGATAACCGGGACTGGCTCCGAGTCTGGGAAGTAGTCCGACCCACAATGGACGCAAGCCAGATACGACCCGTAGTGGTCACTCTTGTGGACGAGAGCGTTGACGGCCTGGCAATGTGTGCATACGCCATCGGTTGGCATGGGAGCCACCCTAGCGCAGTAGTTTGCCGGGTTGGCCTTTTCATCCTCATATAGGTCAGCGGTTCGGGCCGCTTCCCAGATAGCGTGTTGCGCTCTCAAGACTTTGGCGTTTGGTGGATTCAACTTTGCCGCCCTAGCTTTGGCTAGTCGGTTAAGTCTCCATTCAGTGGTCATTGCGGTTCCCCCTTTTAATAGAGAATTGCCGCCGTAAGTGTAGGTAAAACTTACAGCGGCAGAGCGAGGAATTAGGGCGTGGCGTCCAGGCGGAGAGGCTATGGGTGATGTGACCTGAACGCCTTGCCCCTCACTAGGCCAGGACTACGGTTGCCGACGCTTTGCCGGGAGCGGTGCGTCCCGGTGTTACGTTCAAATGATAGGCAATCGAGTCAACTGTGAAAGACTTATCATCCGTCCATTTCACAGTGGAGCCGACCGTCGGGATGACCTTCATGGTGCGCTTGACACTGCGCCGACCGTGGTTCCCGGACTTGGGTCTGATGAACTTTACTTGCATGGCTTAACCTCCTTTGTAAGATTTGGTGCCGCTGGTGGCTTTTGCATCCACGTTTCCCGGTTGAGAGCCGGGTGTCCTGACTTTTCGGTCTACCTTGCGGCTGGCTTACTTCTAGACGACAGCGGTATGACTCATTATAGGGATGCGCAACCCTACGTCAACCCCTAGAAATAGGGCAATGGTGACCCGTCCTCAAATTTATATGCCAGCGGTATCGGTGGGTAGTCGGAGCCGACGCAAAGCTCTAGTTCCCGGTGTGGGCCGATTCGCCTTGCACCGCCCTGGGCGCGGCCTGCACCTCTCCCGTGATAACCAATGCTCCGATCTTGATCGTAGTGGTTCTCAAAGAGTTCTTCGCCTTCCCCTTCAAACAGGTATGTTGCCACCGTTGCTCGACAGTGGAAGCAGACCGCTCTCCCCCGGCCTCTCCTTGTGTACCGGGTTTTCCTTATAACGAATGGCGTATGTTCATTTGGGCCTGTTGCCCAGTTGTACTTAGGCATCTCGTTCCTCCTTTGAGTTTGCTTGTCCTAGGGTAGCAACCACAGCGGCCAACCTCAACCCCAGAGCCGGGCCAGGAGTGTGCCAGTAGCGCCGGGTAGTGCGCTGAAAGCGCCGCGCCCGGAGGGGGCCATGGCATGTCTACGCCAGCGGTACCCCATGTAGACGAGAGCGGGGTTCTCAAAATTCTGCCATACTGTGACAGTGGCACCTAATGACTTAAAAAATATCATTATTTATATATACTCACAGTATGTCACAAAATTGAGAAGCACCTTGGGGGTTGCTATTGTTAGGACAAGCTGATACATTCGTATGACCGAAAGCGGTAATCCCCAAATTTTAGGAGACGATATGAAGATACTGCATTGGTTACGACGTATATTCCGTAAGGACACAGCGACTGTACCTATTGAATACATTGGAGACACAGACTATTTTGACTAACATATGGGTTGGAAAGATGCGCGATGACCGAGACTACCGACATCCCTCGGTTGGTCGCGAGTGCGATGAGTGCAAGGTTCCCATCGACCCGAAGACACGCCGCTGTACCTTGTGTAATCGGTACCATCCATATACCTTCCTTGACTATGACAAGGACAGGTGCGAGCATTGTGGTTCTTACAATGTATCTATGAACGAGTTCATGGAGTGGTACTGTGACGATTGTCAACTGTGGATTGAGTCCACGAATGAGGGCAATGGTGCTACCTTTGGTGACTGCCGTGAGTGTGGCAATGGGTTTGTCAAAGACCAGAGTGAAATCGAAGATGTTTGCTATTGGTGCACATGACGTGGTATACTCAATTGACACGGAGGAATTGTTGGACTGGAAATCTGTCGTAGAAGAAAATTTCGTGGAATGCAGCCCGGCAGTTGCGGCCTGCCTCTCCTGCAGCGCGGCCCTACTACTAGATGACGTCAGTGTATGTCCTGCCGTTGTCTTGGTAGGGCCGCCATCAACTGCAAAGACCACAGTGCTGGACTTCTTTAGTGTAGACGGACTCACGCATAAGCTTGATGCGTTCTCTGCTAAAGCAATGATCTCGCACTTTGCCGCCGCCAGTGAATCAGAGCTCGCTAAAAAAGTAGACATGTTGCCGCAGATTAAACATAAGATTGTTTTCGTGGCTGACCTGTCGCCCATGTTTAGCAAGCGCGTTGATGACCTGATGGAAAATATCGGTATCCTTACCCGCGTCCTTGATGGGCAGGGGTATATCTCACATAGCGGTGTACACGGTCGACGGGGCGAGCATGGGGACTATCGCTTCGGGTTCATCGCGGCTACCACCCCCATTGGTGGACAGGTATGGAGAGTAATGAGCAGTCTAGGCCCACGATTGATGTTATTTGATATGCCGGTCCACCAAGAAACTTTAGCAGAACAGCGTGATGACATGGTAGGTGTCAGCACTTATGCAGACAAGGTATCTGCTTGTCGTGACGTTGTAAGCACAGTACTTGCTAAGATATGGAATGACAATGGTGCCAAGGTAGGCGGTCTACACTGGGATCGTGCCGCTGACCCCGAGCCGATACTAGACTACATCATTCGCCTGGCTGAGCTTGGTGTTGTACTGCGGTCAGTAGTAGCAAAGGAGAAGGTCATTACCGGGACTGAGTATGAGTACAGCCCTGCTGTATTGGAAGGCCCGGCTCGGTATAGACAGTCACTTTACAACCTGGCTCGTGGGCATGCGTTGATTAACGGTAGACGCACTCTTGCAATGGAAGACCTTGCGTTGCCCCTGAGGATTGTCCTGTCTACTGGCCCGGTTGAGCGTCTGCGGTTGTTGCGTCACTTTATTACAGGTGGTACTATCAATAGTACGAATCAGGCTGGTGGTATTATTGGACACGCCTGGTCTACAGCAGAGTCGGTGATGAAGCAGATGCTGCAACTTGGATTAATCAGGCATGGTAGTGAATACTACTACCTGGATAGTAAGTACGAGTGGATAAAGGATTTACGTGTATAGTGTACAAGAGGGCTCTTTCTATTATGATGATATACTCTTGGGTGATGCGGATGCAATTTACGTCGATAGCAAACAGAGCGATATGTTCAAATTTGTTAAACGCGGCTTGTATCCCTCCGAGTGGCCTCGCCTTGTTATTAAGCAGTTACCCGTTGGTGACTATCTCTTTGTGACCCCCGATGGCCTGACGGTGGGCATAGAGAGTAAAACTGCTGGTGACTTCCAGACGAGTAAGAATAGGCAGAGGCTACAGAGGCAGTCACGCGATCTGTTATCATCAGTAGATATTGCCATGTGGGGGCTGCTACTGCTCCCAGGTGAGGAGTGGAGTACTCCCTGCCTTACGGATCTGGTCAAATGGCAGGCGATGGGCGGCTCCATTCAGATCTTGCCTTGGGATGTATGGCAGACAGCGCAGGTTCTTGTAGAGTTGCGTATCATCATGCAACCGGGCACTCATTTAAGGAGTATCCTTAGAGGTGATGACTGGCAGAGGCCAGAGGATGTGGTGGAGTTATCCCCCTGTGCTACTGCCCTGCGTCGAATGTTCACTGGTGTTGGTGTCAGGATAGCAATGCTACTTGACAACAAGTATGAGGGTGATATAATTAAGGCACTTAGCGCTCCTGATGACGAGTGGCGCGAGGTTAAACGAATGAGTAAAACTATCTTAGATCAGAAGAGGAAGTTATGGAACAAGACGTAGACATTGCTCACATGCAGGTGAGTACCTGCCCTCAGTGTGGGGCACCCATTTATATTAAGGTGGCTAGCTCGTCAGATCTAACGCCCTGGCAACAGGATGTGCCTCCTGCACCGGAGTATTCCTGCGAATGCAAGAGCGTACAAGGGCATACATGGGTGAAGCACAATGGCTAATTGTGTTTGCGCCGCGTGTAAGCGTATCATGGATTGCACAGGTGAAGAGGTGTGTGTGCTGTGCGAAGTCATCTTAGAGAATGAGCGAGAGCGCACCAATCAGCTAATAGACCGGCTGATAAAGCCCAAGGATGATCCGTTCTATCGGAACCTTAAGACCCCCGATGAAGTGTGGGACACGCAACCGTAACCCCGAATTTTTATTCAAAAAATATATAGCCGATTCAAAAGGTACAAAACTTTTGAAAACTGTAGGAGAATCATGCCGGACGTATGGATGACAGAGCTTAAAGATTTCACGGACTGCCCGCAGAAGTGGTCGGCTAAGTGGAAGCGACGACTTCGTGACAAGGATCGAAAGGATGCCGCCATGCCTCTCAAGTTAGGCACGAGTATCCATTCAGGACTAGAGCACGGTATGATTTCTGGTGACTGGGATGGTGTCTTGAATGCGGCAATGGATAAAGCCTACGAGCAGGGGATTGATGATGCTGATGAGATCGAGAAGGTCTCTGCCGCTATCAACTGCATCCCTGATTGGTTAAAGGAGGTGAAGAACCCACACGCTGAGCAGGAGCTAAGACTAGAGGTCACTTCGCCCGAGCATCTGATGCTGACCCGACCATACCTGGCGGGTAAACCTGACCTGTGGTGGATCGATGACACTGGGGCGCATGTCCTGGAGCTCAAGACCACTGCTGACCATGCCAAGAACCGTCTCCGGACACTAACGGACTATGATATGCAGTTGCGTGGCTATGCAACGCTCTTGTATATGATTTCCAGGATTGATCCGGAGTACCTTGAGGAGTGGCCTCGCGGGTTGCCTGTCAACTACCAGTACCTAGTGCTGAGTTGGCGGGGACAGGTTGGGGAGAGTGGGTGGATGGAGCTTGGCCCGGCGCAAGCTGAAGCTATCTGGGATCACATGTGTCAGCAGGTGGCCGCGATGACGGTGCTATCTACGATAGGTGTGACGCCCATGAATCGAGGCGCGATGTGCAAGTTTTGTATCTACGATCCAGTTTGCACAACTCTATTGACAGGGGGTGATATAGCCGATATAATAGACGCTAAGTATCGAGTCAGTCAACACAGACAGGAGAAGATAGAGAGTAATGACACCACAGAGGTATAACCTATACGGGCAAGGGGGTTCGGGCAAGTCATACATTGGCACCAGTGCCATCGTTGATCACGCAACGGATGAATTGCTAGCTCCCAAAGGTCTTTGGATTCAGATAGGACAGGAGAGAAACCCTAACCTTCATGTTCCTGAGGCCAACATCAAGCGGTTCAACGTGGACGTACTTCAGCCACATGCCTGCATCACTGGGGTAATAGAGTTCCTCAAGGGCTTGCAGGTAGCGGCGGCTAAAGGTCAGGTTGCTGATGTAATCTTCTTCGATGGGTATACCGAGTTAGATATTCTCATCGGGTACGTCCATGATATGCAGCCATTGGAGAATGATAAGTGGAGCGAGTGGAGGTATCGCAAGACTATCATGACTGCAGTGACGCAGATCCTTGACTCTGCAGTGCTCGGCTGTGATATAATCACTACTGCCCGAGTGGCACAACTTAAGAAGGGGGTGACCGACAGGCGAACCGGCGAAACTACAGGTGCTGACCCTGACTTTGTCAATAGCAGGTACTTCCCACAAATGGATGGTTGGATGAGGTACAACTTACCTAGCTACCACGACTGGTGCTTCTACCTTGAGTCAGAGGACAGTATCAACGGTGCCATCCACCGGATGCACTTAGTGCAGGACGGAGACTTCTTCATCAAGAATGGGTTGTCTCACAGGTGGAAGAAACCACTGCCTCATCACTTGGACAACGTATCGTTTGATCAGGTGAAACAGGTACTAGATCATGCAAGCAAACCAATACAAGAAAAAGAAAAAGAAGGAGTCAGTAAATGACTACAGCCCCTAGCAGGCAAGTATTAGATCAGATCGCTGAGATGGAGAAGCAGTACGGAGTCAGTAGCTACGAAGCTCCGGTTGGTACCCATCACGTTGTCTTCGACGACAACACTGGCGTTCAGGATCAAGGCGAGACACCCCGGTTCCGAATGGAAATGAAGATCATCTGTGGCCCGCACAAGGATCAAAAGATGAACTCCTTCCAAGGGTACTTCGCTAGTAGCAATGGTGACCGCACCCGACCGATTGAAGATCGTCGTAAAGGCGCTCGTAGCTACCTAGTCAGGCAGATTGGAGACATAGCTCGTGGTCTGACTGATAACGCAGAGGTCATGCAAGCCTGGGGTCAGCTTCCCATTGATAACAATGAGGAAGACCAGCAGACCCTACTTGCCGCGACCAATGCAATGGCAGACCTAGGTGAAGCCCTCACTGGACAACAGATCTATGTGAAGGCTAGCAACACAGACAATGGCCCCAACTTTAAGTTTGTTAAGACTGGTGACAAGTCTGCGTCGTGTGAGTGCACACACGCAGGTCAGGCACTGGACTTCTTGAACGACGAGAAGGGTAGCTAACATGTGGGTGTTCGGGGTAGTAGTGCTTGTAGTGTTTATACTTCTTATAGCATCGCTACCCCGTCCACCTGACCCGCCAACACGTTGGCCTGATATTGGAGGACTGTAAATGGTACGAGGATTACATTCAATAATAGTTGAATCAATTTGGGAAGACTACGCCCCAAGAATAGGAGCAATAGATGCAGTTGAAGCCACGGAGACTGAGAAGGAAGTTAAGGGTAACCCTGGCAAGATTGATCCGAAAACTTTATACGTTGGCCCCCTACTCGATGGGTGGGTAGAGTTCATGCCCGAACTGTCACGACTTGTTCGACGCAGTGATACCGACAACCCCCTGCCTGACCGTCATCGAATGAAGCGTCTAGTCATGGACATAGTTGACCCCGCGACTCATCGTCGTGCATCATCTGGTCGTGGTCAGGACATTGCAGGCTTTGGATTTGCTGCTGTTGAATTTAAACGGGGAGACAGGTGGGTCAGACTTGGGCCAGCACTCATGCAGGCAGAGCCTGGTGCGATACTCAACAGTGTCATTGTAGAGCTTGACCCTGAGACACAAGAGCCAAGAATGGTTGAGCCTGTTCGTAGTAGTGACAGCGCGGTGGTACTATCCACACCTAAGATCAGGCGAGACCTGGTGAATAACCTGCACTACATGATGTCAGGTGATGAGTGGCGTATACAATTTGAAGCACTGGGACGCAAGCGTACTATGCTTTTCAACCTGCGCGAGAAGTCAGAGGGAAGTAGTTTAGTGGATGCGATCTAATGAAAATTACAACCATCGAGAGCCGGGCAAAGAAGATCGTCAAGGAGTGGAGTCCACGACTTGGACTAGAGAAGTGGGACATTGTTATTAGAGCTACTGATTCTAAGTCGCTTACAAGGGATGCTCACATGTCCAACGTTGCTGGAGCTATTGTCCCTCTTGGATGCTGTCATGCCTCAGCGGTGGACATGTCTGCTGTAATCTTATTAAACGCAGAGGCTGACTGGAGTATGAAGCTTGACGTCTGGCAGTCCTTGCCAGTTACTGTGGTGCACGAGTTGCTTCACGCATTCTTTGAGTCCACTGGTGTCAATGGTGCCATCGAAATGGTTGCCGCCAATGAGTCTCAAGACCGTGACTTCTCTCATGGTATCTGGATGGGACTTCATCCATCGATTGAACGGATCGCTCAGGCGATGTTGCTAGGCCAGAAATGAATATCCTAGTGCTCAACTTGACCCCTATCTGGCAGCGTGAGGAGCAGCGCCTACTTGCACTGCTTGAGGTTGCAGGACTAGCGAGACAGGACG
>Ga0208181_1000925_pt1 | contig 12537 bp, 14 predicted proteins | sample MalvirDeepMed_s6_FD_184244 | JGI IMG/M metagenome (GOLD analysis project Ga0208181, IMG submission 184244) | Marine viral communities from the Global Malaspina Expedition - Malaspina viral metaG DeepMed_s6 (SPAdes) (version 2) | ecosystem: Environmental > Aquatic > Marine > Oceanic | place... | reverse complement strand
CTTTAGCTCCTAATATTCAAGAACACGTAAAAGAAAATATTATTTTTGAACCTAATAAGGGGCCACAGACAGAATTTTTAGCAGCTCCTGAAAGAGAAGTTTTCTATGGCGGAGCAAGAGGTGGCGGAAAATCTTATGCCATGCTTGTTGACCCATTACGTTATTGTCATAAGGAAAATCATAGAGCGCTTTTATTAAGACGTTCAATGCCTGAATTAAGAGACATGATTAATCATTCTCAAAGATTATATCCAAAGGCATTTCCTGGTGCAAAATGGAGAGAACAAGAGAAGGAATGGAGATTTGCGTCCGGTGCACGAATTGAATTTGGTTACGCTGAAAACTTAACAGATGTATTACGTTATCAAGGACAATCATATACGTGGATAGGAATTGATGAGTTACCACAATATCCTACACCAGAGATTTATAATTTTCTACGCTCATCATTAAGAAGTGTAGACCCGGAAATACCTGTATATATGCGTTCTACAGGAAATCCTGGCAATGTTGGTTCAATGTGGGTAAAAGAAATGTTCGTTGACCCTGCACAACCTAATACAAAATTTGATGTACTTATTGATACTATAGCAGGTCAAAAGAAAATAACAAGACGATTTATACCGGCAAAACTACAAGATAATCCTTATCTTACTCAAACAGATGATTATTTGGTAATGCTATCGTCTTTACCTGAAGTCCAAAGAAAACAATTTCTAGAAGGTGATTGGTCTGCATTTGAAGACTGTGCATTTCCAGAATTTGACCCAGTAAAACATATTGCTAAACCTTTTGAGATACCAAAAAATTGGCATAGATTTAGAGCGTGTGACTGGGGATATTCAAGTCATTCTTGTGTACTCTGGATAGCAATAGATTTTGATAATAATCTTTGGGTCTATAGAGAATTATATATAAAACGAATGACAGCCGATGTATTTGCAAAAAAAGTTTTAGACTTAGAACATGGCGAATATATTAGATACGGAGTTTTAGATTCTTCAACATGGGCTAGAAGAGGAGATGTTGGTCCAAGTATTGCTGAAACAATGATTCGTGAAGGATGTAGATGGAGACCATCAGATAGGTCGCCTAGAAGTCGAATAAACGGAAAATTAGAATTACATAAAAGATTATCCTTTGATAAAAATACTGGGGAACCAAAGTTAAAAATATTTGATACGTGTCGTAATTTATTACGTACATTTCCACTTCTTCCAACAGATAAAAATAATCCTGAAGATGTGGATACAGATGTAGAAGACCATGCATATGATGCACTTCGATATGGATGTATGACAAGACCAATACATCCTGACAGTTATCATAATCAATATTTAAGAAGAAAAGAACAGAAACCAGAGTTCAAGCCTGCTGACCGCATATTTGGATATTAATAAATGAATAAATTTAAATTGCCAAAAACAATAAAAATTGGTTATCAGGATTACAAGTTTCAAGAATGGGAAAAACACCTTGCTTCTTCTAATGAAGCTTACGGTGAATTTTTTCAAAAAGAAAAAGTTATTGGATTAGCCAATAATGATACGGGAATCTCTCATGCAAATACATTAATACATGAAATATTTCATGGAATAATGTACCAATGGAATACAAATTTGAATGAGAAAGATGAAGAGAAAGTTTGTACTACAGTTGCAAATGGACTTATAACAGTAATACGAGATAATCCTTGGTTACTAAATTATATAAAAGAAAAAATAGAGGAGGGTTAAGTGCCACAACCAGTGTTGACTAAATATAAACAAGGCGATTTAGGTATGCCATATCCAAAGAAAAAGGATAAAATGAAAAATCTTAATTTAACAGCAGAAGCTGACGCTGATGTTGCAACTAAAGATTATCAAACTAAAAAAAATAAACAAGTTCAGGCATCTTTTTGGAAGATGGCGAACGAAAAAGATTACTAGGGGGAAATAATGCCACAACCAATTATGAAAAAATATAAGCATGGTGAATTTGGTGCAGATTATGGAAAAGCACCTAATGAAAAACTTGATGCAAGTGTTATGAAAAAATATTCACAAGGAGAATTTTCTGATGCAGGCGGTAAAGTTGCTAACGAGAAACCTGCTGCTTGGTCAAAAGCAAAAATTAAACAAGGCTCATTTAATAGTTAAAAATAATGGCTGAAGACCAAATCATAGCTCTCGGTGATACCGAAGAAGATGATGCATACAATAATCTTGCCGGAACTATAAAAGAAAAATTTCAATCTGCCGAAAATGCTCGACAGTTTGATGAAAAAAGATGGTTAAGAGCATATCGTAATTATAGAGGAATCTATGGAAATGATATGCAATTTACTGAAAGTGAAAAGTCAAAAGTTTTTGTTAAAATAACAAAGACAAAAGTAATGGCTGCTTTTGGTCAAATTATTGAAGTATTATTTTCTAGTGGTAAATTTCCATTAGGTATACAACCAACTCCTGTACCTGAAGGTGCAAGTGAGTATGCTCATATTTCAAAAAATCCAGAACCAGAAACGGAAGCGGAAGCAGAACCTAATGAAAGTCCTTATGGATTTCCTGGTGATGGAAAAGATTTGCAACCTGGACAAACTGTTAATGATGTTTTAGGTGGATTAGAAAAGGAATTAGGTGAAGCTAATTTTGTTAAAGGTCCAGCAATAGATTCCAGAGCAGAACCACAAATTTCTCCGGCTGAGACAACATCTCATAATATGGAGAAATTAATTCATGACCAATTAGAATCAACAAGTGCTATAACTATTTTACGGCATTCATTATTTGAAATGGCATTACTTGGAACAGGAATTGTTAAAGGGCCATTTACTTATGATAAAGTACAACATCATTGGGAAAAGGATTTAGAAACAGGGAAAAATAATTATTCTCCAAAATCAAAATTAATTCCTAAAATTGAAGCAGTAAGTTGTTGGGATTTTTATCCTGACCCAGATGCAGTATCAATAGATGAAGCTGATTATGTTATTCAAAGACATAATTATACTAAAACACAAGTTCGAGATTTAATAAATAGACCCTTTTTTAGAGAAAATGCCTTACGACAAGCTTTAGCAATGGGGCCTAATTATGAAGCTAGAGGATATGAAAGTTCATTATTAGATAGGGAAACAACTGATGAATTTGATAAAAATAGATATGAAATTTTAGAATTTTGGGGATACTTAGATAAAAGTTTAGCAGAACAGGCTGGTCTTGACTTAGAAGAAGATATAGATGAATTGGATGAAGTATCTGTTAATTGCTGGGTATGTAATGGAAAAATAATTAGATTAGTATTAAATCCATTTACACCATCAAGAATACCATTTCTTGTATGCCCATATGAAATAAATCCTTATCAATTTTTTGGTGTAGGTATTCCAGAAAATATGGATGATTCACAAACTATTATGAATGGTCATGCACGAATGGCTATTGATAATTTAGCTTTAGCGGGAAATTTAGTTTTTGATATTGATGAAACTATGTTAGTACCTGGTCAAGATATGAAAGTATTTCCAGGTAAAATATTTAGAAGACAAAGTGGACAACCGGGTCAAGCATTACATGGTGTTAAGTTTCCAAATACAGCAAATGAAAATTTGATGATGTTTGATAGGTTTAGACAATTAGCTGATGAAGCAACGGGCATTCCCTCGTATTCACACGGTACTACAGGTGTGCAATCAACAACAAGAACGGCTGCGGGTATGTCTATGTTAATGGGGGCAGCAGCACTAAGTATAAAAACTGTAGTAAAGAATATAGATGATTATCTATTGCGACCATTAGGCGAATCTATGTTTGCCTGGAATATGCAATTTAATGATGACAGTCCAGAAATACGTGGAGATGTAGAAGTTAAAGCAAGAGGTACTTCGTCATTAATGCAAAAAGAAGTAAGGTCTCAACGACTAATGACCTTCTTACAAACAGCTTCTAATCAAAACCTTGCACCATTTGTTAAATGGCATTCTGTTTTAGCAGAAATAGCAAAATCACTTGATATAGAACCTGAAAAATTAATTAATGACCCGGAAAGGGCAGCAATTTTTGCAAAAATAATGGGGATGGCAAATGGAAATCAAGGAAATCAAGGCAATGGTCAGCAACCCGGTATGGCTGAAGGTGGAGCAGCTCCTGCAGGAGCGAATCCAGAAGACATCACGGGCGCTGGAGGTGGCAACATCGGAGTTGGAGGTGTACCGCAACCAGGGGAGACTGGCTATACTGAGAGAACTAATGGCACTACGAGAACAACTTAAAAGGAAATAAATGGCACTAGCAACTAACTTACAATTAACTTACGATGATGCAACAAATCAGTGGAATTTTACAGAAGTTGCATATGATTATGGCGCTCAAACTGCACCAAGTTGGTCTGGTTATACAGCAACAGACCCTGCATTTGAATATGCTACAGAAGGAGCAGCAACAACAACAGCAACAACAGATTTTGCAGAAGGAGATGACCCATGTCCACCGGGATATGTTTATGATAATAATTTAAAACAATGTGTTTCTGACCCAACTTATGAAGCACCTACATACGCAGGACAACCCAAGGGAGAATATAGTTCCGAGGCAGGACCTTCAGAAAGAATCCAAGAATCAACATATGGTGCAGGATATCCACAAACTATGGGGCAATTTACTGCGACTGATATGAGAAATTATGGAATAGAAAAAGGTTTTGTTGATGAATTTGGAAATGTAAGTAAGCCTGCTGCAGAAGAGGGTTTTCTTGGAACTATAGCAAATTTAGGTCGTCAAACTGATTATGACCAATATATAAATCATTTAAAAAAGAAAGGATTATTTAACGAAGATATAGTGGCTGGAAACCCAATGGGTACTGGTAAAATTCTTTCACGTCCTGAAGATTATGCAACATCTATTAGTCCAGAAAAATTTCTTGAACAATATGGAGTAGAGGGTAAAGTAGGTGAAAATGATACATCACCTTGGCAACCAACATCACCTAGTACATTCCCATCAGGACCAAAAATTATGGGTGAGGGAAGAAAAGCAACAGACCCTGCATTTCAAACAGATTTACAAAAGGATACTGCATTAGGAAAATTTAATACATGGTCAAATTATGCCCTTAATATAACACCAATATGGCCAGGTGGAAGGGAAAGATTTTTAGAAGAACCAAAAGATACACTTGGTATAACAGCACCATCATATGGCCAAAGGCAACCATTTTTCAGACAACAAGATGTATCTGGTGGTGCTATGTCAATTGGTGAACGAATGCAACATGAACAAGATAAAGCAAAATTAGAACGAGAGCAAATAAAAACTGAAATTGCCAGAACAGACCTAGCTAGTAAAAAATTAGAAACAAAAAGAGGAATTACTGGTAAAACTGAATATGGTGAAAAAGTAGCACCAACAGCTTTAACATATGCACAAAGAATGGGTAAATCAAAATATCCTGCTGTTGGTCGTGAAGCAAGGCAGAAAGCAGAAAAAGCAATGACAAGTGCAGCTAATAGAGAGAGTAAAGCACTGAGAGCTGGAAATAGAGAAGCTGCTAGAGAAGCAAGAGGCGATTATGAACGAGCAGTTGAAAGAGCAGGATATTCAAGAAAATAACAAACCAATAGGAGGAAATATATATGCCACACATACCAGGCCATAATGGCGGAATGATGGGTAGTCCACCGGGAGCACCACAACCTCCTATGGGGCAACCACCAATGGGAGCGGAAGCTCCTATGGGACAATCACCAATGGGAGCAGGAGCTCCTGTAGATGATGCAGTCCTAGATATGCATTTAACTGAAGATGTAAAAGCAGCATTACAAGCAAAAGGAGTTGATATAACTCCAGTTGCAGATAGAGGACCTGGAGAACCAGTAGTGGTTATACCAGTTTCAATAATTATGAGTAGATATCCAGGACAAACTCCTGAAGAATCTATGCAACAGTTCGTACAGGATATGACAGCAAACGCTGCACCACCTGCTACAGAACAACCAGTTTCTGCTCCACCAGCAATGGCGGCAGCAGGAGTTCCAACGCCTTCACCTGAAGGTTTAGGAGCACCACCAATGGACAGGCCACCTATGACTGCATAAGTCATAGCCCCTAAGCGACTCTAGGGCCACCTGTTTTCCAACAGCACCCATTATAGGAGGATAAAATGGAAGAGGAAGAAAAAAAAGTTTCTCAAGAAACTAGTGAACAAAATGAGGAACAAACAGAGGCTCTTCTTGAGCCTACTCCATATCATAATAAGTATAAACAAGATTTAGATAAGGAGGAAACAGAGGATACAGCTACCGTTCAGAAGGACACTGATTCACAAGAAGCAGCTACTCCCGAAGAAGAACGCCCTGTAAATGCTGAAGAGAAGGTGTTTAAGAAAAGATATGATGACCTTAAACGCCATTACGATTCTACTGTGAATAAACATAAAGATGAAGTTTCTCGGTTTAGAACTCAGTTAGAAGAGAAAGCTGACAGCTTTAAATTACCTAAGACTAAAGGGGAAATTGATGCTTGGCGTAAAAAATATCCTGATGTATATGATGTTATAGAAACTATAGCTCATACAAAAGCGGATGAAAAGGCAAAGCAAGTGCAAACTAAAATGAAAAATTTAGAAAATGCTCAAGCAAATGTCAATAGAGATAAAGCAGAAGTGGAATTAGAAAAAATCCACTCTGATTTTAAAGACATAAGAGCAGATGATAAATTTCATGAATGGGTTGCAACTCAAGATTCTACTATTCAAGGGTGGTTATATGACAATACAAGTAATGCAAAATTAGCAGCCCGTGCCATTGATTTATATAAAATGGATGCAGGTTTAACTAAGAAGGCAAAAAGTGTTGACAAAAAAGAAGCTGCTAAAGCAGTTACATCTACTTCTAAAAGAGATATCGAAGCTGGAGAAAAAAAGATTTGGAGTGTTAGAGAAATAGAAAAATTAAAACCTCAACAATTTGTAAAACTTGAAAAGGAAATTGATTTAGCTAGAAGAGAAGGTAGGATTCGTACTTAATCTCAACAGTCTATAGGAGGACAATACTATGGCTATTACTAAATCAGCCGGTTATGATAATCTACCTTCGGGTAATTGGTTACCGGTAATTTATAGTCAGAAAGTCCAAAAGTTCTTTAGAACTGCATCAGTCGTGGAAGATATTACTAACACTGACTATGCAGGTGAGATTGAAAATTTCGGAGATACTGTTAATATTATAAAAGAACCTAGTATTAGCGTAAGTTCATACACTAGAGGTGGAGCAATCAACATCCAAAATTTGGCTGATGATAAACTACAACTAGTTGTTGACCAAGCTAATGCATTTGCTTTTAAAGTTGATGATATCGAAGAAAGACAATCGCACGTGAACTGGGAGGCACTGGCTACATCTTCTGGAGCATACGCTCTAAAAGATTCTTACGATGAAAACGTCATTGCAGCTATGGTTTCTGGTGCAGGTACAACTGTAGGTTCAGACGGTTCAGGAACAGATACCGGATTCGGTACATCTGAAACTGACCCTTTGAATATTATGGCTAACTGTGCTAAGAGATTACATGGTGCAGATGTTCCAACTGAAAATAGATGGTTCCTAGCTTCGCCTGAATGGTATGAGCAACTTGCTCAAGCTTCAGCGAAACTTATGGATGCATCTGTTACTGGCGATGCTAAATCTGAATTAAGAAATGGCAAAGTCACAGAAGGAAGAATACAAGGCTTCAAATGTTATATGACTAATAACTTTGCAGCTTCAACAACATCTAACTACTACAAAATTTTATGGGGACATATGAGTTCTACAGCAACTGCTAATGCAATTGCAAAAACAGAAGTCATTAGAGACCCAGATTCTTTTGCAGACGTAGTTAGAGGTTTACACGTATTTGGAAGAAAGGTACTGCGTTCTGCAGGACTAATGGCCAGACACGTGTTAATTGATTAATAGGAGGATTTACAAATGGCAACGCAAGAAAAAGCTACTGGCGGAACTACTGGGCATCCTTCTACTAGAAGGAGACCTTATTGGGTAGAAAATACTGTTGATTACTCACTTTTTGACCCGGCAGCAAATGACTTGGTGCAACACATCAATGTTCCTGCTGAAACTGTTGTTATGGCAGCAGGTCTTGAAGTATTAACAGCATCAGCTTCTGGTGTAACTCTAGATTTAGGTTGGACAGCAACATCTGGAAACTTAACTACTGATGTAGATAGGTTCGTAGATGGGCATGATTCAACTGCAACTGGGATAGCGGCCGTAGCGGCGGCTACCGCAGGATGGGTTACTTTTAAAGCGGCTGACACCATTGACGTAAAAGTTCTTGGTGCTCAAGATACTTCTGGAAAAGTAAGAGTATGGGCAGTACTTTGTGATATAAGCGGTTCAGACGAATCTGCTTCTAACACAGCCTAACTTATACTATTAGGGGGGCTTTACGCCCCCTTATTTATATAAAATATATATATGCTTTATTCTGATAAAATAGTATGGTTATCATCTTATCCTAAAAGTGGAAATACTTGGATAAGAGCATTTTTAAGTTCTTACTTATTTTCAAAGAATGCAGAATTTGAATTTTCTTTATTACATAAAATAGAGAAATTTCCAAGATATAGATTATTTCCTGATTGCATTACAGAACCAGAAGGTTTAATAGCAAAAAAATTAGAAAATAAAAATTATATTAAATTCCAAAAAGATTTAAAAGGTATTTATAAAACACATAATATGTATAATGAATACTTTACAAATAAGGATTTAACAGCAGGATTTATTTATATATCACGAAATATAAAAGATATTATTATATCTCTTGCTAATCACTATAGATGTTCATTAGATGATGCAATAGATATAGGAATTAAGAATCAAAAAAAACATTATGATTCTTGGAAAAAATTTACAGATGTACAGAGCTTATATATTACATATGAAGATTTAATACAAGATTGTAAAAAAGAATTTATTAAAGTTTTAAAATTTTTAAAAGTTTCTATTGATAATAAAAAATTAAATAATAGTATTAAAAATACAAGTTTTAATAGATTACAAACTTTAGAAAAAGAAAAAGGATTTTTTGAAGCGGCCGATTATAAAACAGATAATCAAAGAATTTTTTTTAAGACTGGTAAAATAAAACAATGGAAAAATGTTTTTACAAATCAACAAGAAGAAAAAATTTATAATTTGCTTATAGGAGAATAAATGGCTAAATGGGATATGATAAAAAAAAAAGTAGCTTCAAATGGAAAAATAATTTCAACAGGACAAACTATTACTCCTTTATTTTCAAATGAAGATACTGGATTAAAGGATAAAGTGGCTAATTTAGAAAATAAATTAGATACAGTATTAACTTTGCTTAATAAAAAAGAAAAATTAAAATAAATTAATGATTAAAGTATGGTTCTTATTAGCTGTAATAGTATATCAAAATAGTGATACGATAGCATATCAAGGTTTTACTGCGTATGATGAAAAAGAAAAATGTGAAGAACAGGAATCTATTATAGAGAATTATATATTAACTGTTGAATCAGTAGTAAATAGAAAACCCTTCGTACAAACATACTGTTTAGAAATTAACCTACCTAAAAGAAATCTTAATAAATTAAATAATTCAGGACTTGATACATAATGGCAACATATTTAACATTATCAAATAGAACTTTAAATGCATTAAATGAAGTTGAAATGACATCTTCTAATTTTAGTAGTAGTCGTGGTATTCAAACTGCTGTTAAAAATTTTGTTAATAGAGCTTTACATGATATATATAATGAATTGGAAGAACTTCCAAGTCTTCATAAAGAAACATATCATATAACAAATGCAGGACAACGGGAATATGCACTACCAACAGCAAATTCACCAGTTTCTGGAGATTTGCAATGGCGTAAAATAGATTGGGATACATTCTATTTAAAACCAAATGAATTATTAACAAATGGCGAATTTACTTCTGATATAAGTAGTTGGACAACTATTGCAGGTTCCGGAAGTGGAGCCTATAATAGTGGTGGAAATGGAAGAATGAGATTAAATGATTATGCTGCATATCAATCATTTTCTACAACAAAAGATGCAGAATATAGAATACAAGTAAAAGCATTTGATTCTGAAGGTACAGGACAGGCACTAAAAGTACAAGTTGGTACTGCAGCAGAGGGAACTCAGAATTTAAGTACAACATTAACAGTAGAAGATTTTGGTGAAGGTAAAGTATTAGATACAACCTTTACAGCAACTGTTCAAACAAGTTATGTAACTTTAAATAATCCATCTACGGCAACAAATATGGATATTGACTATGTTCGTATATCTAGAAATATTAGTCCTCAAAGATTAAAATATATATCATTTGATGATTGGGTAAGAAGATTTTCTGAAAGAGATTTAGCAAATATAAGTACCTCGTATACTGAACCATGTTATGTGTATAAAACACAAAGTGGTAAATTAGGATTAACACCAATTCCAGATAAAAGTGATTATAGAATAGTATTTGATTATTGGAAAGAACATACAGAATTATCCGCACATGGAGATTCTCCAGATTTAGATGACAGATATGCAGATTTAATTGTATCAAGAGCAAGTTATTATGCATATAATCTTCGCTCGGACCCCGAGCACGCATTAATTGCAAATAAAGAATTTGAAGCAGGATTAAAAAGATTACGTAATGATTTAGTAATAAAACCTGAGTATATGCGAGATGAGCGAGTTAATTTAAGAGTATCAATGTATTAAAATGCCAAATACTTCTCAAATATCACCAACAGTTGTTAGTTGTTACGGAGGATTAGTTTTAAATAAAGATGTATTTTCAATGAAACCGGGAGAGGCATTAAAATTACAAAATTTTGAGCCAGATATTGCAGGCGGATATAGAAAATTAACAGGAACAGCAAAATTTAATTCTACAATTGTAACACAAGTATCATCTTCTACTGAACGATTAATGATGGTGGCTATTTTTAATGATATTGTTATAGCTGGTCGAGGAGGTACAGTTTATAGTGGTACTACATCAGGAAGTTGGACATCAAGAGCTACAAGTAAAGGTACAACATATACTTATGATTTTGATAAATTTAATTTTGATGGCAATGACAAAATAATTATTGCTACAGGTTCTGCTGCAGCATTTACATTAAATACAAGTTATACTGAGGATATTATAAATGCAACTGGTGGTGGAACTGCACCTACAAACCCAAAATACGTAAAATCATTTGCTAATCATATGTGGTATGCGGGTATGTCTGATGCAACATCGACATTGCAATATTCTGGGCCTTATACAGAAGATGATTTTGATACAGGTGGTGGAACAATTAAGATTGGTGATGTTATTACTGGAATGAAAGTTTTCCGTGATGAATTATTTGTTTTTTGCGAAGACAGTATTTTTAAAATAACCGGGACCAGTTCGAGTGATTTTGCTAAAGCTGAAGTTGCAAAAGATGTTGGAACAATATCACACCATTCAATTCAAGAACTGGGTGGTGATTTAATATTTTTATCAAAAGATGGATTTAGAACAATTGCTGGTACAGAAAGAATTGGTGACGTAGAATTAGGAACTGTATCAAAACAAATACAAGCACGTATTGCTGATATTGGGTATGATAATATTACTTCAACTGTTATTGGAGCTAAATCACAATATAGATTATTTTATCCTGTAACTGATACTGTAGAAACAAGTTCAAAAGGAATTATTGCTGTGTTAAAAGTAAATCCAGAAACAGGTACTTTAGGTTTTGAATATGCGGACTTAAAGGGAATAAAACCTGCTTGTTGTGATACAGATTTAATTAGTAATACAGAAACCACTATTTATGGTGGGTACGATGGTTATGTTTATAATATGCAATCGGGTAATGTATGGACATACGCATCAACAACAGCAAATATATCGGCATTTTATAGGTCACCAGATTTAGCTTTAGGCGACCCTGGAATACGAAAAACTATGCAACGAGTTTTATTAAACTATGAGGCAAATGATAGCATTGACACAACTAATCAAACATTTCAATTAAGATATAATTTTGAAAATACAGATACTCCACAACCTTCTGCATATTCTATAACTGAAGGTGGTGGGCAAAATTTTTATGGAACTGGTTTATATGGAACAGCAATATACGCAGCAGAATCTGGTATACCTTTAGCTAGACATTCAGTTGAAGGTTCTGGATTTGTTGTAGCATTAAAATTAAATGATGCAAGTAATAAAACACCTCTATCTTTAAAAGGATATGAGATGGAATACGTAAATGGAGGAAGAAGATAATGGGAGCAACCTATACTAGACAAAGTAGTGGGGATATTGTAGATGGTTCAACGATTGAAGCATCTCATTTTAATGATGAATTTGACCAATTATTAGCAGCATTTGCAGTATCAACTGGTCATACACATGATGGAACTGCTGCTGAAGGTGGTCCTGTTACTAAATTATTAGGAACTGCAATTACCATTGGCGATGGTACTGCAGGAACAGATATTGCTGTCACATTTGATGGTGAAAC
>Ga0208181_1000900_pt1 | contig 12742 bp, 18 predicted proteins | sample MalvirDeepMed_s6_FD_184244 | JGI IMG/M metagenome (GOLD analysis project Ga0208181, IMG submission 184244) | Marine viral communities from the Global Malaspina Expedition - Malaspina viral metaG DeepMed_s6 (SPAdes) (version 2) | ecosystem: Environmental > Aquatic > Marine > Oceanic | place... | reverse complement strand
GGTGGAGACGACACGACGAGAACGAACTGGGGCCTCTACACGCCACCTGCGACGACGGGAGAGCCCGGTCCGCCGACGATTACTCCGGGCTTTAGCGCCACCCCCGAGGACCCAAATGTTCTGACTCCCAACCCGCCTATTGCCGGGAGCTTCCTGACGCCTGCGGGGCTGCCGACGACAAGCAGGACAACGCCGGTAATCGACCCCTTTGGGGAACAGGACGAACGCCTACGGGACACGCCCACACAGGGGCGGCTGCTGCCGGACCCCAATGATCCAGAATACAACAGAACCCGTGATCCGGTGTTCGGCGGCGAACAGTTTACAAGCGACCCCAATGGCCCCGGTGTCTATGTGAACCCCGCGGATATGACGGACTTGCTTGTTGACCGGTCCCCGCCGGAGCGGCAGATCATTAATAACTCTATGTTTAATGAGGCTGGCGTAGACAACCTCGTTGCCCTTTTCCGGGACCCCGGGGCTATGGACGAGATTTTCGGAGAATCCAGCGACTTCAGTGATGCCTACAACCAGCAAAACTCGGAGGTTTTAAAAGGCGAGATAGGGGCGTGGTTGGAGCAGCAGGGCATCGACCCGCGCACCTACATTTCGGTTATTGACGATCAAGGCAGAGAGGGCCAGTCGGGGCAGGGGTATGCCGGGAAGATGGCTCCAGGAGGAGGAGGAGAAGGAGGGTTCGCCGGGAAGTTCACGCCGCCACGTCAGGAGGACTTCGGCTGGAACACGAACCCCCAGGCAGGGCAGGCCATGGCCAACCTCTTCAATCAGATGTCTGGTGAGCAGGACCCCGAGCGTCTCAATGCCCTGGTGCAGAGCGTCCTGGGCCTCAGCAACCTCCCCCAGCAGGACTTCTTCAGTCGGCAGTTTCCGGGGACAGTGGGGGATGTTCAGGATGTATCGGACATGGCTTACAACAGGGCCCTGAGGTCTTATGATATGCCCAATGCCCCCGACTCGGGAGCCGCGCAGTTCTACAGTGAGGGTCAGCCAGCACAGCAGCTTATGCAGCAGCTCATACAGCAGTCTTTGGGCATCAACTCCCCGCAGCTCTCGACGGCACGCGAGGCTATAGTCTCTGGCGTCGAGGAGGACTTCGCCGAGGAGGAGCGGAATTTGGAATCCAGCCTTGCGGCGCGGGGTATGCTGGGGAGCACGCAGGCCGACGAAGCTCGCAGGAGGCTCAGGGAGGGCAAGGGGCGGGCGATGGCGGATGCCGAGCTACAGGCGCTGGAGAGGGTTGGAGCGCAGCAGAGGGCTAATATCGGCCTCTCCGCGGGAACGGTGGGTCAGAGTGAGGGCCAGGACATAATGAGGCGCGAGGGCGAGTTCGGAAGGTCGCAGACCGACTACGGCAATCTGATGCAAAACCTGATGGCTTCCGAGAACATCGCTGGCACCAGGCTTGGGCAGATGCAGCAGCCCTTGTCTATGCTTCTTAGTGCGCTTTCGGGCGTCAACGTGGCCCCGGGCACTGCGGGGCAGCTGCAGATGCCGGCGCAGCGGGCACCGGCTCCGGGCCTTGGAGAGCTTTTCGGTCAGATGCTTCCGAGCATGATCGGGAACCTCAACGTCGGGCCCTTCGGGCCGAGATAGATAGGATAGACTACTATGAACTTTTTCCCCGGTGGCAAGTCAGGCATAAATTTCTTCCCAGAAGAAGAAGGAGGGTCGGGAGGCTCGATGGCTCTTGGCATGGGGGAGCGCCCCCTGTCGGCTCTTGGCATGGGGGAGCGCCCCCTGTCAAGGAACGAGGCCAAGAAGCAGGTTATGGACACCCTCGTTGAGGCGGGATTTGCCGAGAGGGAGCCCCAGGGCTTCATGCGGCGTCCCAAGTACAAGATCCTCGACAATGCGAAGGCTCGCGCTTTCCTCTCAAAGTCCTTGGGCAAGCGGGGTGCTGATGAGATGCTTGGGATCTTGAATCGGGGTGCTGATGAGACGCTTGCGACAATCCGCGACCTGAGTGCGTCCCCCAGTGAGTTTGCCTCCAGCGACCCTTCCTCTGTCAATGTCGATTTCAGTCGCCCGGGCTCCTCGATGGCGGAGCGCATACTCGGCGGGGGACTGAGTATGACAAACCCCCGACAGACGGGTGGCGTTGTCCTTCCCGATGTGACTCTTGAAGGTGGCACTCCCGCGCAGCCCAACCAGTTGCCCATAGGGCTGAATCCGGGGATGCCGCCAGACCCCAATGCGCCTGTGTCTCTTGCTGAAGACCCAACCAGCCCCCGAAGAGGTCCTGACTTTATGCGGGGTGAGGAGGTACCCGGCAGCATTGGCCAGCAGGTTGTTCCCGAGGAAGAGATACCCGAAAGCATTGGCCAGCAAGTTGCCGACGCTCGTCCCGATCCCATCTCCGATGCTGAAGTCCTGGAGGCTGAAGACGCCGCCATGGGCACTGAGCCTATTCCCGAGAGTGAGAAGAAGGGCAGCCTGGCGGGACGTCTCCTGCGGGGAGCGGGCAAGAGCGGCCTGTTAGCAGACCTGGGTGTCCTTCTGGGTGCTGCCGTAGGTGGTGAGGGTGTCCGCCGGGGTGTCGAAAAGGGGCTTGAGGTCCAGCGCCAAGAAAAGCGCTTTGAGCGGGGTATGACCTTCCGCGAGGAGCAACTGGCCCAGACCAAGGCGCTTACCGAGGCCCGCCTGAAGATCATGGAAGAGGGCAACAAGAATGACGCCATGAGGATTATGGCGCAGGTCCGGGCAAGCGCCGGCAAGGCGGATGCCACGGCGCAAGGAAAGATAGCCGACCGCTTGTGGGATCTGACGAAGGCAGCTGCCGGCGGGGAGATGAATAGGGAGGACTGCATCGCGGCCATAAGGAAAGAGACGGAGTTGCGCGGTGTTAAATGGACGCAAGAAATGGAAGCGAAATACGACTCCTATTTCGCCCCCTACCTCATGCGGGTAGATGATCGAATAAGCCCTGTGCAGAGCAATGACATGGTCAAGGCTGCGGAGCTTCAGGAGCGGGCTGCGCGTATTAAGGTGCGCCTGCGGAACCCCGAGCTGCAGCCCCTTTTGGGTGCTGTGCAAGGACGTATCAATGAGTTCAAGTCGTGGATCTTCGGAGCCGACCCCGACGTGGTGCCTCCCGAGTTCTCCAAGCTCCTGACGGAGATGGGCTTTGAAGTCGATGCTGTCAGGCGTGAGGCAACGGGAGCAGCCATCAACTCGTCGGAGGAGAAGTTCTACAACATGCTGGTAGGCTCCCTGTCTATGGATTATCGGGCGCTCTCAAACCAGATGGACATCATTATGGACACGATGCAGGACTTCCGCGTCAGTCCACTGAAAAGGGCTTTGGGTGCGAAATACAGCTGGGCTGGCGACGACTACGAGGATGCACTGTCACAGCTTCCCACCTTCACCTACCAGGGTTGGCTTAAGGGCACGATAGCAGCAGCCAGGGGTGGCGATGAGCGGTCTCAACGCTTGCTGCGAGATGCCGGTATCATCGGGGGACAGTAGAATGTCACTGACAGATCAAGAGTTGGCGCAGCTATCCGAGATAGAGCTTCGGATCGACAGGGGGGAGCCTGTAAACTTTGCCCCCGACGATACGGGGAAGTCCAAGCTGACGGTGGGAGAGATGGTGTTTGGTGAGGTGGGTCCTGATGCGGAGCTCAAGGACATCGCCGTCGCCTTCGCCAACATTCCGGGGTCCGCAGCCTCCGTTGTTGGAGACATGGCATCAGCTATTGCCAGCCCGATAGAGACAGCCAAGGCTTTGGCCAGCGTCGGCTATGGCGGCATCCTCAAGGGTGCCGAGGCTATAGCTGGCGAGAGCGAGGGCAACGAGGAATACAAGGCGGCCTTTAGCATGTTCATCGAGGGCATGGCCGAACGCTACGGGGGTCTTGAGGAGATTCGGAAGACGGCGGCCCGCGACCCTGTGGGCCTCCTTCTGGACATCTCCCCCCTCAAGGCGGGGTTGGCGCGCATTCCCGGGAAGCTGGGGAAGATAGGAGCCTTTGGAGGCAAGGGGATACGCCCTGCTACGACGGCACTGGCGACACCCGAGAAAGTTCTCGGCAAGGGTGCGACCCTCGCAGAGCGGGGCACGGAGTTTGTAGGCTCCCTGACGACGGGGCAGCCGGGGGAGACGATAGGCCAGGCGGTGCGAACATCCGCGGGGGCGGCAGAAGAAGGCTCGGTGCTCAGGAATATTTTCGGCATAGAGCAGAAGCTCAAGCCCGGGCAGAAGGCCGATCCTTTCTCCGATGTCCTCGATTTCAAGGATGCCCTGAGAGAGAAGAAGGGACCCGGGGGCCATGACGATTCAATTAGGCGGCTTCTTGATCAGTATGACGAGGCGGTAGGGGAGATTAAGGCTGATGCGGGGGCGAAGATATCCAAGATATCTGACGACCTGATGGGGCAGGGTCCCGGGACAAGCGAGAAGGCTTTCATTCCCCCCGGCAGCACCCGAGTGGATGTGGCCACGATGCAGGCCCTCCCGGTATTGCAGCAGATCCGCAAGGAGTTTACGGCGATGCTCGAGAAGGAGTATCACGCCACCCTCCGAAAGAATAGCGAGGGCAAGGTGCGCATAGAGCCAGCACCGGGGCGACTGCGGGCCAGCATCCCCGACACCGAGCACCCCTCGATGCACAGGATCTTGGACAACCTCTTTGACGACAGGTATGGCCAGGACCTCAAAAGCCTCCACGATCTGCGGATAGCCATAGACTCCCGTATGCCCAAGCGGGGCCGACCGCGAGCTATAGCCTCGGAGCTGCGAACGGGCATTATCAACAAGCACTTCCGCAGGCTCTCCCCCGAGTTTGCAGATGCCAGCGACGACTTCGCTAAAACCAAGACGCTCCTGGATGCTGCTGCCAAGGAATTCTCAGAAGCCGGCATGGGCTCAACACGTGTGAGTGCGCTACTGCGAAGTTTGCGGGAGGGAGCCTCGTTCGATGAGAAGCGGCGCATACTCGGATTAATCAAGGAGAAGACGGGGAAGCACATAGCGGCAGCAGCTGCGGGGTCGGCGCTCTCCACCTACATGCCTACGGGCATCCATGCGCGAAATATCGCAATCGTAGGTCTGGGTGGTAGCTTCTTTGTAAGCCCCCTGACGCTGCTGGCCTTCCCCCTTGCCATGCCGAAGATCGTCGGGGAGCTCGCCAACCTGATAGGCTACCCTGTTGGGGTGGCGCGGAAGTTCAGCAAATATGCCGGTGAGCTGCGGGCCAAGGCGGGAGTCATTCCGGGGCTTCTGGACCACGGCTGGAACATGGGAACGATAGTAGATCGCATGCTCGAGGAGGGAATAGAGCCGCCGCCGTTCCCCGAGGACTTGGGGAAGGCAGACGGCGACAGTGAGAAGAAGAGCAATGGCGTCAGCACTCGCGTGTTAGGGCGCTAATCTTTGCCTTTACTCATGCGATTCCGTCCTCCCTGTAAGATTTAAGTTTGGATGATCTTCCCAGCTTGCCCTGCGCCCTGTGGCGTATTTGGCCTACTCGCCCGCCGGTGATACCTAAATGACTTCCTATGCGGCTATCAGGCCAGCCTTCTGTGAAGTAAAGTCTGATGATTTCTTGTTCTCTGGACGTGAGTAGTGCCTTGATTTCACTAGTTAAGTCTTCGGTTCGGAGTTTGGCTTCGGCTGCTTCGTATGGGTCTATGCTATCGGAAATCAGTGTAGGCAGCGTGCCGGACAACTCTGCGAACTCCATGGCATCGAAGCTCTTCCGTGTCTTGAAGGTGACGGCACGGGCGTCTTTTAAGGCTTCCGGGAATATCTCTTCCCGTTTCTTGTCGAAGGCGTCGGCTATCTTCTGCTGCACGGCGTCCCCTGGCCACGCCCTGAGAAGTTCATAATGCACCCACATGCCATGACTCACCCCGCAAACCATCGCCATCTGCTTCTGCGTGAAGCCACGCGCCTCCCTCTCGGATATGAGGTGTTCATTGCGAAGGCGTATTGTGGCCTCAAGGCGTATGTCCTTCATATCGCCCTCCACACCATGTGGTTTGTCTTCCCGATCTTGACCTTGTCGCCCGTGAACTCCACCATACCTGCTTTGACGAGTTCGTCCCGTCGTGTTCTTACGGTGGAGGGCTGAAGGTCCCAAATCGCTTTACACAGAGCCCTGTCTGGAACGGGTCCCAAGGACTTCAAGACCCTGTATACCCTCTTCTGGAGGTCTCCGAGACCCTCATAGATAGCGGCTATGGCCTCACGGCTGGTGTCTGGGTCCGTGGTTCGGGTTCTGGTAAACAGGTCTGGCAGGTCATCGCTCATCGTCTCCTCCCCTTCTTGGGTTCCACCTCAATCTTACACCAGGATAGGCACAGGCTACAAGTCTTGGGTGCGAGTCCCTGAGTCACGGACTGTGGGCATCTGCAACGCAAGCAGGTGACCGCCAGCACCTCAAGTGTGACAGATTTGTGACACATTTATTTTCCCATCGGTTATCGTTCAGCCCGACCCTCAAAGAGCTTCTTTGACTTCTCGCCAAGTAGACCCCCTGCCTCACACACACAGCCTGTACTGCTAAGTTGGTGTAGTCAAAGGCTTCAGTAAGTCTTCCCATGCTGATAGATTCTTTCGGTTGTGGATATAGGGGGGCCATTCCCCCTATGAAGAGGGAACGGCCCAATATCCGCCATGCTGATGAGTTCTCACGGCCCGGGATCGTGGGTGGATCGACCTCCACGTCGGACGCTACTAAGTATCGGCTGTCGATCAGCCTCACCAGGGTGCCTTCGTCCTTGCGGGGTGGCACTGCGACTGTCCTGGTCCCCGTGGTAGTCGCTTGTCTCCTGACCCACCCCCACCGGCAAAGTAGCCGTCGAGTAGACCGGAGCCTCGGTGGGGTACACAAAAAGGCCACCGTGGGCGACAGTCCCGAGAGAGGACAAATCCACAGTGGCCAATAGGGTCCAAGAGAGGTCGGACGCCCGTTAAACACAGTTTAATATATAAAACTCTCTCGGTCAACTGTCGCACCCCGATATTAGTCACTGCGTGTAGAGTCGTCAAGGTTAAATATCCAGAATGGTTCGATCCATTCGCGTCTGCTTCTCAGCGGCCCGAGTAGCGTAGGGCTCCAGCATCCCGAGGATCTTCTTCTCTCTGGCGTTGAGCACAATCCCCTTCTTTTCCAGGTTGAAAATCATCTGGTAGGCCAGCACCACAAGATCAGATAGGGGAACACCGAGGCTTTTGCCGTCCAGTGCCTTGTCTAACTGCTTCTTCAGACCCTCTTGTCGTTTTACAGCCCTTTCGAGGTCTTTGGAGTATTCAGTGGCTTTTTCCAGTTTTTGCCGGTCACGGGCCTCCTGCCGTTGAAGGCGGGCTTCCTCTCGCTGCTCCGGCGTCTTCTTCTTTGAGGACTTTTTCTTCTTGGCGAAACGAGCGGTGACGCCCCCCTCTTTGGAGATTTGCAACTTCACCGCTCACATCCCCCCCGGGCTGTCAACGCCCCGCTTTGGCTTGTTAATAGGTCGCAGATTTAAAACTTTCTCCCTCGGCACATACACCCTGTCCTCTCCAGACGCCTTCTCGGCCCCATAGGAGGCTTTCAGGCACCCTGCGACGCTTACACACCATACACGGCCCCGAATCCTTACGTGCCCTCCACGGGGCTCTGAGCCGCACTCAGAGCACTTCATCGGATTCCTCCCGCCTCATTCCTTTTGGGATTCGGGGCTCAAATCGGGTGTACTGGCTGTTGACGACTACAGCCCTGATCGGCCCCAGCCACTCGGCCTTCAGCCGGCCATCCTGAATGGCCGCGTGAATGGTCTGCTTCGAGCAACCCTTGGCGGTTGCCGCCTCGGATACGGGAATGCGGGTGTACATTATCTGACCCTCCATTGTTTGCGTAGCACAGGACCCATCTCGCGATATGCTCTGACCGTCATCACGTAGGGCCCGGGGTCCTCGATCTGCTCGAGGTGCGTTTCTAGAAGGATCTCGGCGACCAGCAGGGTGGGCCTGTCCCCATCAATGCTGTAGTCGTGAACCTGATCCCGCCATTCGTCGGCTCCCAGGTCGGGGGTATCGACCATCGGCGTCAGCCCCCAGCTGCGCCAGATCAGGTCAATGGCCTCGATCTGGTTGTCCAGATACTCCTCGCAGGCTCCCGCCCGCTCCATGATCGGATCGGTGCTCTTCCAGTTGTCGTAGTTCACACCTCAATCTCCTGTAGTGTCTGAACGTCAGCGCCATCTACGTTCGCCTCGCCGGCGCTGAACCGCTGTCCGCACCTGTCGCAGCGCCCGATAGCCTCACCGTTTCGGTCTTCGTGGGTCTGGAGGATAGCCCCCCAGCACTTTGGGCCGTGCTCGGCAAGGATCGGCAACCTCTCACCCCGAGCCTCGGCAATGGCGTCCATCATCGTCCGCTTCATATCGTAGTCTCTTCTGCTGGCCAGCTTTCGTAGTATCTGCGGATCTTGCGGGGCTTGTCTTTCACGTCGGATACGGTGAACTGAGACGAGCCTAAAACCTGCACTTCTGTCCCGTCTTCACGTAGCATCCAGACGCCGCTTCCCCTCTTATCGGTCCTCATGGTATGGTCAAAGACCTCCCACATATACCCCGAGTAATACGGTCGGATGTTGTGTGCTACGGTGCTCATGGCGTCTCCCCCTCTGCCAGTGCCAGGGCTGCACGGGCGTCTTCCCAAAGGTGATCTATATTAATTTCGTCGGGCACAAGGGTGTTCTCGTCAATTGACTCCCATGCCTGTATCAGGTTATAGAGCGTCAGCACCATAGCGACGTGGCTGTTGACGGCCCTGACTATGAGCTTGGCGTCTGCCTGCGGTGCTTGGGTGTTGTCGGCCCACACAGCCCCTATAAACGTCCCATTACTACCCTGTATGGCTGCGTAGTCTCCAATATCAAGCGTGTCCGTGTTGAGTCGCCATGGTGCGGGTGTATGCTCTGTGTGTGTCATCTCCTTGGTCCGCTTCATATCGTAGCCTTCTGGTGGGACTTCTCGATCCACTTGGGGTTGCCGTCCCCATACCGGGCACCTGCATAGATGCCCACCCAGTGCTTGGCCTTCTCCAGCGTGGTTGTGGTGTGTCGGAATATTATTGGCGGCGAATTCCGAAACCTGTGAATCTCGCACATCTCGTATCCCTGCCTGCAATCCAGTTCCTCCATCTTCCCTCCCCAGGCGCGACGAAGAGCTGCATTGCCCTTCCCCCCAATACTACTTCAGTGCTGGACGCGTGTCAAGCACTATCTTTGCCCTTAGCAAAATAAATGTTGACACGCTCCCAGACTTGGGCTATAATCAGGGCACTTCACAAAAGGAAACGACGTGACACTACACAAATACCTGAAGACTTCCAGACTGACCCAGAGCGAGTTCGCTGAACTCGCCAACCTCTCGCCCGCCGTCCTCTCGCAGATCCTCGCTGGCCACCGCCAGCCCAGTTTCAACACGTTGGTGCGAATTCACAACACAACGAATGGGCGCGTCTGCTTCCGCGACCTCGCAGGGCCACGCCTGGTGACGTACAAGGGCGAGTACTCCAGGTAATGGATCATGACTATGTGATCACGGAGCGCGTCAGGGTCGGAGCCTATGAGCTTGTCAGCATGATCGGCGCACACCTGGGAAAGGACATCCCCAACGGAGCCACGATAACCACCAGCCGCATGCGTGATGGCGTTGTGACGGACATCCTCGTATCCTGGGACACACCCAAAGAACTGCTGGAGGTTGACGGTGAGCCAACTACCTAACGAGATTAAGCAGAAGCTGGACGGTCAGCACAACGACGTCATGGAGTTGTTGCACCTTCTGGGCAGGACAATGAAATACCTCAACGACCACGCCGAGCAGCTGGCAGGCCCCGACTACGAGAATGTGCTGGTGGACATCGAGACGACGCTGATAGCGAGCAACGAGGCAGCGGCCACCGAGGTTGCGGCGATAAAAGGAAGTGTGCGGGCTTAAAGGCGTGTCGTGAGGTTTGGAGATGGAGGAACGGCACGGTGGATTGTGGGGGACGCAGCCACCGTGAAAGTTTTCTCGGGGCCTCTTTCGCCGAAGCTCCTGGTCAGGGGGAGACGGGGGCGGCCCGCACACTTCTAAAACACACAGGAAGGAATTAAGGGCACCTGATCCGACCCTTTCCCGGTTAACGCGACCCAAGCACGCGTTCTGGCATCTAAACTGAAATGGAATGCCAGCAGGTGTCCCCCCTACCCACCGAGGGTAGGGCTACCATCCAGCCCATAGCCGTCAGCGGCGCACGGGCAAAGGTAAAGGAGCAGAAATGGCAAAATACGTTATGGAGCGCACGGAGTTCATACCTCACCCCATAGGGCCTAGTGAGGGCATCATCTACGAAATCAAGGACTTGGGCATCATCCAGACTCCCTTCGGTGACAAGCACAAGGTGGCCATCAAGATCCAGTCGATCAGCCACCGCATGGAGGAGGACAACAAGCCCTACGTGGTCCAGAAGTTGGTCAATGTCAGTGGTCACGAAGCCGGCCACCTCTACAAATTCCGGTGTGCGGCACTCAAGAAGACCGCCCTCACGGACGAGGAAGCCTACAACTTTGACGATCAGGAGTTGCTCAACGTGCGGGTGGGATACGTGGTAGCACACTCCATCAGCAGCAAGAACGGCAACACCTACGCCAACCTCGACACGGTCTGGCGACTTGACGATCAGAGCAAGGGGAGCGTCGAACTTGAACTATCGGCTACAGCGACCCAAGCAGCCCCGGCAGCGGGCAACGGGCAACCGGAAAAGCCCAACAAGGACGACCTCCCGTTCTGATCTGAAGATTGCGGGCATCGGATACAGCATTGATCCGGTGCCCGCTTTTCCTTGTCAGTGGACGGTGACCTCGCCCCGGGGTCAGGCTTATCGTGTAGACATCCCCGAAGACATCACCGAAGAAGAGACCTGCACCTGTCCCGCGTGGTACGGGGGGAAGCGCCCCTGCAAGCACACCGAGGCGGTGCGCGCCCTCCTGCAGCTTGTTCCTATCCTGAGAGGCACCCAATGATATCCACGAAAAACCTTGCAAGTGCGCTGTCATTATCGCATCGGTTTGTTCAGGACGGCCTGTCCTTCAGCTACAGCTATCAGGACGGACGGCACGTCTTTGGCGAAGAGGAGGTCTATGAACGCCAGCTTTGCAAAGCAGCACCGACGCCTCGACAAGGCGATTCAGAAGATATTCCCACCCATCAAGGCGAGTGCCACTGATGTGGCATGGCACCTGACAACCTACCTGGCCATAGTGCTGGGGAAGGATGGCGGCAGAGTGCGAGCCCACGGAATGATCGACGCCATCTACGACGACCTGGAGGCAGGCGATGACGGAGGAGATAGGGCAGCAGATACTCGCGGAGTTGCGGGAGATACGCCAAATGTTGGCAGTATCACATAACGGCAAGCAGGTGGTAGTGGGTGAGCCGGAAGTCTACCAGGGAGGAAAGGGTCCCTGCGCTATGCTGGCCCGCCTCTACCAGAACCATATCAACGAGCGGGCCCTTGTCAGCCCCACTGCCAAGGCAGTGAAATCTATCAACACGCGACTGGGACGTTACACCATGGAGGAGCTCGCCCGGGCCCTCTACAACTTCAGCCAGGACGAGTGGCAGATGACCCACAACAAGCACCGGGGTCTGGCCTGGATTATGGCATCCGACGACAGGGTCGAAGGCTTCCTGTCGCTGGACATCACCCACGACACACAGGAGAAGGAGAAATCCCGTGGATGTCCCAACTGTGGAGGGGCAAAGTGGTACACGGCAGGAGAAGTTTGGACGTGCGATCACTGTGGCCACACAAGGCAGCGCGCTAAAGACGGTGGTGACGGACGTGGAAATCTTCCTGGCAGGCCAGTGGAACTGCTCGAAGGAGGAAGCCCACGCCCTTTTGCGGGACTGGTTGGCAACGCACCCGAATCCCAACGACCCGCCATCGGAGAGGGCGGACAGAGCCCGAACGGCACGGGACGCCTCACTACACCACAGGGCGATGAACGAGAAATACTCCCGGCAGGTTCACGTGACGACGCGACCACCGAGCACTGACGAGCAGAGGAATCCAGCCAATGACATCCGAAAGTGGTGGGACACCGACACCGAGCAAGACGGAGCTAATAGCTTTCTACCGGTCCGTGATGCAGAAGTGCGACCAGATAGATCAGAGGTGGGCGCAGACACACTGGACCAAGACCGACGCCCGAGCGGAGATAACGTCGGAGATGGAGACGTTGATGTGCCGGCTGGCGCAATGCGCTTCGGCAGTCCCGGATGAGCAGCGGGCCGAGGTGCTCGCCGAGGTCTTCGGGGAGAGGATAGACCATGCCGCCACGTAACTGCCCCATAGTCCAGTGGATCAAGAAGCACTGGATGCTGGACGACGGCCCCATGAAGCTGCACGATCACCAGGCTCGCATCCTCAACCACGTCTTCACCAAGACCGGGGGGGGAGGCCGCGGCAAGCGGGCGCAGCTTCCCTACCGCACCGCTATATACTCATGCCCAAAAAAATCTGGGAAAACTGAGGTCAGCGCCGCAGTAGCCACCGCCTGGGCAGTCATACACGGGGGGCTGGTTCTCAGTGTCGCCAACGACCTGGGGCAGGCACAAAGCAATATGTTCTCACGTATACTGGCATGGTCCCGCCGCCTCGAGAAGTCCGACCCCGACTACTACAACGAGCTCATCCAGCGCCGCACCAGCGACACCATAGACTTCCACGACAGGGGGGGGGAGG
>Ga0208181_1000899_pt1 | contig 12763 bp, 15 predicted proteins | sample MalvirDeepMed_s6_FD_184244 | JGI IMG/M metagenome (GOLD analysis project Ga0208181, IMG submission 184244) | Marine viral communities from the Global Malaspina Expedition - Malaspina viral metaG DeepMed_s6 (SPAdes) (version 2) | ecosystem: Environmental > Aquatic > Marine > Oceanic | place... | reverse complement strand
CCGGATCTCGCGCAGAACGCCCTCGACCGGCAGCACCGCGCCAAGCGCGATCGGCGCGTCGTCGCCGCGCGCCTCGAGATGGCCCCTGAGCCACGCCTCCTTCTCGCGCAGGAAGCCCACCGCCTCGCGCTCGGGAACCCGGCGCGGCAGCGTCAGAGTGACCCGCCCGTCGATCTGGCTGAGCCGCAGCGACAGGCGCCGCGCCTGCGCCGAGCGGCGCAGGGTCACCGCGATCGGCGGGTTGCCAGGAAGTGTGATCTGCCCCATATGCTCTGCCTCGGATGCAACATGGCCAAAGCCTTTGACACCGCTCCCCTGATATGGCAGAGGGCGCGGATTGTCGACATGACCGGACAGGATGAAAGGGATCTCCCATGCCCAAGGAAGAATGGGGTACGAAGCGCGTGTGCCCGACCACCGGCAAGCGTTTCTACGACCTGAACAAGGACCCGATCGTCAGCCCCTACACGGGCGAGGTGCTCGAGCTGGACACCGGCAAGCGCACGATGCTCGTCGCGGACGCGGCCGATGGCGCGAAGCGCAAGCCCGACGCTGAGAACGACGAGAGCGAAGACCTGCTGGAAGATGATGTCGAGGTCGATCTCGACGATGATGATGTGCTCGAGGACGATGATGACGACAACGTCTCGCTCGACGACATCACCGATGTGGCCAGCGAAGACGACGAGAGCTGAGGCTCGAAGGTTTTTCGTCGCGGGCGGTGATTTTTTCCCTTGAACCCGCCCGCGGCTTTGCGTAGATGACGCCGCACGACGCCAAGAGCGTCACACAAGATGGGGCCTTAGCTCAGCTGGGAGAGCGCTTGCATGGCATGCAAGAGGTCAGGGGTTCGATCCCCCTAGGCTCCACCATCTTCCCTTTGAAAAGCACCAGATAGTTCTGCCTTTTTCGTCAGAGGAACTGCCTCTGCCGCGCAGACCGGTGCTGTTTTCCCTACGAAAATCCATGCTGCCTCGATCCGCGCGTTTCGGCGTGTCGATCGCTGCGCAGTCTTCCCCCAGACAAAACCCGAGGGTGGCCCATGAGCGACCAATTCTTCGTCGTGACGGGCGGCCCCGGTGCGGGCAAGACCAGCCTGATCACTGAGCTCTCCCGCCGCGGCTTTCACACGATCCCCGAATCCGGCCGCGCGATCATCCGCGAGGAGGTGGCCAGCGGCGGAGACGCCCTCCCCTGGGCAGATCGCATGGCCTATGCCGAGCGGATGCTGGAACATGACCTGCGCGGCTACAGCGACGCACAGGCGCTCTCAGGCCCCGTGATCTTCGACCGCGGCATTCCCGACATAATGGGCTACCTGACCCTCTGCGGCCTCCCCGTGCCGCCCCACGTCGCCGCAGCGGCCAAGGCAGCCCGCTACAACGCCCGCGTCTTCCTGACACCCTACTGGGACGAGATCTTCACACAGGACACCGAACGCAAGCAGACTCGCGCCGAAGCCGAAGTGACCTGTGCGGTCATGCGCGAGACCTACATCGCACTAGGATACGAAATCACGGAGCTGCCGCGAATTGAGGTAGAGTGGCGAGCCGACTTCGTAGTGAAGCAGTTAGTCTGGTGACGTGCCAGAAGCGCGCCTCATTGCGGCGTGGCGCTTTTGGCACGGGATGCGAAGTGGTGAGCCTGTGCGTGGGGCCGTGAGGCAGGTAAGGACTATAGCCCACCGGTAACAGCGCTCGACGCAGCGGCTTCAAGCAAGGGGAAGCTATGTATGCGAGCCAGGTCCCTAAGAAGCCCCCAAGCCTGCGCAATAGCCAAATTTGGCCATTTGGTAGCGCAAGGTTCACGTCAGGGGAGAATGTGACCACACTACTCGGAGATCTCAACGTCAAGCCACTGCGCATAGGCTCTGATGTCTATCATCGGGACTGTTGCGCTTTCTTGTAGACGGGCAATCAACTCGAACAAGAAGGCGGTTGCTGGTTTGCTCATTGGTTGCAGTGAGGCGCAGCCCTCCGTGTCCCAAGAAAAGGTACCATGAGCGGCGACACACCCCAGATCCAACCGATCTGATCCGTCGCCGTTCGTTAGTGCTTTGACTAGAGGATTGCCCAAGCCTGGGGTCCAGTCGCTCTCCAATGTTAGGAGGCCGCCCAAAATGTGCTGCAAGGGTTTCGCCGGATAGGTGCCCCCCGCATGGGGGATAGGTAAGCTGGTGCGATGTAGACGACGAACACTCGCGACCTTTTCTTTAGCATAGGCGACTTGGTCGGCATTGATGGACTGTTTCGCTTCAAAGACAGCGTAAACACTTTCCGCCGGTATGACCGTCTGACCTTGGAACTTAAAGATGAAGGGCGAGTACTGGCGGTCAAACACGACGACGTCGATCTGGTCGCTAAATGCGCCGGTGCTATCGACGACGTGAGCTGATGCCGCTTGGTAGCGTTGAGGCAGGTAAGTCTGCAAAAGTTCCAGCCAAACGGCTTCACTTGCATCGCCTTTGGTCCCCGGATGTCCGAATGCCTTGCGCGCTCGCGAAAGCTGTTCCTGAATATCGTCGTGCAACTCCGACAGAAGCGTCTGAATGGACCAACTCATAGCCCTGCACCTCGCGCCACGTCGCGGAACGGGGGCGTCGGTTCGATACTTTGGGCAATCTGCAATGCTCGCCCGCCCTCCACTGGTCGGTTTGGATAGGCATCGAGAGCGATTGCTGGCATGAGCCGCTGAGTAAGATCGGAGAACGTAAAGCCGGGCCTATTCTGCTTCGGGCCTGTCGCCATAACTAAAGCCTCGATTTGACTGGTAGAGACACCTAGGGGCGAGAGGCGCAGCGACAGAATGTGGCGGCGCTGTATGTCGCTAGGTCTGCCGAATGCCATGATATCGGCAGCACGTCGGCGCACGGCAGGATCTAGGGCATTGAGGCGGTTAGTGCACATGATAACTGCAGCGGGCAGCCGCAAGTTTGCGAGTCGATCGATGCCCCGGATAAACGCGTTCACCCCTGCACGATCTTCATGATGCATTTGAGCTGCTTCCCGGGATTGGGCAAGAGCGTCGGCCTCATCAACGAGGAGGATAACCCCGCCTTTTGCCTTGTCGTCACTTTTTAGTCGGCTAGCTGCCTGCACGGTGTGCTCGAAGGCCGCCGAAAGAAGCTGAGTCATTTCACCCACACGGCCTTGCCCTCGGGCGGCAAGGCTCAAGGGATAAAGGGTAATCTCAAGGCGTTCTTGCCGAGCAACCGCGTCTCCAATGGTCTCCGCGAGTTCTGTCTTGCCTGAACCCACGTCACCTGCCAGCACCACTAACGGTGGCCGACGGAGTACAACGTCGAGCAGCGGTCCTGCTTCAGCTGCGTGGAATTTCGCGGCCCAACGTTCCAATCCATTTGGGTTTACTAGAAGACCAAGTATCTTGGCGAGCCGAGATTTCTGATCGTCTAACCCCACCAGACGGGATAGCCGCTCTTGCGGTTCAAAGTCGGGATAGATTTGGCGGCGCTCGAAGAGCTCATCGAGGCTCGGTTGGTGTTGCATCAATAGCTCCTAACACTGGAACGATCGAGTGCGCGACCGCCCGAAGAGTAAGTTCGATCAGACGAGAGGTACCCACTCACCTGTGGCTCAGTACCCGTGCTGCGCTGAAAGGGAAGGCCCGCCTTGAAAGCGTTGCGCGCCGCTTCACTGAGGAGAAAGTAGGCGTCGGTGTAGCAGAGGAAGCTTGTGAACGATGCGCCTGAGATATCCTTCCCAGGCCTGATCCTGCCAGGGTCATCGTCGCTAGCTGCTCCCCCAGCGAGGTCGCGCGCACTGTATTTCAAGGTGGGTTCAATCCAGGAACCATTGCGTTTGAACCCGTACGTCACGGAAGAGAGATAACCTGCCTTGAGCAGGGTTATAGCTTCCTCTTCATACTCCGCGATAGAAGCGTCGGATGGAGTGCCGTAAAGGCGCTGAATCCGTTTAAGATCCGTCGCGATTTTCGCTGCCATGTGGCGCGCATGGGTAACTGTGAACGTCGAACTCTCGGTGTAGGTGTAACTGGACATTGCGAGCCTTAGACTTGGAATGCGGGACCAAAGACCTTCTGCCAATAGCCGATGGTCAGTTGCTTGTTCGGAGCCGCAAGGGCGGCATCAATTGCATCACCAGCGTCAAGTGCTGCGTCGACGATTTCGTCCATGTTCGCAGTCGTGTAGAGGCGTGAGGCGTTGTTCAGCGCGTTTACGGGATCGATGATCCTCATCGGCTCGGTGAAGGTGCCGATACTAGAGAGCGGGTAATAGTCTGAAAATGCTATTTGATCCGCCAATCCGCTTGTGGCGATGTAAGTGAAGAAGTGCTGCAGGGCCTCCGGGTAATCCGACAGATCCAACCCATCGTCGCAGAGCTTTGCCATGACGAGTTCGATCATGAACGACTTGAAACGAAAGCCATCACGCTCTTGCTTCTGCCGCTTGGCCCAGTATTTCACGAGGCGAACTACCTGAGCGAAGTGATACTCTTGAGCCTTCTTGCGCTTGCTGGCGAAATCGAGGTGAAGAGGGATGCTAGTCTTGAGGAAGGAGCCATCTTCCTGACTGACGAGATTGCCGTACCACTGGGGGTCTCCATCATAGAGGATCGGCACGACATCGACGTCCAGACCAGAGCCCCGGAAGGACACCGTCACGGAATAGGTCTGCGGCTGCACTTGGTCCGGTGAGAAGTTTGGGAATGCCTTGCGCAGCCGCTCCGCAAGGTAAGTCAGCAGTTCATTGATTGAATGCGGCGCATCGGCTCCGCTGATGTAGCATGCCACGTCAATATCGTTCAGCGAGCGGAGTGCGGTTCCTTTCGCTAGGCTGCCTGACAGTAACATCTTACGAAGCGTGAAGTCCGGATGTTCCGCGACGTAGCCCTCGAGGCGCTCACGCAAGCGGCGAACTTGCGCTCGATACTCCGATGCCTTCTCCTGTGGCAGGTTCACGCGATCTTCGGCGAAGCGCAGAATATCGCGATGGCCAACATGTTCTCGACTCACTTACTCACCTCCGCGGCTCGTTCAGACTTGGCGCGAACATTTAGATTCGCTCATCGTTGCTTTACCTATATAGTCTCTATATGGGTATCGAAACAATACCCATAAGGAAACTATATGTCATGACCTCTGATGAGAAGCGCCCTTGGACGCAAAGCAGACGCTTCGAGTTCATCGACTGGAAGCTGTTCTGGGAAGGTGCCTTGAACCGGAGCGACCTTGAAGAAACCTTCGATATCTCCACGCCCCAAGCGTCCGTCGACCTGAGACGCTACCGGGAACTAGCAGGGGATAACATTGAGTATGATGCCACCAACCGGGTGTTCCGGCCGTCCCCGAAGATGAAGCCGTCGTTCATTCAAGCGTCTGCGGATCGTCTGCTGCTGCAGTTACGATCCTTTTTGACCGGCGCCCTTCCCCGGCGGGAGGTCTGGTTCCGGGACTTGCCGCCTATCGATATGGTTCCCGATATCTCCCGTCACGTGGATGAGGAATGTCTACGCCTGATCCTTGAAGCGATACGCTCAAGGCGCAGCGTAGAGATTCGCTATCAATCCTTAACCAATGCTCGTGTGCGGGAGATCGCTCCCCACGCCATTGCCTTCGATGGCTACCGTTGGCATGTGCGTGCGTGGGCGTGCGACCGAGGAGATTTTCGCGACTTTGTCCTGTCGCGCATCGATCAGATACATGTTGGTTCTAAGGCCGAATTTGACCCGGCAGACGATGTGGAGTGGACTTCCAAGATTGTCTTGGATTTGCGTCCGCATCCTGGCTTGTCGGCGGAGCAAAGCTTGGCCATCCAGCGCGACTATGCAATGGAAAATGGAAGGCGCGAGGTCGAAGTGAGGCTGTCGATGGCATACTACTTCATCAAGAGGATGAATTTGGACCTGCCCGATCTCCCACCCGCTCGCGCACAGATCTGTTTAGCAAATTTGAAAGAGGTCAAACGCGCTCTTGAGAAGGCGAGAGGCCGGTCAATGGGTGGCTAACCGATAGCACATCTCGGGCAGTGGATAGCTACACAGCCTGCCGTTCAGATGACACTTTTGCCTTTCTCTAAGGCGCGGTACACCGTCATCCGTGAAACGCCGAGCTCGCGCGCGATCTTAGACTTTGCTGCTCCCGCCTCTGCCATCTTCTGGATCTCTGTGTCATCTACCTGCTTCCTGCGGCCTTTGTAGACGCCTCTGCCTTTTGCTGCTTCAATACCAGCACGCTGGCGTTCGCGGATGAACTGTAGCTCCATGTCGGCGACCATGCCGAGAACGGTGACTACCATGCGCCCTGCAGGGCCAGCCGTGGTCACTTCGGGATCGAGAATTCGCAAGGATGCGCCTCTGCTTTCCAGCTCGTGCACCAGGTTCAGCACGTCACGCGTTGATCGTCCAAGTCGGTCGAGTCGGTGAACTACCAGTTCGTCCCCCGTGCGTAGAAACTCGAGGATGGTCTCCAGCTCTGTCCGTCCTGCCATCGATGCGCCAGAGGCGGTTTCCGCTCGAATGATCTCGCACCCGGCTTCATTTAGCTTGGCCTTCTGGATCTCAAGGTCCTGGCTCGCGGTGCTGACGCGAGCATATCCGATACGGGGCATGGCTTTCTGTCACATCGGGGTAGCTGTAACACTTATGGTGTATCAATACTGCGTCAGTCACCCATTTGTTACGATCTGACGCGTCACATGAGCATGCATCCTATGGGTGCACCCTAATGTTGCACACAAGGCCTTGCTAATCTGCCCCTACCCAATCGAAACGGTCAAACGACGACGGCCTATCAACTGCAGATAGGCCCGCCAAGAAATATTGCAGCTATCAGCACTTATGGCGTGCATGCACCGCAGATCTTAGGGTAGATTTCCGTGAAAATACTTACAACTGGCGTGAAATGACGAGCCTTATTGATCTGTACAAAACCCTGTTTCCAGATGAGCCTGATAGCACGAGCCCGTTTGACGAACCACCGCTACTGCCTGCAGACATTTTTGCATTTACCGGCTATGCGCTGGAGAAGTCAGGTGCATATCACCATGTTGCGCCTGACGTTCCATATTTGGTTTCGTCCAGTTATTGACGACTGGAGGTGACTGATGAAATGCGACGCGATGCGATAGAGGGAGGAAAGGCGTGGAGAACAGCGCCGAGCAATGCTGGCCTGCGTTTACCCAAACCGCCGACTGTTGTGGTGCAGGCTTGGCGACAGCTGAAAACCTATCAAGATCGGGACGTATTCACTGCATTGCGGGAAGACGCCGCAGCACCTGAATGGTGGCGGGTTTGCCTTAAACTTTTAATGATTTCTGATGAAGCAAGTGCAGATAGTGGCTTCAAACAAAGCAATGTCTTCACAAGCATCGTGAAAGAAGCATACGTCGAAGAGGACATTGTTAGCGGTGAGTCTTTCCGACGCATTCAGAGTGCGCCCAAGTCATTATCCACTGCTTCTGAGGATGTGGTTTGTGTGCAGCCTAAAAGTCGGACGCCATCGGTCGGATGCACCTTACGCTCACTTTCTCATCACTTGGCCTTATTGCCGCCTAAAGGCGCAGTTAAAGCCAGATGGATCGAACCACCTCTAGGCGCGACGTCGGACAAACTGGACGGCGAGCTGGGACTTCTTCTTATACCGTTTCCCTATCGAATATCGAAAACGTCGTTTCGTTCAGCTGGTGAGGAAGCTGGAGGACACTGGGGTTGGTTCGATGCAGAGCAAAACTGGCTTCCTAAGCCTGAAGACTCTGTTCGCAGAGAAGAGTTTGTAAGATTTGTTCAGGGACTCATCAAGAAAGCTCGCGCCAGTGGTCAACTGGTTAGCGGAGTCGTGTTCCCCGAACTCTCACTTGATTATGACTTATTCCTACAGGTTGGCAATGCGCTTGCCAAGGATGAGGGGATCGACTTCATAATATCCGGAATCTCCAGCGACAAAGGCGGCCGACCTGGAAATTTCGTTGCAATCGCGCCTTTTTTTTCTTTTTAGGGATGCGGAGTGTAAATCATTGAAAAGTTGGGAGCCCTTGGCGCTTGTTCGAGAGAAGCACCATCGGTGGAAACTAAACGGGTCCCAGATTTCTGACTATGCCCTTGGACTAGACAAGGACAAAAGCTGGTGGGAGAACCTCACGATCCTTTCCCGCAGCTTGGACTTAATAGTATTCAAGGGCGACACAACTCTCACCACACTCATTTGTGAGTAACCGGCCGGTAAGGACCACAGCTCAAGCGACGGCCTTCGCCTCTTTGGATTGCGGCACCCAGTTCCACGGCAGCAGCTCGTCGAGGCGGTTGATCTTGTGGTCGCCGATGCGGGCCAGGATGTCTGCCATATAGGCTTCGGGGTCGTGGCCGCTGAGCTTCGCGCTTTCGATGATCGTCATGGCTTCCGCGAGAGTTTCACCCCCGGCATCGGCCCCGGCGAAGAGCCAATTCTTCCGACCAATCACCACGGGCTTGATCGCACGCTCGGCCGGGTTGTTGTCGATGGCCACGCGGCCGTTCTCCAGGAAGAGCGTGAAGGAGGGCCAGCGGTGGAGCGCGTAGCGGAAGGCTTTGGCCAGTGCGCTCTTGCCGGAGACCCGGCCGAGCTGGGCCTCCGACCACGCCTTGAAGTCCTCCGCCAGAGGGCGCGTGCGGGTCTGCCTAACGCGCCGCCGCTCTTCGGCGGAGCAGCCGGTGATCTCGCGTTCAATGTCGTAGAGCGCGCCGATACGGTCCAGCGCCTCCCGGGCGATCTCCGACTTGGTGCCGATCCAGACATCGTGGAAGTCCCGGCGCAGGTGTGCCCAGCAGGCGGCCTCCCGGATGCGCACCACGCCGGTGGCATCGGGCTCATAGAGCGCCTTGAAGCCGGTATAGGCGTCCGCCTGGAGGATGCCGCTGAACTCGGCCAAATGGCGGTGCGGATGCGCACTCTTCCGATCCGGTGAGAAGAAGTAGGCGACACCGGGCGGCGCTGTCCCGCCCCATGGCCGGTCATCCCGGAGGTAGGTCCAGATCCGGCCCTCCTTCACGCCCTTTCCCAGTCCCTCGAGCCGCTTGGAGCGGTCGAGCACTCGCACCGGGGTGTCATCGGCATGGAGGCGATCGGCGGTCATCACGTCAGCCCTGATCCGCGCCACGAGCGGAGAGAGCACCCGCACACCCTGGCCGCACCAGTCGACGAGCGTCGAGGCCGGGATATCCGCGCCCATGCGGGCGAAGATCTCGTTCTGTCTATACAAGGGAAGATGATCGTCGAACTTGGAGACGAGGATGTGCGCCAGAAGGCCCGGTCCCGCCATGCTGCGCGGGATCGGGCGGGCAGGCGCCGGGGTCTGGGTGATCTTCTCGCATCTCCGGCAGGACTTCTTCGGGCGCGCCGTCTCGATCACCTTCAGCCGTGCGCTGATCAGTTCGAGGATCTCGCTCATGTCTTCACCGACGAGCCGCAGCTCGCCCCCGCAAGCGGGACAGGCATCGCCGGGATCGAGCACAATGCGCTCGCGGGGCGTTGCCTCCGAGACCTTCGGCTTGCGCCGCATGGGAGCAGGTTCCGCGACAGCGGGCTCTGCTTCCGGCTCCTCCTCGGGCTCCCGGGCGGCGGAAGCCGCGACCTCCAGCGCCTCGAGGGCCAGTTCCAGTTGTTCGATCTCGCGCTCGATTTTCTCCGAGCTCGCGCCGAACTTCTGACGCTGGAGCTTGGCGATCCGGATCTGGAGCGCCTGAACGAGGGCTTCGTGTGCCTTCAAGACGGCCGTGAGCCTTGTTGTCTCGGCCCGCATGGCCGCGTTCTCGGCCTCGAGTGCGGCGATCATCGCGCGCAACTTGGCAGGATCGTCAGGCGGAAGGGAGGAGGCTTCGGACATGCGGAACCTTACCATCCCGTGCGGTCCATAACCAGTAAAACAAGGGGTTTGAGAGAAGTATCAGCTCACCCGAGCGGGAGGCGCACCCCAGTCCGGGCGGCGCCAGTCGATGCCTTCCCAGAGCATCGCCAGCTGCGCCGAGGTCAGCCTTGCGGCGCCGTCGCCGGCGACGGGCCACGGGAAGCGCCCCCGTTCCAGGACCTTGTAGTAGAGGCAGAAGCCCTGGCCGTCCCAGTAGAGAAGCTTCAGCCGATCTCCCCGGCGTCCACGGAACGCGAAGACCGCGCCGCTCGCTGGGTTTTGGCGCAGGACGTCCTGGGCAAGCGCGGCCAAACCGGCGATCCCCTTGCGCATGTCGGTGGTTCCGCAGGCCAAGTAGACCCGAACACCCGTTCCCGGTCCGATCATGCCGCCTCCACAGCCCGGATCAATCGGGTCAGCGTCTCTCCATCCATGCCGCTGTCGAACCTCAGGCAGCGCCCGTTGCTCAGCCGCAGCTCGACCATGACGGATCGCGCTGGCGCGGGGACGCTCGCTGCCGTCGGCGCCGCGCTGAAATCCACCGGCAGGAAAACAGCCCCGCGATCCGGCGACCACAGGCCCTTCTTCTTCAGATCACGCCGCCAGCCGTAGATCTGGGAGCGCGTGATCTCGTGCCGCTGCGCCACCTGCGTCACCGACGCACCGCCGACATCGACCTCCGACAGGATCTCGAGCTTCTCGTCTTCGCTCCACCGCCGGCGCCGCTCAACGCCCAGAACCTCGCCCAGCATGGCCCCTCCAAATAAGACACGTCGTTAAGGACGTCGTTATGCACGTGTCTTAGCTCGGAACCCCGCTGTCAGGCAGGCGGCCTCAATCGGGCGGTTACATTTGTGAAGACTTGGCCCGCGTCGATCCGTGCCAAGCTGTGATTAGAGCAATTGGTCCAAACCTTTTGATTGCACTGTTGATGGATGGTCCGCAGATTATACAGAGGTGGCCCGGCCGATACGCTAGTGTGTTGACAGAGGATCCAGGCACGTCGGTCCTGACCTTCACCTCACTTGGCCTGATATCCCGGCAAAATGATGTTGGAAAGTTTCCTCAATCATGCAGCATTGCTCTCTGGAGTGACAAGAGCGAAGGTACAAAGTCAATTGAGCTGCCTCGAGAAGCGGACGCAATTCTGCTTCGACTAACAAAAAACGCCAAAAACGAACGCACGCTAGACGGTAGAGAGGATAGCTTTTGCTCGCATGTCTGGGTCTACTCGAACCACAAAGCAGTCAGAGCTCCGAGCCTACCAGACTGGATGCGCACAGGTAACGGAGAGAATTAGCCTTAAACGCTCATAAGCCTTTCAGGCTTATTCGTTCCATAGTCTTCGCGAGCGCGTTTCTTGAATTTTTCAAGAATGCGCTCTTCCTCAACGCGCTCCGGCGTTACCGGCTGCAAACTCGCAGCGTGGGCAGCTTCTTTGAGCCGCAATTTCGCCTCGCGTGTCACTTCACCATAACGAACTTTGACGCTTCGCATTCAAGGACTCCAATCTGCACAACTTCCATGATCGAAAGTCTTGTAGAATAACCGTACGGTAACTGAGCGTATCCCAGCAGGGCGGGATGATGCCAGAATTTCCCTAGCATGCGGTGAAGATAGTGCTCACTTCAAGTGCTGTCCACCCCTGGCAAGAGGTCCTGCGTTGTCTGCCTAACGCAAGCTATTTCCCGCGTGCAGCCAGCCCCCAGAGATGCCGCACGGGTGTAGCAACGAGCGGGTCAGCCGCTCACGAGAGGGGACCACCAACACTCTCTCGGATCAAAGCCATACCGTTGTTTGGAGCCGCACCAGTCTGTAGCAAAGCTATTGGTGAAACATACGGCATTGCCGTATGATTATCTGGCGAGGCTGAGAACGAGAGACGTGAGCACTAGGAGCGAGACATGACACTAGGTGCGGAGCTGGTTACAAGCGCCAAGGAGGCTTTGGCGATCGCGGAAGGGAAGCTGGAACCGCCAGCGGCATTTGAGCCGATCTCGGTTGATGTCGCGGGCATTCGCAAGGCTCAGAGCCTGTCTCAAAGCCGTTTCGCGCAACGCTACGGACTGCCCGTCAGTACAGTTCGCGATTGGGAACAGGGACGAAGACGCCCGGACCGCGCTGCCTGCCTGCTCCTCCGCCTGATTGCAGCTGAACCCGCAACTGTCGCACGGGTTCTGTCCTCACCGGAATGAAGTATCCCAGCCGGATGCGCTATCCCTCCCCCTCCCCCTCGCCGTCGGCCTTCTGACCTGTCCGAGACGCGGCAAGAAGGTACAGCCGCCTGAATGTTTGCGAACCGAGCTTCAGCGCGCGAGCTCCCCCCGCATAGCTCCCCGCGCTGGCGTAGGCCTCGAGGACTGCTTCATCCGGAATGTCGAGAGCTGGACGACCTGGAACGCTGGCTTGCCCGAGGTCGCCACGCTTCTTTGCAATCCACTTGGCATCCACCCCGTGGATCTCAGCGAGGCTCGTGTTGGTCAGGCCTTCGGAGAATTGTTCGGCGAGCAGCTTGTCGAAGTCGAAGCCAAAGGTATTCAGAACCTCCAAGAGGTTCTTGCGGCTAGCAGGAAACGCCGCTTTGACCTTGGCCAGAGACCGGCTTTCTACCATCGCATGAAGAATTTCCCTGTGGTGTACGATCCGGCCCTCGCCGCAACTGTAGACGATGATGTCTTCACCGTGTATCCTGATGCAGTTTTTCGGCACGGCCATGTTTTCGTTCCTGCTCCAGATTTCCGATTTCTCCGTTGGAATTTAAGACCGGGAATTTCACCCGAGTTTTTAACGCATTGAATCGGAAAGCATTTATTGACTCGCGAATCGGTTACTGATTCCCTTCTGCGTACGAAGTCAGGAAATCATGTTTGCGGAACAGATGCCCGATATCATCAACATTCCTCATGA
>Ga0208181_1000892_pt1 | contig 12802 bp, 10 predicted proteins | sample MalvirDeepMed_s6_FD_184244 | JGI IMG/M metagenome (GOLD analysis project Ga0208181, IMG submission 184244) | Marine viral communities from the Global Malaspina Expedition - Malaspina viral metaG DeepMed_s6 (SPAdes) (version 2) | ecosystem: Environmental > Aquatic > Marine > Oceanic | place... | reverse complement strand
CCTGCAGCTGGGCGGCGGTGGTGTCCGCTGTGGGGCCGGTGGGGACGGGGGGCAGATCCGGGAGCGGAACGCCTGCCATGCGAACCACCGCCAGTTCGCTGTCCAGCAGTTCCGCCACGGCCGGGCCCTGGAAAGTGAGGCCCAGATTGCTGTGGGCACTGCTGGCGTCGTGGGGGTTGGCGGTGGTGACCAGAGCGGTCCACCGGTCGCCTTCATCCACCACCAGGGTCTTGCGGTGGTTGGCCTTGAAATTGAGCAAGGTCAGGTAGCTGCGCAGGGTGACCTGGCCGGGCCCCATGGGGTTGGGCAGCCAGCCCCCCTCGTTGCTGTTGCCCAGCCACTGACAGCAGATCCGCCAGATCCCGGACCAGCTCGGATTGGAGTCGCGTAACCGTGGCAGGGGCGTGGTGGCCACCACCACCCCGGCGTTTTCCAGGCGCTCCAGGTGCTCGCTGTGCAGGCCGCCGTAGAGGGTGTTGATGGGATCGGTGATCAGGACAACGGGCAGATCCGGTTGCTGCTGTTTCTTGGCCACCAGTGCCCGGGTCAGCTGCTCGGACAGGGGCCGGTAACTGGCATCATCGGCGCCCTGAAAGGCGTTGAACAAGAACATGTCCACCACCACCAGTTGCCGGGCCTGTTCGATCAACCGCAGGGTCTCGTCGAAAATGCGCTGACGCATGCCCCGGCCGCCATCGGCGGTTTCCCAGGTGTCATCCACCAGCAGATTCAGCCCCATGGCAGGGAGCAGCGGTGATTCATGGGCGAGACCGTCCGGCAGGGGTTTGTACCGGTGCCAGAGAGCGGTGCAGGCGATCAGCGCCAGCAGCAAGAGCAGGGCAAGTTTCAGTCGGATCATGGGCGGTCCATCCAGAGGTTGCGGCTACCTTAACAGCCTGGCTCGTGGGGCTGAACCTTGGCGGATCATGGTGTGGTACATTCGTACAACATTCTGCAAAGAATGTCCCCTCCTGTTAACTATCGCGCAACCGCACATCAACAGTAAGTCGGCCCCCGGTCCTCGAGAATGGGTTAACACTGATGTTAATAACAATAAGCCGGTCAGCGCGCCGGCCTGGAGTCTCCCATGAAATCCCTGTCTAGTTTGCTGGCGGCCGTCCTGGTAGCCCTGTTGGCGGCTTGTGGTGGTGGCGGTTCGTCGTCGTCGCCGGCTGCCAGTAATCCGGTTCCGAATACCCCCGATCCGGACCTTCCCGAAACGCCGCAGGCGGGGGAAGGCGATATCCGTGTGCTGTCCAATCGCGCGGACCTGATCAGCGGCGGTGATGCGCTGGTGGAAATTACGGCTGACGATAGCGCCCTGTTGAGCGGGGCAAAGGTCATGCTGGGCGATCGGGAGGTGACCGAGCACTTGAAGGCAACCAGCGAGGGCACCCTCAAGGGCTTGCTGGAAGGCATGGCGCTGGGGGCCAACACGGTCACCGTGGTGCTGGCCGATGCGTCGGTGCTGGAGCGGCAGATCATCAACCACCCCAGCGGCGGTCCGGTGTTTTCCGGGCCCCAGCTGCAGCCCTGGCAGTGCACCAATGAACAGGCGGTGGATGCCCAGTGTAATCAGCCGCCGGAATACACCTTTCAGTATGTGCCGGCCAACAAACTGGAAAACCTGCTGACCAACTTTGATCCGGAAAACCCCGGCTTGCCGCAAGCCTTCCAGCCCTACGACCCGGCAAATCCGCCTGCCGATGACAGCATTGCCCGCATTACCACGGATGAAGGCATGGAAATGCCCTTTATCGTGCGCATGGAAGAAGGGGTCATGAATCGTGACCGTTACCTGATCATGACGCTCTATCAACCGGATCAGCCCTGGACCGCCCTGGACCCGCAACCGCAATGGAACGGCAAGCTGCTGATTCATCATGGCGGTAACGTGGGCGTCAGTTATGGCATGGGGGAGGTGCCCCGTGGTGATATCGCCGGCACTGCCCCCGCGGGCGCCGAGCTGTTGCTGGGTGACAGCATCACTACCGCCCTGGCGCGGGGGTTCATGACCCTGTCCACGGCCCAGGCCAACCTGGGGCATAACGCCAATCTGGCAACCGCGGCGGAGTCCCTGATGATGGGGAAAGAGCGGATCATCGAACAGTATGGGGAAATCCGTTACACCATCGGCACCGGTTGTTCCGGTGGTTCCATTACCCAGCACCACGTGGCCAATGCCTACCCAGGCATTTATCAGGGCCTGATCGTGCAATGCTCCTACCCGGATGTCTGGACCACCGCCACCCAGTTCGCGGACTACAACCTGCTCAGTAATTACTTCGGCAACCAGCTGCCTACCGATCCGCAAGGGTTTCAGGAGGTGGTTACCTCGCTGCTGACCTCCGGGGTGATTCCGGCCGCGCAGTGGTCCGCCTTCTATGGCCACTTGCCCTTGAATCCGGTGGTCTCCGACCTGGCATTCTTCCCGTCCGCCTACCCGGACCAGGAGGATTGTCCGGGTCTGCAGGAAGGGGTGGCGGTCTATGACGCCGAGTCGCAGCCGGACGGACTGCGTTGCGGCTTGCTGGATTACATGATCAACCAGTTTGGCCCCCGTGACCCGTCGGTATGGACCCGCAATGAACAGCTGCTCGGTCGCGGTTTTGGTGGTATTCCGCTGGATAATGTGGGCGTCCAGTATGGGTTGAAAGCATTGCAGAACGGGGTGATCAGCGGCGAGCAGTTTCTCAGGGTGAATCGGGAAATCGGCGGTTTGAGTGTGGATATCGACTATCAGGCCGAGCGCACCGTGGCTGACCCGCAAGCCTTGCAAAATGCCTACCGGACCGGCGCCATCAACACCGCTGAGCATCTGGCCAATGTGCCGATCATTGATCTGCGTGGCCCGGACCCGGGCATTGCCCATGACGCCTACCATTCCTGGCAGATGCGTGCGCGGCTGGAGCAGACCCAGGGACACGCCGATAACCATGTGATCTGGTATGGCCCGGCGCCGCTGTTTGGCGATTCGGTTTTCACCACCGAAGCCCTGCTGGTCATGGACCTGTGGCTGTCCGGCATCGAGCAGGATGCCACGGCCACGCCGGTGGCCGAAAAGGTGATCGCCAACAAGCCGGTTTATGCCCGCGACCGGTGCCTTTCCGTGTCGTCCCTGTTCGGCCCTGAAGGCCCCATCGTGCCGTTGACCGGCAATCTGTTGTACCCGGACCCGATCCTGCCGGGGCTGGATCTGTCCCTGCTGCCGCCGGCACCGGCGGAAGCCGGGGTGGTGGTGGATGCGCTCACCGGTCAGGTGTGCGGCCTGGATATCAGCGCGCTGCCGGTGGTGTCCGAGCTGCCGGTGCTGGGTGAGTTACTGGGCACCCTGGGTGAGTTGCTGGCACCGCTGACCGATCCGGTTCTGGGCCTGCAACAGACCGTGGTGCAGACCCGTTTCGGGACGCCACGGACCGTGGCCGGTGACAGCATCCAGACCCTGACCAACAAGTGCCAGCTGAAACCGGTGGATCCGGCGGATTACCCCACGGTGCTGGATCCGCAGGCTTTCGCGGACCAGGTGGCGGAGATCTTCCCGCAGGGCGTCTGCGATTACAGCAAGCCCGGCGAGGGGACCATGCCTACCCGGACCTGGTTGCAGTACGGTGATGCGCAGCAGGTCATTTACGGCGGTGCCCCCTTGGCTGATGGTATGGCCACCCGTCCTCAGGGCTGGGCGTCGCCGGCCTTCCAGGTGGAGATTCGCTGATCTTCAGTCGCTGGGGATGCTGAGTGACGAGTTGCGAAGACCGGGAAAGGTTTTCGTAACTCGTAACTCATACCTCGTTACTCACCCTTTCCCATCCGAGTAGCGCTAGAGATTGATTTGGTAAGCCGCCAGGCCGTTGTCGTCGTCAAAGGGCATGGTGGTGCCGCCATTGAGTTGCATCGCATCCCCGGTCAGCGTCACCGCTTCATCTCCCATTACCCCCTCGTTAAACCGGTATACCGGTTTGGGGGCTTCGTGCAGGCAGTGGTCGCGGAAATAGCTCTTGGCCTGCAACACCGTGTCACGGGCAGTTTGCCAATGGCTGATGGCTTTGCTGCCATGGCGTTGTTGCAACATGGCCTCGGTGACCCGAGCGGACAACGCCACAGCAGTGGCGTTGTTGCCTCCAAACCCCTTCGAGTTGATCAGGCTGGCTTGCAAGTCGTCGCGCGGCACGTGGTCCATGGCGAAGTCCAGGTGCTGGCGATGCACATCACTGGCAATGTGGTCGATGGTGCGGATGCCCGGCAATATCCCTTGCGCGAAGCTACCCAGCGTCGCGGCCAGCTGGTCGCCGCCGGCACTGCCCAGGGAGTGTCCCACAAACGCCTTGATGGCTGTCACCGGCCACTGGTGGACACCGAAGGCCTCGGCCACCCGGTCCAGAATCACCGATTCGGTGACCCGGTTCTGGGGCGTGCCGGTACCGTGGGCATGAACAAAGCTGTGCTCGCGCAGGCCCTTCTCGCCGATCAGCTGACGGGTCAGGGCGGCGGCTTTACCCACGGTCAGGTAGTTACCCACGCCGGGGGCGGAAATGGATTTCTTGGCACCGTCCGCATGGATAAACACATCCGGCACGGCGCCGAGAATATCGGCACCCAGTTCCAGGGCCAGGGCATCATCCATCAGCACGGTGAACTGGGCGGACTCGGCCATGGTAAAGCCGCAGTTATCGGAAAACGGCCGGCAAGCGCGGCGCACATCCGCCTGTTGGGCACTGTCCAGAGCGGCCAGGTCCTGGTCTTCTGCCAGCGCACCCATGGCCCGGTACCCTTCCATGACTTCTGCCACCAGCGGGGCTTCGCTGGTGCCGACGATGGCCACCCGTACCTTGCCGCTGCGAATGGCCTGCACCCCTTTTTCCAGGTTGTAGAGGAAGGTGGCGCAGGCGCCCAGCATGCCGCCGGTGGTACCCACCGAGTGCAGCACATAGGCATTGAGAAAATCCGCGGTCATCTCGCCCAGTCCCAGCGGCACCTGTTTGGAGGTGATGCGCTGGCCGTTGGGCGGGAAGCGCATGACGCCGCCCAGGCCGTTGTCGTCCAGCTGGGACATGGCGTTGCTGGCGTAAACGGCGACCTGATCCGGGCGCACCTTGCCGGCCACGGTGGCCCAGTCCATACCCAGATCCCCCAGCGCATCGCTGATACCGAAGATGGCCATCTGCAGGGCCCGGGGGTGGTTGCGCGAGGCATACAGGGCGCCGGGATCGAAGCCGTCAGGCAATTGCCCGGCGGCGCTGACCCGGCGCGGGGCGTCATGGGGAACACGCAGATCCAGCCCCGCAGGCAGGGTGACCCGGCAGCGGCGTTTGTCGATAGGGGAGACCTGCCAGCCAGCGGGTAGCGGGTCAGGCAGGTCCATGTTGCGCATTTCCAGGGTAACGGGAATGTCGCTGGTGCCGCTGATGGCGGCGTGGAGACGGTGAGAACTGGGCAGGGCACGGATCAGGGTGGCGGCCAGCTGGCTGTCCGGGCTGCGACCGGTCAATTGGCCCAGCGAACGCAGGGTGTCCTGGCGGCCGGCATCCGGCAGGGCATCGAAAATCAGTCGCTGAAAGCCGAAATGCAGGGCGCTGCGGCCGGCCGCATTGATGCCGCCCATGGCGGTGATAACGGGTAATGCTGACATGGTGCTCCCGGGCCTGTGCCCAACCCAAAAAGGTGACTAGCCGGTCAGGGTACAGGTGAAATCCGGTTTTGCGTATACGACGGAGGGCGAATCCGGTCAGGAAAGTGCAACAGAGTTTGAAAGTGAAAGCGGATGTTTCGGGGCGGGGGTGGCTACGAGGCCGCTGTAGGAGCACCTCTTGAGGTGCGAACCGCGCTTGCGCGGAAATCGCCCGCAGGGCGATCAGGCATTCCAGGGCCTGCCAGGTTTCTCTAAATGACCAGACTCCTCTGCCGCCTCGCTCCGCCTGATTCGCACCTCAAGAGGTGCTCCTACAGAGGGCAGGGAATGCGGCGCCGCCAACAAAAAACGGGGCCCGAAGGCCCCGTTTGGTCTGGCATCAAGCGTTGTACCTATTACAGCAGCTCAACAGCCACCGCAGTGGCTTCGCCGCCGCCGATACACAGGCTGGCCACACCGCGCTTGCCGCCGGTGCGCTTGAGTGCGTGGATCAGGGTGAGGATGATGCGCGAGCCAGTGGAGCCCACCGGGTGACCCAGGGCGCAGGCGCCGCCGTGAATGTTCACCTTCTCGTGGGGAATGCCCAGGTCGATCATCGGCATCATGGCCACCATGGCAAAGGCTTCGTTGATCTCGAACAGATCCACGTCGTCCACGGTCCAGCCGGCTTTCTTCATGACCGCCTCGGTGGCACCGATGGGGGCAATGGTGAACTCGCTGGGATGTTTGCTGTTGGTAGCGTGGGCCAGGATGCGGGCCAGCGGCTTGAGGCCACGCTCATTGGCCACGGATTCACGGGCCAGTACCAGCGCGGAGCCGCCATCGGAGATGGAGCTGGCGTTGGCGGCGGTGACGGTGCCGTCTTTGGCGAAGGCCGGACGCAGGGTCGGGATCTTGTCGATGTTGGCGTTGCCGGGCTGCTCGTCGGTGTCGACAACCACTTCACCCTTACGGGTTTTCACGGTCACCGGCACGATCTCGTCCTTGAACCAGCCGTTGTCGATGGCCGCCTGGGCACGCTTCAGGGATTCGATGGCGTAGTTGTCCATGTCTTCCCGGCTGATGGAACGCTTGTCCGCCACTTCCTGGGCGAAGGAGCCCATCAGGCGGCCGGTTTCTGCATCTTCCAGCCCGTCCAGGAACATGTGGTCATAGACCTGACCATGACCCATGCGCATGCCGCTGCGGGCCTTGTCCAGCACATAGGGAGCATTGGTCATGGATTCCATACCTCCGGAAACGACGATGTCGTTGGTGCCGGCCTTGATGGAATCATAGGCGAACATGGTGGCTTTCATGCCGGAACCACACAGCTTGTTGATGGTGGTGGCACCGGTGTTGTCCGGCAGGCCGGCCAGACGCATGGCCTGGCGGGCCGGGCCCTGCTTGAGGCCAGCGGGCAGTACACAGCCCATGATGACTTCCTGTACGTCTTCCGGCTTCAGGCCGGCACGGGACACGGCTTCACGGATAGAGGCGGCGCCCAGTTCGGGAGCGGAGACCGCAGACAGGGAACCCTGGAAGCCACCCATGGCAGTACGGGCACCATTTACAATTACTACAGCATCATCAGACATCGTTTTCTCCTGCCAGCACGCAGTTATCAAAATTTGGGGCGCATTGTACTTGAAACAAGGGGGAGACACCCCATCTCACAGGGACCTGCCGGTCACGGATCAGGCATTGGCGATAGAATTCGTCTATTGCAGCCAAAGGCAATCATGGTAAACCCCGGTCCGTGGTGGAGATTGCCGCCGGTAGCTTGTTATTATCGTTCAGCCGTTGGCGGCAGGCATGCCGTCAGCGGGGAATTTCTTTCTGTTGCCGAGCCGCAACAGAACAACATGATGTCAGGGGAAATGACTATGGCTTTTGAATTACCGCCGCTTCCGTTCGAGAAAAATGCACTGGAACCGCATATTTCTGCAGAGACTCTCGAGTACCATCACGGCAAGCACCACAATGCCTATGTGACCAAGCTGAACGAGATGGTTGCCGGCACTGACAACGAAGGCAAATCCCTGGAAGAGATCATCAAGAGCGCTGAAGGCGGTCTGTTCAACCAGGCCGCACAGGTCTGGAACCACACCTTCTACTGGAACAGCCTGAGCCCCAACGGCGGTGGCGCTCCCACCGGCGACCTGGCTGCGGCCATCGACACTGCCTTCGGTTCCTTCGACGAGTTCAAGTCCCAGTTCAACGCCAAAGCGACCGGTAACTTCGGTTCCGGCTGGACCTGGCTGGTGAAGAACAGCGATGGCAGCCTGGAAATCGTCAACACTGACGATGCGGATACCCCGATCGCTCACAACAAGGGCCAGACCCCGCTGTTCACCGTGGACGTGTGGGAGCACGCCTACTACGTGGACTACCGCAATGCCCGTCCCAAGTATCTGGAATCCATCTGGAACCTGATCAACTGGGACTTTGCCGCCAGCAACTTTGCCGGCTAAGACGAGTTATCCCCTTTCGGGATACCGTTCAGGTAACGAAAAAGGCCGCTTTTGCGGCCTTTTTCGTGTCTATCTGGCGGCGATGAGGGAAGTTTGGTAGCGTCCTCGGCCCGGGATATTGTCGGGTTTTGTGTGGTCCAACCCGCAGGTTAATGAAAATAACAGGTGTGATATGCGTTTTTTTGGAATCTTTTTTCTTGTCATGGGGTTGTGGGTAACCAGTGTTTCCGCCGAGCAGCCGCCTGCCGCCACCGAAGAGGAACAGAAAAGCCCTGAGCAGCAAGCCATGGATCAGCTGGCAGAGGCCGGCCTGCGCCAGGCATTGCAGGCCATCCAGCGCTCCGGTGGGCTCTATCCTTTCGGCTTGATCCAGTCCGGCGATACGGTGCGGGCGGTGGGCTATTCCGGTGATAAGGCTGACGCGCCCAGCGCTGAAGAGTGGGCCCAGGGCCTGTTCATGCAGCTGCGCAAGATCGGCAAGGAGCAGCCGGATATCGAGCTGATGGGCCTGTTCCGTCTGCATGACATCACCGGTGATAATGGCGAAAAAATCACCGGTGTTTGGGCCCAAGTGGATCATCGTGACGTGCGCCCCTGGGTGATCTTCCTGCCGTTGCTCAAGAACGATGACGGCAAGCACGAGCTAGGCGATATGGTGTATTACGCCACCGAACAGCCGTTGTTCGAGAAGAGCGGCGAATAAGTTTTGTATTCACAGCCAGTAAATGGGTGCTGTTCGGCAGCGCTGCCGTGCCCCCCATGGCACTATCTATCAATCGCCATCAATCGGGCCATTAGCCGGGATTGCAGGACACAGGAATGACACGAGATCGTGAAGTAAATCTGGGAAATCTGAATGATGTCACCGTGGATGACCATGGTGATGCGGGTCGTCGGCCCTCTTCCGCCGGTGGCAACAAATCTTCTGACAAGGGCGCGAAGCCTCCCAAAGCACCCCAAAAGCCGGCTCCGGCCTCCCATGGTGGTGGCGGTGGCTGGATGATTGCCTGCCTGGTGCTGGTGGTGCTGATCGCCGTGATGGGTGTCTGGTTCCAGAAACAGATGACCGTGCTCCAGTCACAGATGGACGAACGTATCTCGGAATCCAGCCAGAAGCTGGGGAATCTCCAGTCCCGGCTATCTGCCACCGACGAGAGCCTGAACCAGTCCTCCGGCCAGTTGCAGGATACGGTTCGCGCCCAGGGCAAGAAGCTGGAAGAAAACAACACTGAAATCCGCAAACTCTGGGATCTGAGCAACAAGCGCAACCGGGCGGATATCAACGAGCAGAGCAAGAAGTTGACCGCCTTGTCCGCTACCCTCAATGAGGTAAAAAAGGCCCAGGCTGGCGTGGATGGCAAACTGCAGGGCATCAGCAAGGACACCGCCGCCCTGAAAAAGCAGGTGGACAGCGCGGTTTCCGCGGTGAACAAGAGCAGTGAGCAGTGGCAGACCCGCATCAGCCAGATGCAGACCCAGGTGGATGTGTTGGCGGAAAACATCAATCAACTGGAAAGCCAGCAGCAAAGCCTGAAAAACGGTCTGGCCAAGCTGGAGAAAGCCCAGGCCGGGCTGGCATCACTGAAGGACCGAGTGGATGATACTGAAGCAGCGGTAGCTGCTTTTGATGCCTATCGGCTGCAGGTAAACAGCCGTTTGGATAAACTGGAAGGGCGCTGATTAACCACGGGGGGTGGTGATCAGTTAAAAACAACAAGTAAAAGAGCGTCTTGCCATGGCCAAGTTGCCGGAAAGTAAAGAACGGCGTTTACAGGGGCTGAATCAGGATGTGCTGGCGGTAGCGACCCCGGTACCGGGGCCGGACCTGGAGCCGGTGACACTGGGACCCCAGAAAAAACACAAACCGATATCGGTCAGCGAAGGCGGCCATTCCGGTTTGCTGTGGCTGTCGCTGGTGCTGGCGGTCATCGCCCTGTTGCTGGCCGCCAGCCAGTGGCTGGCCAATAGCGAAACCAGCCGTGAGCTGAGCGAATTGCGGCAGCAATACTATCAGCTGGCCTCAGAACGCAAAGGGGAGCAGGTGGGGCGCAATGCGGCAAAAGCGTCGGCCCCCGCCGTTTCCGAGGCAGCACTCGACAATGGTGCGGTGGCGAGTCTGCGAGAGGATTTTCGTGAGCTGAATGCCAAGGTGCGTGGGCTGACCGTGGCCCTGGCCAAGCAGCGTAACAGTAGCCAGGAAAGTGCCGAACTGGCGACACGCCTGGACGGCATGGACAGCAGATTGAAAGGCCTGTCCTCACGGATCACCAGCCTGGCTGACCGACCGCAACCCGCCACCACCCCCGTGGCACAACCGGTATCAGACAACAGTGCCGAGGTGTCCGTGCTGGCAGGCAAGGTAGCGAAAATCGACAAGGACCTGCAGGCCCTTTACCGGATTCTCCAGGGGGGCTGATCCCGCTGGTAATTAATGAGTAGCCTGCTAGAATAGCCGCCCATTGCGCCAGTGGTGGAATTGGTAGACACGCCAGATTTAGGTTCTGGTGCCGAGAGGTGTGGGGGTTCAACTCCCTCCTGGCGCACCATCTCAAAGAAAGGCCGTAACAGCGTTGCTGTTACGGCCTTTTTTTGGGGCTCTTACCGTCCTGCGTGTATGGCTGGTGGCGCATTTATTGAGCCACCTGGGTGCTCAAGCGAATGCGTTTCTTTATGGCGCCTCCCCTTGCCCAAGTTGCTATCAAGTTAATTTCATTTCCTGCCAGTTTTTACTTTCTTTTCATACCGTTCACTTCTCAGATCCATAACATGCCCCCCTGTCGAATCCGCTAATCGGGGAAGGGTATGCGGTATTACCTCAGCAAGATCATGGCCGACGATAACACTTGGGAAATCCACACGGTGAATTGCGGGCAGCTGCCCAGGGAAAATGATCATCGCATTTATCTGGGCGATTTCGATCACTGTATTCACGCTTTACCGGTGGCCAAGCTGTATTTCCGGGCATTGCGGTTTTGTCCGGAATGTTCCCTCCACGCTTAGGCGACACTTGCTCGTTCGCCTCCTCCCGCGTAAAACAAAAGGAGAGGTGTCATTATGCGAGTGCACACACAAGACAGGAACCGAAAGGCCGGCCAGTTTCCGGCGGCACGAAAGCTTGAAGCCGACCGCGTGCGGCTGCTGGCGCTGGTGGCGTTGGCGGTGGGGGCGTTGGTGTTGGGCGGGTTAATCCACGCCGAGGGCCAGGCGGCACACGGTTCCCTGCATGAGATCAAGGCGTCGCTGATCGCGGCGGTGGATTCACTCTAGGAAATACGAGGGAGGCCGTCCGGCGGACCTCCCCGCGTTACCTGACTAAAGCGCGTTTTGTACCGTTACAGGCGTGGTCACTAACGCCGTGTCCAGTACCTGGCGGCGGCGAGCAGGGTCCATCATATTGAAACCAAAGGCTTTCAGGTCGTCCGCATTGGGCTCCAGACGAATCACTCTCTTGCCCGCCTTTTCCAGTTTGTTCACTTCCCGATCCACGATACCGGTCATGTAGCGGCGTACCCGCCGTTCGATGGCGGTTAGTGGCGAGCGGGGCTTGTCCGGTTGCCGTGAGGCCATGGGGGCGAGAATGATCACCTCGTCCACGGCGCTGTCCACCAGCAGATCCGCCGAGGTGGGGGACGCCACGCCACCGTCGATGTAGGTGCGGCTGCCCAGGCTTACCGGCGGGCACCAGACGGGAACCCCGTAGGACGCACAAACCGCATCGCGGATATTCGCCTGTGGCGCGCCGCCTTTACCGAAGGGCACCCGTTTGCCGCTGGTGGTATCCACGGCCATGATCCAGGTGGCCGGGTGGGCCACCCAGTCAGCGCCCCCGGTGGCGTCGTCCACCAATTTCCGGAAGGGCGTCATGTCAAACTGGCCCCGGGGCAGCAGGCCGCAGAAGGCGGTCAATGGCGAGACGTCTCCACGCAAGCCTTTCAGAGCAAGTTTGGCGCCGGTGAGACTGGCCGCGGGTAGCGGTGGCAGGGCACCGCCGGTATCGCTGTCGTGATTCCAGCGGCATTGCTGACGGGTGCCCTGCTGGCAGGCCAGCAGCTGATCCACGCTGACGCCGCTCCCCAGCATGGTGGCCAGCACCGCGCCTGCCGAGGTGCCGATAAGGATATCGGCGTCGCGGGCGTCCCAGTCCAGTTTCTGCTCTAGATGGTGCAGGGCGGCAATGGACCAGGCGCCGCCGGCGACACCGCCGCAGCCCAGTACCAGGGCGCGACGGGGAGATGGAGTGTTGTTTGTCATTATTCGGGCCTGTTCACATTAAAAGACGGGTTGGCTGGCGGGGGTGAGCGAGTAGTTTTCCGCATCAAAGTCCTTGAGCAGACGCTGCATTTCCAGGGTGCTCCATGGAAAGCCCACACTGTTGAAACCGTTCTTGTCCAGGTAGTAGCTGGAGCAGCCGCCGGTGTTCCAAACGGTGCCCTGCAGGTCTTTCTGGACCTTGCGATTGTAGGTTTTCTGGCAATCGGCTTTGACTTCCACCCGACTCAGTTGCTGCTCGCGCATGGTTGTCAGGGTGCTGAGGATATAGTTGATCTGCGCTTCAATAACGATAAAGGCAGAATTGTGGCCGATACCCAAATTGGGCCCCAGCACCATGAAGGCGTTCGGCAGGCCGGCAATGGTGGTGCCACGGTAGGCCTGCATGCCGTCCTTCCACATCTGGCTGAGTGAGTCGCCGGCATCGTTGAAGATGTGATCGGCGATGGGCGGC
>Ga0208181_1000870_pt1 | contig 12946 bp, 19 predicted proteins | sample MalvirDeepMed_s6_FD_184244 | JGI IMG/M metagenome (GOLD analysis project Ga0208181, IMG submission 184244) | Marine viral communities from the Global Malaspina Expedition - Malaspina viral metaG DeepMed_s6 (SPAdes) (version 2) | ecosystem: Environmental > Aquatic > Marine > Oceanic | place... | reverse complement strand
CGGTAACACCAAACGCCAATACTTCTGCTGCTAGACCCCAGTCAGGAACATAAGGACTGTTCTCAATTAATATGCTTTCTGCGAGCGCCGCTTGTATTTTGTGTGGTTCTAAAAGTTGACCATTGGGTACAGACAGTTGTGGCATTATGCCTTTAGCCGTAAAGCCTACAAAGACAAACTTATCTTTGACCTGCATTTCCTGTAGATCAGTTTGCGGTGTATCGACCCAACTAATCCACTTACGCCCTAGTGAGTCAACGGGTACAGGGTTTAAGCCCCTCACCCGTATTTCTTCCAGTCCATTGTCGTTCGTTTTTATAAGGTAGGTGTCCGCCCCTGCTAATATTTTCAATACTTCAGTGCCGTAAGCAGGAACCCAACCATCAGGGGTTCTTAATAATAAGGGTAATCTTCTAACTAAAGAATCAACCTCTGTTCTAGCGACAGCAATCCCTTGATTGGCGTTCTGTTTAAGGACATCAATGTTTTGAATAACTCCTTCTGCATCAATTCCTCCGCGATCTTCTCCCATAATGACAGTGCCAGTAGTTGAGGGGTAATCTCCGCTATTATTTTCAAACATAGCCAAGACAGTAGGAGCATAAGATAGTGTTTCTGCAAATACGGAATCTCCACCAAACCGATCAGGTTGTGGAAAAGCCATAACCCAGCCAACTCCAATCGCTCCCTTGTTTAATAAGTCAATTTGTATTTCAGCTAATCGCTGTCTGGGTAGAGGGTAGCCGCCTTCGCGTGCAATGTCCTCTTCAGTTATGTTGAGAATCGAAAAATAACCTGATGGTTCTTTCTCTGGGATTAAAGCATCAAAAGTTTTGAGCTTAATTATTTCTAAAGCACTCCAGCTAAATAATAAAGGCATTATTAAAGTGCCTGTAATTAGCACCCCAATTACCCATTTGTTCATTGTTGAGTTATTGAAATGGTTTTATTACAGCCACTGCCACTGCAATTAAACTGAGCGGAATAGGATTGATTGGATGCACCTTTTTGGATCACAGCCACATCGTAGTCCGTGGTGTAGAACCGCATATACGCAGTATGGGCTCCGTTTCCCTGTTGGGTTAGGTTAACGTCATTGTCATCCCCACCACTGTAAAAGATTATATCTGCGTCTTTGTTCCCTGAACCTTTTTGTATTAGCCTAGTGGAATTGTTATCGCCGCCGGGATAATTAAGTACGTAAGCATTATGGTCCCCCGTACCCTCTTGAGTTATCCAAGTGTCAGCATCGTCGCCGAACGCATAGATTTTGGCGTAGTAGTCATCGCCTAGCTGTTCTATTTTATATACATTGTCATCACCCGAACCCAGTATCCATGCTTGGTTATCATTACCATCTTGAATAATGGTTGAAGTGTTGTCGTCTTCGTCCATATCTATAACGGCATAGTTATCGTTGCCGTCAACCGTGGTTATCCAACTTTGTCCTGTGTGGTTAGACCAAACGGACTGTGAGTAAACTATATTAGAATTACCGGTCACATTGGCAGTGATAGTGGCATTGTCGCAGGTATGCGTATTCAGCAATGAATTATCAAAACTTCCCAGTCCACAATAAATACCTGTGGTATTGCTGTTGCCAACTTGTTTAATGGTTATAGTTGAGCCACTGCCTTTTGTTTGCAGAGTTATCAGATTGTCCCCTGCAAAAATGCTACAACTAAGGAGACTGAAAAATAATAATAGTATTGTCGCCCGCACCATTTACCTCTATCTCCATTATGATACCAGCCGTATTTATATTCAAATAAGTTGCTGCGTATTTATCCAACCCAATATCAAATGTATTACTGCCTTGATGAACCAAGTGTAAGTATTCTCCTTCTACGAAAGAATAAGTTTGATACACTGGGTCAAATCCCGGTACTATACCCATCAATTCTATCCCATCTAACTCTCCTCCTGATTCAGTTTTCTTTTTAGAGCCTGTTTCCACTATAGCTAATAAATCCACTAGAAAATCAAAGCTTAATAAGTCTATATCCAATCTAGATATTTCTTCCTCTTCCTCTAAGTAGTCTTTCTCTAAATCGTTACCGTCTTCAAAGAAGTCTTTATCCAATTCCGTTTTTGATTCTGCTTGTTGTTCTTCTACTGCTTCTACTACCTCTGGCGGTTGGTTAACGATTAACATATTGTCTATTAAACCTAATGTAAGATTACCCAAAACAACTGCTCTAGTAGGTTGTGATTCAAAGGTAGAAACCATTGTGGCTTGAAAAGGTTGATTAAGGATCTCTGTTCCAGACCATGTTTCTACTGCTATTTCTCCTGATGTTGTTCCATCTGCATCAGGTAATAAAATAACTAGACTTCTACCTAGTTCATCAACTGTTGTTGTGAAGTCTGTACCTCTTATAGCTATGTTAGCTGAAGGAGTTTTAATAGATATATTTCTTTTATCTATCTTTCCTAGTGCGCCTGTTATAAAACGAGCTGTACCACTCGCCATGTTCAAGGCAAGTTTACTTTTAGTTGGGTCGGGGTCGTATATGTATTCGTCTATGACGATTTTGGAGTGTTCGGTCAGCTTTATAATAGACTCATCAACAAATTCAATAGCAATACGCCCATTACCAGTAAACACGCTATCATAAGAAAGAATATCCAAAGCGAGTTCTGCAAGAAGTTTATCTCCCCCTGATTGCCTTAGGATTTCTCCATTACCCCTAAGTTCTGATATTTCTCCTATCTCGGAGTAGGCATTAGTGGCAAATAAAAGTATTAACAGCCACTGGCGCATTGATCAATGTCAACAGAACTTCCTGATCCACCGCTACTTTGTAATAATAAATTAGCTACATTCGTACTTGCGGTATCAGTTTGGTGTATGTCTACATCCATTGAACTACCTGTCAAATTAACTGTAATATCATGGTCATTGGCTCCTGACTGCACAGTATCTATATCATTAGAACTTCCTGAAATTGTCCAATTATTATTACAGCCTATTACCTCACACTTAATGTTAAGATTATTGGAAGCACCAGTAATAGCAAAGTCTTGATCCCCTGAAGTTGCAGTTGCATCTGCCCCTTGAGTGAAAACCAAGATATTCCCATCTCCCCCTGATGAAGCCCAATCAAAATCTGATCCTGCTACGTCTCCCGTTGCACCCACTGCAAAAGTAGCTGAACCGCTATCTCCTGTATTACTGTAAGTCCAACTGGAACTATTGCCTTGTAGAATGCTCGCTGCCAGAGTATTGCTGCTACCTATTTGGTCTATATCTAAAGTCATAGACGTACCACTTACAATGGCTCTAGCTGAAGTAGTACCAACCTTATTGGTGGCTCCAATCTGGTCAATTGTCAAAGTTAGCCCCGTGCCGGTTTGAGTTATATATATGTCGTTATTTCCAGCCCAAGAAATTGCTGAAATAAACAGAATAATTATACTTAGAAGTATCTTCATATCACCCCTCCTCCTTTAGTGTATCATAATTAAAGTCCCAAATTTGTTTTTCTAAACCCTCTATAACCAATCCATAAACCGCAGCTTCTATTGCCTTTCTGGTCGCTACTCCTACAGGTTCATTAAATGTACTGCCTGTTTCGCCTTCTCCTAATTGTGTTCCTAATTCATAGAATCTAAATAAATCAGTTCCTCTCCCTGTGGATAGTATAGTCTTAGAAGCTGTTACATTAATTATTACCTCACCTGTCTGCACTAAGACGGCTCTAAGTATTACTGTAACCTTATCTTCTCTGTATTGATTCCTTATACCTATACCTAAATACCTCGCTCCATTTCCGCCTGTTCTTAAATTAGTATCGTAAGAGACAATTCCGCCCTCTAAGAGTATTCCTGCATACAGCAAAGGTTTAAGTATATTTTCTCCCTCTCCTGCGTAGGTTTGCCTAGTATTTTTTATTAGCTGTCTTTCTCTAGTTAGCCCATCCAGTCCTGTTCTTTCTACAACCACAAACCAGTTTCCCTTTCCTGCATCTCTTAATGCTTCTATGAGCATGTGTTCTGCCCCTTGAGTTACTGCTGTGCTGAAACTGGCTATATTATCGTTGGACTTTCTTTGCCCTGTTAAATCAGGGAAATCATAAACAGCTACAACTGCTTTATTGTTTGGAATAGGAAGATTTAATAATTGATTGGCTGAAGTGGCGACTATTTGTGGTCCCTGTTCACACGTAAAAGGGAATTTGCATTTGTTGTAATGAGGGTTTAATGCGATAGGAGCGCAACTATTTAACAATATAACAACTAGGACTAAGTACCATTTCATCCGTCACAATCTATCCAACACCCACCAAAACTACCTACGGGAATGACAATCTCTGTCGTTGAAATAAGCACCCCATCAAACCATTCTTCAATGATTAAGGTAATTGTAACTCCATCATTAATCCATTTTAATATGTTACCTTCTAAGTTTATCTCACCTGCTATTGGATTATCTTTTGTGGGTATACCACTATAATTAAACAAAGACTCCGAAATATCTTTAGCTAAAGTTGAGTAAATTCGTGACTCTAAATTGCGAATAAACTTAGCTAACACTGTGTTGTCTGCTTCTCGTTCTGCTTCTTCTAAAACATCTTGTATATCTTCAGCTATTTTTTCTTGTCTGGTTCTTTCCTGTTCATCAATCGTTAAATAATGTGCTGATTGATTTTGTCCATTGAAGGCTGGACTGCCAAACTTATGTACTAATTGATCTGCTTGCAATAAGCCAACCATTAATATAGCAAAGATTATAATTACACACGTACCTAATAATTTGTAATTAGGTTTTTTTATTTGATTTTTTCTTTTGTTCATCTTCTAATCTTTCTCGCATCTCTATTACAGTATCTAATTTTTGTTGCAATCTTATGATGTCATTATCCAATAATCGTATACGATCAATTAAATCTACTACTATGGAGTTGGTTTCGCTGAGTCTGGGTTTTATTTTCTTGGTTACGAAATTCCAGATGTAGTAAATCATGTAGAGCAATCCCACTGTTGCTACTATGGGAAAACCATATTCGCTTAGTAGCTGTGCTATATCCATTAATCTTTCCTAGCATCTTCTTTTCCATCTGCTCTAGCAATCCTTCCTAAATCTGGTCTTATTCCTAGTACCACACACATAGTTGCATCCACCCGAATTAAATCATGACTAATCGTTTTAGTTCTATTATCTAAACCTGAAACAATAATGAAAATACCATTGATCTGACCTACCACACTTTCTAGTATGTATTTAATTGTTAGGAATATAAAAAACCCACAAACTACTGCCATAGCGATAGGGAAACCTACCTCTGCTATTAGTCCAAAGACTTCACTCACTTCTTATCTTCGCCTTTAAATGATTTACTTGCTCCTGATGTACCTGCATACAACCCAAACCAAGCTGCACCTGCGCCTACAATAACTGAAATTAAACCTGATTGTTCAAATGAGGGTGCCTCTAATTCCATAAACCACATCACTGTGTAGTAAAGTAAAACAATATAAACAGTTAAGAAAGCCCTTGGAAATATCCGCCAGCTATCAACAGCTTGCGCTAAGAATATCCACTTTTGATGCGGATTTTTAGTACCTTCATCTTCTAATTCTCTTATCCTGTCTTTTAATCTGGACTGTTCTTGCAACAAGTCCATGAATTTACTCAGGTCGATCTCTACCTCGTTGCGGTCCATATCACCCGCAAATCTATCACGATCATTCATAGTCTCTCCTATAAAATTTCTTAATATTGTTCGTAATTATAGCTTCTTTTTCTATTTTTTTTCCATCCCAATAGTTTGGCTCAAAACTGTTTTGTTTTTTGACTATTTCTGTACCAAAAATATTACTAAGCCAGTTAAAGAAAGATTCTTCAAATCCATCATTAAATTTCCACTTTTTTGTGTTTAAAGAAAAAAACTCATGTTGTGGTCTAAACCAATTATTAGCTTGTGTATTAATGAGCGTATTTATTAATTTAGTAAACTTTTTATAGCTCTTTAAATCTTTTTCTATTTTATTTCCGTATTCATGTAGCAAGAATGAAGAAGCGGAATAAAATCTTTCTACTGGGTCTCTAAATACTCCAAAATGAGGGATATTTTGAATATTAAGGTGTTTTTCGTACAAATCACGATGAAAATGATCTATCTGTGTGCCGTCTATTTCTCCATAAATATTATCTTGCTCACAGACAATTCCATTTAATAACAAATTTTCATTAATAAATCTTCCGGCGGTGCGAGGAACATGGACGAATAAAACTCTTTGCTTTGTTCTCGGATGTAACAAAGTTGGCATTTTAATCTATTAGGTGTTTTAGCTTTTCTCTATTCTCTAAATGTTGTTGTTCTATAGTTCTTTTATTTTGTCCGGTATAAGCTACCCCATAATGTTCTTCAATCATAATCTGATTAACTGACTTGGAGCCATCTTTTTTATACAATTCACCCAAAATACGACCAAATTTTCCTTTGGCATCTTTATGAGTTTTTATAATTAAATCTTTACCGGCTTCTTTAATAAAAGTTTTTAAATACTCTTTAGCTAATAAACCAAATTTTTTTTCGACCTTATCTCTTGTACGTGATTCAGGAGTGTCAATGCCGTATAAACGCACGCGGCTGCTATAAAAAATAGAAAAACCGACATCAATGAGAACATCCACAGTATCACCATCAACAATTTTGATAGGGCTACATTTATATTCGTACATTTATTTTTTACCCTTGAGAGGACGCCCACGTTTTTTAGGGGATTTTCCACCTTCCCACGCTTCATTAATGTCCGGGGTAGACTTATCATCCCCTTTATATTGACCTTTTTGGTCTCTAGCACGTTTGACAATAGTTGATACACTTTCAACTTTCTTAGGTTTACTTGATTTAGAAGATTTTTTATCATTAGCTGCCGCCCATTTTAAGAAATTTACAATTTTTTTCCACATATTACGATTTCTCCGTTATTTAAAAAAACTAGGATAGCACATAAAAAAAGGGAGTCCAAAGACTCCCTTTTGGTTATGATTGAGTAAGAAACGTCATAACCATGCGTTCCTAATAAACTTAAAGCTTACGCACCTGAGCTACCATACACGCAACGATAGTTGCTGTAGCCAAAGCTGTAACGTTCTCTTGCCTTATAACGCATGTTGCCGGTGTCAAAATCACCTTCTAATGCAGTTGTAAGAGGCGCACGTTCAAAATGCTTAAATCCATCTGGGCAGTCAGTTTTAACATACCACGCATCCGTGTCCGTTAAAAAGTGATTGACTACGTATCCATTTGGAAGCATTCCCATGTTACGCATAGCATTGATGTCATTGTCTGATGTAGACGGACGTAGAGGAGTTTCTAACAATCTGTCAGCGATAAATTGCGAATTAGGCGGAACTATAAGTTTCATGCCTTGTAACGCAATAATCATACCTCTGTCATCCGTAAACGCAGCAATGTCAATCATTGCCTGTTCAAGTGAAGTTTCATTTAAGTCTGTATAAGTGCTTGGGCGATTGCTTAATGTTCCAGCATTACCACCTAAAGGGTGGGAACTGTTAATTAAACTTACGCCATCGCCACCAGTATAAGATGACGAAAAAGCGTTGTTAAGAGTAGCTGCTCCTTTAACTTGTTTGGTATGTGCCATCGAACGCGCAAGCGCTTTCGTATAACGTGAACCAAGCCTGTCATAGAGATTATCCTCAACTGCTTCTTCTGTTAGTGCAAATGCTAATGCAATTGTTTGGTGCGTATACCTTGCAGTATAGCCCTCACTTGCATCATCATAATTAACACTGTCACCTTCGTTCTTAACTGGAGCATTCCCAAATCCGATAATGAGAACCTCTTCTTCAAACGCACGATCCGAAGATTCCGTGTCGTAGATTTCTTTGGTTTCATTTTCGTAACGGTCATATTCCATTCCAAATAAGGCGTTAAGACCCGGCTCAAGCTCTTTCGCTAATTGCGCTCTAGAAATTGCTGCCATTTCCTATACTCCTTATGCTAACCCTGTGGTTCCTGCTGAAAACAAGGAATTGTTAATAGTAACGAGAACGTTAGTATTAGCGCTTCCAACATCAGAGTTTTCAGGGTCTTGTGAAATTTCAATAGCCTTTATGGGAAGTGTGGCGGTGGTTGCACCAGTGGTCACGTCTAACTCTAAAGCGCTTCTACCGGAGTAGGCGTCTCCTACGGGGGAACTGTCCACAATATCAAAATTACCAAACAAATCCGCTCTTGGGAACGCGGCGTCTGCTTGAATTTCGCATATTATATTAGGGTCAGTTATCACAAAAGCAGCAATATCACTAGCAGCAGTGCTGGCAGGATATTTGTTGCTCCATGTAGGTTTAGATGTATTAGGATCGGTATAAAAACACCCGTTAAAAACACCCAACACGTAGCCTGAGCCACCCGCTGCGATTCTTTCAACATTACCCGCTGTTACCGCAGCCACTATATCACCTTGATAGATAGCAGTGCCGTAACTAGAAGCAATCGTGAATTTATTTTGTCCACCGGCATAATAATCACCCGACAGTTTACGTACGGGTCTTAACCCGAATGCTCTGTCTTTATTTGCCATATTACATTCCTATTAATATGGTGTTAGCCCTTTTTGGAGCCTCCACCAAAGGTTACTTTACTCTGCCGTTCCGGTTTAAGGATCGGCATACTTGGATGCGATTCCCTCATGAGATCATTGTCAACTGCCTTCATTTGGCTGTCGGCGCGTTCTGTGAAATAAGCATTCCTTTCATCGCGGGTCTCAACGGGAATCTTGGCAAGTAACAAACCTCCAACGGCTACCACTCCTGCATGTTTTCCATCATCCATGGTAGGAAGTTCAAAATCACCTATCTCATCCGATTTAACTAATTCATAGCCTTCACGGGTACGAGACATTACGTTCTTTCGATCTTCTTGTCCCACATATTCCGCCCTAATCCATCTATAATGATAGCCTTCTGGCGGTTCTGGAGTTTCCAACATTTGGGGCGGTGCCCAAGGTTTACGCGCGGTCTCTTCCTCCCGCGTTTCGTCTTCTCTTGACTCAGTTTCTTTGCGTGTTTCTTCTGACATGTGTCACCTCTGCACGAATTTCGCGTATTCTTCTAACGGTACGTTTAGTCTTCTTGCCATATCGACTTCCGACTTTGTTAGACGAACACGTCTATTTTTATGCCCACCTCCAGACGCTCTTGAAACCGGGGCGACAGTCTGGGCTATCGAACTGTCTGTGGTCTCCGTATTTCCTTCACTTGCTTGTGAAAACTTATGAGGGAATTCCGTCCGAATTCTTTTATCTATCTCATCATAATACTCGTTGGTGCTCGGGTCAAACCCTTCTTGCTCAACTAAATTACGATGAATAGAAAAAGCGGTTAAAGTCATAGGCTCGTCTTCACCGAACCATTCGTTTTTTTCTGCCCAATCTTCAGCTCTGGGATCAGGTTGTGGCGTTTGCCTACCTATATTTTGAGATTGTGGCATTCTGTTATTGTTATGTTGTGCGTGTTGTTGTTGTTCCTGTGCTTGTTTGCTCATACGCAATCTTTCTTCTTCCACTGCGATCTTTGCCATTACTTTTTGAGTTTCAGCTAGACGCTCTGGATCACCTGCCGAAAAAGCATCTTCATAAGCTTTTTTAGCTTGCTGCGATTGCGATTCCAAACGAGTTTCATATTCCGCTAAAAAGCCTTGATCTACGGTTTGACTGCGTTGACGTAACTGTTGATTCTGAGTATAAACATTTTGAGCAAAATCAGTAGCCGCCTGTTCTTTACGTTCAGATTCACGTAACCGTTTGGTTAGCTTATCAATACGTTTTTGAACTTTGGTACTGTATTGTTCTAAATCTTTTTCGGTAGAAGCTTCAGACTCTTCAAGAGTCGGTTGGCTTTCATCGACTGATTCAACTTTAATTTTTGGTTCAGAATCAGGTTTCTCTATAGGTTCAAATTCTACCTCTTGAGAGCCTTCTTCTGTTTCGAGATTTTCTTCTGGTAGCATGGTCTTTCTCCATGTTTGATTTAATTTTACTTAAACAGCTAAGATGTCAGACGGGTCTAAAATAGTTGCAATGACTTCATCATCATTGATAAGACGCACTTCAGCACCGTCTTCTAATTTGAAGCGGGCGCCACAATAACGTCCTATAAGTACCCAATCTTTCTCTTGACACCAATGGCTGTCACCATATTTCTCTCTATTGTTATAGCACAGGGGTCCTTTTTTCATAACATAAGCAACAACAGTTGCTAAAGTTTCCCGTGATACCGTCTCTTGTACGAGATGAATACCACCCGATGAAACTCCCTTCCCTGCATAGGGTAAAACCAATATACGCCAACCCGATGGAGTTGGCATTCTTTCTAATAAACTTTTATCTAATAAGGTAGGATCAAGTACCCTTTCTTCTTCAGGTACATAAGCGTTTTCTACCGTTTGCTCTTCTTCTTTATGTTCTTTTTCTTTCGCTTCCTGCTCTTCAGCAATATGATTTGGAACTAATACTTTACTCATCTACATCCTCTGTTGCTTTGCCAATTATGTTTTGAAATTCACTTTCAAAATAATCCAATACTTCCACTTGCCCTCTTAAATTTTGATAGTGCTCCATGTCCTTAACACCACCTGATACCATGATCTGAGCAAGCTGTTCTCTCTTTTCACGGATTAGTTTATAAACTTTGTCCGTGAGCCACAAGGGGTCCACTAAAAAACGCCTTCAAACTTGGTACCGTAAGAAGCTTCTCCTCCACCTCGACTTTTGCCTTTGCCCATACCGGGATCAGGTTTTGTACTGGCTTTAAAAGATTTCTTTTCAGCCAAAGGTCCTAAGCCTTTATTAGCATAAGGTATTTTATTGCGCGTAACTTTGGGAGTCTTTTGCTTACTAGCAGCAACTGTTCCAGAAACTTCGGCAATAGTGGGTCCTGCTCCAAAAGCGGGTCCTTTCTTTTCTGATTTTAAAGTTTTACCTTTCATTTTTTCTCCTTTGAATAAAGTAGTTTAACCATTCTCTTAGCGCTCGCAGGACTCTTTGCCCACGCATGATGCTTCCATTTGCCACTGCTCTTTTTCTGCACTTCTCTTCCTTTGGATCGCCATGGCATTTTAATATCTCTTAAATTTCTTACCCTTTTTATTACTCTTTTTATTTTTAGGGGGTCTTCCTCTTTTCTTTCCGTATGTTCCTTTTCCAGCTGGCATTATTGTTTCCTCATGTCATCATCATGGAACCGCTCGGCTTGTTTTAATCTATCCTGAGCAGTTTCATCTCGTATTAGAGCAATTTCTTTTTGTAAATTCAAGCGTTCTTCATCAATGTCAATATCCTTATCAAGTTCTGCCCATTCTCTTTCTTCACGCTGTTGGAATTCTTGTGAGCGTTGCTGTAATTCTTGACCGCGTAAAGCCAGTTCTTGTTTACGTATTTTAACAAGCGGGTCTTCGTCCGCATCAGGATCAAGAGTCGCCATAAATTCAGTAACTAATTGCGCACAAATAGGCGCTGAAAACTGAGCCAATATATCCGCAGCTTGCTGTTGCAATGGTTGTGCTTGTTCTGGAGTAACTTGCTGCGCTTGTTGATTCAATTGCTCATATTGTTGTCGAACTTCAGGTGGCATTTGTTCTACGGCTAACTTATTGGCTTTCATTTGCAAATGTCCAAAGATATGTGCTTTCACTGTGGCTTGAATAGCCACGTTTGTTTCTGCCACTGTGTCTTCTAACAACAATCGGTGAGTAGCAATATGCGCATCGTGATTTTGCTGTGGAAATGCTTGTGCTGGTTGCCCAGACACCAATGCGGCATTTTCAGCACAAGCTTCCACGGGACGAGGAGTGTTATCTGGGGGTGGTTCTAATAATTGTTCTATGTTGTCTACGCCCAAAGCAGCATACATACGACGATACGCTTCATAAGTACCGCCAACGCCATGTACCTGCGGGTCGCTCTTAACCATTTGCAACATTTCCTGTGCCATCATAATACGCTGACTGGTAGAGAAAATATCCGGATTGGAAACGGGGATGATGTCCACGCGATCATCAAAATCCGCTTGCTTGATCATCTGCTGTCCGCCGCTGGTAGCGTAAGGGTACTCGGGCGGTAAATACTGGGAAAAGATTTTTGCCAGTAAATTAAATTCTATTTTTTGCGCGTAATGTAGACGCTTATGAATAGCGCTCATGACTTTAGTGCCACGCTCGAGAAGTGCTACCGTAGTGCCTACCGGAGCGGCTTGATTGCCGTCTCCTACATTGAGATCGGCTATGGAAGCAAAGCGTTTACCGCTCTCTACCAATATGCCCATCAATGACAATAGAGTTTGCGACGGTTCCTTAAATGGTAAGGGCATTAAAGCATCGCGCAAGCTACTGCCGGGTGCATCTACATCACGGAATTCACCGGGCTGAATGGGTTCCGCTTCATCGCGGATACGAATGCCTCTTGTCTTGAAGCCTGCCGGTAAATTAGACAAAGTACCCGCATCAATCAATTGACGCAGAATTGAAGTGGAAGCTTTGGATAAGCCACCGATCATGTGCGTTAAGCCAAATCCATAGAACCCTAAGCCGGGCAAGAATTTATAATGCACAAAATATTCAATCTTGTTTTTAAGGGGATCGGTGTTGTTCCAATTACGACGAATAGAAAGTAAATTATTGGAATTCAAGTCTAGAGTTACGATGTAAGGTAATTTAATTCCTGTCGTTTCGCCGGTATCACTGATGTCTTCAAAACCTTCAATGTCTAAGTTGGTGTGAACTTCGTAAAGGGTAACTACATCGTCATCGCCACTGCCGTAATCGTTAGGCTCAACTCCTTGTAATCTATCTATTTCTTCTTTAATTTCTGAAGTATCATAGACATCCCCGCCTTCTACTTTAACGGAAGAATAAAAACCCGTAGCTTGCAACTTACGAATTTCATTAAGCGGCATCTTGACGCGATGGGTAAC
>Ga0208181_1000865_pt1 | contig 12993 bp, 21 predicted proteins | sample MalvirDeepMed_s6_FD_184244 | JGI IMG/M metagenome (GOLD analysis project Ga0208181, IMG submission 184244) | Marine viral communities from the Global Malaspina Expedition - Malaspina viral metaG DeepMed_s6 (SPAdes) (version 2) | ecosystem: Environmental > Aquatic > Marine > Oceanic | place... | reverse complement strand
CAGCGAGACAGTCTTGAATAACGTCGAGCCTTTGCTCACCGTTTTAGCTGTGTTAACCATACCCGTGACCGGGATTCTGCAATCTTTGTTCTCGGTTGGAGGAGATAAAAAATGAGTCTCTTTGAGAAACTGGCCCATCTGGTGGGCAATAGGAAGGTGCCTGTCCCTGCTATGCCAGGGGTGTCGGTGCCTAGAATATCCTTCGGCAGCAAGGCCACGCTGAAGATAATCTTCTTCACGGTTCTGGTGTCGTTAGGAGCAGTAGGCACGGGGATGTATTTCACCATCCGCGATGTCGTCCACGGGTCATGGAACTGGCCTGACAGCGGGGCGGCCTACTATGCCAGCGAGGACGGGCTGGGAACGATGGGCCAGCAGTTGCCGCTTAATGAAGATGGCACTGAGTCCCAAACCCTAGAACTGAGAATGGCTGATGGGAGTAGGATGGAGTCGTTAACCGCCGTACTTGAGATGGGCAAAGCATCGGTGGACTGCATGGCCGTTGAACGCGCCGCCGGGACAGGGTATCTCTGGGTGGACACGTTCACGATGAACGAGTTGGTCGCGCCCACCCTCACGATGAACGCCAGCTTTATTCACAAGCTGACACTGAGCGGAAATGTCGATGGGCATCACGTTGGGCCGACCCAGAATAGCGCGGGTGCGCCTGACATAACCGTCGAATCAACGCGCGGAGCAGGTATTTATAATGCTTCAGGCACGGTAGACAGACTACTTATCAGTCTTGCTGGGGATGCCTACATCAAAGATGTATCAATCACAGGCCACTGTTCCACTGGGCCGATTGACCTGGACTTCATCAAAGCTGGCAATTTCAATCTTACGAATGTTGAGATCGGGGATGATGGCGACATCAATACAGTAGCTGTGGATATCGGCAGCGATACTGTCATCCATACCCTGGCAGACACGTTTGTTGATAAGAGCATCATAGTGAAATAATGCTACGCAAACAGAACCGCTTGGTTCGTTGGCTGAAGTGCCAGTTCGGGATACACCAATGGCAGCTATGCGGCTGCGCTACAACACTGATGTGCATCTGGTGCCTGGCAAGTGAACGACATGCAGGAGATTAGAGAGCTAACGACGCAGTTCTACAAGTTCTTGAATAACGATTTCAGGCACATAGTTGCGGACGTATCCTACCTGAAGGGACAGATGAAGCTGGTTCTGGCCGGGCTCTCGGCGCTCCTGATAATGATGTCTGCGATAGTGGCCGGGCTGGCGATAGAGGTGCTTAAATGATGGTTTTAATAGGACGCATAAAACCCAACATACTAATCGCTATCTTGGCGATCACTGCGTTGGGTCTAACAGTCTCGTTTATGGGCTTCAAGATGGAGCAAGAGGGGATCATCACCGGGGCTGGCATCGGGTCCATCGTGGCGATAGCCAACCTGGCTACCAAGATTCTGGACGGGGAGAGCTAAGGGCTAGAAGTCATATGAAACCTCTCCCATGAACCTGCGGGGGTACTGTTCTTGAACGCCTCTTCAAGGCCACAGTATCTGCAGACGCCGGGAGAGGTGTGCCCGTTGGCCTCTTCAATGACAAAGAAATGCGCCAGCCCTGGTTTACAGGGCTGGCGCTTAGTCTTCGATCTCACTCAGCATCTGCCAGATCAGGATCTCCTGGCGGATGATCTGCAGGTGCAGTATCCCAATCGCAATGGCGTCTATAGCGTCTTCCGGGTAGAGCCGGTAATCGGTGCTGAGGGAGCTGCAGACGCCAGCCATGAGGCGTTCCTTGGCCCCGCCTTCCCTGCCAAACTCCCCGTACTTCGGATTGACCACTGCTTTGACCGCTTTGTTGTTATAGCTACTGACTATCAGACCCGGGGTGCGGCCTCGCTTTTTATGAAGAGTCCGAGCCCAGGCGCTGATCTCTGAGTACGTGGTCTCTAATGCTATCGCTTTGAATCTATGGTGCGGTATCGGCTTCTCTATCGCTATCGATCCCAGCATCGGGTCCCTGGTCTCGTACAGCTCCTTGAGGGCTGCTTTCACTACTAGAGCTCGCTCCGCTATTGTCCCGTTACCGCCGTTTATTACGCCTGCTTCTGCGGGAACCAGGCTTGCTGCTGTCGGCCACCACGCCCACCCCGTCTGGTTCGATCCCGGGTCGATCGCCAGTATCCCCCGCTGCAGGACTTCCGGGTCCCTCTTCTTCCTTGCGGTTTGGTCGAGGTCTGCGTCGCTGCGTGATTTTCCTGAAACTTTTTTCTTGCTCGCACTCATGTTTCCTCCCCTCGTCCCATGTTGTGAACGCCTGGCGGCACGCTAAACACCGGCAGGCGTTACCATCTGCATAAAGTTGGGTTAACATCCCCCACCGGTCAGATTTATTCACAGTGCTGTCTGGGAACCTGGTCGCTAGTCTCCGCCACTTACGACGGAGTGCCCGGTTTCCAGTGTCCTGGTTCGATGTGGGTCCACCAGGAGTGGAATCTAACGTTGTCGAGCCAACCGCAGGTTCTGCAGGTATCGTAGATACCGTACTGATCGGTTTCTCGGTGGACGGAGTTTTCTTGAAGACATTTAGGACATTTGTTAACCAACTCATAGAGATTTGTACCTCCGCTTTTTTTGTTTCGGGATGCAGTTTTCGCACCGGACGACGAAGTCCGGGCAGGCTTTGCCTGAGCCGTGGATGCAGCCCTCGTATCCGAGGACGTTTCTGAGCAGCTCTTCCCGGGCGTACCACTGGTCGAAGTATTCTCCGAAATCTTCACTGCCACCTCCCTCCATGAAGTCCTGGTGATCTGCGTCTAACGCCTGTTGCCACTCCTGCAGCTCCAGGACTTGCTCCAGCGCGGCGCCGTGCTCTTTGAGGTCTGCCTTCAAACTGTCGTTCAAGGCAGACCTTGGCGTTATCCATATCTCTCCGTTGTCGGCGCCGAATAAGACTCCGTTATCGTCCAGTTCTGTGATGAGCTCCGCTGCAGTGGTCACAGATTCCTCCAACGGACACGGCCTCTGTCATCGTCCTGGTGCGGCTCCTGGTGGACCAGGTAGACCGTAGGGTCTGACCTGGTCCCGGCGCCGAGGCGTTCCAGGTAGCCCTCCGTCACTAGCTGGCGTAAAGCCTTGCTGATGAGGACTGCTTTCCCTTCCACCCCGTCGACTATCTGTTGTCTGCTCATGCCGTCCTGGGCGTGGCCCATGATGGCCTCCCGGACGTCCCGTTGTTCCACCTCTTCCAGGGACCCGGCTGCCATCAGCAGGCCGGTGCCCTGGTCTAGCTCAAGTACCGTCTCTTCCATGTCGTTGCCGTAGCGTTGTCGACTCTCCAGAGTGCGGCGCCCTTCTCGGGAGCGCATGGCCAGGAGGGTGTCAACGGACCCATAGATGGCTGTAGAGCCAAGTACCGCATCCCCGGCGTCCCGGTCTGCCTTGCTGGCGTGGTGCAGCATCATGATGTGGCTGCCGCTTATCCTGGCCATAGTGGCGATAGCCTCGGTGACGCGAGACATCTCGGAGTAATCATTAGCATCGTTCACCGGTACCCAGCGGATCATGGTATCTATGACCACCAGGCTTGGGCGGTAGTGCGCCAGGGCTGTCTCCAGGGCGTCGATCGGGCTTTCGACCGTGGGCCCGGTGTAAATCCAGATGCGGTCATCTAATGCGACTCCCGCTCTCTCCAGGGACTGCTTGAGCTCAGAGCGCTTTCCTTCCGCTGAGAACTGGAGATAGAGGCTGGTCCCCTGGGCCACTTCCCGGCCCAGGAGCTGGCCGCCAGTGGCCACCGCCACCGCGATGCTCCTGGCCAGCGTAGACTTACCCACCTTGGGACGGCTGACCAGGATACTGATGGAGCTGGTGGCCAGAGTCTGGTCCCACAGCCAGCTCTGGGTCTCTGCTGGTTCTGCCAGCAGCTCGCTCCATGAGCTGAAGTGGAAGGACCCGACAGGCGCAGAGGGGGCCACGACTGCCGGGTCTGCCAGAGGAATCGGGGTGGGAGCACCGAATCCATCGGCTCGTAGGGCCGCTGCTGCTGCGGAATAATCTCCCTGATGGTGCAGCAGGGTGTAGGCCGCAAACTTGCTGTACGAGGTATCCGGTTCAAAATCAGTGGAGCTGGTGAAGACATGGAGTAGGTTAGCTCCGCCGTAGTTGGTCGTTGCACTGATCCCAACGGTCTTCCCGGGCCGCTGCCATGATGTGACACCGTCCCGGACCCCCATTTCCCGCCATCCTGCTGGAACCAGCAGATCGGACCATGCAGTTTCGACGTTGTACTGATCCCCAGGTCGGCTTTCGGATTCCAGGGGCCGTAAATCGGCTCTCCGTGCGATATAGTCGAAAGAACGGGCCAGATCGAACAGTAAACCGCGCTCGTCAGGCGTGATTGCCGGGATCGTGTCGATCGACCCGGCCAACAGTTCATAGGGTTCCCCGGACGGATGGATGCTGCCGCTGGACGGCGCCACGATGACGTAGCCGCCTTCGCCCCGGGTTTCGATGAGCACTTCCTGGTCCTCGTTGTTGGCCAGCTTGGTGTTCCCGGATATCTCGGAGCAGCGCCAGAGCCAGTGACGGCCTTTCGGTGTCCTTTCCAGATAACCGGCCTCGATGCGGTCGACGAGCTCCGAGAGTCCCGTCTCTCGGGCGCGTTCGATGAACTCGTTGTAAGCTGAGTGGCGGTCAAAGTCCAGACACTCCAGGTTCCCGGAGACTGCTCCGCAGACCACGCCGATCCCGGGGTTCTGGTCTGTGCGGTACCAGGCATCCAGCTCCTGGAGATACGGCAACCTCTCCTGGAACGTCCTCCAGGAGCCCAGTGGGGCCTTTGTGCCGTCTGTCCGTGGTGGTACAACCGATATCCCTGCATCTACTGCTTGCTCAGCTATCGTTAGAAGTGAGTATTCCGTCATGCCAAGCATTGAAAAGGTGTAGGGACGCTTTGAAGCTCTTGAAAGCTTGCGTCCAGTCCTTTGTCAGGTATTCCTTGTATCCGACTTCGTTCTTAGAAAGGTGAACCACCCGGCATTCATCGATGGGGAAGCCGGTGAGCTCTTGTATGCCGTTCGCATACGCTGAGACCTGGACACCGTACTCCGGATAGATCCCGGCGCCAGTCTTCCAGTCAGCAACGATAAGCTTACTGCCATCAGTCAAGACTACGTCAGGTGAACCGGCATATAGGTGTTCCGGAGACCATATGGTCTGTTCTGTCCATAGTGCCTGGAGCTTTTCGCCTGAAGTAACGTGCTCTTTGTACCATACAAAGAATGACCTCATCGCAATATCGAACTGATCCCTGTCTTTGTCGTTGAAGTCATCGAGGTGTTGCATGACGTAGGGCTGGTTCAAGAGCTCTGCAGCGATGGCACCATGGACGTCTTCGCCTACCTTCCGCGCCCTGTCCAGGAGAGTGGGCCCGGCTGCTTTTGACTCTCGCTTGAGAGCATCCAGCCGGGCTCTCCAGGATGTCTTGGGACGCTTGAGCTCTGTCTCTGGGCACTGAGGCCATGGCTCTTTTATAGCCACGCCATAAGCGTGCTCCCAGGCTTTGTTCATCTTCCAGTCCCTGAGTCCCGGCTTTCCGATCATGTCCAGGACCGTGGTCACTGACGGCATAGAGGGCATATCACCTATCTGGTAGTAACGCTCGTACATCTGCGTCCTCTCAGACCAGACGTCGTCTGCACGGTGGTTCACTGCCAGTTCTGCATATTCGGGCATGAAGCCGAACTCACTCAGGGTCTGCATCCTATCCCTCCTCTTCTCTCCAATCGATTTCTTCTTGTACTGCTTCTGGGCCATCTTCTATGAAGGCCAGTATCTTAGCGGCTACTTCAAACACTTCGCCTCGTTCTATCTTGTCGGCACAGCACAAGTCCTTTGCGTAAGAAACAGCCATCGAACGGTCTTTCTTAGCGTCTGACGTTGCACCACCACCGCTGGGCCGGTAGTTGTTGCTGGCTGGCTGTCGACCGTTACTTGAGCTGCCCTCGTTCTCTGCGGCGCCCACGTAGTTCATGCTGATGGGATTCCAGTAATAGTCGTAGTCTCTGTCGGAACCTTGCTTGTTCCTGAAGGCGTTGCCCCGGTTAAACTCGACCCGGTACTGCCCTAGCTGAAATGCAGATTCTCCGTTCACTCTAGGCCATTCAAAATACTCTATCGGATAATCGCTCCAGGGCACTGATGCCTTCAGCTTCCAACAATCGTTCCCCTTGCGGTCTGAAGCGCCTGCGAACTCTGTGATGTTTATCACTTCTGTCTTGTCTGCCATTAACGCTCTGCCTCCTCTAATTGCTTTAATACGGGTATGACGTTGCTCAACTTCTCAATCTGTTCTGCTACTCCGTTAACGCGATCCATCAACAAGATGAGCTCCTTGTTGTGGACCTCTATCTGTAGCCCTAGCGTGCTTTTCTCGTCCTGGAGAGCCTCTATCTCCTGATGCACGCGTTCACGAGTCTCTGCCAGAGTCATGTGTGCCTCCTGTCGTCAATGTCACTGTCTCCGGGTGGTCCTTGAGATCAGCTAACAATCGTTTGACTGCTATCCGAATCAAGAACGCTCTGGTCAACCCCTCACTCTCTGCCACTTCCCCTAATGCGTGGTCGCTTTCCGCGTCCAGGGTGATATGGATGGGAACCTTGTGTGATTTTTGCATGGTTCAATTTTACAAGACGGGCTGTGGCGCAAGTCAATACCATAGAGGGCATATTTGGGCCACTTTGTGGACTGGTGGTAGACAAACCAACGGGATGCCGTGTACAATCTCAGATGTCCTTGCTGGTTAGTCTGGCAGGGGTTTCGACCGAGGGCCGGTTGGCAGACCGGCCCTTTTTTTTGGGCAAAAAAGAGGCCCGGCATAAGCCGGGCCTCTGGTGGACTTAGGGCGTTATTCTCTGTTTACAGTTCTGACTCTAAACCGCAATCCTCTGTTTGAACTCATCGATGTCAGTTAGCTGTACCTCCAGGGCTTTGGCCACCTTGAGCATGGTCTCCATCCTGGGCGGGAAGGTCTGGCACTCGATATGGCTGATGGTGGGCTTGGTTACGCCCGCTTTCTCTGCTAATGCTGACTGGGTGATCTCTCGGCTGATTCTGAGCTCTCTAAGTTTCATTTGCTCTATCCTCTGTTATAATCTGTAGACAGACAGTGCCTCTGTCTGTGTGTGTGTCCCCGGAGCCCGAAAGAGCTCCGGGGGCTTTTGCTATTTACTGTGCCCGGTCAATTATTGCCGGGATCAACCCACCAGCCAGACTCCGCACTGTCCCAGCCCTCTTTAAGAGCTTGGATCAGCAGCGCCCGAGGTATCATCGTGACCAGGTCTGCGACACCTTCGGCTTGCGGCTCGCCCTTCAAGATGGGCATGACAGGTTCGCCACGCAGATACCCAAACGTTAGGGTTATAGGTTCACTGGATAACGGGCATTTAAACGTAATAGCCCCATACCCATCGGCAGTTGTTTGAAACTGTGCCATTACTTACACCACGCTCCAGATTACGTTGCGCTCCAGGTCCATGACCGTGACGTTACCGTGGTCTGATACCTGGACGATTACGCCATCCTCTTCTAGTACGTAATCGCCATTGGCGTTAATGCGCACCAAACAACTTGTTGGGTCAATGGCCTCTTGGATGGCGTCCCTATCAACCCAGAATCCAAAGTCCGAGCCATCGCCTTCCAGGGTGCCAAAGTAGACAAAGGGTGGGCATAGGGTCTGTAGTGCATCGGTCAATGCTTCCATGTCCCACATCGCATCGTCTGATGCCCAGAATTTGTCATCGTCATCGCACGCTGTCGTGTCTAGGCTAGGCCAGTTCAAGTATTCAATGTGCTTCCCACATTCAAGGTCGTCTGGCACCTTGCCGCCTCGTGCGGTTAAAGTCTCTAAGAACGCTGGAAGTAAATCCTGGGTGCGTAGCGTTCCATGCGAGATTGTGCCTAGTTGAAACTGTGTCATTCTTCGTCCTCCTCCTCTTGTTCGCCCTGGAACAGGACCAGGGCGTTGCCTACTATGTGCCTATCGGCAATCATGCTGGCGTTCAGGTTGTGCTCCAGGTTTTCCCATCGGCCTTCCTCGTTCACATACATGGTTTGGATCGTGTAGCCGTTGACCTTAGTCTCTGCTGGCAACCGGACTTTTTCTATCCAGCCGCCAACGTGGGCCCGAAGCTCGTCAAGCGTAAACCTCTGTCCATCTTCAGGGACTACCTCGTCGTTGGAACCGTCTGGCTGTATCAGGATTGCCATTACTCGGCCTCCTCGGAACCAAGGTTGTCCTCTGTTCCTGTGTCTCGGTTGTAATGCACTAGGGCCAGCTTTACTGAAGGCGCTGTGTGCATCGTGAGAGTGAGCTCGTCCAATAGTACCGGAGTGTCCCAGAGTTCTGGCTTCGGGATGTCACCCTCCTCGTCGTATGTCAGCACTAGGATTCCTGAGATAGTTACCGTGTAGACCTTTGTGATTTCTGCCATGCTTCGCCTCCGCTGGTGTGTCTCGGCTCATAGGCCGGGGGCTGCCCTGGAGCTGGTCCAGGGCGGGGGCCCGGCCTAGGAACCGTTAGCGGCCTTGTACCTGGTGCAGAGCCAGCAATGGCACTCACATGGGCCGCCAATGACACTCCCGATAATCTGGGCGCAATCATCATCTTCCAGGGGCCAGGACGTCCAAAAGAAGAAATCATTATCGGGACTGTCCTTCTCGATAAGCTCGTAGCACTGGCTCATGGTCAACCCGGTATGCTCGACCCCGGCATCATCGGTGTAGAACTCGGTGGTTCGAGCTTCACCGCATGGGTCGCAGAAATATGTATCGTCCGATATCCAGCCCTCCAGGACCGGGAACACTCCGCATACCTCACAAGTCCTATGCCAGTGTTCGCATCCGCCAGCCGGGTCTAGGTTCTCGGTGGCCGCCTCGCCTTTCCGGATCAACTCACCCCGTCCCTCGTTATCATCGTCGAACAGTTCATAGAAACTGCTTGCGTCGCTCAGCGCCTCGCCTATGGCCGCTAGTTGGGACTCGGTGATGATGTAGCGCTTTTGTATCGGGTACTCAACGCCGATGGCCTCCAGGGCGTCGGCGTTGTGTTGTTGGTCTGTGTCTAGCTTTGTAATCATGCTGTGGCCTCCTTCTCTGCTTCAAATTCACGGGCGGTGTAATCTTCCTCGTCAAGGATGGGGTAGTTCTCCAGGCTTTCGATAATCTCGGCGGCCTCCGCCAGCAGTTCAACGGGCGCGTCCTGGTGCACGTAGATTGTCTCCACCCAACCCACCAGGAAATGGCTGGCCGTGGTGGTGGTCCAAGCGTGGTCAAGGGCGTTGACCTCTGCATCGCTCCAGGGCGCAAGCCTCTGTTTGGTGACGTTAAAGTTGCTCTGGTCTAGGATGTCACTGTCCCGGTGTTGGCCGCCCACCACGTAATACTCGGGCCAGATTGCCCCGTAGTAACTCGGGGGCCGGGTCCAGCGGTGGGGCTCCAGGATTGCCCGGGCCTCTGTCTCTGTTTTCATTTTCGCTTTATCCTCTGCTATCGGGTAGACGTTCAACGGTTAACCCGGCCTCGGGTTCTCCTAGGGGCATTGACTCGCCAACGGCTAAGCTGCGGAGCTGGTCAATCTCGGCCCGGAGCATCTGCCCTTCCTCGGGCGTTAACGGCTGGCCGAGAGCGTCTATCGTCTGGGCGGTTATAAAGCCCTTTAGCTCGTAGACGTTGGACGGTCCCATGTATTCGGTGACTCGTATCTGTTTAACCATTTTGCGCTGTCCTCTGTTTCTGTTGGTTGGGATTGGGTATGCCTAAGCCCCGGGGGACCTGGTCCCCCGGGGCTGTGGTCCCTGGCGGCTAGGCCGCCGCCAGGGTTGCCAAGTGCGCCTCCAGGGAGCCGCGCACTAGGTTCAGGACCTCAAGCCGCTCTTGAAGGTGGCCGCCTGCCAGCCGGTGATAGGTGTCCTCGGGCTGGCCGTATTCCTCCGCCCACTGGTCACAATACTCGAAACGGTGCCCGGCGTAGGACCCGAGCCAGTCCACGAGCCGCCCAAAGTAAGGCTCAAACTCGTAACCGTCCCGGGCTTCGTCCGGGTCCTCGGCTTCCTCCAGGGCGTCCAAAGCCTCGACTATGAAAGAGTACCGGCTATCCTCCGGGAGCATACCCCCGGGCCCGGTGCCGTGGGCCTCCATCGTGAGTTGGTCTATCCACTCGGGGGCCTCTCGGCCATGCGTCCAATACTTAGAGCCGTTGTCCCTGGTCTCCAGGCTGAACGCGCAGCGCGCCAGCTTGGCCAGCTCCTGGACCGTCTCCGGGGGTGGGATTTGGTATTCCGTGGGTCCTCCCATCTGTGGGCCTCCTGCTGTGTGTGTAAGCCGTTAAGCGGTCACCGCTTTTAACGGCTCCGGGCTGACGCCGTATGGATCGGACCGGCGCCAGGGGCGGAGCTGTTAAACCTCGGCGAAATACGGATTATCAGCGGTGAACACAACAAAGCGGTCCTGGGGGTCCAGCCCGTCATGCTGGCACGCTAGGTCCCACCATATCGCCCGGCATACCGGGTGAAAGAGGGACCAGTCGGACCGGCCCGGAAGATTTGCCCGCGCGTGTTCTTCGAACTGTGTGATTTCCTCGGGTGTTAGTTTGCGAAACATGATTAAGCCTCCGTCAAGATATAAATATCGGTGATGTTGTGGCCGCAATCGGTGAACGCTGGCCCCTTGCTCTCCCAGTGGTTGACCGATGCCGGGACAAGCTGCAGCTCCCCGGCGTAAGCGCGGAGGGCTGCAGCTCGGGCCTCGTTGGCGTGCTTCCAGCCGAGGGCGTAGGGGCTCTGGATATATCGACCGTCCTGGTGGACCAGGGCCCACGGGTAAAGGGCGCGACATTGGCGGTGGAGGTCGTCAAGACTCCAGCCGGTGGCCTGGCCGCCGTCGTACAGCTCCCAGACGGCGGTCCCGTTGGTTGACCGGGAGCGCACCTGGACCCACTCGGCGCGGGTGGCCACCGAGTCCAGGGGCAGCAGCTCCAGTTGTTGGCCGGTCCACTCCAACACGTTAGCGCCTCCAGTTGACGGCGGAGGGCGGATAGTTGGGAACGTAAGGGACCGGGTCAGTGGGCGAAAGCCCGAGACCCCGACGCGTTGCGCGCCACCAGAGATAGGATAGGAAGTCCAGCATGGTCAATGCCTCCGAGGGTGCGTGTAAGCCGGGGAGCTGTTCAGCTCACCAGCTCCGGGCCGGGGCCGTCATGGTCGACGGCCCCGGGGACGGAGCCGGGGAACCTATTTAATCAGGCGGTAACCGTATTTACGGGCGTCACCTTCCATGATTCGCTGGAAGTCTCCGAGGGTTTCCGCATCAGCTCCCATCTTGGCCATGCGGCCTCGGGTCTGGCGGTAGGTAAGGCCGTCGATGGCCTCAACTGGTGAGAGCGTGGGGCAGACCCGCCACAAAGCGTTATACAGCTTCGGCGTGACGCTCTCAAAGGTCTCCGCTATTACATCAGGGGTGAACATGGTTAAACCCTCCGATTGGCTTCTATATCAGCAGCCCACGCGGGTCGATTGAACGGGGACACGAAACCTTGACCGCTACAGTGGGGCAGGTCCCGAACCCATGAGTCCGAATCGGTGCGCTCGTAATAGCTGATGTAACTAACGGTCGGGCCCACCAGCTCGGGGGCAACGCCCAGGGCCTGGACGAACCCGGCAACGTCGCAATCTTCCTCCAGGTAAGTCCAGCTGAACCCGTTCCACTGGTCCCGATAGGTGTCGGTATAGCTGTACTGGCTCGGAATGTAACCGGATGCCTCGACGTCCGCCGTGGGCACCTCCAGCCAACCATGCCCGGGGTCCGAGATAAACCGCAGCTCTTTCAAGCCGTACTTGAAATCTCCCATGATTAAGCCTCCCGGGTCCAGAGTACGAATACGGGACCGAGCCAGAAACAACGCAACCCGCGCATCCTCCAGGACCCGAACGCACGCCGTTTAATCTCGGTGTTTTTGTAGACTTTCAGCATCTTTTACGCCTCCGTAAGTGTGTTTATTTCGGCCCATGGGGGGCCGTGCGGTTATTATGCCTGACGCACGCCCCAAAGCGCAACACGTTTTATCGCTGACTTTTTGTATTAATAGGAACAGTTAACAGTAACTGTATTCAGTAACTGTATTCAGTAACTGTTAGCCGTAGCTGTAAGCGGAGGCTAACAGTTATCAGTAACAGAGCGCGCGCGACCGCTTCGGCGGGGCCTGCGCGGTCGCTTCGCCGGGGTGCGGGTCCAGGTGGACCGGGCCCCTTGTTTTCTGGCCAGCCACGGGGTCACAATTCGGGCCATGAGTACTAAAAAGCAGCAGGACCTGGACCGGGAACATGACGCCGAGCTGGCGGCCTTCGAGCTGGTGCGCTCTGGACTCGGGGACCTGGACCGGGACGGGGACCAGGACCAGGACCGCAAGCCAACGGAGGGCGAACGGTTGCAGGCGTTTGTAGATTCCTCTGCGCCATCACTGGAAAGAAAAAGAGCCTTGCTCGAGCTGGCCATGTGGGACCGGCAAGAGCGGTTCCTGGCCGCCTATGCGGCCTGCGGGACCATCACCCATGCAGCAGAGGCCGCCGGGGTATCTCGGCGTACGGTCCAGGACTGGCGCACGGCTGACCGGCTCGGGTTTCTGGCCAGGATGGACGGGGAAGCGGAATCATTCGCTGACCGTCTGGAGGCGGTTGCGTGGGACCTGGTCAAGCGGCTCAAGCCCGGGAACAGTCCCATGCTATTGCTCGCCATGCTGAACGCTAAGCGGTCCCATCAATACCGGCCTGCGGTCCAGGTGGACCCGGTCACGGCGAGGGATACGCTGTCCGAGCTGCGTCAGCTCGCCAGCTCGGGACCCGGGGACCAGGTCGACCAGGTCCAGGACCAGGGAGCTGCAGCGGTGGCGGAGGCGGAGCGGCTGCTCGGCACCCGGGCCGGGCCGGGGCCCGGGACCAGCGCGGAGAGCTGGAAGAACGGGACGGGC
>Ga0208181_1000864_pt1 | contig 13018 bp, 6 predicted proteins | sample MalvirDeepMed_s6_FD_184244 | JGI IMG/M metagenome (GOLD analysis project Ga0208181, IMG submission 184244) | Marine viral communities from the Global Malaspina Expedition - Malaspina viral metaG DeepMed_s6 (SPAdes) (version 2) | ecosystem: Environmental > Aquatic > Marine > Oceanic | place... | reverse complement strand
CGAAATAAACGTACACGAAATTCCTATTTTTAATTTTGGTGAACAACAAGGTGGAAATATTAGTATTGGTAGTATAGCAACTCCTGGTAACACTTTAACTTATGATGTAAACAATGATTTGACAGGACTTGCTGCTAATGCAACAATGGATACTTATGGAGAGTGGGAAAGTTTGTTTAATTATCAAAGCGTAAACATAGGTGAAACGGTACCTAGTTATTGGTTTGTTGACAGGTTACAATACTATAAAGCCATTAGGCATAGCGTGCCGTTATTTGGATTACAATATCATTTTGTGCAAGTTCCTTTAAATGATAATGGAGACGTTATTGCGCCAAAACATGGGTTAGGCGTTTTTAAAAGCGAACAACAGCATTTGAATCCAGATTTTAATGTAGATCCTGCTACATCACCTCTTCCTTATTACGTGTATAGTAGTGAAGGTTTTGGACCGCCTCAAGATTTTGTAAATATAGAAGGAAAATATTATATAGAATTATCTTGCGTAGGATTAATGAACGATATAGAAGGTGATTCTATAGATCCATTGGTTCAAGAAAGACCTAATTTAAATTATCTTGGAGAGCACACGCAATACCCTGGAATACTTTTAGGTGGAGATCTTGAAGATTGTTTTACTCGTAGTATTACGCAGGGTTATGAAAGAACTGCTTCAGGAGCCGGAATATGGCCTTATTATACACAAGATCAAATAGATAACGGGCAAAATAGAGCGGTTAAAAATCCTAATAATGTTAACAAAGAAACACTTAAATATTTACGCACTATAGGTCAAAAATTTAAATGGGAAGGTGGACAAACGGTATTTACAATAAAAAATTGTCGTCTTGAATGGCGTTATAATTATTCTAATGGACAAGAGGCATTAAAACAAGTAAAAAGAAGAGAAGATGGAGTTGCTTATAATCCAGAGCCAATTGGTAAATTTTTAGATCCTTTAAACCGTAGATTAACCGCTATAATAGAAATAGATAAAAATCCTATTGCCTACGATGATATTGATATAACAGATGTTAATCAAGTAGTTATAGACCCAACTGATCTAGATACAAAAAGCTCGTTAAAAATGATATTTTTAGAGCAAAATTTAACTACATCTGCAGGAAAAGGTTTAACAACTACTAATCCTGCTGTATTTGAAACGGAAAAACAAAATGAAGAAAAATTAGATATATATTACGAGGCTAGTGAAGAAATACCTATAGATTTAAACGTTGAAACACTTAAAAGATTTATTCCAGTTGGTTCAACAGTAAATTACCCAGGAGATACAACTCTTTTACAAGAAGTTCAAGTTGTTGACCATGTTGTTGAAACATCTCCTAATGGTTTATCCAATGCTTGCATAATATTAGCTCCATATACTGCTTTTAACGCTACTATTAATACTACAATGCAAGCTTTAGTTACAAATGAAGAAAAAATTGCATTTGAAACACCTAGTGGTGATATTATTTATTTACAATTAATAGATTCAAATGTTGCAGGTTTTTTGCCAAAAATTTGGGTATCAAATCATACTGTTGGTAGTCAATGTTCTATATCTCTTAATTGGTATAATTGTATTTCTTTTGGAAACGGTGTTGAGTCTATATATTTAAAAGATTCTTTTAATAAAGAATTTATTAATAAAGGTGTTAAAGTTTCTTCTACAATAGAAGGAGAATACAAACCAACATATAAATCAAATGGTTTAATATACTCAGGGCTTTATAACGAAAATAGCGAAACAAATAATCTTAATCAGTTTATTATGGCTGAAAAGATTACAAAAGAAGTAAATCCTACTTATGGTAGTATTCAAAAACTTCACGCAAGAGATACTGATTTAATTACTTTATGTGAAGATAAAGTTTTACAAATATTAGCAAATAAAGATGCGGTGTTTAATGCTGATGGAGATCCTCAGCTTGTTTCTACAAATAGAGTTTTAGGTCAAGTTAAACCTTTTGTTGGTGAATATGGTATATCTAAAAATCCAGAATCTTTTGCTTCCGAATCTTACAGAGCTTATTTTACCGATAAATCTAGAGGTGCTGTTATAAGATTATCTAAAGACGGATTAACACCAATATCTGATCATGGTATGAAAGATTGGTTTAGAGATAATTTAAAATTAGCTGATACACTAATAGGTTCATATGATTCTTATAATAAAGAATATAATATTACTTTACATTCTAATTTTAATGATGATGATTATACGTTATCGTTTAAAGAAAATGTTAGAGGATGGGTTAGTTTTAAATCATTTATAGTTGAAAACGGATTAAGCTGTACTAGCGATTATTACACGTGGGGTGGTGATTATCCACAAAACAAACTTTGGAAACACAATAGTAAAAATGTTGATAGAAATACTTTTTATAATGTTTTTAAACCATCCAGTGTAGATGTTATTTTAAATGATAGCCCTGGTATTGTTAAAACATTTCATACTTTAAATTACGAAGGTTCACAAGGTAGATACGACGAAGAGTCAAGTTACGATACATATTTACCAGGTACAAATGTTGTTCAAGACACATATGCTTCTACAAATTTTAAAGATTTATATGCTAAATCTGGTTGGTATGTTGTAGAATTAGAAACAGACAAAGAAAAAGGGCAAGTTAGAAGTTTTGTTGAAAAAGAAGGGAAATGGTTTAATTATATACATGGTAGAGCCGGTGGTACAGGCGTAACTGCTGACGCAACTAGAACATCAAGAAGTGCAGGTCAAGTTACTGGATATTTTGATAATGCTGATATTAATTTTCAAGGACTAGGTACTATACAAACAACTCCAGTAGTAGGTGGTGTTTACGGGTGTACAGATCCTACTGCTTTAAATTATGATGCTAATGCAGCGTACGACGATCCATTAAACCCTTGTATTGCTATAATCACTGGGTGTATGAATCCTTCTGCGTCTAATTATGATATAAATGCAAATACCGATGATGGAAGTTGTATACATCCTGGATGTACTGATTGTGGTCTTTATTGGGAAAGTATTACCGGTATAACATGCTTAACTCAAACAGGTACAGCCGCTTTTGACGCTGGTTCAATTAATTTTGATCCAAATGCTAACACAGACGATAGTTCTTGTATTCCTGTAGTATTAGGATGTACAGATCCAGCAGCCTTTAATTACAACTCATCTGCGCACATGGATGATGGTTCTTGTATTGCTGTAGTACTTGGATGTACAGACCCAACCCAATTTAACTATGACGCTTCAGCGAATACTAATGATGGTTCTTGTGTTCCAGTTATTTCTGGTTGTACGACATCAACAGCATTAAACTACAACGCTTCTGCAAATACAGATGATGGGAGTTGTAATAATGTTGCTTGTAACGATAGTGATGCTTTTAACTATAACGCTAATTCAACCGCTAGTACTGATTGCTTATATTGTAATAATCCTACTAATACACAAGTTAGTCACACTTTTACTTCTACCGATACTACTGGTAATACTAGTTTATATGTATCTTGGGACGCACCAACTTTTCCTGACGCAATTTATGATTACGGTGTAGCGTATGCTCCAGTAATTAATGGTGTTGTAGGTGCTTTTACTGGTCCTAATATGAATACCGCTACATCTGGTGCTACAAACTTTACAATTACTGGATTAAATGACAATACTCAATATATGATTGTAGTGCAATCGTTTTGTTGGGATGGTGTTGGCACTCCTGGTATTGTGACAAGTGATAATATTTTTGCAACTTCAATATTCGGTGATGCAGGAGCAGCGTATAATATACCTGAATTAATTGCGGGTTGTACTACGTCTGGTTCTCTTAACTACAATTCTTCAGCTAATTTTGACGACGATTCTTGTATTGCGATAATAAATGGTTGTACGGATCCAATTGCTTTTAACTATGACCCGTTGGCTAATACCGATGATCCATTAAACCCTTGTATTCCTGTAGTAAATGGTTGTACAGATCCAATAAACCTTGCTTATAATCCTAATGCAAATACGGATGATGGTAGTTGTTTAACTTATGATCCTGGAGTAGTTTCTGGAGATGCTAATGATGATGGAGAGGTTAATCTAGCAGATTTAACGTTAGTGATTAATCATTGGCTACACTCTACTTATAATGCTGATGGTACACCAGGAGATCAAGATGGTGATGTAAATGGTGATGGTCTTGTAGATTTAGCAGATTTAACGTTAGTAATTAATAATTGGTTACAATCAGGTAGCTCTGAGTTTGCTTCAAACGGAGGTTGGGATGGGTTGGTTTTAGAACAAATCAATATGACTGAAAACGAGTTAGTAACCGATCCAGAGTTTAATAATGCAAGCGCTTGGACTACACCTCCTACCGGTAACGATCCTTATGGAAATCAGAATCATGCTGGTTCTAGCGCAGTAAATATCAACAATAGTGGATTAGCTTTAATTATCGCTGGTGGTCCTTTACAGTCTACTTGGTACTGGTGGTCTGTTCATCAAAATGTTGGTTTTGTTGTTGGTAACACATATGAAATTTCTTTTAGAGCAAGACAAATAAATGGCTCAGGAAATTTACAATTAAGTCAAGGTTATAATATATTTTTTGATCAAGCTATAACATCTACATTCACTGATTATACAGTTAGTTTTACCGCGGTTAATACTTTTCCAGGTGATACAGATGTTTTAGCAATAGGAGGAGCCGTGTCGACTGACGTGTTTGAAATAGAATATGTATCAACAGGTACAAGCCCTTTACCAAATCATAATTGTTATAGATTATACGCAACATTTGATTTAACAAATACAAATTATACTAACCATAAATTATTACAAGTGTTTGCTGACGAATTTTCGCCATCAGTTGTGATGTCAAGTGCGGATTTTTGGAATGGAGCTACTTTTGGTTCTCACGCAAATCTTCAATCAGAGGTAAGTCCTGGAACATGGTTTATGTTTCCACAATTAGAATATGATACTTGGGTTGCTATAGGAGATAGTTATACATCAGCACCATCTACTATTGGTGATGTAGGTTTTTCAGCAAGTGTATTACTTGGTTCCGGTAATTCTTGGAGTTTTGGAGGAACAGTTAATTCTGACGCAGCTATATATAGACAGAGTAATCAGACAGAAGGAAACGCGGACGTAGATGGTAGAGTTTTACTTGGACAGTTTACTACAACTGGTGATATTACTGCTATAAATATGAATTTTAGGGGAACTTTTACAGATGGAGATGGGAACACACAGAATTGGCAAAAAAGAAACGTAAGTTCTTATACAATAATAAATTTATAAAATATGCAAACACTAAATTTACCAATGGGATCAGCATCAAACGATAGTCTTCAAGTTGGAGATGTAGTTTATTATTCAATACAAAGCGATGTTTTTGACGGTGGTTTTGATACTGGATTTAACGAAGCAGGAGGAGCTATTTACGAGCTAGGTGTATTAATAAGCATGTCTCCTAATCCAGTTGTTTTATATGACGACACTGTTATAGGTTGTGCCACTTGCACTGTGCCTTTACCAACAATAGGTGATTTTATCATGTTTCAAAAAGATCAAAAAGTTAATAACGCCAGTGTTTTAGGTTATTATATGAACGCTAGGTTTATAAATTATTCAAGAGGTAAAATTGAATTATTTTCTATAGGCTCAGAAGTTTCAGAAAGTAGTAAATAACAAAGTAAAAATAATAATTAAAATTAAGAATTATGGGTCATCAAGTTCCGCACTATAACGCGTTTGTTCAACAACACAATACTTGGTCCGCAGGTTTGATGTCTGAGTTTACAGGAAGATGTACTATATTTGATTTTATGGCAATAGCTGGACTTATATCGGAAGGCTCGGGTGAAGGAGAAATGGGTATCGCAAAAGGTAGTTTTGATCCTCCTTGTAATACACTGGGAGCCCATGCTTTTTCTATTCCAAGCTGTCCACAATTTAACATGATGTCCTGGCCTGGGAGTTACTATCATTTCAATACTGGACCAGCTGTTCCATCTCAAGGAAATCCATCTGGCATAGGAGGCGCATATAATAATTTATATGAAAACATGCAGACCTCACACGAGCCTATTGCTTTGCAGCACTCTTTAAAATATGGATACATGGGAGTTGGGTTACCTGATGCTCCGGGATGTGATTGGGATCCTATTAATTTAATGTTTAACGATCCAAACGCTAATCTTAATAATGGCTGTGGTGGTTATGTGGCTTTAGGAAATTATCCACAGCTCGCACACTTAGTTTGTGACAATCCACCAGGAAACCCATGTTGGATAGCGCCTATAACTTGGTCTGCTACTAGCGGATCACAATTTGGTGGAACTAATCCAAACGTACCCACTTCTAATCAAAGTTGTCAGTTAACACCTCAACCAGGTCCTTTTGCGGGACAACCATGTTTGTTTTGGATTCCCGACTATAATAACCCTGGATTTGTTGATTCTTTTCCAAGTTATAGTAACGCAACTAACACTGGTGGGCTTGGTCAATTAGGGGGAAACGATGCTCCTCCACCAAATGGCAAAGGCGTGCTGCATTTTGTTATGAAAAAATTTCATGAATGGAACTCATATGTAGAAAACATATATAATACTGATCCAAACGCAATTGGTGCAGAATCTTCTAGATTATTATGGTGGTTTATCCATTTTTGTCAAAAACAATATGAGCATGTCCATACACCACACGGCCCAACTGGTAATCAACCGGCTCATCCACTTTATTACCCTGGTGTAGGGCCGATTCCACTTTCTTATAGTGGTGTGTTATATAATCCAAATACAGGTAATATACTTAACGCTTGGATGTATAAATTTCTTAAGTTTAATTCACAATTTCACTATTTTCAAACATTATATCAGGCATGTGGGCATCCAAATAGTCCAAATCCTAATACTGGTTATGCTATTTTACCGTTTGAAAATCTTGGAAGCGATTGGCAACCAGGGGTTTTTACAGGTCCTACTGGTACTGGCGGCCCAGGACCAATTGGATCCGATTACCCATGGTGGTATGGTATAACAATGCCAGGAGTAGATGATTGGTTTACTGATAATCCACAATATGCCTTACGTGCTCTTGGGAATTTTATAGGAAAAGACAAAATATTTAAAATAGTTGGGTTAGCATCTAAAAAATCACAAAAAAAACAATACAAAAAATTTATAAATGATTTAAAAAGACGTGCAAACCCAAGCCAATTTATTTCAAAAGAAAACGAAGATGCATATATAAAAACCATAGGAAAAGACAAAGATGAGTAAAATATTAAAACAATTTAATTTAAATTTTTCAGATTTACCTTCAACTGCTACAAATAGAGTATTTACTATAATAGGAGATGAAGGAGCAGAGTTTATGTTAGAAATTATAAGACAATCAGACAGTAAATATTATAATTTTGCAACAAACGCATGGGTATCTACAAAAAGTAATTTAAATGCAGCTATACAAAAAACAAGTTATAAAGGAAGTATAAAATTTGAAGCTGTTGGAAGCGCTATAGATCAATATAATATTAATTTTTGGGCTATACTAGGTACAGAACATGCTGAGTACAATGAAGTAAGGTTTGCGGATGGAAGTGTTGATATAAATTCTTCTACTGGTTCTAATTCTTTGCTTGTAAAAAAAGTTATATATCAAAATTTAGACACAACATTAACATTAACAACTTACTCTCCAAGTGACACTGCTAATGTAATACAAGAAAATTCAAAAGTTAATAGCGTTATTACAGCATCCCCATATCATAGTAAACTTAAACAATCTTTTACTATTTCTTGTGAAGTAAATAACGTAGCCCAATCTTATCAAATAATAAAACAACCCGCTGGGACCGATGTTTTAGCTTTTAATCAACTTACTGTAGGTAGTGCTCCAGAGTTATTACCAGGTGAAAATGAATACCCAGCAGTTAATAGCACTGATACTGTAAATGGTGCTATAGCTGGCGGAGGTAGTCGTGTTAAGGTTGTCATGGATACTAGGGTTGCTGAAACAATAGTTGTTGGTGATAAAATAACGGCTCCTATATCTACGGATACTGTTGATGGTGCTATTGACTCAAGTTCATCCCCAGTATCCAAGATTGTTATGGATAATAATGTTGCTGGTAAAATGGCAGTAGGAGATAGAGTAACCGCTATTGGAGCTAGTGTAGCTGATGAGAAGTTTTTTATTGCAAACATAGTGATTGTTGCGGCTTTAGATCCCGATGGTGATAACGCAAAAGAGTTTTCAACAGCCTTATTAACACACGATGGTGATGCTGCCGCAATTACTGTTGCTGACGGGACAACATTAACTTTTACACCTCACTGTAACGCAAGTTTAACAACTGTTGCTGCTTTAAATCCAGATGGAGACAACACGCTAGAGTTTTCGATGTCCCAGAACGTTGGGTTTATAGATGGTGTTACATTAAGTTTTAGTAATAGAAAAAACAAACAATGGCCATTAGATAATATACAAAACGTAACAGAAGGAATGCAAGTTTTTCCTGGTAATACCGCGGATGTAAATAAAACTGAAAATCTTGTAGCAGATTCAAAAACTGCTAAATATGAAGATACTGTAACTTTAAACGAAGGAACTAGTGAAGAAAGTATAATAATTAAAAACTCAGCACCATTTAAAACCACTAAAAATCAAACACCAACAATAACTAATGGTGTTGTAACAACACAAGAAGGTAATATTGTATTTAATAATCAACAGGCTTTAGCTTTAGCTGGAGATACTATATATATTGGTGGTTATGGTACTGGAAAAATAAATGAAGTTAATGGGTATAGTATAAAATTAACTAATTTAAAAATAGAATTAGATACAATAACTACAACTACTACCGCCGCTGTTGTAAATAGTACCACAGTGCCAGTTGCTTCTGTAAACGGAATATTACCAGGGGTTAGTACCGTTAGTGGTATAGGTATTAATGCTTCTGTAGCTGATCCAACTGTTAACAATAGAAACGTAACTAGTGGCGCTGGAGAATTAACATTAAGTGCTGCTCAAAATTTAGAGAGTGGAGTAACTTTAACGTTTGATAACGCTGGGCAAAAAGCAACTATAACCGGTGATATAGAAGTATTAAAAACTGGTAGAAGTAACACAACTTTAAGATTTGATGTAGAAAAACTACTTTCTATTACATAAAAGTAAAAAAACAGTGAAAACTGTGACTATATAAGTACACTTAAATTAAATTAAATGAATAATAACGTGAACTTTAGATCTTTTAAAAAAGGAGATTACGAAACATGTGTAGAGTGGTGGAAGTGGTGGGATAAATCGTTTGGCGGAAAAGGTATTAAAAGACAATTGTTGCCTAAAGACGAAAGATGTTACGTAATAGAAAAAAATAATATACCAGTTGCCTGTATTTTTTTATTTTTATCATTAGATATACAGTACTTAGCATGGATAACTAATTTGGTATCAAATCCAAAATATAAAGAAAAAGATAGAAGAAAATTAATACAACTTTTAATAAAAAAAGTAAGCGAAGAAGCAAAAAAATACGGTGTGTTTCAACTCTTTACAGTTTGCGGAGATTCACACATGACAAATATACATAGGGATTTAAATTGGATAATGGTCCCTGTTGAACACGAAGCATTTAAATATTTATAAATAATTATGGGAAAAGAAGGAAGAGAACGAATAAAAGACCAATTTAATGATTTATTTGGAGGATCGGCTAGTAATATTTCAGAAGAAGCAATGGGATTATCTAAAGATCAAGTAAAAGATTTTAAAAACCGAACTGAAGAAGCACAAAAACAAGTAGCCGCGCAAAGACAGGCTTATGAAAATATAGAAATTACAAATCCATATACAAATGTTTTTGAAGACATGACTGTAAATCTACAGCAAGCTGAGTTTCAGGCACAGCAAGGTATGCAACAAAGAGCTAATATAATGCAAAGTTTACGAGGAACAGCAGGTGCTTCTGGTATAGCTGGTCTTGCTCAATCACTAGCAAATCAAGGACAATTGCAAACTCAACAAATATCAGCATCTATTGGGCAACAAGAATCTCAACAACAACAATTAAAAGCTCAAGGTGAGTTGCGGGTTCAAATGGGGGATGCTATGGTTCAAGAAGCACAAACAGCTAGACAAGCATCATTACTTGGTATGGATTATGGCGCTTTAGCTGGGGCACAGGCTGGAGAACAACAATCGATTCTAAACCAACAAAGCGCTTACGGTATGGAAATGGATAGAATACAAGCTAATCAACAAATGTTTGTAAATGCAATAACTGGACTTATAGGTAACGTAGTACCGGGGTAATCAATAAATAAATATAAATATGGCAAAATTATTAGGCAAAGCTGATTCAACACTAGTACAAGCGGCAACAAAAGCCGCTATGGCTGGAGTACCAGCAAACTTAAGTAGAGTACACGAGCGCATGGCTAGATCACATCGTAGAACTATGGAGAGTTTAGGTAGAAGTTTTAAAGAAATTACTTCTGCTGCTGTTAAAGCTGGTGGTGAATTAATTAAAACCGCTAAACAAAACAAAAAAAATAATAGAGTAGATTACGAAAACAATACTGATTATCAAACTAAACTTAGTAACTTAGAAAAAGAAATACCAGGACCAAAAATTGGAGGAGTTGGTCAAACAAAGTTTCCAGATTTATCCGATGTTAGTTTAGAAAAATCTAAACCTGCTTTAACAGAAAAAAAAGAGTTTGGTGAGGTTACAAAAGAGCAGATGACCCAAGTGTATAGCATACTTAATAGCAGTGGTAATGAAGAGATTGTTACAACAAAAACAATACCAGAGCAATTAGAAGACATAAGAAAACAAAAGCTTTCTATTGGTTTGCTTGGTGATAAAAGAAAAGAATTTACTAAAGAAGAAAGAAAACTTAAAAGAGAAGAACTAAACATGCTTAGGGATAATTTAAGAGCATCAGCGCTTGAGTTTAAAACTTTTGAAAATACAGCTACAGCGTTAATAGAAAGCGATAACTTTAATTCTAAAGCAACCGGAGAAGTTAAACAAAATTTTTTAAGAGCACTTTTAAATAAAGGAGAGCCTATAGGTGGAGATGGTCCTTTTGCTGGTTCTAGAGCGCTCATGGCCTTTGATAAAAAAGGAAAAATGTCTTTTATTTATGTTGATAAATATGGTGATCCTATATTAGATAGAAACAGCAAGCCTTTATCAGTACAACAAGGTGATGTTAATGAATTGTTAGTTCCTAAAAGCGCTGCAAGAGAAGTTTATAAAGTTAACGTAAAAGCACAAAGACAACAAGGGGCAAATAACTTACCTTATAATAGAGCTTTTTCAGATAGTAACTTAGAATTAACTTTAAGAACTAAAAACGATGTTCTTGATACATTTTATCACCAAGGGCAAAGTCACGAGCAATCTGTTGCTGAAGCACTTCATGGTGTAAAGTCACTAGCAGATGGAACAACACAACTTGAACCATCTGTGCTTAGTGCTAAAGTATTTGGAGAATTAAATCCTGAAAACTGGGATAATAATAATGATGATGTAATTAATAAGCAAGATTTTGCAACAGAAGCAAACTATAAAAAATTAGTAGACTATATATTAAGCGGTGAAGATTTAGATTTAAGTAAACAAGTTATAAAAAATTACGCAGCAAGTCAAGAACAAAAATATCACCAACAAGGACTTGACAAGTACAACCAAGCACAAACCGCTGCTACTAACAAAAGCGGTAGACCTGGTAAACCAGCTAACTTTATTATAGGCGGACAAACTTTTAACGCGCAAGATTTTAACAACAACTTTGTTCCATTTGTAAATAAATTGGAAAAAATGAAAGATGGTGATGTAGAACAATCTCCTACTGGACTAAATATTACAAGAAAAGATGGTAAATACTATAGAATTGGTAGCATGTCAAAAGGTAAACCTATATTAGACGAAGATCAAGGTGCTATGACATTACAACAACTTGGTACTTTTGATGGTTGGGGAAGATTTTTTAGTTTTGAAGATCCAAACGCACCTTCTTCACTAATGCAAGACGTTCAGCAAGTAGGCGCTTATCTTGGTATGGATAAAGGACAAATAGCACAAGAAACTGGAAAACAAAATCAAGCACAAGCTGGAGCTGCTGATAACTTATAAAATATGAGCGAAAAATTATATAACTTTTTATCTGAACAAGGTGACTACACAAAGTCTTATGAAGACTTTCAAACTCAATTTGCTAGTCAAGATTCTATACAGAATTTGCACAACTTCATGTCAGAAAAAGGAGATTATACAAAATCAATAGACGATTTTAATACTCAATTTTTTACTAACTTACAAGATATAGCTAAAAAAATACCAAAACAAGATTGGGAAGTAGATTATGAATATGATAGATCTAAAGGTCTTAGACCTAAAGTTGGTAGTTATGGTAAATACGTAGACAATGTAATGTATGGTATAGTAGGAAAAACAATTCAAAGTTTTCAAAGTGGAGCGCCAGGCGAGCTTTCAGAAGAAGCCATGAATGTTATTTTGATGGATGAAGAGAAAAGAGGTAAGATGACAGAAGAAGATGCTAAACCGATGATTGATGCTATGAAGTTAGCCGATCAAGCTCCTAAATCTGAAGCTATGCAAAAGTGGGTTAAAACTGTTGATAGCGCAGATAATCCTATTTATGGTTTTATTCAAGCAATGGGTGAGCATGGAGCTGAGGTTTCTTATGAAGCAATGATATCATCTATGGCTGGTCAAGCAAAAGCGTTTTGGGAATCACCAGAAATAAGAACAGCAGCAATAACTGCTGGTGTAGCCCAATCAAAACTTGGGGGTCCAGTCCCGTGGTTACGAGCAGCGGGTTTTATGAGGGGAATGATGAGTGTTTTAGGTGGATCTGTTGAAACTGCTAGTACTTTTAGTGAATTAATAAAAGAACAATTTGGAGGTGAAATACCATCGGAAAAAGAATTTATAGAATTTGCTCAAAACGAAGATTTATTTAATGAATTTAGAAACAAAGCGTTAAAAAA
>Ga0208181_1000858_pt1 | contig 13075 bp, 9 predicted proteins | sample MalvirDeepMed_s6_FD_184244 | JGI IMG/M metagenome (GOLD analysis project Ga0208181, IMG submission 184244) | Marine viral communities from the Global Malaspina Expedition - Malaspina viral metaG DeepMed_s6 (SPAdes) (version 2) | ecosystem: Environmental > Aquatic > Marine > Oceanic | place... | reverse complement strand
GCAACCGTGTTCTTCTGCGTGTCGGTACTGCATGCGGAGAAGATGTGTTTGTTTCTACAGGAACAGGGCATCAAGGCCGAAGTGGTCACCGGCGATACACCGACCAAAGATCGTGAACGTATATTAAAAGAGTTTGATAGTGGCGCTGTCCATGCTTTATGCAATGTTGGCGTGTTAACGGAGGGATGGGACGCGCCACGCACCGATTGCTTGGCGCTGTTGCGTCCGACCAAAAGCCTGGGCCTTTACGTCCAGATGTGCGGTCGTGGCATGCGCCCCTATCCGGACAAGGAAAACTGCCTGATGCTGGACTACGGCGAGAACATGCTCCGTCATGGCTGCCTGGACGAAGCGTTGCCCGAAGATGAAACGGCAAGGGGCAAGATCAAGGTTTGTGACTCCTGTTTTGCAGTCAACCCGAAGTCCTTTGACAACTGCCGTGAATGCAACACCCCGTTTCCACAGCGCCCGTCATTTTATTTCCAGCCGCCACGCAAGAAACCATCCCTGGCAAAAAGCGGCAATGCCGATGAAGGCTATGTGCTCTCTGATGAGCGCCATGACGAGGTGCTGGAAAATATTTTTAACGTGAATAAAGTTTATGCGAGTTCAGCCGTTTCAAAGAACGGCAACATCTATTGCCGAGTCACGTTTGAATGCGGAGACTTTTTCAATACCTACAGCTTGCCGCTGATGTTTGGGCATCCAACGGCAAAACAGTTTGCTAAAAAGAGATGGAAACAGATTACCTTGGATATGTTTCCCCCGGCCAGCGTGAACGATGCGGTCAGCCTGATAAACGATGACGGTGCTTTTAGCCACATCGATGGCATCATGACCCAAAAAGAAGGCAAGTACGACAATATCAAGGTGATGTATTCTGGAGAAAGGAGAATTAAGTTATGATTTTAATTGATGAGTTTGACCAGCTTGAACTGGTTGGACAAAAAAAGAGAACCCATTTGGGGATAAGTATTGTTGGCGGCAACGAAAGGCAGCTGTGGTTTGAATTCAGGTGGTCCTTCCCGATGTTTGAAGACGGCCGTATCCTGCGGCTGTTTGATTTGGGACACCGAATAGAAGACCAGGTGGTTGATCGGCTGAAAAAAATGAACGGCATCAGGGTTTCGTCAGAGAACAAGGACGGAACACAATACCGTTGTTCCTTTTTGGGAGGCCACATGGGCGGTTCCCTTGACGGCATTGTCAAAAACGTAATTAAAGACAACCCGGAAGAGGTGCTGCTGCTCGAAGTCAAGTCGGCAAACGACAGGCGGTTCAAGGAACTCCAGCAAACCGGGGACTACGAGGCGTGGTCCACGAACTATTCAGTCCAGATCCAGTGCTACATGGCTGCGTTTGAATTGGACAAGGCGCTGATTATTGTTTACAACAAGAACGACTCCGAAATTTACACCGAGATTGTGGAAGCCAAGGACGGTGTTCTCGAAGAAATGACAGCAAAAGCGAAAAGAATTATTATGGCAGACAAGGCGCCCCCATCTCCCTATGCTTCAACCGATTACCGCATCCGTAAGTTCATGACCCCGAAACAGCAGGCCATTTACAACCTGAAACAATTGCCGGACAACGTCAACTGCCGCAACTGTGCCCACAGCGAGCCCATGCTTGGGGAAGAGGGCGGCTGGAGATGCCATAATTTTAGTAAGCAACTGGACGAGGAAACCCAGCGCAAGGGCTGTGAGCAGCACATATGGTTGTCATCGCTGGTGAATCTGCCGATAGAAAAAATGGGAGAAACCACCACTTCATACCTGCGTGGCAACAATGTCTTTACCAATGCACCAAAAGACCAAGCGGGCAAAAACGTTTATACAAGCCAGGAAATGCGTGAACTGTCCAAGGTTAACTACGATCCGAAAGTCATCAAGAAACTGATGCGGTTCCGGGAAGAGTTCGGGGTAGGTACACGCCTGGAAGAATTGACCAGAGATGGATGACGACCCGGTAAACCACCCCGCACACTACACCCAGGGGCGTATAGAAGCGCTCGATGCCATTGGTGCTGCACTTGATCCGAAAGAGTTTGTCGGCTACCTCCGTGGCCAGATCATCAAGTACATGTGGCGGGCGCCATTCAAGGGCAAGCCAGGTGAAGACTACCGCAAAGCCAGGTTCTATCTGGACATGCTGATTTCCAGGGAAGAGGCGATTGATCTCACCAAAAAAGTATAGTCCGAAATTCTAGTTTGTTGTTGCGCAACAACTCCGAAAGCCTTTAACCACGGGCTTTTTCTTTAGACTCATTCTAAAAAAATACCCCAAATCGATCCAAACAAGGATCGTTTTTCTCAATTTTGTAAATTCTTAAGTTCCGTTTTCTCTTTGTAAATCAAGGACTTAGAGGGCTAATGGTATAATATAAGGGTGCCTTAAAAAGCACACTGCGATCTTTAACAACCAGACGCCACCGAGCGAAACATTAATTTTAATTTAACTATTAAGGTGAAACTTATGAAATATTGGGATAATGATAACTCAGAACCGAGATATTCTTTTTACTCGAAAAAACTAAAACGCGATCCAGCGCTTAGTGAATTGAGTGATGAAGAGATACAGTTAGCGATAGCAAATAATACAGCAACTCTTGTTTGTATTGGACACGAAAAAAGAGAAGGCTGTTATCGAAGAATTAAACTGTTTACGAATGAGCTAAAGAAAAGAGGAGTAAAAGTTGACTCCTCAATAGAGGGAACATTCAACGGGGTCGGAGCTTAAACCAAGAAACCCACATCAAGAAATTGGTGTGGGTTTTTTTATGACACCACAAAGAACCGGGGGTTCTTCACAATCTGAATCTTGACTCCTGGGTACAGAGATTCCACCAGCTTTTTCTTCAGCTTGAACACTGCTGTTTCCACGCCCTTGACATCTTCCACCACGGTGTCCCCGTTCTTCAGCTGGTAGCGGAAGTCGGCGATGTAAGTGCAGATCTTCTTGCCGTTGACCTCGCATGGATACTTCGGTTGCAGCTCCAGGTGCGAGAGTTCACCGGCGCTTTCCATGAGTTTCAGCTGTTTGTATCTGGCGGCTTCGAGTTTGCTGTCAAATTTGTGGCCGTCGTATTGGACCTTGATGGCCCCGTATTTGTTTTTGCGTCGGCGCACTAAAAGATTCCGGTCAGTTTCCTTTCTTCAATCTCCCGCAAGACCTGTTCGGCCATGCTTTGCGGCGCCTGCTGCGGCGGGGTTGGCGGCGTTGGTGGGGTTACTTGGGCCGGTGGCTGCGGCACCTGGAGCTCTTTGATGTTTTCCTGCGGGATAAATTCTCTGCCGTATTGTCCGGCTGCGAGTTCCGTAATCTCGCCAAGCGGCACAGGGTTGGAAACCTTGTCGTGGTCTTCCCTGATTGCATCCGCAATAACGTCTCCGCTTGGGAAGAACGGTATGTAAGTGTTGGCCAGTAGCGCTTCCGGGTTGGCAACCTTGGCTGCCTTTAATTCTTTGATGATCTCATAGTCGGCCAGTCCCAGAATTTTTGCGTCCTCGACAGTCAGTTTAGCATCACGCAATGCACGATACCTGGCTTCATTGGCAATCAGGTACGCACTTACCAGTTCCTGTGCCTCCACCTTATCCCGACGCCTGGCTTCCCGATTAAAAAGGTTGGACGCTTCACGGATCTGGTCGTTAGCTTCAAAGCCACGGTATCTCAATGTTCTGTTTATCTGCGGGCGTGTCACCTTAAAGCCGGTGAAGGCCTGTACCAATCCTTCGGCCAAATCAACAGGCTTGCCCTGGCGGTTTATCTTCTTGTCCTCCCCGAGCAATCCGGTTCCGGTCATGACCGAGCGTGGAAAATCTTTGAACTCAGGCGAGAGGTAAAGTGGAAACTTTGATCCGGGACTTGTTTTCATTTCAAAAGGCATGATTCCAGGGCTGAAACTTTCGATCATGTGGGCAAATGCCGACCCCCACTTGTAGCCTTCAGGATCTCCCTCGTTCCAGAGCACACGCCCGGTTTCGGTTCTGCCCCTGGCCACATCCATGACCGCCTGGGTGGCAATCGCTGGCGCGAAGAATGGTTCTGCAAATTGCGTGAGGCCATCAGCGAAACTGTTGAAAGCAACCTTTTTCAAATCCTCTTCCTTGGTAATCCCTTCGTTAAAGCTCAGGGCAACCGCACGGAATGGCCGCTGAATGTACTCATAAGGATTGGTGTAGGTGAAGTTGTAAAGTTGGGTAATGTTACCGTCGCTGTCGGAAGCAATCGGAACCAGGGTTCCGGCGCGTTCCCAAGGAGCCGCGAACGAACGTTTGTAAGCATCGATCTGTTCTTGGTTGGTCCCGGTCATGTTCATGCCGAGCGCGGTTATCGCCCCGGGTAATCCGGCTGTCGTGAAAAGCCCACCGGTCAATCGTTTCATGCCGATACGCATGAGCTCTGGGTGACCGCTTGCCAACTCCTGGATTGCGCGTCCCAAAACATTTCCCGAAGTCCTGATAATTTCAGCCGGGAAGGCAACGAAGTTTCCGATCGGCAACAGCCTCAGCCCTCGGATGAACGCAGGCACCCTGAGATAATTGGGAACGTTGTTTGCCACCACTTCGGCAGATTCACGTTTGATAAACTGTTCCGCAAAATCGTCTCCGAGGCTTCTTATCTGGTTGGAGGTAACGGTGCCGTTGGGTCCCAGCAATCCGCGTGCCTGCAATTCTACGATGTTGTCCACCTGGGTAACCGGCAGCGGCACATTGGCGCCGTTCTTGGCCATGATGACCTTCCCCAGTTTGTCTCTTTCAAAATGCCAATTGTAAAATTTCCAGCCATCATCCGTGGCAATGTAGGTTTTCGCCATGACATTATTCTGTGCCTTACGTGACAGGTTGCCGATGCCCTTCCCTATTTTTCCACTAACCCTGCCGGACATCTGTTCGTACATGGGTGTTGCCAAATTCATCAGTGTCTCAATTTCCTTGAATGCCGGCGATCCGCTTTGGATAACGTTGAGCTCGGTTGCTTCCGCAAGTTCCTGCACCATTTTTTCCGGAGCTATCCCAAGCCTGCCGAAAGCCTTGATAAAAGAGTCCGAAAGCTGCCCCGCCTTACCAACATTCCCGTTCATTGTTGAAAAGAAGACACCGCCGCTGGCATTTCGCACCTGTGTCAGTGGCGTGTAGACGGTTTTGGCGAGCTGTGATGCTCCCTTCGCCCCGAGCAGAGCCTTATAAGCCTGGCGAAAGCCCCATGGGATAGTTTCAACCCATACTTTGACAGTGCCGGCCAAGGCATCGTACATTTCTGACGGCACAAAATGATCGCCTATGGCACCGAATGTTTTACGGTCGAGGTAACGCATCTTCACCCCGTTTATGATTTGTTCATCCCCAGACCCGAGCCTTGTCCCCGCCTTGGCTGCTACCAAAAACGGGTCTCTGCCAAGCTGGGCTGCGTTGTCGTTCAGTATTTTTATTTTCTGGAATGCGGATGCGCGTCCTGCCAGTTCGGAAACCTTTTGGCCGGTGATGCTGGTGGCAAGACGGGTGTTTTCCATAGCCTCCTTGGCTGTGGCCTGCTCAAATCCGGTTACTTCTCCAAGGGCTTTACGAACGGCTGGAAAGCTGTCCAGGGTCAGGCCTTTCAATAAGCCGGGACGTATCGTGGCTGTCAGTATTTCGGGAATGTCCCAATCGTATCCGGTAAAATTTCCGGCCAGCATGTTGTCCAATGCCTGGGACGCCTCGTCCGTTGTGGTAATGGTTGCTATCTTTTCCCGAAGCTCCCTCTCCGCTGCCTCACGCATTGCCGGAGTGAGCTCGTATTCTATTCCACGCATGGACTTGAACGCACGGGTACCGTACAAGCCGATGTTTCCAGCCATCGCTTCAGCCAGGTTTGGTGGGACGAACAGGGCATCCAATGCTTTTGGATCAGCGCCGAGCTCCCGGAAGTCGTCTCCCATTTTCAAGTAGGAAGATGTTTGTTCGTCGATAGTATTGCGCATTGTTTTCAAACGGCTTGATATCAAATCGCCTTCGGTAAATCGTGCCAGCCTTCCCTTTTCAAAACTTTGCACGGTACTCATCGCCGAAGCCTGGATTTTTTTTGCGTGGTCATTAAGCGTTTTCAGATTTTTTTCGAGCAAGTTCTTGGTGGCTCCCGCTTTCATTCTAATATCGTATTCGCTGGGCTTGCCTGGGGCACCGCTTTTTAGTCTTGCTAACGACCTCTTAAGCCACGCCTTACTCAAGTCCGGATCATCTTTGAACGCCTGATTTAGAGCCTTTACTTCCTTGTTCATTGCCATCGCATCTTCGGCATATTGCGCCAGATCGGTTCGCCCTTGTTCAATGGCTTCCACCAACGGCTGGTTGGCGTTTTTAGCTTTGTCCATAGGCCTTAAATAATCCTGTATCGACCTCGCTATTTCTTTCTCGTTTTCCAAAGTCAGCTTTCCTTTCTTTGCCGCTTTGTTAATGGTGTTGACGATCGGCCTAAAACTTTCTTCAATGATAAGATTGGATGCATGAACACGATTTGCGGATTGCATCATGGCTTGTTGGACAGTCTGTGTTGGCAACGCGCCCTTGGACAACAGTCCGCGTGACGCCAGTCCTATTATGCCGTCGCGTTTACCCATTGATTTGGCCATGTTGCGGTATCCTTTCTGTATCGCTCTCGCGCCTGCACCGACTCCGGGAATACTTGCTGCCGCACCGACGGTTCCGCTGATCGCTTTTGCCCCGGCGCCCAAGACATAGGGCGCGGTCATCAACAGGGTAGCGGTTTCAGCACCTAGTTTAAGCCGGTCCTGCAACTGGAAGGCGGCGCGTTCCGATCCTTCAAGTCTTTCCAGCATGACCTCATCGGGAACGGTGTCCAGAAACATGTCGTTGATGGCTTCAATGTCGTCGGTGGCTACCGCAAAGTCAGCCGCAGCGGCTCCGAATGCCGCCGATACCTTGTTCATTTTTCCAGCCTTGGACAATACCGAGAACGTTCCCATGCCGGGAATGCCGAACTGGGTGATGTACTTGGTCACCATTGCGGTGGTGGAATCTGTTTTTGGGGTGTATGGCTCAAAGAAATCGGTTACCTGTTTGGTTACGTTTTCATCAACAAGATAATCGTATCCCTGGGTGCCCAGAGTTGCCAAACCTTCAACTATGCCTACGAGCCCGGCGCCTACGCCACGGCCAACCTCACCAAGCACACTGGTTTCAGTGGCTCCGTATTTTTGTTTGTCTATTTGTTCTGCGAGTTTTCGGGCTTCTTCTGGATTATCGAGGGGAACTTTGTAAACCCTGCCTGAACGTACTTTGACTTCTATCATCTGGCATTATCCTAAACCATTATCGTTTGTAAGCATCCATCTGTTCCTGCTCTGGAGTACGAGTAAAGGCTTTTTTGATTCTCTGCCCCAAACTTTCTTCGGGCCCTTCTCCGCCTGTCGTTTTCTGAGTTACGCCGTAAGTGGATTGTATATATCCCTTCTTCAGTAGATAGTCGACCAAATCGAACTCGGTTTCTATTCCCAAACGATCCATGCTATTCAAAATTCTATTCAATGTATTGACATCCAGTTTTTCTTCGCCGCCCTCTTCCACCAATACAAAATTGTCTCCTAAAATTTGAGTCTTTAAAAGACTCTCGTTTACTGATCCTTTGCCTATGTCTGTTGCGTTTTCCCTCATTTGCAGCAGCAAATTAGGTTCGCCGTAAGAAGAGCGTGGTGACATCAGTTTCAATATTGATTCAGGAGTCATTCCTGGATACATTTCTGTCAGCATTTCAATTGTCTTAACCAACTCCGGTTTAGCCGCAGCCTGGCGCGTTTGTTCCTCACCAAAGCCCCTCATGAACTGTCCGCCCAGAGAAACCGGCGCCGGTCCTTCTGCGCCCTCTCCCATTCTCGCAGCACCTGCTATGAAAGCACGCCTGAATTCTGGATCTTCTTTAAGCCTGGTGTTCAAATTTCCAAACCATGTACCCACACGACCGGCAAATCTTTCCGGATCGTCTGGAATGACCTCTTCCGCAGCATCTTTTTCTATTGATCTTGCCATCCTTGCTGCTTCCGCTTCAACATCAATATCAGCAGCTGCCGCACCATATCCATACGGGTCTTCAGGTCCTCCCTCCGGCCTCGTATCAGTCAAAATTTCTGCTTCAATCTGTTCTTTCGTAGCAGTGGCAACAGGAGGCTGTGGTATTTGTCCTAGCTCTTTTCCCCTAATTGAATCTATAACACCAGGAATCGCACCAAGGTACGGCCTTTCTCTCAAGTCACCAGGCGAAATAGTTCTTATCCATGGAATAAAGCCACCGGCATCTTGTATTTCTCTGAGAACGCCTTCTCTTTGTGACTGCCCTAATCTGGCAAGCAAGCCACGAGGCAAGTCATCTGTAATCCAGTCCCAGCCTCTTTCCAGCCCTCCTCCTAACCAATCACCTATTAATTGATTAGGGTATTCCCAATCGACGTCTTCAGGTGCAGGAATACGCTGAAGTTGTGCAATGCCGGATAGAGCTCCTTGCCCGACAGTTTCCGCAGCTTGACCAAGAATTTTCGCTCCAAGCCGACCCGTTTTTGCAATACCACTTCCTGCCCTTTCAGCTGTTTCCTGTTCCGCAAGATTTTCCATTAATCGATTATGGTATTCCGATTCTTCCGCTGTTGTCGGCTCTCTCCATTCGGTTTGAGCGCGCACTACTCCGGGCTGGATTTCAACAGGAACCTCAACCGGAATCAAACCACTTTCTATTTTTTCTCTTGACTCTTCTTCGTACCAGCCGAGAACATTGGCTCCAGGTCTCATAACACGCACGCCAGGAACAGATCCTTGGGTTCCAGCTTGCCGGTAGACCACGCCTCCACGCGCAAAACTAATCGGCTTCACACCTGCTAGGATTCCGGACGGAAGATTATTGTTTGTTATTCTCATATTGCCTAAACCATTATTTTATAAAACATTATAATTAACAACATAATATCCGTGGGTTCCCTTTGTAACTGCATCGGGGTTAGTTTTCATGATCTCCTGGGCAAGCACCCCGGTTGTTGGATCATCAATTCCAAGCTCTATAGCTTTGTCGTTCCAGCTCCAGGTATAAATATTATGGCCGTTTGAAGATTTGCCTAGATATTCAACAGATTCTTTGAGCCTTATGTCTGACGCACTTATTCCCCATGCCTGCATACCAAGGCTCGCCAATTGGCCGAGTCCCGTTGGCCGTTGATAAGATTGCGGCTGATAAGCCTGGGCTCCTACGCCTCCGGACAGAGCTCCTCCTGGCAGTCCTGACAGTATTCCTTGTCCATAAGTAAGTCTTTGGTAAGGCTCTTGTGCCATACGTTGTGCGGCTTCATACTGGCGTTGCAGTCCAATGTCTGCAATGCCGCGGCCAGCCATACCAAGTTGTTCCATCATTTGCAATTGATTCATCATTTCCTGCTGTCTCTGACCGCCCATGCCAAGAACTCCGGAGGCAACCCCGCCATAGCCTGTAGCTGCGAGCCTCTGGGCTTCCTGTCGTCTAGCATGTTCATTCATTGCTGCTTCCTGTGCTCTTTGGAATCCTTGTCCCCTGATGCCTGCAAGTGCGCCTAATATGCCACGTTCGCTTTCTGCCTGCCTTTCTCCGGCAAACAATCTCGCACGAGAGCCGCCAAAAGCACCACTGCTTATATCCTGTGCACGTCCAGCGATGTCCTGTTGTGCGGACTGGCGCCGCATACGTTCCAATGTGTCTTCAACCACATCGGTTTCATAAGGGTCGTAATAAGGAGAAACACCTGTTCTTGGATCAAAGCCTCTAGTCGATCCCCTATAACCACGGGCCTGCTCTTCCATAAGTTGGGCAGCGGTTCGGTAAGCGGGCTGATACATTCCAGCTGCTCCGACTTGTCGCCGAGCCATTCTTTCCAATGGCGTCAGCCCGGCGGTCTGCTGGATGGGTATTGGTGCTGGTCTTGAAATAAGTCCTTCGTAAAGGCCAGGCGCCCCGTAGGCGCTTGCTAATAATCGACGGGAATAATCCTCGATATAAGGAGTAGGCATCTGATAACCCGTTTGGGGTAACTGGATTGCCTCTGCTTCTGTTGTTTTTGTTTTACTTAGACACATTTGGTGCCTCTTCTATAAATTTTCCTTTCATAAAAATGCCGCCAACCTTAATAAATCCGTTCTCTCCAAAGAAGCTATCCAGTTTGGACGCGCTTTCCGCATTGAACACTCCCATCAACAACGGCAAACTCACTTCGTTCGCATAACTAACTGCGTATTGTACCAACTTGGCGCTCAATGGCATACTGCCGTTAAATTTTCCACGGTACTCCGGAAGAACATAGAACCAGCCATCGCCCAAAGCAGGCTGGTCTGACCACCATAAATCGTAGGGGCCAACAGCAACGGTGCCAACCATTTTTCCCTTGTGGTAGGAATTGAATACAGCGCCATTCTTTAAGTAGTAACGGATATGATTTTCGCCCTTTTCCCTGTTGATATTTGGGCTCGTTATTCCATCAAGGGAATGCTCCGGCCAAAAATTGTTTTCAAGAAAGTCTGATATGTGTTGAGCCGATTCCTCGGTGGCCTGTGCTCTTGTAACATTTATGTCTTCGTGCATCAACCGTTCCTCAATGCGTCTGCCAACGCTTCACCCATAGCTTGTTGGGCGTACATTAGTCTTGCTCCTTCGAGCCTTTGTTGTGCTGGGTCTTGTATCATTGACATTGGTGCTCCTTTTTCCAACAAAGACATGGCGCCTCCGCCACGCATTCCTCGGGCGTTCATGACAAACTCTCCGTCTGAAAGCATTGCCGGAATCTCGTCTCCAGTTTCTCCACCTGGCCCCATTGTTAACCCATTAAGGCGCGGATAGGAACCTCCCTGTTGAAATTTAAGTGGTAGTTCTTTTGGATATCCTATGGCTGAACCAGGGAACTCTTCTTCAAGATAATATTCAGGCTCTAATTCAGGCTCCATTTCTTCTATTCTTCTTTTTCTACCTCTTGTCTTATTTGTTTCTGCGCCTCTTAATATTTCTTTTCTTGTATAGGTAGGGTTTCCCATTTCAAAACGCTGCCTATCTGCTACTTGTCTTGCTTTTTTGGCTATTGCTCTTTCAGCAGTAGCTATCTCATCGGCATAAAAAACCTTAGATGCTGCTTCTCTTCCATGTTTGAGGATAAAATTTGCGACCTTGGACAGTCCTTTTATGCCAACCGCTGCGACTCTTGCGCCCGGAACTGGAACCGCTGACAAGCCCATCAATGCATAGTCCAAAGGATCGGTAGGATCAAATATTAAACCTTCCTCGCCAAATAATGGCATTCCTTGTTCCTTTTCCTTGCGTATTATATCTCTTTCTTCTCGTTCTTTTATGCGTTGTTCTCTGGCAGATAAACCACCTTCAGCCAGACTAATAATGCCTCCCCCTGCATACTCCATTATTCCCGGCTGATAAGCGTTTCCAAAACGCCTCCCACTGCCGCCGCCTCTTCCAATAGGGGCTCCATACGGGCTTCGATAAGGGTTTGCTGGCTGCCTTTGTTGGGCCATCGCCATGCCTGGGCCGCCATAAAACTGGCTGACTAAATCGTAGTTTGGCTGATATCCTCCATAACCACCATATTGACCCATGCCGCCACTGCCATAAATACTACTGATACCACCCATGCCACCGCCATAACCACCGCCATAGCCGCTTCTAAACGGATCGTAACCGCCCATGCCGCCGTAATTTCCATATCCACCGTAGCCACCACCATAGCCACCGTAGCCACCGTAACCTCCGTCATAGCCTCCTCCATAACCGCCATAGCCGCCGTCATAGCCTCCACCATAACCTCCGCCGTAACCTCCATACAAACTTCCTATGCCTCCGTAGCCTCCATATGAAGATGGATAATTAGCGTATTGCATTCCAGGCATCAACTGTGGTGCCATATTTGGAATTAGCTGTTCAGGTTGTGGCGCCGAAAATGGAGTGAACGGGGATGATTGCAACCCTCTTGCCATGGCTGATTGATAAGCCAACTGATTGTAAGAACGGGTTGGTTCCGTTGGATAATACATGTAAGAAGCCATCTGTGCTGCTTTCGGATCGACCATGATAGATTCCATCGGATCGTTTCCGGCAGGAGCGTTTGCTTGAGGATATCCATAGCCTCCATATATGTTGCTGTAGCTGCCGTAATTTGCATATGGATTAAGGACGCCTCCCCCACCTTGAAAGCTGGCAATACCGCCGTCCTTAAAATTACCTGCTTTATAAATCAAGTCATCAAATGAAACTAGATCAGCAAACGGCCTCGCCTTTATTATTTCTCCTTTGGCCAACATGCCTCCCTCTATCGGATCAACGTCTGATCCGAAATTTTTTAAGCCTAAACCTGTTTCTGATTCGGAATAAACCTCTGCGGCAGTATCCATCATGCGTGCAAGTTTCTCTTTTTTAGCTTGTTTAGACTTCGTTTTCCATGGTATGAGCCCTCTTTCTCTCTCACTCAAACTTGATTGGTACATCTCTTCGGTAAAGCCGCCACTAGGAGCTGCCGGAGCAGCTGCCATTGCAGCTTGAATTGAGGTGCCTTCTGGGATATCTTCGCGCCTAATGATTTCAACAAGGTCTGCTAGGGCATCAGAATCCATGGACAAAATTTTATCCTCAGCATCTTTGGTAGGCGTAACGCCCAACTTGTTAACCAAATCTTTTAATTCAAAATTTATCACTAGCCGTTAATCCTCTCGTGTTCACGGCTGTGAAGACCCCATCGTCGATTCACTACAGTATATATTTTTATTTTCCCCCCTACAAATCAATTGATATCGCTCCATTGGTGCTGATCGACAGTGTGCCAACAGCTCCGGTTGCGCTCAATCCGTTGTCAGATCCTGAATAAATATCATTCCACTTGGCGCCATCGTAGACCTGCAGGCTCTTGGCATTGAGATTCCAGATGACATCGCCTGCATTGAACTGGTTCTGGTTCATGGTGGTCAGCGTGTATTGGGGCGTTTCCGTGGGGTCAAAAGAACCCAGGTTCAGCTGTAAAATGCGGATCATCCTGTTGTAAAGATCAGGAGAAACTTCTGTCAAAGCATTTGGA
>Ga0208181_1000853_pt1 | contig 13156 bp, 26 predicted proteins | sample MalvirDeepMed_s6_FD_184244 | JGI IMG/M metagenome (GOLD analysis project Ga0208181, IMG submission 184244) | Marine viral communities from the Global Malaspina Expedition - Malaspina viral metaG DeepMed_s6 (SPAdes) (version 2) | ecosystem: Environmental > Aquatic > Marine > Oceanic | place... | reverse complement strand
CAGCGACATTCCCCTCCCCGTGAGTGATAGACTTTCTGACAACACCTAATTCTTCTGCCTTTTTACGCGCAGCAGAAGTTATATCATCGTCTATAGTAAGTTCTTTCATATACTTTTACTCCATTCATTATGTGTAGTAAATATATGGCTCTGTATTGAATTTAACCATTTCTCAATATACATGCACGTTTTAGGACTTCTACTACGATACTCTGAAATATTCAGAGTAAAAGTTTGCTCACTATGTATGACTGGAATATTCTGTTTCAATATATCTTGTACTTTTTTAAAGTCTTCTTCTATCTTACTAACATTATCTTCGTAAGTAGTATCAGACCAGTAAGAATCATCAAAAGCGTGTTCATCCTTCCTAACACGAACTCCTACAAAATTACTGTAATTCCTAAACTGCCAGTGTCCCCCTTTTTTATCACTATCTGAAAACATATAATACACATGCGGGTTGTATTCTAAGTCTTCTGGATAAACACGCTTTTGATATATTATCATTTAAAAATCCTCTGATTCTAGTACGTCATCATGATTAAGAGCAATCTCGGATAACCTACCTGTATTGAGATCGTAGAACAACTTATTAGACGGCCCCGTAAGTCCGCTAAATCTGTTCTTAATTACGCGCACGGTAGTCATGTGCCGCTCACGCATATCAATGGCCTGTCCATCGCGCTCAAGCCCCAGCACAATGTCCGATAACTGACCTATGGCACCTGACCCTCTAAGCTGATGAAGTTTCGCTCTACCGCCCTCCTCATGCCCGTAATCGACACGTTTAAGATGAGAGGCTACGAACATACAGATGTCCAACTCCTGCACCAATGTGCGTAATCGGGTCATGATCTCATCAAGAGCTTTGCGCTCATCAATGTTGGTTTGGTCAGATACAAGAATACTGATATGATCAAGAAAAATGTACTTACACTTTAGCGCACGAACCATATATCTAACACGAGAGATTATGTTATTAATAGAGTTGCTGCCAAAATGATCAAAGAAGAACAGACGATCCTTTTCCAGCGTATTTTTAAAGGACGTTCTAACCTCCCCCTCTGTGTATTCAAAGTTAGGAAGATGTATCGGCTTATTCATGTCCAAGCCAACGATAGCTTGCGCGGTACGCCTAACGCTCTCCTCCAAGAAGAGCAAGCCTATACTATGTTCTGTATTATTTAATATGTGATAAGCTATCTCGCGCATAAAGGATGATTTGCCAAGACCTGATCCAGCCGCTATGGTTACCAGTTCGCCCATCCGTATACCAAAGGTTAACTTATTTAGTCCTTCATACGGATACTGTACGGAGCTTTCTGTAGGCCCAGTAATAATTATATCCCACATATCGGAACCAGCGACAATGCCCTCTGGAGTATACTTCTCAGAGTTCCACCAAAGACGCTGAAACTCTTTTTCTTCCTTGTTAACAAGATACTCATTAGCATCTTTTAGGTTGAGGTGTACTATTTGGGATTTCGGAAGGAGAAGTTCAGCGACTTCCTTCGCCGCCTTACGTCCCGGCTCATCGTTATCGAAGCATATCTTTATGTTATCAAACTGATTAAGATAGTCGTAGTTTTTAGATACATCCGATACAGCGGATTTAGCGCCTGTCTTTATGGACACAACGGGCCATTTACTACCCATCATCTGAAAAGCAGAGAGAGCATCAATCTCTCCTTCTACAAGCGTGATATACTTTCCCTCATTGAACAGGTTCTGACCAAATAATGTACCTGAAGAAAGTTCGCCTTGAGACAAGTATACCTTATCTTTTAAACTACGTGTCTTATTTGCTACATGGTTATGATCAGCATCATAATAAGGGAAATACCAACGTGTCGCACCTTTAGTTACGTTATAAAACTTGCACGTATTTTTAGAAATATTTCTTTCTGGCATATCAGAATCTACGCCTTTTTTATGTTCCATATTTCTTATACGAGTGCCTTTTTTTATGATGGACACGTTGGTATCAATAACATCACTCCGCTTCTGTCCACAGGAGAAACAGTATGTATTCCCGTCCGTGTAGTATGATAAAGCATCACTACTACCACAATCAGAACACGGTTGATGCGTTCTTGTGTATTTTGTCATAGTATCTCTTCAACTCGTGGTTCTCTTGCGACATGCGTAAAGTATCTGTATCCTCTGGAATAATTAAAGGTACGAAGACCTTCTCCTTTATTCGAATCAGACCAGCAATTATACTTATGATTACACCACCGACATTCAGAACCTAAAGACCTATTGCCGTTATCCTCAATCTCATCATCGTAACAGCGTTCAGGAGGTTCTTCTTTATTAGCCAAGATATCTCGCAATTCATCTATTCGTTTAGATGCGTCAAGCGTATCTATATCCTCAATAGGCAATAGCGCCAAATCCCCGTACTGCTTGTCTATGGCGAGAAATGCGCCCCTATCCATATCCATAGCTTGCATGTATCCAGATATTTGGTATACGTATCCAAATGGATCATTCGTGAACAACTCACCACGATCAAACTTACGGAAACCGTAGCTTGAGGAACTTTTTGCGTCAGTCACAACTCCATCAATAACAGCGTCGATATGCCCCTTAATTCCATTTAACTCTACCTCACGCTGCATATCCCGTACATCATGGTTAGCAACCTTACATAGAAATAGTAGGAATGCTTCCAGCATATGTCCGTAGAAGAACTTAATTCGCTCATTAGGTTTTAGATCACGATCAATTGGCTCATAAAAGTCATACCACATCTTTCGTGCTTCTTTACCGATGTTGGACATTCTTATAGAGGGCTTACGTCCCCGCGATCTTTCCTCCTTACTGAAGAAGCGAGTAGTTTCATCACGAATAAAATCAAGGAAGAACTGCATATCTTCTTCATGCACTTCTGTACCTTCATTGATAACTTCATATATGTCTTTTACAAGAGTATCTATATTTTTCATGATGATGTATCCTTAAATGTTTTAAAATGGAAGGCCCGTCCCTCACCTTTCCAAGTGTTAGTCCCAGTTACGACCAACCCCTACTATTAAGATACTACTCTAGTGCTAAACTTCTACGTCATCATCATCATCAAACGGAACATCTTCCGCTTCAAGGTCTTCATCATCTTCAAACTCGACATGCTTGACAACCATCATTTGGTTCAAGCCAAGACCAACTCCAGACTTACCTTTGAAAGTCCAATCATACGGCTTTACAGAGAGCTTAACAACAGAACCGTTACCAATGTTAGCGCCACTCCACGTCCGTTTAGACGCATCCATAATCCGTGGAGGTCGAATGGCTTTTGCAGTAACGTAGTCACCACGATCCTCATCGTTCTTGATAGAAACTCCACGGTCTTTTAACTCACTAACAATGTCTTCATCAAGATGACAAACATCAACTTGATACTTACCGGAAAGTTCATTAGGCTGGCCTTCTAAGACCCGTGCCCACATAGAAGTTCCTCGTACAATCATATTATATCTCCTTTTCTGATATATTAATGTTCTGCTTCATACCAAGTCTTACCGACTCCGATATCACAGGTTAGAGGGCACCTGACATTCAGATACTTCCCCGATTGTGCTATTCCAGCATAGCATACTTCTTTGAACCTGTCAACATAATTTTCAGCTACCTCATATACGTACTGATCGTGTACGCTGCACACAAGATGCGCGTCCAACCTTTCCCGGCGCACCATACGATCTATTTCTATTGCCCACTGCTTACAGACGATTGCTCCCGCTCCTTGCAACAACGTGTTTAATCCTGCATGGGGTGAGCGAATATGTATACGCCTACCATCTATACCATTGAGATATCCTTGACTACGTGCCTTAGTAATTACTGAATCTTGTAATCTTTTTAGATCAGGCATGTTAGATAAGAATGTTCTCTTTAGTTGAGCACCTGTCTTTGCAGTTCCTCCAACTATGGAACCAATCTTTTCCGCTCCAGCACCATACAAAAAAGCGTAAATGAATGTTTTAGCTTCTGACCGCGTAGATAGTCCAGCAGCTTTCATGTTAGCCGTATGAGGATCACCGTTAACAACTTCATTCGTAAACGCCTCATTGTCCATATAATGCGCTAACATGCGAAGCTCAAGACCAGACGCATCTACATCAACCAAGACGTAACTTTTTGGTGCTACAAAACATTCTCTTGATTCCTTACCATATAACTTATTAGACGAAACGATGTTAGCCATGTTTGGTTCAGAATGTGTCATTCGTCCTGTTACAGCCCCCATCGTAAAAACCTTGCCGTGTACTCTCCCATCGTCACAAGACGCATCTAGCCAGCTTTCTATTGTTTTCCACCGTGTTTCTAATGCTTTCCACAGTGCTAAATTCTTCACTGCTTTGGGCGCTGACGATGGGAGAGTATCAAGATTTTCTTCACATACTTTAGGCGATCCTTTAGGAGTAAACTGTGTCGGACTCCATCCGTATTCTTCCATTCGCTCAACTATCTGCTTTGGAGAACCGAGATTAAAATCTTCATAACGAATAGTTGTATGGTTTCCTCCAAGATAAGATAAGTCTTCAATGTGGTTAAGTCCCACTTTAGATACACTTCCATCCATTTTTCGTCTAACTTGTATGTCTCTTACGGGCCGTACTTTTGGCTTAAAGAAACTAAGTATATCTTTTTCAATTTCCTCATTTCTAGTTTTAATTTCATACAACAGTTGAGTGGCTTTTTGTGCATCAAGAAGAAAACCATAGTTTTGCTGTTTGTTTATAACATGACGTATATTATGCTCAAGACATATACTCTGTTTTGAAAACCCGTGCTTATCATAAGCAAGCAAATACTTATATACATCATGCGTTATCTCTACATCATTGATACAATACTCAAGCATGTCTTCTGAATATCCAGAGAAGTTAGAAAACTCCATTTTTCTTGAGCCTACTAACTGCGCTAAATTGTCGAGCGAATGTCCTCCCTTACGGTTTGGGTTAAATAGCTGCGATAGTATGAGAGTATCTACAACTTGAGACAGCTTTATTTTTGTGCCCCACAACCTGTTTAAAATTGGAACGTCAAAAGAAAGAAGATTGTGTCCGATGAACGTGTTGTAATTTCTAATGTGATCTGCAAATCCCACAGGTTCTCTGAAAGTGCATATCTCATTTGTTTTTGTATCCTTTGTTACTACAACCCATATCTTACTGGCCTCTAACGAATCAGTCTCAATGTCAAGAACTAGTGCCATTTCTTTTTTCCGCTGTATTTTCAAGAATTATTTCTGCTTCCCTACTGCTGTATCCACACTTTATCAGCTTACCACGGGCAGCAGTGCGAGTCAACTCCCTTTCCGAAAACGCCTCTATGGTTTTTTCTATTTCACTCACGTTTTCGTATAAGGATTTCATATTCATTCCAGTTCTCTAGCAGTATCGTTTTCAGTCTCCTTGCTTTTTTTAATTAAGACACGAGTTGCTTTTTCTTTTTTTAGTAATTCTTTAGCCGCTCTGTGGTCTGTCAGTTCTTGAGAAAGGGTTTTTACACGACTATTTAAATACTCTCTTATCACCGCCCTTTTAAGACGCTGTACAAGTGAAGCATTTTCTTCCAACCATTGAAGTTCATTCTTCAATACTGTGATATGAATAAGACTACTCATTCGCTCTCTCCTTATTAATTTTGTTAGTCTCTATGATATCCTTTGCTCTTTCCTTTGTTGGTGCGTCACCATACATCCCCAACCTATCGGATACTATCTTAGAAAGAAGACCAGAGATAGCGCAGTCAAATGCGCTGTCCATCGTACCGTAAGCGGACACCTTTCCTTTGTAGATGTAGTTACCCGTCGCTGGATCGTAATTACAATTTGCTACAATCAAAGCGTTAGCTCCTACTCCTCCTGCTACAAGAATAGCAATAACAGAAGAAAATATTATGATGTATTTTTTATTCATTCGCACACTCCTCTAAAAAGTCACACACATCATTCTTGTTAAAACCCATGTGCAACATATTATTCATAAATACTTCTGGGGTATCCTTACCATAAAAAAACATTTGAATAAAGTATTCTACTTTCTTTTCCCAAAAATCTCTTTGTGAAACTATACTCATTTTGTTGCTCCCCTTATATCAAAAAATACACTAAGAGCATACTTAGTGTAGCTCCCCATAAAAGCCCTAACAAAAAGTCGTGCCAGTCGATCATTTTTACCACCCCATAATTAATCGTGTTTCTTCTGGAACCATATCAATACTGAAGGGTGGGTCAAATGTTGTTATTATATTAATTGAATCAACATTCTCCACCTCACAACATTTATGGATGGAATGAACAATCTCGTCAGCATAGGGACACCATGCACTTGTTAATGTATGTGTAAGTTCAACTGTTCCTTCTTTCTCATCAATATCAATATTATAAATAAGACCTAATTCATAAATGCTAACACTAGTAATTTCAGGATCGTACACATTCTTTAAGTTATTTATAATTAATTGCCTATCAATAGGAAGTATCTTATCTTTTTCTCTATCTACTTTTTCTCTTAGCAGTTTTAGTTTATCGTAAGGGGTCATGTCTTTTTACCCTTACTAGATAGATACCTTTGTCGATCACGTTCATGCTTAACTATTCTGTTTTTACCTGATAAGTAATTTGGGGCATCACTTTTGTTAAGCCATTCTTTAACTTTTTGTAGAACTGTTTTTAAAAAGGTCATTTACGTTCCTCCTTTTTTGCCCACGTACAACAATCAAAACTAAACATAGGTTCTGTTGTATAAGGTCGCCAGTTAATTAATATAGAATACAATAAAAGAATACAAATAAAAGATATGAGTGTCGCTTTTAGAATATCCCACCTCCTTCATTATCGAATACAGATTCAGAATAACACCACGGACACATCTTGTATTCGTCATAATCTTTTTTTGTTATAGGACATCCACAAACTGTGCATTCCTTTTGAGCATCTTTAATCTTTTGTAACATTTCGTAACTCTCTTTCCAGTTATCCTCTGCGCTTTTCATTATGTACATCCTTCATATCATTAAGATAGATAGCTATACCACTAAGCTCATAATCTAGTTCTCTTAATTCCTTTTGTAAGTTTAGAACTGCAAGAGATAAAACTGCTACCTTTCTATTTACCTCCACTAATTTTTTCTCAACAACATTTGCTACATCAGAAACGGTATTTTTATCATACAAAATGTGTATCCTTCCCTAAACGTTCCTTAGCGTATTTTAGAACAAAAGATTTGTCAACTATCTCCATGTGTGTCTGTACATAATCAAGAACATCATATACATTATCTAACCCGCCGTAAGAGAGAGCATCATCAACCTTTTCTTCCATGTCCATCATCCACGACTTGACCTTACCCATTCAGTCTCTCCATCTTTTATTAGATATATCAACAGACTCTATAAGATTATCAACTGACTTTTGTGATAGATGCTTCATCTCATTTATAACATCATGCAGCTTATGTATTTTAATGTGCGCTTCGTTCAGTTGTTCTTGTAATTCCTTAACATTTAGTTGGAGAATATCTTCTTCTGTTAAAGGTTTTAAGGTACTTGACATTTCTGTTAGTATCTCCTCCGTTGTTCTAACACCAAGTTCGTCATACCAGCTAGACATTTTTGCTACCTCTCACTTCAGTTATTACCCAAAAATAAGGATCACAGTATTCTTTACGTCTTATTCTTTTGTAACCCTCAACCAACTCTGGCATAAACCGTTTTTCCCATACAACAGTTTTACCATCATAAGGACGCACAACTTCTTCCTGTTTAGTCACAGTCGGAGTATTGAAGTACGTTTTTTTCTTTTTGTTAACCATTAACTTCTTACCTCACTAATCACAGGATGTCCATCGTTCAGCATACATATTATGTATTACATCGCCCTTATTAAACTCATGCGTTCCCCATCCTTCCTCTACACTATCATAATCAAAAAGAACAGGATCAGAACATTTAGCACAATAACCGTATCCGTATCTGTCAAGAAAACTTTCTTTCCAGTCGTTTAGTTCGTTTACATCATTCCCGTATAGCGTATATTTTAGAATACCACCAACACCATTAGAATGTTTTCTGTAAAGTATAGTCATTTTATTATGTCCACCATTCTGGTTGAATTGTTCCTCTATTCCATTTAGCAAAATATGCTTTATCTCCTAAGTAGTAATTACGATACGCTTGTACTACATCACCTTCAACTTTATACTCATCAGGCATACACTGTGGTAAAGAGTTTATGTTTGTCTCAATACCCGTGTTAATATTATCTGGACAAGAAGAAAGATGATTAACTAGTCTATCACACGCATGGGTTTTGTTATATCTTTTTTCATACTCCAATAACAAATTTACAAATAAAAAATGTAACCACTGATAATTATGATAGCTTTCTCTAACCCATATATTTATTGGATGGTTCTTATGCGTTGCTCTATACAATCTGTTATAATCTGCATAGCCATCACCGTCTAACACACGATGAGCAGTTGATAGCATCTGTGCGCTCTCTAATATCATCTTAACAACATGCTTGTCACAGTGCATACGTGCCGCAATGATAGGGTTATAATCTAGCACGAATATATTCACTTAGTCCTCCAAATTATTAAAGTGAAGGGGGAGAGGAATCGAACCTCTCACTACAGCAATCGACTTGCTGCTACCGCTTAGTCGATATAGGCGGTATAAGTTCACCAGACCCCTTCTTTTAACCATAGAAGATGATAGCGACACGTTACATACCTGACTGGCAAGTTATCGTCCAGTTCCTCAGTATGATGTTTCCATATGTCCTATCATTCTTAGTCACTATGGTTAAACTAGTTATACCAAAACAAACAAAAGATCATCGTTGGTATCTAAAAACTCCGCTGTCAACGGTTTATCTTGTTTACCAAAAACGCTAATCCTAAACGTCTTATCGTTCTTATGAATAACTATCTCACGGACGAGTCTCCCATTAACGGAAGGCTTCATCTCATCCGCATCAGTTATTGTTATCTTATCACAACCAAAGAAGTCTAAATAATCAAGCATCTTCATTTCTTTCTTTTTCTTTTTCCTTGTAGTACTCATTCAACTCATCGTCTATATCGAATTGATCATCATCATATGGTGAACGAGGCCGTTTAATCCGTTGCCTATACTTAGGCGTTCCTAAGTCCTTTGCAATGGGGTTGTATTTCCACTGCTTTTTGTTGTTTGACATTTTTCCTATCCTGTTTTCGAAAATTGTATATTCATTATACCACGCCGAAAACGGTCTGTCTACTACTTTTAGTTAGTTTCTAATTAGTAGTGTAACTTTTGTTAATCGTAACTTTTGTTAATCGTAACTTTTGTTAATCGTAACTTTTGTTAACCGTAACTTTTGTTGACCACCCCTTCCTGTCATTACTAAGCACTTTTCGTTTTGGGGTATTTTGATTGTATCCTGTCGAGAGCGGCAACGCAAGCAATGTTGATTAGTTTCTTGTTAACCACTAATTAGAAACTAACTAACATTGCTTGACCATGACGCGGAAATCGTGCTATCCTAAATAAGACATCAAAAAGGGGTGCCAAAATGACTAGATGGCGTGGAAGCGTGTTAACGTATGATAACACAAAAACCGTAAAGGGCGAAGAATTAGGGTATGGTTCGTTTATATTTATGGGTTCACCTGCTAAGGAAAGCGGTTATAACGCTTGCGCTAGTAGTTCCGCCGGTTGTCGTGAAGTGTGCATATATTACGCTGGAATGGGTGTATTTCCTAACGTACAAAAAGCACGAATAAGAAAAACTGTTATGTACTTTACTAAGCGGCGGGAATTTTTAGAGTTAGTGAATAAAGACATAAGATCAGCTATCCGATGGAGTAAGAAAAACCACCTTACGCCGTGTTTCCGATTAGATGGAACTACTGACTTAGGGATAGCCAGATATTTTGTTAACGAGTACTCCGATATCCAATTCTATGATTACACAAAAGTCATACCACGTTTAAAGAAGTCTAGTAAATTCGCTAACTGGCACACAACCTATTCACTATCGGAGGACACAACAAGCGAACAAATGAACATTTTGTTAACTAGCCCTTCAAATATAGCGGTTCCATTTCGTAACGTACCGGAACCGGGACGGCGGGTGTTGGGGCGGCGTATCGCAAGCGGTGACGAAACGGATTTAAGATTTTTAGACGGGCGCAATAAGATTATCACGTTGAAAGTTAAGGGGCGCGGTCGCAAATCCGCTAACGAGTTTATCGTTAATAACGCTAGCGAATTAGAAACGCGATTTACGGCGGCGGCGTGCTAATTAGCAATACGTTAATATTGCTGTATTGTGGTGCCATTCCGTGGTATCATGAAATATGCGTCCGACTATTGTGTCGGCGCTAAACATACAAAGCGAGGTGCAATATGCACGCAGTGGAAACAATGGCATGGGCGGGTGCTGTACCATGGCACGGCCTAGGCGTAGAAGTAACGGACGAAAATTCGCTAACAAGCGGTGCGGCGTTTATGACGGCGGCGGGCTTGGATTGGGATGTTGCCAAGTGTTCAATTTACTACGGTAACGAGCACCCATTTCTAGCTGGCCAGCCGGTAACAAACGAATATCACCTCATTAGACAATCGGACGGATCACAAGTTAGCACCCGTCCGGTAACGGATGCGTTTTACCATATCGTTCAGAATGCGGATATGTTCCAAGTTTTTGACCCGTTTCTCGATAGCGGCGAAATGAAACTAAACACCGCCGGTTCTCTATTCGGTGGTCAAAAAGTGTGGGTGCTAGTACAGCTAAAAGACGGGTTTACACTTCCCGGTGATGATACCGTGAATAACTTCTTTTTATTCACGATAAGCCATACTGGTGTTGATGCTAACACGGCGTTTTACACGCCTATCCGTGTCGTATGTAACAACACGTTACGACTAGCTCAGAGCGGTGCCAAAAATACAATTCGCGACCACCACCGCAAACCATTCGACGTTGAACTAATGCGAACCGCTATAGAGCTAGTCAAAACGCAATCTGTACGTTTCGAAGAATTAGCGATTGCAATGGCGGGACGCAATTTAACGGGTGCGGAAGCGGTGGAATACTTCCGTAACGTCTATTCTGCTAAACCGGCGGAAGATGATTCGGGCAAGTTAGTAGAACACGCCACGGTACGCCGTGCGCTTGGTTTACTGCGTGGGCAAGACGTCCGCGAAATAATTGCTAAACCGTCCAAAGATAGTACGATACGCCGCCAACAAGAAATCATAGACGCTATGAAGCGCGGCGTATCAATTGACGAATTACCGGCGGACGTAGCAGACGCACCATCTTCTGATATCAATCCCGGCTGGAATAAGGAAAGCGCGGAACAAACGTTATGGGGCGCATATAACGTCGTAACGTTTATGGAGGACCACGCACCGGTTCGGCGGTCACGTTCGGCGGACCATCAATTAAATCGTAGTCTGTATGGGCGTATCGCTAACGACTATAAGGTTAGCGCCATATCCGCCGCCCGTGATCTAGTGGCGGCGTAGCATGGAAACGGTTGTATTGTTCGCGTATCGGTTAGCGGTGGTGGTGTTCATTATCGCAGTATTTACCATGATATTTTGAAAGGATATCTAATGACAAAATTGGCTAGTTTTTACACCCGCCCCGAACCTGTAATTTTACCGGGTGGGCGTGAATTGTGGTGCTCTAATCAATACCGCACTAATAAGGCGGGGCGTTTGTATTTGCATATGACGCATTGGTATCAATTCGAAGCGCATGCGCGGCGGTGGTATTTCCAGCGCATTACATTGGCGGACGTGCGGCGCAAATCGGCGGCGTAGTTTACCGCTTGCGTTAACTCGCAAAATATGACCATAGTGGCGGCGGGGCAGATTGTGTCTCGCCGTTACTTTTTGGAGAATACAAAAAATGGCAGATTTAATACTGGAAAGCGTAGTCGAGTTTCAAGGCGGCGGAATATATGACAGCAACGGACAATTGATGCGTGCCGGTAAATTGACGGACGGTAACTACATCTTCGTTGATGTATCACGATATCTCGACGGTATTGTAGAGCCGTCGCCGTACCCGCACGAAATGGTAGAGCACGTTAAATGGGCATATTTGCGCGACGATTATTCTAACGTTAGTCGTAACGAATATCGCGAAGCACTCCGCACGCTTGAAACGTGGAAGGGGTGAAACAATGCCAGCACCTAAACTAAGAGCCGCACCCGACTATCCTAACCTAACCAGCCGGGAGTTATCCGACATAGCTATCAACGGAACGGATGCGGAAGCCTATGCGCTTTATTGTTTTATGACGGAAGCGCGCATCGCTAAAGGTAAGTCGCCCGGCCCGGTAAAAACATTTGAACAATGGATGAAGGACTAAACCATGACGCTAAAAACAGATACACGCAGAGACAACCGCCAAAACCGGAAGCTAGCACTATTCGATTTTACGACATGCGGCGGACGTGACGCGCGGCGGTTTAATGTCGCTAATTTGGGATTGTTCGCCGTCGATAAGGTGCCAGCCGGTTTATTCGTAGACTGGCAAGCGGAGCCGCTAACGGACGAAGCTATGTGCGGTGGACTACCGGAGGACGAACTAATCGGATAACGCCACAAGGCGCTGTAATGGCGCGCTAACGGGTGGAATGATGACGGCGGTGGGGATAATAACCTACCGCCGTTATCTATTGTGGGAGTGTTCGAGGACGGACTATCGCGGATCTAATGTTGATTTTTAGAATATGAATAAAACAGGCGGCGGAATACTGCCAAAAATAATTACGAATCGGGAATAGTCGCGGATCGGAACAATTACGGATCGGGACGGCGGCGGTCCTCGAACGGATCGGGACGGCGGCGGTCCTCGAACGGATCGGGACGGCGGCGGTCCTCGAACGGATCGGGACGGGTGGGGATGTATTACAGCGAACCGGCCACGCCGCCCCGCCTTGCCACGGTACAAAGCACCCGATAAGCGCATAAATCTAACGACATAATACGCTTGTACGTTAACCTATTACACTTTTGACATACACGGGAAAACGTTAACGAAAACAATAGCATAGCATATATAAAGATATACTTATATGTGGATGCCGTGCCCACTAGGCCCACCCCCGCCCCCGCGTACACGTACATAC
>Ga0208181_1000848_pt1 | contig 13268 bp, 10 predicted proteins | sample MalvirDeepMed_s6_FD_184244 | JGI IMG/M metagenome (GOLD analysis project Ga0208181, IMG submission 184244) | Marine viral communities from the Global Malaspina Expedition - Malaspina viral metaG DeepMed_s6 (SPAdes) (version 2) | ecosystem: Environmental > Aquatic > Marine > Oceanic | place... | reverse complement strand
AGGCTCGATCTTAGATCGGAGCTCCATTTCCGAAGACGGCTTCAGCTATGAAGCGCTCCTTGTTGAATTACCCTGTCATGCTGTGAGGCAGATGCTGGCCAATCCTGCCGATATCGGTGGATTGGCGACCCTTGAGGGGATTCAGTTCATCATGCCTCAAACAATCGGCCAAGCGCTGCCGGGAGGTGCTGATGCTGTGGGTGGGGACCGTGTCATCCAGGGTGATTTTGATTCGGAGGCGCCAATACGCGCGGCTCTGCTGGATGGTACACCTGTAGCTGCTCACCAGGCGCTGGACGGTGGTGTTGTCATTGAAGACATGCACGATTTGGTCAGGCTTTCGCCGGTGGGGCGGCGCTACCACGCTACCGCGATGGCTTCGCTGATATTACGTGGAGATCTTCAAGCAGACGGCAGGCCACTGGCTGACTCTCGGCTGGTTAGTGTGCCTGTGTTGATCGATCGGGAAGAGGGGGCCGAGACTGCGAATAACCGCCTCTTTGTTGATGTGGTGCATACGACTTTGATGCGGTTGATTGGCACCGACGAGCCTGTCGCGCCTGACGTTTTTGTCGTGAATTTCTCCATTGGTGTCCGTGATAGCCATTTCTCTGGTCACATCAGTGCTCTCGCGCGGTTGATGGACTGGTGGGCAGATAGGGAAGGGCTCTTGTTTGTGGTCTCGGCCGGTAATGTCGGTCACCTTACCCTTCCAGAAACCAGGATGATGGATGTCGAAGATGCTGCTGTTGCCGATCGTCGCACGGCAGTCCGAAGCGCGATGCGCGATAGTATTTTCAATCGAACTCTGCTTTCGCCGGCAGAGTCACTGAATGCTCTTACAGTCGGTGCATTGTCGCTTGATTTGGTGAATGATGTGCCCCCGCAGCAAGCTGGCATGTTGAAACTGGAGCAGGATGGTGAATTTGTACCGCAAATGACCAGCGCCCTCGGATTGGGCTCCCAGCGGTCGATAAAGCCCGACTTTCTAGCAGCGGGTGGCTGTCTGGAGGTGCGTGCCATGCCTATGGGCGGGGATGTTAGCTTGAGGGCGGTGGAGCCTTCTCTACGCACAGGCCTAATCGCGGCATCCCCGCCTGGGCAGAATGCCACACAGAAATCACGTGGCACGAGCCCTGCTGCAGCCTTAGTTACCCGCTCCCTTTTGTGTGCCGCAGAAGCTCTTACGGGAGAGGATGGCCCCTACCAGGGGTTGGAGTTGACGCGTCGTGAGAATGCGCTCCTGACCCGCGTTTTGGCTGTTAATGCGGCTCGATGGCCCCAGGATGCACACGATCTCTATCATGAAGAGCGGGCTCGACTTGGCAACAACCAGCACGCCCGAGCAAAGGAGGAGGTTTGCCGCCACTTCGGTCACGGCCATCTCGAAAACGCCATGATGTGGGAGTCACCTGAAGCAGGAGTGACCATGGTGGGTTTGGGAGTGATCAGGAAAGATGGTGCGCAGGTTTTTAGGATGCCCGTGCCGCCATCATTGTCTGGAGAGAGGCTTCCACGAGCCATGCGAGTCACCCTGGCTTGGTTCTCGCCGGTCAATCCTTCACGAGCTAAATACCGGCTTGCTGCGTTGGAGGCTGCAGCGTTCAACGAGGCCAATGATAAGGATGACGGCAGATGGGGCTTCGATATGTCCTCCGATGGTCTTGATACGAACATAATCAAGCGTGGGTCTGTGTGGTCTAAGCGACTGAAAAACAGAGTCCAGGCCATTCCGGAGTTTGGGGATGAAGCGGATATTCCGATTCGCGTGCAGTGTCGTGACGCATCGGGCGGCGGGCTGAGCCCGGACGAGGATATTATGTTCGCGATAGCTGTGACCCTTCAGGTTGAAGCAGAGGTTCAGTTCGACATCCATCAGGAGATTGAGCAGGCCTTGCGTGTCCGTCTCGGCACCACGCAGGGCTGATTTGCCCGCCTATAGAGCTATTAATGGTGGCCGAAAAATGAGGGGGCTTATGGTGGGTATGGTATTTTTCATGGCATCTTTTCCCTGTTAATTGGTAACTGATTGTTTTTTATTGGTTTTATTGTCTTGTAAATAATTGAGTGGGAGTAGCCGGCAACGACGGGCACTCTCTGGTAACCGTCTGTCAATGACAGGCGTTCATTCAACCCGGCGCCATTGCCGGGTTGTTTGTTTTTGGACTTTGATTAATTACCTGGAATTACCCGGTTTTTCTATTTGAACCTCAGTGCATCCACCAGCAAGCGAAACAGCGGGGATGATTGACGGCGACTCGGGTAATACAGGTAATAGCCGTCATAGGTGGTAAACCAGTCATTCAACAGACTGACCGGTTTTCCGCTGTGCAGTTCTTCTCTCACCATTGCGGTCGGCGCCCACGCTGGAAAAATGCCCCTGTTACAGAACGTTCAGGAGAGTTTTTGGAACCGGGTGTCAGCCGCTCGAAACCGGAGTAGCCGACAAATTCCGCAATATGCCGCATTGCTCGACTGTCCGACGGTTTGAACAGCTGCGGCGCAGCATTCTCAGTTGCTCGTTCAGTTTGGTTAGTTCCTGGATACGCGCCTCCACCTGCTCGATATGCCTATCCATCATCCGATTCACGTCATCACATTGTGCGCCGGGGGAACGGCTTAACCCCAATAATTGCCGGATCTCCGGCAAACTGAGATCCAGGCTGCGACAGTGCTTGATGAACAGTAATTGCTCAACGGCAACTTCATCGTACAGGCGAAAATTACCTTCACTGCGTTCTGCGGAGGCAATCAATTGTTCCTTTTCATAATGCCGGATGGTTTGCACGGAGCAGCCAGTCACTTTCGACAGTTCGCCGATTTTTATCATCTCTCAATATTCCGATTGACTCTATAGTTGTTATAGAGTTTATAGTGACCGTCTGTACATTCTCAAGGGCTTTTTTCGATGTCTGACCCGTGTAATGACAACTGCCAGAGCAACAAGATTGCCAGTGCCCCCACTTCTGGGATAGCGAATACTGATACGGCTTTTCAACATGGCTATGTCAGTGACTACCGGGTACCAAAAATGGACTGCCCGTCGGAAGAGGGGATGATCCGCATGGCTCTGGACAGTATTGAGCCCCGGGTTTTACTGGAGTTCGATACACCGAATCGGAAGGTGCGGGTATTCCATGGCGACAATGGGGCTGCCATCGAGGAGAGGATGCGTTCCCTGGGGCTGGGTGCCACGCTCGAAAAAACCACCCCGGCGGGGGAAGAGGATTTAGTCCTGGCCAGGGAGAAGGAAGAGGCAACCGCCCAGGTCGAAGCCGGTATACTGAAGTGGTTGCTGGCCATCAACGGCGTTATGTTCGTGGTTGAACTGACGGTAGGCTGGCTGGCGCAATCCACTGGCTTGATAGCGGATTCTTTGGACATGTTTGCTGATGCCGCGGTCTATGGCGTCGCCCTCTATGCGGTGGCGAACAGCCTTCGCACCAAGCTGCGCGCGGCGCATTTGTCAGGCTGGCTGCAGTTGATTCTGGCGCTGGGAGTCCTGGCTGAAGTCGGGCGGCGATTTGTTTTCGGCAGCGAACCCGTATCCGCGTTAATGATGGGTTTTGGTCTTGTGGCCCTGGCGGCCAACGTCTGGTGTCTGGTGCTTATCGCAAGAAACCGGCACGGCGGCGCACACATGAAAGCAAGTTGGATCTTTTCCGCTAACGATGTCATCGCCAATGTGGGCGTTATCGTCGCCGGTGTATTGGTCGCCTGGACGGGTTCCCGTTATCCCGACCTGGTTATTGGTCTGATCATCGGGCTGATTGTGCTGAATGGCGCCCGGCGAATTCTGCAACTGCGCTATTAGTCTCTGGTCCTTTCTCGCTGCTCGGATTCATGCCGGCAAAATTCCGCGCCTGGGCGGCCTATTAAAATAGTCGCCGCTCTCGCCGATGCTTATGGAGAATTTTCTGTCAACCGTGCCCATAGGTGTGGGCATCCTTGTGCATGTGGTCCGGGTGCTCGAATTCCAGTGTTGAATGACGTATGTTGAATTCCTGCGCCAGAGCCTGTTTTATCCTGTATTTGATATTCTCAAGCTGATCCCATGCACTTTCCTCGATAATCACATGGGCCTCCAGCGAGGCATCGTGTTCGCCCATCTGCCAAAAATGCACATGGTGAAGGTCGATAACGCCTTCGATGTTGGAGAGGGCAACAATGACGGCATCGGTATCGATGTCCACCGGGCTACCCAGCATGAGTGTTCTGATGGTGCCGCCGATTTCTGTCAGGCCCAGGTAGAGAATATAGCCCGCGATACCGATGGTGATGGCAGGATCAACCCAGCGCATGTCGTAGAGCAAAATAAGAGTCCCGCCAATGACCACGGCGACCGACGCGAGTGCATCCGACAGATTGTGAAGAAACAGTGCACGGATATTGACGCTGTCTTTCTGCATCGAATAGGTGAGCAACGCTGTCAAGGCGTCCACAGCCAGAGCGATACCACCAAGCCAGACGACCCACCAGCCCTTTACCTCTGGAGGATCGATTATCCGCATGCCACCTTCGTAAACCAGGTAGATCCCGATAATGATCAAGGTAGTGTAGTTGATGAGAGCTGCAACGATTTCAATGCGTCCGTAGCCAAAGGTCATCCTTGCGTCAGCCTGGCGGCGCGCAATTTTTTGCGCCGCGAACGCGATGACGAGTGAGGCCATGTCAGAGAAGTTATGCAAGGCGTCCGCGATAAGGGCGAGACTGCCGGCAAAGATACCTCCCCCAATCTGAGCCAGGGTCAGGATCCCGTTCGCCCAGATGGCGATGGCAACGCGTTTATCCTTGGTCTCGGGGGGTATATGCACATGGTCGTGACTCATTGGGTTAACCTAGTTGGTGGCTATTTATAAAGAGGCATCTGCTGTATTCAGCTTACTCTGTGCCTGGTCGCCTGTACCTTGGCGACTTTGTGGATTTTGGGCCATTGGCTACTCATCCATTTTGACAGTTTTCAGGAGTTCCGCAAGGCTGTCTTCGGCCGCTTTTTTGTTCGGGAATGGCCCGATATTTTGACCTTCACGGGTTAAAAAATACCAGTCACTGTTGATGGCGTGGATGCGATGTGTTCGAAAGGGTGAGGCTTCTTTCAAGTCATCTATTCGTTGCTTGGGTGGATCGTTCATAGTCTTTCCAGGATATAAACCGCAATAAAAGAACATTGAAAAAATCATGGGGAGATTCCCCCCCCACGATGGAGTGTTGGTTAACTATCAGTGTCGTGATTAATGTCGCCTGTGGGCGTGGAGTTACTGGCACTTCTGCCATGCAACAGCGCATAGAGCACAGGGAGTACAAACAACGTCAACAGGGTGGACGAGATAATCCCGCCGATCACCACGGTCGCCAGAGGACGCTGTACTTCGGCACCGGTGCCGGTATTGAGTGCCATGGGTACAAAGCCGAGGCTTGCTACCAGGGCGGTCATCAATACCGGCCGTAAGCGGATCAGGGCGCCTTCGACAATGGCCTTCATCAGGTCACCCTGCTCGTGCCACAGATCGCGGATAAAGGCGATCATCACCAAGCCGTTTAACACCGCCACCCCGGAGAGGGCGATAAAGCCAACACCCGCCGAGATCGACAGGGGCATGTCTCGCAGCCACAGGGACAGAACCCCGCCGGTGAGGGCCAGTGGCACGCCGGTGAAGATGATCAAGGCATCTTTGAGGGAGCCGAAGGCCATCACCAAGAGTGCGAGGATGATGGCGAGGGTCACGGGCACCACGATGGCAAGCCGCTGACTGGCGGACTGCAGTTGCTCGAAGGTCCCGCCGTAATCCAGCCAGTATCCGGCGGGTAGGTCCACGTCGTCCGCAATGCGCGCCTGTGCTTCCTCGACAAATCCGCCCAGGTCGCGGTCCCGCACGTTGGCGGTGACCACCACCCGACGCTTGCCGTTTTCCCGGCTGATCTGGTTGGGCGCCGGAGCCAGCTCCAGCTCGGCCACTTCCGACAGGGGCACATAGCCACCGTCCGGCAGGGGGACAGGTAGGTCCGCGAGGCTGTCCACATCCCGGCGGATGTCTTCGGGAAGACGCACCACCAACTGGAAGCGGCGGTCGCCTTCGTAAATCAGGCCGGCGTTTTCGCCCCCGACACCGGCTGCCACCAGATCCTGGAGATCATCCACGGTCAGCCCGTAGCGGGATAGCGCCATGCGCTTGGGGTGTACCGACAGCATGGGCAGGCCGGTCACCTGTTCGACCCGGGCATCGGCGGCGCCCTCCATGGATTCCACAACCTCAAGGACGTCGTTGGCCGATGCCAGCAGCTGATCCAGGTCATCGCCGAACACCTTGATGCCGAGGTCGGCGCGCACGCCGGAGATCAGTTCGTTGAAGCGCATTTCTATGGGCTGGGTGAACTCATACTTGTTGCCGGGAAGCATTTCCACCGCTGCTGCCATTTCCGCCACCAGTTCATCCTTGGTTTTGTCTGGGTTCGGCCATTGGCTGCGGGGCTTCAAGATAACAAAGTTGTCCGCTACGCTGGGGGGCATGGGGTCGGTGGCCACTTCCGGCGTGCCGATCTTGGCGAACACCTTGTCCACCTCCCCAAAGGCCTTCAGCCGTTCTTCCAGCTGCGATTGCATCTCGATGGACTGCTCCAACCCGGTGCCCGGGATGCGCAGGGCATGGAGTGCAATATCCCCTTCATCCAGTTGTGGAATAAATTCCGACCCCAGGGTGGTCGCCAGCCAGAGACAGACCGCTACCAGCGTGGTCGCGCCGCCCAACACCAGCCAGCGGAACCTCATAGCCACCCGCAGCGCAGGCCTGTAGAGCGATTTAGCACCGCTGATTACCGGGCTTTCCTTTTCGCTGATCTTGCCCCCCATAAAGACCGCAACAGCGGCGGGCACCACGGTCAGTGACAGCACCATGGCCGCCAGCAGTGCCATTACGACAGTGGCCGCCATGGGGTGGAACATCTTGCCCTCGACCCCGGTGAGAGCAAAGATCGGCAGGTACACCACAGTAATGATGGCGACACCAAACAGGCTGGGACGAATCACTTCGTTGGTGGCCTCGAACACCAATTGCAGACGTTCCTTGAGGGCCAACTGACCCTGGTGCTGGGCCTGGGACAGGCGCCGGATACAGTTCTCGACGATGATGACCGCGCCGTCGACGATCAGGCCGAAATCCAGCGCCCCCAGACTCATCAAATTGGCGGATACGCCAGACCGCACCATACCGGTGATGGTGGCGAGCATCGAAAGCGGAATGACAGCTGCCGTGATCAAGGCGGCGCGCAGGTTGCCCAGCAACAGAAACAGCACCACGATCACCAGCAGTGCCCCTTCAAGCAGGTTCTTCTCCACCGTGGCAATCGCCTTGTCCACCAGGGCTGTGCGGTCGTATACCGCCTCCACCTTGACGCCGTCGGGCAGGGAGGGCTGAATGGCCTCCAGCTTTTCGGCCACCGCCTGTGCTACCGCCCGGGAATTTTCCCCCACCAGCATCATGGCGGTGCCCATCACCGTTTCCTTGCCGTCGCGGGTGGCGGCGCCGGTGCGCAGCTCCTTGCCAATGGCCACTTCAGCTACATCGGCTACCCGGACTGGCACACCATCCCGGTTGGCAATCACCACCTGTTCAATATCGCCAATGGTGGCCAGCTGCCCGGGCGAGCGCACCAACAGCTGTTGGCCGTTGCGTTCGATATAGCCGGCGCCGCGATTGGTGTTATTGGCCCGCAGGGTGCTGACCAGTTCATCCACCGTGATGCCGAACTCCAGCAACCGTTGGGGCGACGGCGTGACGTGGTACTGCTTGTCGTAGCCGCCAATGGTGTTGACCTCGATCACGCCGGGCACCTGGGCCAACTGGGGTTTGATGATCCAGTCCTGGATCTCACGCAGTGCCGTAGCGTCCAGCGGACTGCCATCCGCTTGAGTGGCACCGGGCAGGGCTTCTACGGTGTACATGAAGATCTCGCCAAGACCGGTGGCGATGGGACCCATCTCCGGCTCCAGCCCGGGTGGCAGCGCGCTCTTGATGGCGCCCAAGCGCTCATTGATCAGGTTGCGGGCGAAATAGATGTCCGTGCCTTCCTCGAACACCACCGTGACCTGGGACAGGCCGTAGCGGGACAGGGACCGGGTATAGGACAGGTTGGGCAGGCCGTACAAGGCCGTTTCCACCGGGAAGGTGATGCGTTGCTCTGCCTCCAGGGGCGAATAGCCCGGTGCCTCGGTGTTGATCTGTACCTGGACATTGGTGATATCCGGCACCGCGTCGATGGGCAGGCGCTGAAAACTCCACACGCCCACGCCGACCAGCACCAGAATAAGGGATAACGTTAAAAACCGCCGCTCTACCGAGAAGCGTAAGATGGCGTTTATCATCAAAGCCTCCTGGGTTAGTGGTCGTGGGATGCGCCGGATTTTTCGATATCGGCCTTGATCAAATAACTGTTTTCCACCACATAGCGATCGCCTGCTTGCAGGCCGCCCAGCACCTCAGTCAGGTTGCCGTCGCTGCGGCCCAGCTCCAGTGGGCGGATCTCGTAGGTGTCATCCACCTGAATAAACACCACGGTCCAGTCCCGGAAGGATTGCAGGGCGCGGTTGTCAACCACCAAGGGGGCCTCCACCGTTTCCACCACGATATCCCCGGCCACCAGCAAACCGGGGGTCAGCAGTCCCTCGGCATTGTCGACTTCGACCCGGGCCAGGGTGTAGGGCGCGTTGCCGGGTGCCGGCAGCAGGTGGCGGATGGTGCCTTCCCGGTCAATGCCGTCAGCCTTCAGTCGGACTTTCTGGCCAATGGCAACCTCGGCCCGTTGGCCGGGGAAGACCTTGAATTCCGCCCACAGAGTGGTCAAATCGGCAATGGCGAATAGGGGTTGCTCCCCGGTCATTTCTCCGTTGCTGATCCGACGCTCAATGACGATCCCGTCGATGGGCGCTCGCAGTGCGTAGGTTTGCAGGCTTTCGTTGGACTCGACTTGAGCGAGCACGTCACCACGCTCGACCCGATCGCCCAGATTGACCTTCACCTGGCTGACCACGCCCGGGAAACGGGCGCGGATCCGGGCAATCTGCTGCGGTGCCGTGGTCAGGCTGCCGTAGGTGGTGAGGCTGCGCTCGATGGCACTCGGCCCGGCTGCGGCCGTTGTGATACCCGCTTTTCGGGCGATAGCCGGGGCGATCCGGGTGCGACCTTCGTGGGATTCCCAGTGCCAGCGGTAGTTCTTGCCGTCCATGGCGAGGCTCACTTCTACGTCGAAGGAGTGGGGTTCGGTCACCACGCCATCCCCCAGCCAGTAGTCCCCCTGGTAGGCGAAGTCGAAGGTGTCCACTTGCCCACCCAGGCGGGTGAGCTGGACATTGAGGTCAATATCATCAGTAACGGCGCGGCCATCCCTGGTGACCCAGGCCCGGTATTCCGGTGGGACCCCCTGCTCGAAGATCTGCAGTTCGACGGTGGCGTCGTTCTGTTGCAGCAGTATGCCGCCGTGAGGCCCCCTGGCCTCTGCCTGCGATTCGTCGTGTTGTTCCTCGGCAGCTTGTAAGGGGCTGATGGCAAGGCAGGTGGCCACCAGAATCAGACAGAGTTGTTTTATCAGTTGCATGGTGTGAATCCTGAATTTGTGGGTTAGCGCGTCGGGGCGCCCGGAACAGTCGCGAGTGGCTGCGCCGTAAGTTGTTCGATCAACGCCTGGTTGAGCAGCGCCGTGGTGGCGGCGTCGACCAGTGCCTCCCGTGCTGAGAGCAGCTCCCGCTGTGCGGCGGTCCACTCCACATAGCTGTAGCGGCCGTTTTCATAGGCTTCGCGGGTCTGAGTGAGTGCCTCGGTCAGGTCGGGAAGCATTTGGCTGCGAATCTGCTCAACAGTCTCGATACTTTGTTGCCGCAAGTGGTAGGCGTCGAACAGGCGCGAATGGAGGCGCAGCAGGGTATCCTCCCGGCGGAATCGGACCTCATCCCGCGCCGCCAGGGCGGCCTGCACCTCGCCGCGATTGCGCCGTCCGGAAAAGAGCGGTACCGAGAGCCCAGCGGTCAAGGCCGTATCATCCGTCTCTTCGAAGCGCCGGATGCCGACCTGCCAACGGATGTCGCTCTCGGACTGGCTGCGCGCCAGCTGAATTTCCGCTTCGCGGATACGCTGTTCGCTGGCGTAGATTTGAATGGCCGGGCTGTCGCTGACCCGCTGGTACAGAGCAACGAAGTTGTCGGAGGAACCGAACTGGAACAGGTCGCCTTCCAGCATTTGAAAGTCCGGGCTGGTATCACCCCACAGGGAAGCCAGAGCCATTTTCCGGCTCTCGTAGGCGGCTCGCAGATGGGACTGCTCAATACGACTCTGGGTGAGCGCGGCCCTGGCGCGCAGGACTTCGGCCTGGGGCGCCGCGCCGCGGTCGGCGCGACGGGTGACGATCTCGTGGGTGGCCTCGGCCAGCGCCACGGCTTCAGCGGCGAGTTGGAGTTTTTCCTGCAGGGCCAGGGTGGCGACAAAGCGCTGGGTCACCTGTCCGAGCACATCCAGGGTCTCGGCCCGGCGCTCGGCCTCGACGCGCCCGTATCGTGAGTCAACCACGCTGACGCGGGCCTGACGCTTGCCGCCAAGTTCGAGAACCGATGACAGGGATAGGGTGTACTCTGCCCCGTCAACTCCTCGCAGATTGTCGCTGCCGAGGAAGTTTTCCACTTCCAGGCCGGCCTCCAGGGCAGGATTTTGATCTGCCGTAATGCGGCGGCCATCAAGGCCCTGAAGGCGAAAATCGAAGACCTGGAGGCCGGGGTTTTGCGCCATGGTCCGCGAGAGGGCCTCGGACAGAGTGAGCGGTTTCTCCCCGGCGTGTGCCAGGGCAGCACCGAATGCCAGCGCTAGAAGGGAAAAGGCATGGATAATAGAGTGGGACGGCATTGCGCGCCGCCCAGTTTTCATGGGCATTCTGAAAAGCATGAGGCTGCTCCTACGAAAGTCTAAATGACAGTTGTTCCCCGGGTGGGGAAGGTATTCGCAGGGTCAGGAAATGGGAGGGCGGAAAAGGGAGGATTGAACCCCGGTGGTGAAGTTGGCTTGGTAGTCGGACTGTACTATTCCCGCAGCCAAGCCGGAAATGTCTGTGAGGGTTCCCAGCAACACCATGTGAAAGCAGCTGTGGCTGTGATGGCCATGGTCCGCTGAATGACTGGGGCTGTCGGGAGACGACTTGGTTGCCTGATTTTCGCTGGAAAAATCCGCTGATTCGTGTGAATGCTCATCATAATGTGGCATTGCGGGGTTGTGCGGTTGTGCTTCATAGGCAATAGACGCCACTGACTGCAAAGCAATCAACAGCGTCATTGCGACTATGAAACAGCGTTTAATCATGCAAGTGGTCCCGGAATTTGATCGTGAGCCTAGCAGAAAGGCAACCACACAGAAAGGACTGGACTCCCATGGCGTTACGTGTGTCCGTAGTGCGCTGCCCTGAGTGGCGGGCGATTGCACCGACCAACCGCAGTTCGTCTATGTGGCTGCCGCCGGGGGCAGCCGGGCCGGGATCAATATGGCCGGCGGTCATGGCGATGCGGGCCAATATGACCGTGCAGGAATTGGCTGAAGAGCTGTTTCCCTACCTGACCATGGTGGAAGGGCTCAAGCTCTGCGCCCAGACTTTTACCAAGGACGTGACTCAATTGTCCTGTTGCGCCGGGTAAGGCTGCGTTCCCGGCTCAGTCGGCATTCCTGATCAGGCGCGGCAGCCAACGCAGATACGCCACCATGCCAAACAACTCGACCAGGGATTGGAAGACGATGACAACGATGGCGGCACGCCAGGGCTCCGGCAGTGACAGCGCCAGCGGCAGCATGACGAAGGAGTTGCGGGTACCAAAACTGAAGGTGAGGGTGCGGCCGATAGTGGGCGTGAACCCGAATAGCTCACTGAGCCCCTTGCCGATGGTAGCGGCGGCAACCAGATAAAGTACAAAAACCACAAGCGCCGACCACAGCAGGGCGCCATTGTCGATCACCAGGCTGACCTGGGAGCCGGCAATTAGAAACACCACCAATGCCAGCAACGGCACGGGCAGCCACCCAAGCCAGTCCACCAGTGTTTGCGCGCGCGGGTGCTTTTCCGTCAACCGTTCGGTAATCCAGGCCAGGATCAGCGGGGTGACAATCAATCCGAAGAATGCCGGCAGCAAGTGGCTGCCAACCGCCAGTTCAATGGCGATATTGCCCATGAAGAGCCAGATATAAATGGGTAGCAAAATGAGCTGGACCAGCAGAAGGATCGGCGCGGCCGCTATGGCCCTGGCACCGTCCCCACCACCGAGATGGGTAAAACTGATAAACCAGTCCGTACAGGGCACCAGCAGTACCAGCAGTACGCCGAGACGAATAGCGGGATCATCCGGTAACAGCCACAACAGAAGACCAACGACCACCGGTATCAGGATAAAATTGCCCGTCAGCAAAGCGGCCAGAAAGCGGCGATCACGAAATGCCGACCTGAGATGTATCAGTGGTACCTGAGTGAAAGTGGTGTACAGGAGAACGCCCAGTGCGGGCCAAAGCAGCGCTTCCCAATGACGGGTCTGCTCTGGTGACATCCAGCCGATGGTCATGCCGGCCAGGATGACTAGGAGATAAAGCCAGACTTGATATCGCTCCAATTGTTCGCGCATTTAAGGCTGTTCCCGCTGTTTTTTCGAGGGCACGATAGTATCATTGGGGCGCAATGAACTCCCGACACTTGCCCTGAGCATTTCGGCAGGCTTCGAGGGGGACTGAAATCTCTTTAGGTTGGGTCGGGAGAGATACGGTAAAATGGTTAGCGTCAGCGTTATACCTTTTTTCTGACAGTAGCGGGGATGGGCGTCTCCACAGGGTTGGTGGCTTTTTACCCGGTTTGGCTGGTTCTGACCCTGTTGAGAGGAGCTGTCAGTAAAAAATGAAATTATTTTTAAGGAATTTCTGAGCATGGTATTTATCATGGTGTTACCGATTATCAGTATAATAAGCCGTTGAAAATAAAAGACAAAAATGGCTTATTGATAATAGAGTGGGAATAAGCGACGCAGAATAAAAAAGGCGGCCAAATGGCCGCCTTTTTTATATCTCTGCCGTGGTGCAAGTTGGCTGTAACCATCTCGAGCCAGGTACAAGCTTTGACGACAGTGGGGGGCTGGCAGGCCCCCCCCCCGCATTTCCATCAGCGAGACAGGTGAACTGTCGCGGGCTGCGATAGTGCGCCGATAAGGTCCTTCACTTGATAGACGAAGGTATCGGTTTTGATGCTGGGGTGGTTCGGAAGGTATT
>Ga0208181_1000843_pt1 | contig 13334 bp, 13 predicted proteins | sample MalvirDeepMed_s6_FD_184244 | JGI IMG/M metagenome (GOLD analysis project Ga0208181, IMG submission 184244) | Marine viral communities from the Global Malaspina Expedition - Malaspina viral metaG DeepMed_s6 (SPAdes) (version 2) | ecosystem: Environmental > Aquatic > Marine > Oceanic | place... | reverse complement strand
GAGTTCGCTTGTACATCAGACGCTTGTGAAGTTGTAGATATTGTAGATAACTAATGACAAGTGTAATACAAGAAATTAAGAAGAGTACTGAAGAAATGGGAAGAGAAGCCTATTTAAGAAATGCTATTAGTAATCCTTTTGAACCCTACAGTGATAGGTTTTGGTGGTGGCAGTCGGGGTGGGATAAGGAGAAGAATGAAAAAAAAAGAAGCTACTCTGCTAGAACTAAAATTTCTTCTAAATAATCTTGGACAGGTTGTAGTAGAAAAATCAACAATTGATCCTAAATTGTTCAGGGAAGCTTTTGATAAAAGATTACCTGAATATCCAAACACTATTGTATTACAAAATTTTTTAGCCAGAATTAATAATTTAACAGATAAATTTATTGAAGATGCTGAAATCTTTTAAGAATATAATAATAGAAATATCAAAAGTTATGTTCTTACCTTGGCATAATCCCTTTGTATTGTTAGTTGCAATGATTTTAATCATAGTAGTTTTAAATTTATGCAGATATAACCTATGAATCTATGGTGTAAAGTAGGTGTTAGCAAGATACATGGGGTTGGTATAATAGCTTTAAAAAAAATACCTCTAGCTACTATAATAACAAAAGTTCCTAGTAAATACGAAAAGATAAGTCTAGTACAATATAAAAAAAATGAATTTTCTACAGAACAATTAGAATATTTACAAACTATACACTGCTATAATACTAAGGGTGATTATATTAGTTTACCTGAAACAGGGTTTAATATTTACTGGTTACAAAGCTTTGTAAATCACTCGTTTGAACCTAACTGTATTATGTATCCTTTAAATGGTATTTATTCAGATATTATAACTATAAATTTTATAGAGCCTGATGAAGAAATAACTGTAGATTTTAGAAAAGCTTATCCTTCCTTTTATACAAAAGATAAAAAATGGGCAAAAAAATAGTGCTAGTAAAATACCAGCACTTTAATCCCACGTTGAAGTGTCTAGTTCATAGTCTTCATCGTACTTTTTTATAATTTGTACTACTGGTGAACTTTTGTTATAAGGTAGAAGTTGTTCTAGTACCTCCTGTGATACATAATTTTTAATTTCTTTTTTGTGCCTCTTAGATCTAACTAAAATCACAAAAGATCTAATTACATATGAAGATGTTGAAAATTTAAATACACATGGAATGATTCCATGTATTACACCAAGTAGACCAAATCCTATTAGTTTTATAGAATTAGTTCCGCTGAAAATTCCATGTGCCCAATAACCTTGAGGATTATCAGTAGAATTAGGATGTTCTAGAAATATTTTATATATTATCTTGTAAAAGTTAGAGATAGCCCATATTTTACTATAAGCTACAATCCCTGGTATTTTCATTATTTAATTACAAGTTACTTTCCACGTTTCGTTATGGGCTAAGATCTGTTCTACAGTCCTATCAGTCATAGAATCATCCGGGCTTATAAATATAGGACTTACCCAAGAACAATCATTTCCTTTCTGTCCTCCCCCAAGTAGAGAGCAGCCGCTTACGGAGATCAGACATAGGAGTACGAATGATATTGCGCTCAATCTTGTCCCTTGTTTTAGACTTTTTAATTTCATCTCTTGCCTGTGCTCCCTTTGCTATTTTACTACCTGCCATAAAGGAGAAAACCAGGGGGAGTAATTTCATTAAACCCCCTAGTAAGCTGAATATACCTCCCATTATTAATTTTTATCAGGCTTTATGCCAGTTTGCTTGGCTTTACCAAATGTTAAGGATGCCCATTCGATCATTTTATAAACTTTTCCTAAAAGTGTATCGGGGTTTGGGGTTCTAGTACCGTTGATCATCATAGATGCAGCAGCTACTATACCAAGAACAGCCCCCACGACAATATCTCTGTTGTTCCAGGCGACTTCCCACCAAACTAATGTTTCAATTACAGGTTCGCTCATTTTTACACCTCCTAGTGTATAGTAAAATCACAATCTACAAACATTAGATTATAATTTATTACATGTGAACTACAAAAGTCAATACTATCTATTGGAACTTCTATATGTTTATCCCAGTATTCAATGAGCTTTTGAAAGCGAGGATATACAGGTGGTTTATCGAAATCTTGCCATATAAACTCCTGAATGATACTGGGAGAGTCAGGCATTCTATAGTATATTCGAGCTAAGATCAACTCTAAATTCATTTTTTTGTTAGATCGTCTTTTAGTTTATTAACGTGTATCCATAGCTCTGTTATATTTTTACCATTTACTCTAGTAGAAAATTCAGAGCGTATAATAAATGCTACTACTATTACAGCAGTTACAAGCTGTTCCCAAGATAATTCTATCAACTAACCTCTCCATTAAATTTTAGGCTATCCAAGTTTTAATAGCAATTGCAATACCGGCTATTCCTCCTAGAGCGATGCCTAGCATTGTAAGTGTCTTTAGACTACCTTTTCCAAAAGAGGCTAGTTCTATAAGTTTTAATTGATGTTTTTCTACGTTGTCTAGTCTATCTGACATTGAGTTTACTTTTGTCTCTAGAGCGGCTATAGCTACTGCTAGTTCGTTTGGTTTGTCCATTTTATTAACTTGTGCGTGGAAATCTATCGTAAGAACCTAACCTAGACATCTGTTCTTCTACAGTTGGTCTATTACTAAGTTCTTCATATTCTATAAATTTAGAAGTATCTACCATTCCCCATATTGGATCTTGTTTATCTTGTAGACCTTGAAACGCTCTAAGTTTATCTAAACCAGCTACATCTTTTCTACTTGCTCGTGCTTGTTCTACTGCTGTTTCTATTCTTTGTGGGTTTCCTTGAAATTTCTTTCTTTGGTCTTCAGCCCAATCTTCAGATATTCTAGAAGATACATGAGGTCCAAACATAGTAGTCATAACTTCTTTAAATGCAGATAGCTGATCCCTGGTTAAAGGTGTTTTCTGTTTAAGAGATCTGTTTAATATAAGAGCACCTTTTGGATTTTTCATAAGCTCCATAAAAAACTTTGTAGTTCCTATTCTATACGCCTGTACTCCTAACATACCTGCTGCGAATCTTATACTTATAACTTTTCTAGCTACTGCCCAAAACACTGATTGTAAACCACTAGCTGTATAACTTTGCAACAATCCCGTCATTGGTGTTCCAAGACGTTCTGCTTCAGTTGCAACTGTAGTTACAAAAATATCATCTAAAATTTGTACATTCCCTTCCCCTAACAATATTGTAAATAATTCTCTATTATCAGGATCTTTTATATATTTTTCAAACTCATATACTTTTGCACGGGCAGGTTTTAGGAGGTCTGCATAGTCTTTTCTTCCTGATACTCTTACAATACCACTAGCATTGAAATCAAGTTTTTGATTAGAACCTTGCCAGACAGTTTCTATTAAATCATCTACAAGAATAGAAGTTAAAAATTCTTTTACTGTTTCAAAATCTTCAGTACCCCGAAAAGCATCAAGAATTTGTTTAAAATCTTTTGCTGGTGTTGAAGTACCTAACCGTCCTTGAGCTTCCATAAGATCAATACCGAAAGCACCAGGAGGCAGTTGACCGGTAAACTCCTCTATTCCTTTTATAGGTACTGGCAGAACACCGGCTGTTCCCATATATTGAGTTTCTATTGCACCGCCTCGCTCTCCTCCAAAGATTTCTGTTACAATATCTTTACGAGTTTTAGCTTGTACTTGTGCAAGTCGATGAAAAATACTACCTTCTACTGCAGTTTTTCTTGCATCTAAAAATAAGTCTACAACCTTTTTAGTAAGGTTCATGGCGGCATTTTCATCTCTAATTAACTGAAGCCTTGTATTTTCTACATCAGTATCGACTATATCATTTTTTCCTAATTTTCTATACGAATCTTCTGCTGCTCTGAATAGGCTTACTCTACTTACTACAACAGGATTGCCTAGATTTGTATCGTCAAGAGTACCCTGTGCTTCATCTAAAATATCATCAAAATGTTCTCTAAAGTTTTCGTATGCTTGTTGTTCTTTAACTGAATCTGGTTTAGCTTTACCTAATCTTTTTCTATAAACTTCATATGCAAAAGCATTTAAAAGTAAATTAACATCTAGAGGATCTATCCTTCCATCTTCATTTTTAAACATATTTCTAAATGATTTTGCAGCCTGGGCCATTTCATCAGGTTTATTACTCCACAGAGGAAGTAAGAAATTATGCATAAAATTTTTCTCGGAAACTACCTCATGTGTAGCATTTTTTCTAGATACTACATTTCCATAGTCATCTAAATGAATAACACCAAAATTTCTTTGCCCTTGTTCATCTTTACCTAGTAATTTTCTTGCTATACCTACATCCCACAAATTCATATAATCTCTGTATAAGTCTTTGGCAAAATAGTAGTTCTTTAGCACTAGTTGGTCAGCATCGCTTGGATCTTTACCAACTGACGATTTTAATAGCTGTTCTCCTCTGCCAACCAACGTATCTAGTTCCTTTAAAACTTTTCTATATTCATCTTTTGTTACTCCTTTAGAAGTAACTAATTTGCCTGTTATATGAGTTCTCATTCTGCTAAATTCTTTTATAGAAAATCTAGCACCCATGTAAGGCGCTCCTGTAGAAGCAGAAATTTTAGACAATGCAATTACTCTTTGTTGTACTTTGTTATTAGCTGCTGCAATATCTCCTTCTTCTAAAAGATTTTCAATGGTATTATTAAAATGTATAGTAGCTGTAGAAGATAAAATTTCATTATTAGGATCTCTCCAAAAAGCTTCTGCAATTTCATCCTGTACTGGAATTCTTGTAGAAATTTCTCCATGTAAATTCCGTACATATTGAAGTCTTTCTCGGAAATTTAATTTTGCCATATCATCAAAAAGAAATCTTTGTCTTGCTGAATGTAATAAATTTTCAACGCTGATTGGTCGCGGTTGACCACCTACAAATGTTCTTGTGTACTCAGGAAGATCTCTAGAAATTGCAACTATGTTTTCTAGTGTACTTGCAATTTCATCAGTACCTTGTAAAACATAATCAAAATCAACTGCATCGTAAGCTTCATTTATTTTTTCCATATTATATGTAAAAATATCATCAAGTCTTCTGTTTTGATCTATCCAATATGTATGCTTAACTTGTGGGTTATCTGCCATAGAAGATACACCAAGTCTCGCATCTAAATCTGCTCGTAAAGCACTTACTCGTAGTTTATCAGTGTTTTGTAGTTGCTTCATAGTAGTTACAGGATGTTTGTCTAGTACAGTTTCATATCTAACTTTTGATACATTCAACTCATGCATCATACTATCACGATAATCTCTAATTATTTTAAAGAAATCTTTGTTAATGGATTTCTTTTTTTCTGCTGGAAGAGCGCCCATTTCTCTTATTAAAGATTGAACACGTTCTATATTATCGTTCCTTAACTGTACTATATAACTAAGTTCAGAAAGCATTGGAATAGAAGACACACCAAATTTCATACTAGTATTTACATTACCAAGAAGCATTTTTTCTAAATAGTCTAAAGCAGGAATATCTATCATATCTTGCATAATTCTATTGAGGTTTCCTTGTCCTCTAAGTGATAGAACTTCATCTAATCTTGCCATAGCTTCCATTCTTCCTCTAAATACTCTTTCCATTTCTGCAAGTGTTTCTTTAGGTGTTCCTTTAGCCCATTCTACTCCTCTTAGTGCTTGTTGTGTCATGCTATCAAATTCTTTTGAATTTGCAACCAGCGTATTAGCTTCAGTTATTTTATCTTCTGTTGACTTATATTTAAATTTTTCCCAATCTCCAAAATAACGTATAGCTTGTTCTGCTGCTATTCCTTCCCAAAATTCTCGACTGCCTGGGCGAATTGGACTTGAAGCAAATCCTTTGGACATCATATACATCCAAGTTCTCCAATTACCTTCTGCAACCCTTGCTTTTTTTCTTACTGCTCCGACTAGTCCTTGACTAACAAGCCAAGTAGGTCCGAATCCACCCCAAAAAGCTCCCATTGCACCCGCACCCATTTGAAGAAATAAATCATCTGGATATAATTCTTCTGCACCAGAAAATCCTGCAGCCATCATTATTTCTGACATAAAGAATTTAGCTGCCATTCTTTGTCCGGTTATATCTTCTGCTTTTAAAGGTCTTGGCTTAGGCCACCCGTGCGGAGTTCCCTCTTTTGTCCAATTCTTCCATATTCTTTTTGCTTGTTTAGAACCTGTTAAAATTTCTAAGCTTATAGCTTCTTGTGCTGCTTCATACAATTCAATATCTCTCTCAGGAATACCATGCTTTCTAAATTCTTTTCTTCTTTCTGCAGGACTCATTTTTATAACTCTTTGAATTGATGCATCGGCTAATCTTCCTGCATCACCATGTCTTCCAGCAGGTACTGTTATAGCAGCAAGGTCATGTAAAATTCTTTTTTGTGCGTGTTGCATTGCTGCAACAGATGGCATTCCAGTTCGTTCTTTAAGCAAAGCAAGTTTACCATAATTACGAGCCATTTTCATTCCGGCTTTTTTACCCATTCCTACTACTACACCTGCACCAGTAAGAGCAAGTGGTCCCATGACAAATACTTCTTCAAGAAATCTATCTATCATATCTTTATCTTCGCTAGGTCCAAACTTTCCAACAATAGCTCTAGCTGGTTCTACAAATTCTTCATATGCTTCGCGGACATCTTCGTATTCACTAGCGCCTTCCTCTAGCAATTGCTCCAGTGTTACGTCTTTATCACCTATGGTCCTTTTAAAAAGATCTCTACCTGCTTGTTCACCTCCTCCTGTAGCACCTGCAATCAGTCCTGATATCCACTCTCCTCCAGACATACCGTGATGTGCGCCATGAGATAATCCCATATGAGCTAAATAGGCTAAACCATACACTGTCATAGGAAATTCTACCAAAGCTGTTCCTATAGCTTTTCCTATATCTGCTACATCTTTTCCAGTTTGTTCTAGATAAGTTCTATGATATTGAAATCTTTTTTTATCAGGATTCCAATAAACTTCTCCCCAAGAAGATGAATCATAAGGTTTTGTTGCAATATACTGTCCAGCTTCTACTGTTTTATCAGATCCTGGTCGGAGTGGAAAATCTCCCCCTCTTTTTTGCATGTAAGATCTACGATAGGCATTATTCAGTGCTTGTGGCTTGCCATAGTATGGATTTTTTTGATTTTTTACTGCGGATTCAGTAATAAGATTACCATCCCTATCTCTGACATAATGATCTATAAGGGGTGTATTAATTAGATAATTCGCTTCATCTGCCAGATACTGTCCACCCAGTTTATAAATAGCTTGAGCATAAGACATTATATAATCATCTATCTCTTCATCAGATGCAGTATAAGGTGCAAATCTAGCAGTTGCCGGATCAAACTTATCTTCTTCTTCTTGTTCTTGTTGGCGCTCTTGTGCTGCAAACTGTGCTGGTGGTTGATCGGTAGTATCTGTTTCAATTTGTCCAGTAGTTGTGGGAGTTATAGCAGCAACCTGCTGATCTACATCCCGATCAGGACTTTTTACAGATAAACTATCAGCACTTACTAAAGATAAATCATTTGTTTGTTTTTCATTTTCTTTATCAGGAGGTGTTAGAGTTAAAGTAGGATCAAAAGCCATAATTTATTGCACTCCCCTTAATATCTCCGGATCGCCACGACGTTGAGCGGCATCTGCTATTGCTGGATCAAGGACTCGTCTTGCTTCTTCTTCTGTATATGTTTTTTCAACACTATTTGATGCTAGCTGATTCATATATGCTTGATTTGCTCTTACAAAATCAGGATCATATAAACTATAATCTCTATAAGCTTTATTATACATAGCTTGTAGAGCAGGTTCCATGATTCTTTGAACTGCTCGCGGATTTCTTCCTGGCTTATTCTGATTTATTAAAATTCTCTGTCTAAGCCAAGGTCGAACCATAGCCATTTTAATAAATTCTAAAGCAACAGCTTGTGCTTTACCATTAGGAAGATTCCAGATAGCATTATGAATGATTCTAAAATCTTGGTCTGAAACCATTCTACCACCTGCTCCTCCTTGCCAAGCAACTGCTAATTGATATGTTAGTTTTGTTTTTTGAGCGTCTAAATAAAATCTTTTAATATGCTCTTGGCTTGCTTCATCTAAATTCATCCAATATTCTTTAATTGTAGTTTGATTATTTCCTGATTGTTCTATTGCTGTTTCATATGCTAAAACTGCTTGTGAAGTTGTTTCTGTAGTTTCGCCGTCTTTAAGTGTATATTCTTCATTCCATGTATTTTGTGCTATTCCAAGGGTATTCTCTAGCTCCCCAAGAACCACATTTCCCATATGAAATTTGTCATCATCCTTTTCATTTGCCGTATTAGTAGATCCTATAGTTCCTACTGCACCGCTTATTTGCGTAAGCCAGCCCTCAATTCTCCCTCGCATTGGATCTTCAGGCCGACCACCTCCAAAAGCACCTACAAGGAAATTTGCAATTGTCGCTGGTGGTCCAATAGGTGCTGTAGATATACCAACTAAACTTTTCTGTATATCATCAACTGAATCAAACAATGCTTCTTGATTTAAACTTATTTCTTGGTAAGTTTTTATTTCTATATCTGTTAAAGCTGATGTCTCTCCAACAGTTTCTACTTTCCATCCATCTTCATAGTGAACAGTTGATATACTTAAAGCTACAGACATAGCTTCTGACAGAGTATCTACTCTATCTTTATACCAATTTAAATCTCTATTTCCAAGTGCTGTTTGCGGAACTAAAGAATCTGGATTTTGATCTGCAATTGTATATATTTTATCTGCAATTTGGTGTTGTAAGGATGTATCAGGATCTGATCGTAAATATAGTTCAAACAATTCAGAATCCAGAGTTCCAGCTGTAAAAAATTTTAAAATAGCAGGTTTTTTCTTTAAATTCTGTTTTAAAACAGCGGGTAGCCTTCTAAATCTTTTAGTAAATACAGTTCCATCTTTAACAAGAGTAGGATCAGCAAGTGATTCAAATGTACTTAAAGGCAATTTTATTTCAGCAATAGGAAATTCAAATTTCTCTGATGCTTTTTCTTCATCTGTTAAATCATTATATCGTTCTAAACCTTGTTTATAATCTGCTCTCCATCGTGTAGCCCATTTTTGCCATTTACCGGGTCCATACAACCCATCAACTAATTCTTCAGTATCTGCATATAATGTATTACGGTTACTAGGATCTGTTGTAAGTCCATTAATAACTATATGATGTTGACCGTCAACAATTTGCACAGGATCACCACTAAAAACATTAAAATCTAAACCTTCAAGCATTTCTTGAAACCAGGGAGAATAATTTGCTCCACCAAAAGTTCTATATTGAATAACTTTATTATTTTCTCCTTTTGTAGTTTGAGGTTTAAAAGCTTGATCTCCATACCTTCTTATTTCCTGCAGAAATTGTGGACTATTTGTAATTTGATTAAATCTTGCAGGATCACTATTTCTTAATGAAGTTAAATTAGTATCAAATTGACCTAATATATCTATTGATTTGCCATGATCATCTCCAAATGCAGAGTCAAATATATTAAAAGGATAATTTCCAATTGTTGTAATAGTTCCTTCTGGTTTTTTAGTTATACTATCAAGCCTAGATTGTTCCCTCATCAAAGCTATATTATCGACAAAAGCATTCTGTCTCTTTTTTTCTTCCGCTGCTGCTTGCTGTGCATACGCTTCGTTTCTTTGTAAAGATTGGTCAAGACCTTTTGCAAACCCTCCCAAGGCACTGAGAAATCCTGTCATTAGACTATCTCCTCTTCTTCAGGTAAAATAGTTTCTTCTGGTAGAGCAGCCTCTTCTAGTACAGGGGATTCTTCTAGAAAAGGACCTTGCTCTAGTGGGGGCTGTTCAGATAAAAACCCCGGCTGTGCTTCTAGCATAGGAGGTGCGGCTATCTTAGGACTGCTTACATCTGACATGAAACTTCCTGCCATTGCTGAAAGTGTATCTTCTCTACTAGATCTTTTATCTGCTTTTAAAGCTTGTGCTTCTTCTAAAATAGTTTTATATTTTTTAGGTTTTAGTTGTTTCATTATTTCTAAGGATTTATCAGTAGTTACTGATTCTTTAGGATAAGAGTTTAAAATTCTAGGATCTCCTACACCTCCCCTTCTAGCTAAAGCTAAAATTTCTAATATTAAAATAGGATTTATAAGTTCTGCAGTATCTACAGTTATCATACCATCTGTAAATGCTGTAAAAGTTATCGTTCTAACTATAGATTCAATAGATACTCCTGCATCTAGTAAATTTAGTAAAGAAGTTAGATTATTAGGTTCTTTTACTTTTTCAAAAATAGTATCTACTGCTTCTATAGGATTATCCACCCTGGCAGGTTGTTCAAAAGCATATTCCCCTGGTTCTCTGGTTAAAGACTGTCCGGGTATTTCTCTACTTAGAGGGTTTGGAAGTCCCTCTTGACTTCTGCGTATACTATCTATTGTCTCTGGCATTTTTATCCTCTACTTTTATGTAAATATATTAACCAAATAAAGAAGGTTCACGAACAAATGGTTCTTCTTCTTTTTCTTCAAGTTCTGCTAATTTAACAGCCTGTACTTCTGGTACTTTAGCTTCTCCGGGTGTTATCGTACCCGGTGGAATACGTCCTCCTTGAGTATTCATCATATCTGTAAAAAGAGCCTCTGCTACTTGGCCCATAGCAGTACCTTCTTTTGGTTTATTACTTTCAATAGCTGCAAGCATTCTAGCTAAATAGGCGTTTCTTTGTTCTTCAGATGTTGCCTCGGATGGTTCAATTAGTTTGCGTCTTGACACTTCTTCAGCTTGACCAAATTTTTGGATTGCTGCTAAAGCCGCAGCACCAGCACCACCTTCAGCACCACCACCACCCTTGTCGCCTCCTGAAAGTGCTTTACCTATAAGTGGTCCTGCTATTGATGCTATTGTTCCCCACATACTTTAACTCCTAATTTTAATTTTTAATCAGTACTTCAACTAATCTATATTTCATGTAGTCGCTTTAGCCGCATCTGGACGACTCAACCAGGAGCCAATAATATTACCAGCCAAAGAACCTATCGCAGAAAATGCATTATCTTTTACAGATTGTCGATATAGTTCATCTTGAAAATCCTGCTGTTGTGCAAGAATAGCTGCCTGATGCGCTCTTTGCAGGGCATTTTCAGTAGTTTGAATAAGCCACTGTGCTTCATCCCGATAAGCTTGCCATAGATTATTTTGGGCAGTATTTGTTAAACCTAGTAAATTCTGTGCATTTATTCTATTAGCTTCATTTTGCGTAGCATTATTTGCCGTATTTATAGTCCTTCTCCACACAGCATTTGACTGGTTGATCTGTGCTGTTAAGTTACCATTAAATTTATCTCTACTATCGATTAAACTTTGGTTGAATTGCTTGACAGTATTGACTTGATCTACATTAAATTGTTCCTGTGCTACTTGCAATTCTGAATTTCTTTGTGATACTTGCGTACCAAGGTTAGAAAAAAATTGGTCTATTTGATTTTTGCTTTGTGCATTAAATTGATTAGCAGCATTTTCAGCAGCTTGATTTGAAAACATTTCCTGTGCTCTAGTATTAAAATCTAGAACTTCTTTTTGCTGATCGTTATTTAAATTTTGAACATCGATAGATAAAAAGTTTTGAGAATTTTGAATAGCAGATCTCATTCTAGCATCTTGATTTCTTTGATCCATCTGTGCGAAAGTTAAAGCATTCTGCAAAGCTGCTTGTTGTGAATTATTTAAATTCTGCAATTGAATAGTAGCATACGCCTGTGCATCTGCAGCAGCGATAGGAATAGCACCTTCCTGTACGGCTTGTACAAGAGCAGCCCCTGCAATCGAGCTAGCCCCTAAGCCCCTCTGCTGCATGATTTGTGAAGCTACTCGTACCGGACCAGAAGCCCAAGGGGGTAAAGGTTGTCCATCTTTAATAGAAACATATAAACTTTCTAACTGCCCTTGTACTGTAGCCTTTGGATCTAGATTATCTGCTTGTGCTTGTGCTAAAGATTGTTCACTTACAGTTCCTATTACATCTGCTTCTTGTACAAAAACTTCTGGAGAGATATCTGCTCTTGCAAGTCTTGCTGCTCTTGCTCTTTCTATTTCTTCTGTTCTAGCTGCTTGTGTTTGAGCAGCTTCAAATTCTCCTTGTACACCTATCTGTGGAACAGCACCAGCAACATCAGATGTAATAGGAGCTATCTGTCCTAGCTGCTGTTCAGCTAAAAGTTCTTCTTGCTGTAATTCTATAGGTGATAATTCTACTTTTGTACCTGGAGGATGTTCTGGACTTGTGCCTTGTCCAGACATTATATCTAGAACCCTTTGATTTCTTTCTTCTATAGAAAGCGCTCTTGTAGGCTGCTGTTCAACACCCAGTGGAAATTGTTCACCTAGATATTTTTGAAAGAAGTCAAAAGCATCTTGTGTAGCAAATGAACCATATGCTGTATCTACAGGTTCTGAAGAATCACTAACCGCAGGAAATCCAAAATTCTCTCTTAGTTCATTAGGTGTAAAAGAATTACCTTCCCAGGTATATCTATTAGTGACAGGATTAAATACAGGTTGTTCCCTACCTGTAAAATCAACTCCTGCTAAACCTTGTACAATATCTTCTTGCTCTTGCCCTAAAGTATTATCTGGAAATTCAAATGCAGGTGTAGAATCTGTTCCGGCTAGAACATTACCTAAAAATTCCGTTGGAAATTGCTGCGTACTAATATCTACAGGTTCTCCAGGGGCTTGGCCCGGAGTAATTGGAGAAGGTGGTTGTACAGGTCGAAAACCTCCTCCGAGAGGGGGCAACTCACCCTGGCTAGTATAGGGCGTCGATACTGCTGGGTTCGTTGGGGCAGGTGGTTGTGGTAGATTTTTATCTACTTCACCCCCTACTTGATACTTATTGTCCGGTTTAAAATTAATAGCCATTATTTACAACCTTTTTATTTAAATATTCTAACTCGTTACACTCATTCATTAAAAATAATTGATATTAATATTCGTTCTATATTTCTCATCAGTACAAGATGTGCTCTTATGAGATTTACTGGAATCAAATAATAACAATCTATTCCCAATGCTTTTAATTTCAGTACCATCTTCCAATATAGTCAATCCATTGTTTGTATTAAGATAAAAAATCGCACCTTTGTGTTCTTCTTTATAATCTGTATGAAAAGGATGAATCTCCCGTTCTTTTGTTCTAATATATAAATTTCCTTTAATTCTTACTAATGATTTAGCTTTAAGTACATTTAATAACGGCCATAAGAGTGTAAAGAAATGTGAGTTAGGCTGATAATCTTTATAAAACAAATGTATAAAAT
>Ga0208181_1000842_pt1 | contig 13348 bp, 12 predicted proteins | sample MalvirDeepMed_s6_FD_184244 | JGI IMG/M metagenome (GOLD analysis project Ga0208181, IMG submission 184244) | Marine viral communities from the Global Malaspina Expedition - Malaspina viral metaG DeepMed_s6 (SPAdes) (version 2) | ecosystem: Environmental > Aquatic > Marine > Oceanic | place... | reverse complement strand
CGGCGCTACCGCACACGTCGACTACCCATGTTGGCTTTGGAAAAGAAGGGAAAAATTGCTTTGAATAGGCTTCATGTGATATAGCTATGATATGGGAGCTCCGAGAATCCTCAACGGCCTTACTATCAAAATGGACGGCTTTGCCAATGGCGTGGCCAGCGGATTATCACTCTCCGATGCCTACCGGGCCGCTTACAATGTCGATAGCATGAAAGACACAACCGTTCAACACAACGCCTCATTGCTGAATAACGACCCCAAGGTAACAGCACGAATAAATACACTCCTGCAACGCAAAGCCGTCCTGGCGGATATTAACCTCGCCTCAGTAGCCGCCGAAATGGATGACGCAAGGGTTACCGCAAAGCACGCCGAGGTCCCCCAGGTCGCGTCCATGATCGCCGCGTCTCGAGCAAAAGCTAACCTCGTGGGCATACTCACGCCCCAACTCGAGGTAAAGCAACGCTCACTTACCATCGAAGCGACCCTTGACGAGCTGAATATCGACGATCTGCGCCAACTGCTAGCCCTCGGCGATACGGCCAAAGCACTGGAGGCCGGGGATAGTAGCATACCCCCGGACGCTCCAGGTTAACCGCAGAGGGGCGTTAACGGCCTAGCGCGTGCGCCCATGCATCGCTCGCCCTTGACCGCCCGCCCGCGAGGAGTAGCGCGAGGGTGTCGAGCGCGTCGTGCAGCTCCGGTCCGGTCATGTCTAGACCGCGCGCCGTGACGAGATCGTCACAATCCCAGCGGACCCCAAACACGCTACCCATGTTACCGCTGGAACGATGCCACGCGAGCAACCGCCACAGCACGTTAGCAACGGGCTTCTTGTCGCGTTTGGGCGCGCTGGCCAGTGGGCGCCCCGATCGCGTGTTCAAGCTCCCGGCGATGGCTTCGCGCACAATGTCCGGCGCCGGTAATGTGACGGCGTCCGGCGCGCTTGTGACAGTTGGCCGGAGTCGTTCGATGTAATCGCACAATGCGTTGACGCGGTCCGCATGTTTTGTGTTCACGTTTTATCACCTATGCGCCGCTTTGCCCCGACGCGCCGGGCGCTTGTGTGTGTCTAGCTAGTTAGTCGCTCATGGCAGTCATTTTCTACTTGTCCGCAAACTTTGCAGACTTGTACAACGAAGCCGGTTTCATCGTGCTTCGCGGCACCCTTGGCGCGAAGCCCCGCAACAACACCGGGTGCGTCCAGGAATCGCATGTCGTCAAGGTCCGCGTCTATCACGGGGCGGCCCATAAATGTTGATGGTAGGGATTGCCCCTTGGCGGTGCTGAACACCACTGCGACGTTCCCACCATTCTCGAGCCATTCGGCCGCTCTGGCGTGATTCTCAGCTGTTTCGGCATAGGAAAACGTAAGGTGATAGTTGGCCGGACGTTTGTTCCGCGTCTTGAATGGTGCTTTCGTATAGTCGTAGAAAATCACGTCCGGATACCGCGCGAACAATTCCGGGAATACCTTTTCCCATACAACATCGGCTGTACCATTCAAGCGCGCGGCCGCTTTCATGCCTTGGCGTTTCGCCTTGGCGCGTAGTGCGCCTACTTCGCCATCTAGGATTGTCCTGAATTTTGGACGTTCGCGCATGAATAACGTCGTACGCCATATCATTGCCTTGGATACCGTGGTCTTTGTCCAATCAAACTCACGCGAGTCTAGCGCGATCTTGCCTTGATTCATCCGGCCGGACCCTATGCCGAGACAAACAATGCTACATCCAGGTGTTGCCCACGGGCAAAGGTTGCCAAGGCCGCCGGAATCGGACGGCGCCAAATACATCACAGCATTCAAAATTGGTTCTGATAAGGCTGCCCCGACGACGTTTGACTTGTCGAGCTTGTAGCTTGTCCCTAATAGGTTAGTCATGCGATGTAGCCTCTTTCTTGATCGCGGCCCGGTTCGACTAGGTGGCGCGATTATTCGCGCGGCTTGTAAGGTAAAAATCCCAAGTCTATTACTGGACCTCGTACTAATTCCGCGACTTCCTGAGAGCCGTCAACGTCAAGACGGTCATGTAGGTCCATGAAATATTTATAGGCCGGGTGATGGTGCGTAAGCGCGTACTTTTGGCAATCAGCCTTTGCCAGTGCGGCCGCGAGAATGGCGTCGTCGCGTTCGTGTATGTTCATGTTTACCTCTTTTGAACAGGACCCAGTCCGACTAGCGTGAGATTATGCTTGAGGATATGCTCCGCCATATCCGGCGTAATTCGTCCATCTGCGGACTGTAGACATTGCGGTATCGTCTATTAATGGGTCGGGGTATCCGCCGTTACAATTCAGGAAGTCGCGCATGCCACCATCCCAATGGCGCTCTATACCGTCCATTAGCGTTCCCGTCGACATCAGCTCGAAAATTTCATCCTCAAAGCACTCCGACAGCCATTCGATCATCGCCGCTCGTAATGTCATGTTTCCCTCCTAGAACGGGGCCCGGTTCGACTAGTGGTCGTATGACCATCGACCACACAACGATAGCACGGCGGGTTTGCACAGTCAATCCCCAATCCGTAGCTGGAGCGCGCCGATATTTTCTAGGATATCGGTTCTGATAGGCGGTCCGCCCTTGCTCGCAATGCTGGCAGTGGTCATGGTGGCAGCTGAGGAGGTCCTCAGTGCGGCATGCTGGATGCGGCGTCGGTATGATGCGGGGTGTCGTTGTTGCGTCTGGTATGGCGTCTAGGGGTAGCAGCACAGTCTAGGCTAGGCTGTCGCGGCGCTGAGGATTCGCGTATATAGGACCGCGCACCCCTGCTGCCCGCGCAGGGGGGGTCCCGGGAGGAGGGACCCGCGGTCTTTGTGGGACTCTGTGGACACGCGCGCAACTACCTCGTAGCGCGGAGGTTGCAATTTTTCTGAACGTAACTGTAGCGAACCGAGTACATCTTTCCGGAGTATCACTACGCTAAGTTGCTTTCAAGAGTGGATGTTGTATTATAGGGTTGACATTGGGAGGTGGTTGATTGAATCTAGGGATGCGGAGTATGCTAATACCATTGATGTAGAAAGGGGCTAGAGAATATGGTAAAGATGGCAGCGATAGACGAACGTGAGGTGAATAGTCAGGTTTCTTTGATTCGGGACAGTATAGATGAGTCCTCAATCATATCGTCTCTGCTCTGTGCCTTTGGGTGGATTGACGATGATGGTACTCCTCATCCGTGCGACAAGCCTGCTCCGTATATATGGGGAGGGCAGGACAAGTTGCACGTAGCGTCATTGTGTAAGCAGCATCTGGTCGAGCAGTATGAGCAAAGGAGAGTAATCTAATGGCCCTTCACAAAGCAATGCAGTACGCGAAGATTCTTGCTCCGGCCCGTAGGCCCATTCCGATGCCGGACAAAATTTCAGTGAACAAATTCTCGCATAATCCGGGGCATGTGAAGAAGAAGTACTAGATGGTCTTTCCTTATAGTAATCTAACTCGCTACGACTTTGGATTGGATGTAGCTCGTGGTGAGTTTAGTAAGATAATATCTGTCAATATATTTGGTCGTAATCCTGACGCTGACGCGGCTCTTTCAAGTACCGCTGTCAATCTGGGTCGGAGTCTCTGGGATGGTGGTATCGCAGGGGCGACGAACTGGGTAGCACCGACGACGGCCAGGATACATCAGATTACATCTAGTAGTGCTAACGATGATACGGACGGTGGTGGGACCAACGCGGGGGCAAGGACGATCCGTGTCTTTGGGCTTGATAGTGCTTATGCTCGGCAGCAAGAAGATATCACCCTGAACGGTACAGGGGATGTGCCAACTGCCAGTACCTATACTATGATTTACCGAATGGAGGTTCTCACTGCGGGCTCCACTTCTTGGAACGAGGGGGCAATTACGGCCACAGCCGATACCGATAATACTGTTACGGCAAAAATTACAATCGGTTTCAACCGGACCCTTATGGCAATTTATATGGTTCCGACAGGCGAGAAGGCGTATATGACTGGATACTACGCATCAATCCAGAAACAGGGGTTGGGGTCAACGGCCCGGTTCGCTGACATTTTTTTAATGAGTAAAGAAAATGGAGGAGTGTGGAGAATTTGTAATTCCAGCAACGTATCCCAGGAGGGCACTTCATCGGCGCCGTATTTATTTCAACCACCCAGGGTATTTCAGGCCGGGGAGTTGATTGAGTTACGGGCCAATCCCTCAGCGGATGGACTGGACATATCGGGTGGTTTTGATCTGATATGTGTGGCTGACTGATGGTTACTGCCGAAAAACTCCTCAATCCGAAACTTAAGACTAAGAAGCAACGGCTCAAAGCCATTGCAGTAGCAGAACTTGTTGCGAAGAAGATAGCGTCCGAGGACTTTATCTTCTTTCTGGATTACGTCTATATCCTGGAGCCGCCACAACCTCTGGTGGGTATCGTTGGGGGCAAAACCCCGTTAGAGAAGTGGCCGTATATCATGGAATTGGCGAATGATCTGCTGACAAAACGGCTCATCGAACGGCTCAAGGCTCGGCAGATGGGACTTTCCTGGATCATCAGTGCGTTCTATACGTGGATGCTCCGATTCAAGGATGGGTCCAATATGCTTATGCTCTCTCGTGGGCAGGTTGAATCCCATGCGCTGCTGAGAAAGGCCAAATTTATATACCGTAACTTGCCCGAGTCGTGGAAGATCCCTATCGACAAGGATTCTGGGTCTGAGTTCTCCCTGGAAGGGATGAGTTCTAAAATAATCGCCCTACCCTCTACTGAAGATTCAGGGCGTGGCGAGGCTGCGACCTCTATCTTTCAGGATGAAGCCGACTTCCACGAGCATCTGGACGCTAACTATCTGGCGATTAAGCCCACAATCGACGCCGGTGGGCAACTGATAATGGGCTCCACCATTAATAAGAAGAACAATCGGTCCCTGTTCAAGAACATCTACCGAGGTTCGCCTGAAAATGGTTGGAATAAAAAGTTCTGGGGGTGGCAGTTACGGCCTGGTAGAGATCAGGAATGGTACGATAGGGTAGCCAAAGAGGCCCGAGACCTACCAGACGCTCAGGAGCTGGGCGTAGACCTATATATGGAGCAGGAGTACCCCGGTGACGAAACCGAGGCCCTGAAGCCAGCCAACGCACTCGCAGCGTTCGATCTGGAGAACCTGGAACGTATGAAGAGCGATGTTCGTCAACCACGGCAGCGAATCGCCCATATAAATATCTACCAGGAGTTCCAGTGGCGTAAAGCTTATGCAGCAGGTACCGACCCGTCTCACGGGGTGGGGCAGGACTTCGCCGCAACGGTACTCATGGACAAGGATACCGGCTACGTGGTCGCAGATATTTTCGGTCAAGGCATCGCACCGGACGAGTTGGTGGTGGCGTCGTTGGAGCTGATGGATATGTACCGGAATCCCCGGTGGGCCATCGAGGACAACGAGTGGGGAGTCGTGGTACTGAATGCCGCTATCAAGGCGAACTACCCGAATATGTACAGAAGGCGTATCAACCGGACCGGAAAGCGTCAGAAAGGCTGGCATACCGACGTAGGCAGTCGGTCGCAACTGTGGTTCGATCTGATCGACGCGGTTGACGCAGGAAGTGTTACCATCCCCAACCTTGCCGGGCTGAGGCAATTCGAGACAGTCATACGTCACCCGGACAAAGATTACAAACCAGAGGCGATGATCGGAGAGCATGACGACTACCCGATGGCGGTCGGCCTGGCCTTGCAGGCAGCTACCCAGGCGACTCGGCGTACCCAGCCGGACATGGAGGAATCGATGTCCAGAAAATTGAGACTCATGCCCAGACGGGCAGGTTGGCATAAGGGGTTCTAATGCCGGATTTCACCCAGAAACCTAACGACAAATTTATCCAGGACGCCCATGTGTATCTGAACGATACATGGCGGGGAGCACATGCCGATTGGCAAATTCTGGACTCTTTCCTGCATCGCTGGTATGCCGTGTGGGACAAGGATACCGATGCAGCTAATATCGCACGTCCGGATTACCGCCCCAGCAAACCGGCCAATATCGTCAAGCACGCCATCGACAACATGATGGCGTTCAATCCCAAGGTACATCGCAATCCCATTGGGAACTCGGAGACTGCTCCAGAGGATGCGGACAGGGCCGAGGTAGGGTTAGCCGCCATCCTGACAGATTCCGCCGTTAAGGCAACCTCTCATCCCTGGCGGATGGCGGCTGCTCATCTGGTGCACTACTCCTATGCGGTTATCGAAGGTCCCCTACCGAAATTCCCCAGAGGATATACCCACACGGCTGATTCTAACCCACTTGAGATTCGTGCGCCCAACCCCGCCACGATCTTGATGGACCCGATGGATAAGGAGCCACCATTCGCTATCCGTCGCGGTAAGATGCCCGCCATCAAGCTTTTCGAGCTTTCACAGAACAAGGTTCGACAGCGGCGCCGCAACGCTAATCTATTCGACATGAGCCCCCATCAAGACACCCCGTTCGCTATGGTGGAGTTCAACGAGTACTGGACAGAGAAGTGGCACGCCTTCCGAGTACCGGCACAGCCGAATCTCCAATCTCCGTCTGCTTCACAGCTTCTGTGGGTAGAGAAGAACCCGTTAGGATTCCTCCCTTATACTCACGCATTCGCCGGATTCGGTATCGAGCCAAGTAATCTTGACGAGATAAACCCTCGCTACCAGGCACGGGGTATCCTCTGGGACGTACTCGACTCTATCAAGTTGCACGCCCAGGCGCAGAATGCGAAACATCAGGCTCTAATCGATGCGGTATTCGCCGTCTTGCTGACCGAGGGCGATGCAGAGGAGTTGAAAAAGGCACTTGCAGAGGGGTCCGACATTATACAGGTCGAGAATCCCGATACGACAAAGCCCATGCGTACTCAGGAAATCGCCCGTTGGATATTCCAGATCACCGGCGAGTACGCCGAAGATATCGAAGAGGGGACAGTCAACCGTTCTCTGGGTGGCTTCCGAGAAGAGGGGGTCGTTACGGTCGGGCAGCAGGCAATACTCGATACCCGTTCACGAGCCAGGTTTACTCTGCCCCTGCTTCAGTTGGAATACATGGCGTCCATCACTGGCTCTCGAGCGTATCACCTCGTTGATAACATGAACGCCCTTGGTGGATCAATTGGCGCTCGTGGCAAGCATATTCGCAAGAGCTGGTTACACGGCAATTACAATGCAGATGTGAAATTCGAGCCCTCCGATCCGGTGTTGGAGCTTCAGAAACGACAGTTGGGTATAACAGAGGTCCAGGCGGGTATGAAGGACTTCGAGACCTACTGGGAAGAAGACGCGGGCGTTACCGACGTTACAGAGCGTTGGAAGCGCCTGGCAAAGCAACAGGTCCGAACATCTCCGGAGATATGGTCTCTGTTCCTTCAGGAAGCAGCCGAGGAAGAGGGCGTTGGTGATGAATTTGAGGCTGTGCAGCAGGCAGCGGCACAAGCGCAGACTGTCGGAACAGCATCTGCTCCCAATGGCAGCGTGATAGATCCCATAACAAATCCGCAGCCACAGGGAGTGAACGAAGCCGTGCGGCAACTCAGAGAGCCACTCAGTGGGGCAACTACTAAACCCGCTCCGCGACGCGGACCGGTGACAGGAGGCACGTAGAATGGCTGAGAATTTCGCACGGCAGGCAATCGCGGACGTGAAGACGGACCTACGTGCCCTACGCCGAAGGAAAGGTAAGAAAACAACGGTGCCACTTAATCCTGTGGCGGCATTGCTAAAAGAACACGGCTTGAAGAGCGGAAGGTTACGTTAGAATGACCCCTGACGAAAAACGTATTCTGGACGAGTTGAATCGATTACGCAGAGTCGTGGTCGAAGAAGACCTAACGCTTACTGAAAAGGCACAGTTGGCAAAGACACGGGAGCTTTTCCCTGCTCTCGCAGCAGCAGATATCTCTCTTACGTCACTTCGTAGGCCGTTCACCATCCAGGAAGTTCGTTCGTTCATACAGGACACCGTAGATTTGGCGATGCAGAGTCCTGTCCTTCGCTCTAGAGGACTGTTCATTGGAGAGGCGGGAGAACCTCATGCTGCAGTAAGGCGTGAGTTGGTGGTGGGTCTCGTTGGGTCTATGCTGCTCAACGACCAATTTGACCTATCTCCAAGCGCATTCGCTGACGCTACCGGGGTCAACCAGGCCGTGATGGATGTCGTCCTGGACCAAAACGAGCGGGTAAGAGCATTTCCCGGTTCGGCTACCAAAGAGATGCAGCTTAGTGGCGTCATACGCGCACTTGAGCAGACTGGTTTCATAACATTAGAAATGCGACAGGCCATCCTACAGGAAGATGGTTATAACCGATCTCTACTCTCTGAAGCGAGAGAGATTCTGGCACCAATACTGAATAATATGGACGAATTCGTTACCGGAGCCATAAGTGCCAGATCTACCTCAATTCTTGAAGGTGGTATCGACCCCAATACTGGTCAACCATTCGATCTGACTCCGCAGGATTTCGGTTCTAGTGTGGTGTCATATATAGGCGGTCTTTCTACCAAAGACATTGGGGCGGGGAACACACCAATACCTCCGATACTACTGCCTGAAGTGCCCGATATTACAGAAGGTAGGGAGCGGCTGGAAGGGGCGCTGGCTTTCAAGTCGGGCAAGACCGAGTTCGGTACGGACCAGATCAAGAATGCCGTCGAGGCGCAGATAAAGAGCCTCGTGGACCCACAGACGGGGAAACAGGCATTTTCACTCAATCGGGCGAGATACGATTATGGGGACGAGGGGCAGGCCCAGTACGACGCGGTTAGGGCGGCGGCGGATCGGGCTATTGATCTGGTGCAAAGTGCTGCTGCCACCGGACGGACCGGACAAACCCCGGCGGAGTTCGTGGCGTTCCTGGCCGATCAGACGCTTTCTATAGTTAATCTAGCCACGTTCAAGATCAGCGTAGCCAATGTTACAGACGAGCAGGCAGAAGCGAAGATAGAGACGAAGCGTCTGGAGGATGTCAAGAACTTCCAGACCAAGGCGAACCGTACCAGGTTCCTTCAGAACCTCGCCGCTGGGATCGATAACCCAGAAACAGGCAAGGCACTCACACTGGACGATTTCAGTGATGATCAAAGGGCTCTCTTCCATCGTGCTCTCATCAACGGCAATCAAGAGTTGGTGGAGAGTGCCTTTGCCTCAAAGACGTTTCTTTTGGATGCAGTTGGCACCAAAAGCCAACAAGATCTCAGCAAGGAAGAGCAGAATAGGCTCAAAGAACTACAGGGCAGTCTGTCTTCACGACAGAGCGCAGTAAAAAACCTCCTGGATACCCGTGGGGGCGGGGTAAAGTCGGAGGACTTGCCCGACACGTTTGTTAGCTATCTAGGCCATAGGCTAGCGAAGGGTCACCGTATCTCCGACGAAGAATTAGAACTGATAATAGCTGATGGCTTGGCGGAGAAGGCCCGGGCGGACGCGGCGGAGAGGATTGAAGGCTTCCGAGGAGACTCAGCAGCGACACTCACAGCGCTAGAGAATCAGCTTAGGAGCGTGTCGGAAAGACGAATTGGGACAGAGGATCTGACAGAGGAGACCAAGGAGGCATACGCGAATTTCGTAGCCAACGGTGGGCAGATCACTAAAGATATGGCTACCGAGGGAAAACGGATCAAGGATGTACAAGATGCCGAGGAACAGCGCATTGAGGACGTAGAGAAGGCCAATGTTGCTGCCCTGAAGACTTCGGAGTTGGAACGCACCTTACAGGGTCTTGGTATAGGACAGTTGGGTGGTGACGACGCTTTCCAGCAGAATCTACGCCAGAACGTGTTGCCGAAGCTTGCTACTCATCTTGAGACCATACGACGTGGCCTCGGTCCTGGCGAGGAGTTGGACGCAGCGCAGCTAGTAGGGACGATGCTCGGTATACCGGGGTTTCAGGAGGAACCGGTAGGGGGTGTTGGGTTAGATGAACAAATTCCAGGGTTAGGTAAACCAGTCCCAGAGGATGGCGATCAGGATTTTCCGCCCTTGGGCGTATCACCAAGCACAATTCCTAAATCCACGGGCGAATTGGACCAGTTTTATGGTGGCACCTTTAAGCCAGAAGATACAACTGGGGAATTTTTACCAGGGTTTTCATTCCCTGATTTTCAAAAGGACCTAGAAGGAGATTCTGATCCAGGGCCTCGTACACTAGGGTCTCTGTTCGACGAGGCGACGAAAGCGGTAATCAAAGGAACTCCGCAACCGATGCCTGGGACCGGAATATTGTCCTCGGATGTTTCGCGGGAAGAGTTCAACCGTCGGTTTAATGAGGCGGACACACCGGGTTTGCCATCGCAGTACCGAATGGTGTTGGCTGAACTGGGGATGCCTCAGTTGCCCACATTGGGAGCTGTGGGGACTACCACGCAGGAAGAGTTGCTAAACATCCAGGAAGATACCGATCTAGATACACTGCGCTTTTCCGAGGAGGCGTCGGAGGGTGATCCATTCTTTCAGAAGTTCATTCTGGAGCAGTTGCAGACCGAGGACTTCGAGACACAGCTCAGAGAGAGTGCTACTGAAGCGGCGGAGATCAAAGAAAAGGCGGCGTTCGCTAAATACGGGGAGGTCTGGGGCCCTGAAGGGCTTATATCCGACCCAACGCCCTATTACAGTGATGAAGACCTAAAAAGGCTGTCCGATACCCAGCTTTCTCGGGTCGAGAAGTCAATGTTGCAACGGACACCAGGAATGCCTCGTGGTACTACCGCGTTCAACATAGCATCGAAACCTGATCCCATAAGCCCGGTGGGGTTTGCGAAGACTCAGAAATCTCGTCTTCGAGAAGAATTTAACTTATTGCCAGCTACAGTACAGCGACGCCAGATAGAGCAAGAGAACCGGTTGGCCGATCTGGAAACTGAACAAGAACGACAGAAGAAACGCGCTCTCAGTCGTGGTGGGCGTACAGTATTCCAGAGGTTACGGTAATGGTGAGACATAACGAAAAACTAAAGGCACAGCAGAATATAGCAGAGGCTCTTGGTGAATTGACTGCCACACCTGGGGAGCGGGACGTATTCGACCGTCCGACGTTACCCTTTCTGGGCACGAAGAGTATTCCGGAGACGTTCCGTGGACTCTCGTCTCTAGAGGAAATTGGGCGAATTGAAACACTGGCTCGTCCGGCGTTCCTGGAGCAGAGAGGTGATGATCCTACTGTGCAGCAGGCTTACAGGGCGGGGAAAGAAGTTACCGCAGCGGGACTTGGTGCTGTTAGCGAACTGACATCCCGTGTGTTTCCCAACTTGCGAGACGAACAGGCTCTTGCCCGGACGCAAGAGTCTCGCAACGTGATCGGTGGCATTGACTTCACCTCGTGGGAGAGCATCAAGGTCGGGATCAAAGAGTTGGACGCGATCCACAATGACCGTAGTGAGATCGTCAAACTGCTGATGGAGTTCGGGGCGCCTGAGATGGTCATCGCCGCCGGTGTGACCGGGGGGATTAAGGTAACCCGTACTGGGGTCAAGGCGCTCCGAACTGGCATCCCTGCGGCCAGAACCTTCGGCAGAGACGTTGTGGAGAACGTGCCCGCGTCGGTACGCAGGATGGTGGACAACGCCGTGACGGAGGAGGCTGGTGGTCTTGGTATCCCGTCATTGCCGAAACGTACCGTGCAGGGGACGTTCAAGAGCACCACGGTGCCATCAAATGCAGCGGCGAAGGCGTTTGGACTTGAACCCATCGAGACCCTGGACCTCAGCCGTACAGAGCAGATCAAGAATGTGGTAAAGGCCGCTTTCAATCAGGTGAAAGACGATCCGGTAGGCACCGCTGTAACCAGGTTCACCAAAAAGAGCCAGCAGAATTTGGAGAGCATTGCCACATCGGTGGCTCACGAGAAGGACGCCATCCTCCATCAGGCGTTCGATATTGACGAAGCGGGCAGGGTGTTGGATGCAAACCTTCAGAACGTCCACCCTGCTAGGCCGAATCCCGGCCGGTCTGATCTCACAGAGGGCTTCGAGACATTCAAGCCCCACATGACGCCAAGGCAGGTCGATGCTATCGAGCAGATCAGGGTGATTGATGAACCTTATGCTGCCGTGTCAGATGATTTAGGAATTGCAAAGACCGTTGTGGAAGAGGGAGGATTCTACTCCCCCCGTGGCCGGGTGGTTGACGGCGAGGAGTTCCTGGGCAACAGCGGGATAGATAAACCGCGTGTGTTCGCCTCTCATGGAGAGGGGATTGAGTGGGCTATGGGGAGGGGGATGTCTTATCCCTCCTATCGTGTGGCGGAAGCGGCGAGGATTACCGACCTGGGCAAACGGTCGATCAACAAACACGCAGGGGACTTCCTGAAGTCAGCAGTAGATCCAGAAAGCGGTCTGCCGGTGGCGAGTACTGCTCGTAGCCGTATGCCAGCGGACATCCGAGACGCTTACGACAAGATGGGCGGTAAGGTTAGGTCGCGCCGAGAGAGCATCAAAAAGCAAGAGGTCCGTCTGCATCTGCTGGACAAAGAAGTTACCCGAGGCGGGAAAGGCGTGGCATCTGCCGAGGAAAGAGCCGCCCTAATAGAGGGGCGTCTGACGGAGAAGGGGCCCGCCTATGTTCCTGCCGACTTTAAGAGCGTCAACGAAGATTTGACGAACGCCATCGCGGAGGCGCAGACTTTTGCCGGGTTCGTGAAAGAGGACGCTGCGTTGCTGCGGTCGGGCAAAAGGACGCTGAGTAAGTCTGAGCGTCAGTTGGACAACGCCGTAGATGAGTTGGTAGAGACCGCCAATGAATCGGCACGTTTCCTTCAGGTCTCCCCTTCGACCGGGGCAAAACTCGACGTGGCGGCGATGACTCGGCGGGTCGATGTGCTGTCGAACAAAGTAGTCCGGCTGACCGATGATGCCGTAGTCGCATCGGAGAAGGTAGATTCCCTGCTGGGGAGGGCGGCGATATCCAAGGACATGTCTCTGGCAGCACGCGAAGAAATACGAGCCAGCCGACGCTTGCAGCGCAATATGTACGATCAGAACAGGAGCGTGCAATCGCTGAATCGAGAACTCAGGGCACTGGACCGAGAGGAACGTCGGCTGCGCCGGTCTTTGAAGGGGTCTGAGAAACGGTTGACCACAGCGGAAGTCCGGAACGCCAAGACCCGTGAGGGACTGCTGGCGCTTCAGGAAGAATCCGGCGAACTGACGAAGTCGTACAAGGCGTGGCAGCGCAGGGACCCTCGTGGCCAGAGGGCCATTCCAAATCTAGCAACCGTTAGCGGAAACAGTTTCCCAGACGAACTCGCCAGGGCGATGAACCTAGAGTTGGAGCGAGGGAAAACACCGGTTCCGTTCAATTGGGTTCAGGCGGAGAGTCAACTGTATCGGTCGGTGAGGGCTACCGGTGAGTTCAGCGCGGCGGGCATTCAG
>Ga0208181_1000841_pt1 | contig 13381 bp, 22 predicted proteins | sample MalvirDeepMed_s6_FD_184244 | JGI IMG/M metagenome (GOLD analysis project Ga0208181, IMG submission 184244) | Marine viral communities from the Global Malaspina Expedition - Malaspina viral metaG DeepMed_s6 (SPAdes) (version 2) | ecosystem: Environmental > Aquatic > Marine > Oceanic | place... | reverse complement strand
CCCATATCCCGTCCTCCTCTGTCGAGGGAGGGACATTATCAAGTTCATGGGTGAATTGTTCTACCCCAATGAAATCAGAAATACGATTCATCTGAATCTGAGTGTGGTTTACCAATTCATCATATTCAATAAGCAAAAGATTATCTGGATACTCCTTATAAGCATTACGTAATTCAGTATAAGTATTAATAATATACACACTTAAATCTTTAATAAGACTTTCTTTCCCATGAACATACTCAGCATTTTTCGAGGGACGAATAAGTTTATAAACCGAAGCAAGACATTCATTGATAGGACGTACCGTTGCAACAATCTTAACTTCTGCCTGATTTTTCATCATCAATTTGATAACTTCTAAATCAGTCCATGTTCTTGATTTATCAAAAATTATAGGACAATCAACTTTCCCGTACCGATATTGTTTCAATACTTCTACACATTCTTCTTTTTTCAATCCATCTGACTGTACAGTTGTCAAAGTAGTGTTAGTTTCCCAGAAACCATTAAAAGCCATCAGAATATCTGCCATATTACTTGTATTACTGGCATAAGTATCAGGACGCTGGTTTAATAAACTAGTTAAAAGTGTTGAACCAGATCTTGGGATTCCAGCTAAGAATTTTAATTTCTTCATCAAGCCGACCGTATACCGTGCATAACGTTACTTTGAGAATTACCTACTGAAATCCAATCTGTATCAGAGCCGACCTGTGCTGGTGAACTAATAGATGTAGTATTTCCTTGGGCAGTAAGACCATTGGCACCATCTCCCCAAGTCCATAACGTGCCATCAGTTTTAACACTTGCACCAACCCAATTCGGAGCAGACGTTACCTTCCAATCTGTTAAAGAACCAACCTGAACGGGAGAAGACCTATTAGTTGTATCTCCTAAACCTAATTGACCTTTATCGTTTTTACCCCAAGTCCATAACGTGCCATCAGTTTTAACTGCTAAAACATTATCTTTATAACCCATTTCCGCATAAGACCATTCCGTAGTACCAATTTGAACAGGAGAAGATTTACTAGTAGTAGTTCCATCACCTAGTTGACCGCTAGCATTATGACCCCATGTGAATAGAGCACCGTCTGATCTAAGAGCAACAACGGCAAGCCACCCTTGATTGACTAAAGTCCAAGTTTCCAATGACCCAATTTGAGCCGGGGATGATACTGAAGTTGTACTCCCAGTCCCTAATTGCCCTTGTCCACCATATCCAACGGACCACAATTGACCCGAAGTATCTGAGCCATGATTAGTAATAGCAAAAGCAGTCCTATAGTTTCCACTGCATTTTATCCAATAGGTTGCAGACCCAATTTGAACTGGTGAGGAATAGGCCGTTGTATCCCCTTGTCCAGCTTGTCCGTAAGAATTGGTACCTCCTACATGCCACCAAGTATTATCCGTTTTCGTTGCCCACGTTTCATAACCACCTGTGCAAGTGGCCCAATCTGTTAAAGAGCCAACTTGAACAGGAGAACTGTACCCAGTAGTATTTCCATGACCAAGTTGACCATTACCTCCTCGACCCCAAGTAAAAAGTTTACCATCCTCATCAATAGCCATTGTAGAATCCCCGGCAGCACTATATTTCCAGGATCCATAATCATCTAAATCTACAATTTGCCAATTTGTATTACTTCCAATTTGAACAGGAGAAGATCTATCAGTACTACTTCCATCTCCTATTGCACCTTGTGAGTTTTCTCCCCATCCCCAGAGAGTTCCTACATTACCACCAGCACTAGTCGAACCAGCAGAACCCATCATTGCTCGTCTAATATTAGACATTACGATGGACTCTTACTGTCAGCACTGGCAACCATACCATGCCAGATTGTGCCACCATCGGTGGTAATAAAAACGAGGATATCTATTCCACTGGTAGTTAAAGTTGGTGCCGTCCCACCGGCCCAATCTACAGTACCAGGCCAATTTACCGTTTGCGATCCACCGTTTGTCAGGAACAGTGTAAAACCGCAAAGCTCGTCAGAAGCAGTAGGATTGCTAAATGTAAAAGTATTGGCAGAAGTGTCTACTGTAGCTACAACATTGTTACCTAAAGTTAGATCAATATCTTGTGTACCTCCACCAGTACTACCAATAGCATTGGTGACTTCCCCATAATCTTTAAGATTAATAGCCGAAACCGTTTGGTCGGCACCTGTGACAGCACCTGCTAGAGTTTGCGCTGGGACAGCATTGACATTCTCAACCGCAAATGTTCCTAAACCGATTGATGTTCTAAGTGTAGCTCCAGATTCAGCAACTGGGTCAGTAGTACCGTCACCTACAATCATTTCACCATCAGCTAAGGCTGCCATAGCTGTAATAGCGCCAGTACCAGAACCTAATAAAACTCCACCATCAGTTAATGATGATGCACCAGTTCCACCGTTAGCTACGCTAAGATCAGTCCCCAAGGTTAATGCACCGTCGATTGCCGCCGCACCAGTACATTCCAAAGTAGCAATCTGTAAATCTGAAAGAGCATTTGTGACTACCGCTCCGCTTCCGGCCCCATCACAATAGATAATGGCATTTTTTCCATTTTGTATGGTGACAGATGCTCCTCCTCCACTTCCTTGTTTCATAAGTAATGAATACGGGCCGCTTGAGCCAGTATCAGTAGTAGCGTTTTCAATAATAAACCAAGCAGTAGTGGTATCTGGAGCAATGGTCACCGTACAGTTCTGGGCTAATGAACCTGTAAATTTGATGACCCGGAACATGCCATCCTGAAGATTTTCCGTTCCAGTTCCAGGAGAAGCCTCTCGAACCGTAAGGGTGGCTGTCGCTGCATCCGACAAGGCAACTGCCTTGTATGCGGCAATCCGATCCAAAATATCAAAGTTAAAATTAGTGGTATCACCCCAAGCGCCAGTTTGATCCCCAGCAGCCATCTCTTCGATACCAAAATTAGTAGTATATGATGAAGCCATATTATTATCCTACGCTGCTATTGGCACCCAGTTAGCGTCTTGTGTCGTGTCAATCACACTCCATACATTTGGCGTTGCTACAAGTCCTTGTGCCTCAACCCCTGTAACAACAAACGAAACCCCTTTTCCAATATCCCCAATTTCACCAACTGCTTCAACGCCAGTAACCCCAAAAATAAGCTCTGTGACTATAGATTCAGAACCTAAAGAACCGGCAGCTTCAACTCCTGTGGCAGAAACAGCCACCTCTGTAACTACCGCAACAGTGCCAATAGAACTGGCGATCTCAAGCCCTGTAACTTCCTCAGTTGTATCAACAACAATTGAAACAGAACCTAAAGCTCCCGCAGCTTGAACCCCAGTAACCACTAGTGGGGCTGGTTGGCTCCAAGGGCCACTACTCCAAGTTTCTCGGCTCCAACCGTATAACAGGGCCACTTCGTTACTCTTATGCTATGCGAATAATCGCGTTGTTGGCGTCATTCGCAGGATACTGGATCGTAAAATCCCCTGCACTCGATGATTTATCCCCACCAAAATCTAAAACACAAACACTAGGGTAGGCCGCATGATTTACAGACGCGCCCGTTCCCGCTGTATTCAGGGTGGAATTATATATTACCGCGCACCTTGCGCCTGTAATCGTGGAAGTACTCCAGGTAGTATCTGCAAAATCCAGAAAAGCCGTTGGAACAGAAGAACTGTTATCTGCAAGTCCCAAGGTAACACTACCAAGGGCAGCTCCTCCTGCTGAATAAGCAGTCCCGCTTACTTCATTCGTCGCCGTATAACCAGTTAGATCCTCATTGGCGTCGGTTCTACTTGAAGTAAACATTGCAATTTTAAAGGTGTCCGCCGAAATACCAGAAGACCCTGTCCTAGTGTGATCCAGCCAAAAATGGATACCCACCGTAATCTCTTTCTTGTAAGTACCGCACATGGCCTGATTAATAGCCATTTCACAATCTCCTTATCATCTCGGCCATGTCTTCATGCCCTTGCTTCTGAAGTAAAGCCCAAATAGTGGTTCGTTCACTTTGCGCCATTTGCTTTAGGTAGTAGAGTATTACATCCCTAACCTTATTTCTATACGCGACCGCCTGATCCCGTATAGGAGGGGGGGCCTTTTCGTTGATAACCATAATCTTGTTCATAGCCATATCAGCCATTGTTTCCGGGCTATGACCACCATTATTTGAGGTAAATACTTTAACCGTCCCCAAATCTCCTTGACCGGTCGCTTGAAGCATCAGGCGAGTTCCCTCCTTACGCGGTCAAATCTATATTCTTCTTGAGTCTGCTGCGCTTCTCCTAGATTTTTAAGACCTTGGAGAGATTCCATATAGCGACTGTTATAAAGCGTTAACAAATCCTGCTCCCCCTTCATGAACGTGTATGCCTCAACTAAGCTACCGTACAAAAGAGCCAACTCTGCGTTGTCACCAAGCCAACTGGTTCCATCTGAAGTCTCTGTAATAGAAGTAGGACGGAAGAAATAATGCAACTCCATAGTCAAAGCATCATTTGGAGTAGGCGCTAATAAAAAAGTAGTGTCGTTCCAATCCCCATAATACAAAGGAACCCCCGTTGTGCCAGGATTCGGGGTGTAATCCTGTAAAAAAGTTACATGTTTGTATAAAAGAAACTCATTTTTAGAATCACTAATCACACTCAAAGAAAAAGGTGCTAAAAAGTCACTGGGTTTTGACAAAAACTTTTGCGAAGCAGTCGTAGTTCCTTGAGAATTTTGCCTAAAAACGTCTAATTGTACCTCTTTTAAGATGCGTTCTTCTGCATTCAAAATAAATCTTGTGAGATTATTAACAAAAGTAGTCTCAGTATTATCGGTATAATCCTGGATTGCGGTTTTAAGTGTTGCAAATGTATAAGCCATACTATGGACTCACTGTTACAGGGCCAGCGGAAGCAAAACCACCCCCACCTCGGACAGATCCACTTGTGGCAGTCCCGCTACTGGCGGTAAAGGTATAATTAGCATCATCGACTTTCGTAATAGAAAACCCGGCAGCAGTTTCAATCATACTGGCAGTGAAGCCATCAAAGGCCTCTGCACTACGAAATCGGACTGTATCCCCCGTGCTTCTACCGTGTCCTGGTTGGTATACATTGATAGTTGTCGATCCAGAATCCCCTGATCTGAACGGATTAAACTGAAGAAGAACTTCTACTGGCGGTTCCACCCTGTCTGGGCGACTTATGCGTAAGGCTTGAGCGTCTGGGAGAACCTTCGCCGGCGTAAGTTGAGGCTGCTTCGCCTCAAATTCGTCCTTTCCTACCAAAAACCCATTCCATTCAATGGCCATATCTCTAAGCCGATAGGCCCTACCAGACATATCTGAGATGCCCATCGCATATTTTTCACTTGCGTATCGAGACATATTATATCCTTAAAGATCTAGCCGTGGGGACAAGACGTAAAGGAACCCCATGATCTATATCCTGATTCGCTGCCCTTTGAAATTCTTCTTCATAAATAAGCTTCAACCCTTCTACTCGTTGAGGAGATCGTTTTAAAGCTATGTGATAAGATAATCCAGCTACCAAACAAGGTAAAAAGCGAAAAGGAATCTGGGCAGTATCAGTGGACGCATCCGCATCCTCAATTCGTTTAACACGATAATAAATAAGTTGGTCCGTCGAATTTTCAGGACTTGGCCAGAGCGTTACAGTAGGCGTGATTTGACGATTTACATAGAACTGCGTGGGCCGCGCCTGAGTAGTTTTCGTAGGGATATCCAAATAATTAGATCGTCCAATACGGTTTATGGACAAATCCTGGCTATCTCTACGAATTACAGCTTCTAGTACGTCCACGGTTGCTTGGACATCTGTCAATCCCGGATTAGCGGTAACAGTAGTAGTAGCCGCACTCGAGGATCCAGTAATGGTTTCCGCAGCCGTAAAATCACCGCTCGGAACCGTTAAGGTCATGGTAGTGGAAGAAGGGAGTGTGATAATAGAAGCGGTTACTGCACTAGTACCACCTGTTATCGTTTCCCCAACAGAGAAGCTGGTTGAAGACCCAACCGTCATGGTAATAACACCAATAGGATAGGTTGCTATGGAAGAGGAAGTCGATAACTGAGCTAAAGTCTGTGTGACTTGCTCAATCGTCCAGAGATTTAACCCCCGGTTCGCCCACTCTGCAAAAAGAAGATTTAGTGATCTTCGTGCAGTCTTGGCATCATACCCAGTTCGTAATTCGAGGCCGCACCTTTCAAAGGCTTCCTCTGTAATTTCGGCCATATCCAGGTTGAAATCAACCGATCCAGAAGTTGCCATTAAATATCTCCTAACCCCAAACCATCATGCGAAGTCCCACCACTAACTGTCCTATTATCAGAAATCCTATCGCCCATAAGCGCTTGCTCATAGTGTCCAGGGACTTTTGGACATGATAAATGTCATTTGTCTTAATAACATCTATCTTTTGAGAAAGAAGCTTGAGCTCACCTTTGATGGCGACAAGCTCAAGCTCATTCTTACGGGAAAGATCGTCCACGGTACTAGCTACTTCTTCTTAGCCGTTCCACCACGGGACCGTTTGACAGTACCACCCTTTTTACGCTTTACGGCACCGCCTTTTTTCAATTCCGGCTCTGGTGACTTTCCAATGTACTTTCTGAGTTTGACACGATCTGTCTGCCTAATTTTACTACCAAATTGAGCAAGAAGCTTTTTTATTACGTCCTCTTGGCTCTTCTCGCTGGGCTTGTAGTCATCCTTGGCACGCTTGGCACGTTTTCTATCGGCATCGGATATCGTTCTGCCAGATTCATCAGCCATCTTGGCACGCTTGGCACGTTTTCTATCGGCATCGGATATCGTTCTGCCAGATTCATCAGCCATCTTAGAACTCCTTAATACATTCTAGGACCACGGTGTAATCATCACCAGCGGCATGTCCAATAGTAGTAAATCTGATATCCCCAGTAGGACTTGTAGCACTATTTACTAGGCCCCCAAAGGAAGAGAAATCAAAACTACCTTGATAATCTGTTGGTAGCACTATTGCTAATACATCAGTACTAGCATCCCATAAAATGTTTAATTCAAGATTTGACGTACTAAAATGTACTTTATTAATACGAACTCCAGTGCAAGCCGTTCCATCTTGAAGAGTGGATAATCCAGAAACATCTATTGCCATAACCGCAGATTGACCAGTGTCAACGTGCGTGTACGAAAAAGATTTAACAAAGTTACGAGGACCATCCTCAATGACTTTTTCTACAAAGACATCAGCCATTTAAGTTACTCCCCTGGGTTAGTAACTAACACCACGGTCTTGTGCGACCATAATGTAGTCAATACTCATTGACTTTGTCCCGGTAGCATTACCAGAAACTTCTGCTGCTGCTTGCGTCATATTGGCTGTCGGAACATTCGTAGTATGAGTACCAACTTTGGTACGATTGATATAGAAATCTACTACATCGGTACTTGTACCCTTCGTCGCTACAAAACTAACCGTAACATCCGTCGCGTCAGAAAGATCATACGTAGTGCCTGACAAGGTCGTATCAGTCTCAGTGTCACCCGATTCTGTAATCAAATGAGGAGTCGCATCCCCGTCATCAATCTGGAACCCAATTCTATTGGATGCAGTGAAAATAGCTTCTGGATTTGTTGCAAAATTTTCACAAACGCCAATGAACATATCCATCTGATCGACATCAGACATCTGGAACCGAGCCTCAAAATAAAGCTTTTCACCGGCTGTTGAGGGAAGACCCCAGATTTCATTCCCTTGAATGGAACTACCGTCATTATCAGTAGTAGCAGCCGAAGTAAGATCAACTACTCCATTCAAAGCATCTGCCTGTAGTCCTGCTGAAGCACCTGAGTCTTTTACAACAGTCCAATCATTGGTGGCATCCAACACAATGCCAGTGAAGTCGTCCATAAACCGAGTTTGATCCGGCCATGTGCCAATATTAAGATTTTGGAGGGTAGGCCGTGCCGCTGAAAATGTTACCGGCCCTGAAAAATGTGTATTCGCCATAATAGTACCTTCTCACAAAAGGTTTCGCCCTAGAGTCTTTGTGAGCGTCTGCTGGGTCAGTCGCTAGGGCTAGTTTTCCCAGAAAAAAAAGGAGGGGGTTGTCCCCCTCCCGTGATCTTATGTTATGCGCCGGGGGAACCGTACACGCAACGTGGGTCTGAGTACCCAAAGCTATAACGCTCACGGGCCTTAAACCTTACATTACCTGTATCAAAGTCACCTTCCATCTTTGTAGACATCGGCATACGTTCAAAGTGGATGAAGCCTCGAGGAGCATCCGTCCGCATGAACCATGCATCGGTATCCGTCAAATAATGGTTAACGGCATAACCCTGCGGAAGCATTCCCATGTTCCGTACAGCGTTTATATCGTTATCGGCAGTACCTGGACGAAGAGTGGATTCTAGAAGACGATCCGCAACAAACTGAAGTGCTGCTGGAATAATCAACTTTTGTCCACGAACAGAAACTTTAAGCCCCCGTTCATCCACATAACCCGCAACGTCGATAAGCCCGTTCTCTAGACTTGTCTCGTTCAGGTCGGCAGCGGTGCTTGGCTCATTGGCCCATGTGTTGCCGTTCACCAAGACATGAGCCGTGGAGCAAAGCTCCAGCCCATCACCGCCTACAAAGTTACTATCGAAAGCATTATTTAAAGTAGCGGCACCCTTTACCTGTTTGGTATTGGACATGCTACGTGCCAACGCTTTTGTATAGCGGGAAGCTAGACGATCATAGAGGTTGTCCTCAATTGCTTCTTCCGTGATAGAGAAGGCAAGTGCGATAGTCTCCATGGTATACCTGGCGGTATACGCTTCCTGTGCATCATCAAATGAAACAGCAGTTCCTTCCGTTTTTACCGGGGCAGACCCAAAACCGGAAAGCATGACCTCCTCCTCAAATGCACGTTCTGAGGATTCCGTGTCATAAATCTCTGATGCTTCGTTATCGTACCTGGCATACTCAAGTCCAAAAAGGGCGTTGAGGCCAGGCTCTAGCTCTTTCGCTAGTTGAGCTCTTGAAATAGCCATCTCTCAACTCCTCTAAATGCCAGTAACGGAAATGGTTGTACCCGCGTTAGCGGAACCATTTGGCGCGTTAAAGTGATTGTTTAAACGAACAATCACACCAACCCCAGCCGCCGTGAAATCCAGATTTTCTGGATTGTCTTCCCATCCCATAATCCTGAGATGGAAGTCGGGCCCTGTGGTCGCTGCAGTACTTATATCTACTTGAGCACCAGAAACACCAGTAGCAGTTGTTCCGCTTGTCGCTGTCGCAAACTGTGCGTTCTTGAATCTATCAGCAATAGCGGTTGCTTTACTGGTCCACGTGGCATCAGTAGTTATAACAAACAACTGGTTCGGGTCATCAGCAACATACGCTTTAATAGGATGATTGCTATCTGCACCAGAACCAGGCCAAAGGTTACTAAACGTAGGCTTTAACGTGGTACTCGCCACATATTCACAACCCATGAAAACACCAAGCAGACTAACGGTTCCACCAGCAGCGGCCCCAACTATGTCGATATATCCCGTGGTAAGCGGGATAACGGGGCTACCATGGTAGATAGCGTTAGTATTGCCATTGGCAATTTCATACATTGGATAATTGGCAGCACCAGTAGAGTTAGCGGCCTGTCCCAACATCTGTAAGGGACGTAGACCAAATGCTCCTGCACTGTTGGCCATATTATTTTACTCCTGGTCTCCTTCTTTGAGACCTCCAAAAGTTACACGGGATTGCCGATCAGGTTTACTAATCGGCATTGCCGGATGTTGTTCACGGGCTAAATCGTTATCAACAGCCGTCATTTGTTGGCGGGTCATTCCCCGGAAATAATCATTGCGTTCCTCGACGATCTCCAACGGGATCCTTGCTAACAATAAGCCACCCACTCCAATGATTCCGGCATGTTGCCCATCCTGAATCGTAGGAATATCAAAGTCCGGGTATTCTTCACCGCGTACCAGTTCCCAGCCCTCACGGATTCTGGCTGATACGTTTTTACGGTCATCAAACCCTGCAACTTCGGTTCGTATCCACCTGTGAGTGTACCCTTCAGGTGGAGGTGGCGCATCCAGTATGGATGGTGGCTTCCAAGGTTCCCTGCGTACCTTTTTGGCACGGGTCTCATTGGTTCGAGGCGTCCGTGTAGACTTTTGGCGAGTCGTGCTCTCAGTATTACTCATGATCAATCCCTCACATATTTTGCGTATTCTTCAAGCGGCACATTGAGCCTCTTAGCAATCGCAACCTGTGAAGGTGTTAACCGCACAGTTTTTCGTCCACTTCTATTGCGGGATTTTGAAGCCTCGGCTGACGCAACCTTGCGGCTTCCCCCGTTTAATTTCGACTTTTCATCGAATTTATGAGGAAATTCAGTCCTCATACGATTATCAAGCTCAGAATAGTACTCATCGGACTGCGGGTCAAACCCTTCGTCCTCTATAAGTCGTCTATGCACCCCAAAAGCGGCATATGTCATAACTTCATTGTTCCCAAACCAATCATTCTTCCTCGCCCAAGCTTGTGCTTTGGGGTCAGGTGGTGCTGCAGGTTGCTGTTGCTGAGGTACAGGTTGCTGAGGTGAAGGTTGCTGTTGCTGAGGTTCCGCTTTGTCTGCCTTAACCTCTCGTTGGGCTTTGGCTAATTTTCCTTTTTCCAAAGCTAGATTGGACAAGGCTTCTTGGGCGTCAACAATTTTATCTACATCACCACTCTCATGGGCTTCTTTAAGAAGACGCCTTGCAGAGTCAAGTTGTGAGGTAACCCGGCTTCCAAATTCTTCCTGATACCCTTTATCCAGGGAATCCAGGCGTTGTTTAAGGGTTTCGTTTTCTTTACGGACATTCTCCGCATACTTAACAGCGGTCTGCTTTTGCCGTTCCTCTTCTCGCCATTTATGGGTCAGATCCCCAATGCGTTTTTTGACCCCAGTACTATACTCTTCAAGTTCGTCTTCCTGGGCAGCAGATTTTTCTTCTACTTCAGGTTGGGAGGTAGGTTCTTCCCCAACATTAACGTCTACGGCAGATTCCTCGGAATCCCCAATATCAATTTTAGTTTCCTCAATTGGCATGTCATGGTTTCCATGGCTCTCTTCTCCTTTCTAGACATGTTTAATATCATCAGGTTCAAGAATCGTCGCAATGACCTCGTCGTCATTGATGATACGGACTTCGCCGCCGTCTATCTTGAAACGAGCGCCGGCGTAACGGCCAATACAAACCCATTGGCCCTCTTCGCACCATGGCATCTGGGACTCTCCAAATTTACCAGAATCCTTATAAGCCAATGGTCCGACCTTCAGAACGTAAGCAACTACTGTCGCTAACGCTTCACGATCTCTCGTAGCATCAGGGATATGAATACCACCATCCGTGGTGGCTTTCCCCATGTACGGCATAACAAGAAGGCGCCATCCCGTAGGCTGTGGGAGGCGCTCATTTAATGTCACTTCTAAACGTCCAGGGTCCAGAACCCTGTTCGTTTCCTTTATATATGCAGCAGATACTGCGTCACTTTGGTTCTTTAGTCTCTCATCCATACTTTTAGTAACGTGGTCCGGTACAAATAGAGTTTTGGTCATTCTTCCTCCCATGATTGCAAGGCATCTTTTACTTCCTGCTCGGCAAAGGCAAGACCACTTAATTCGCCTACCAGTTGTCTATAAGACTCCATGCTCTTTGGATTTCCTTGCAGGATAGCTTCTTCCGTTAACTTAATACGATCCTGGATAGCTTTCAAAACTGCATATGCGAAAGTAGTCGGGTCTGCCATTAAAAATCTACATCATCTCGGAAAGGGATATCTAAATTGTGCGCCAACGTTCCAATCAAGCTCATCACCTCTTCCTTGCGAACCTTCCCCAGAAAAAACAAATTCTCCAGCCCCTACTGGCATTCGGTATTGTGCGCCCACGCTAGTTACATGCGGGGCATCATAGGTTGGCCTTGTATCCTGAAATCTACTTTGAGGTGAAGCCGTGTCCCCCCACATACGATTAACATTAAGGGAGCCTACTCCTTTTCCGATACGACCTCGAACACTTGCTCCAAGATTTCGTCTACGTTGTTCTAACATTAAGTTCTGGAACAACCGTTGAACTTGTTCTGGGACTATATTTCTCTTTTCCTCGCGCACACCACCGTGTACGGAGGCGGTTGCCTCTCCTATGGGCAAAGAATACCGAGCACTTAGTTCTTTACCCTCAAAATCCTTATCTCCGTGTTCCCGTTGAAGGGAAAGAGAGCCACTTCCAAATTCTTGTTGATATTCCTCGGGGATCATCGCGGTGATCCGTTCATAGTCTATAAGATCTTGCCCAGTACGCCTTCCTTTAGTGGCTTCGATAGTATCACCCAGCATAACCCCCGCAGAAATATCAGATGTACTTCCTGGTACTGTAGAACCTTGCACAACCCCCCTTAATTTCTCAGAAATAGTTAATTCGGCCCTACCAAATACTTTATATCCAGTTATATTACCTTCTGGATCGTGGACAGGAGATACTTGACCATCCACGCGACGTGCTTCCTCTTGGGCATCAGGTAGTTTGGGATAGATTACGTCTTGTAAGAATTCTTCTTGCATTAAAAAGTACCCACGAAGCGTTTTCCTCTCACAGCACCGCCTGCAGCATACTTGATTGGACCGCGCTTCGGATGGGTCATTCCACCGTGCATGTAGCCTAGCTCATCGACTATACCGCCTATATTATAGTCACTACTATGCTCCAAATATAATCTACGAAGCTGGACGTCCGACATCTCATTCATGGTTGAACCCATAGGATCTAAGTTAAGCTTCTCAGCAAGCCATGCAATATCCTTGCCCCTATCTTTAGGACTAGGGTATTTAAAATTATCTTCAACAGTCTCAACTGTTTCCTCTTCTTGGATATTGGGCATCAGTACACCTTCGTTTTCTTGGCGATGCCGCCATCATTCATCTGAACGTACTCGTTCAGAACTACATCTTCCGTAGGCATGGGAGGGGGAGCGTTTCGCGCCATGAAATTAGCTACCCGTAAATTATCACGGGAAGAAAGGGTAGCTCTGGGATTCCGAACCAGCTTGTTTATGGAATCAATCGTTGCTCTGCTAGGCATTAGTACACCTTCGTTTTCTTGGCGATACCGCCATCGTTACGTTTCAAATAACCGGCACCAAAGTACTTCCTTGGTTCAAAACCACCAGTTCCTGGGTGAAGTCCTCCAGTTTGGAATCCTTCTAAATCGTTGGCCTTCTTAGCTTGGGCCATCAATCCTCCAGCTTCCTTCTTGGAGATATCCATCTGTTCCGCCATTTGTGAAGCCAGGTTTCGTTTCATAACTTTACTCCGAATGTTTCACGTGAAACATTAAAACGTGCCTTCTCCGTCATTATCGTTGTAGTAC
>Ga0208181_1000828_pt1 | contig 13545 bp, 6 predicted proteins | sample MalvirDeepMed_s6_FD_184244 | JGI IMG/M metagenome (GOLD analysis project Ga0208181, IMG submission 184244) | Marine viral communities from the Global Malaspina Expedition - Malaspina viral metaG DeepMed_s6 (SPAdes) (version 2) | ecosystem: Environmental > Aquatic > Marine > Oceanic | place... | reverse complement strand
AATCTCTGACATCTTCTTGAGAACTAGAGCTTTAGAGTTCTGGGATATTGCTTCTGATCCCCAGACAACACTATCCTGTCTATAAAATCCTGACTTTCCAAACTCTTTAGGCGTTAGTAATGACAGTTCATAAAAATCCATTAATGGTCTTACGTTGATACTATTTTCTTTGGCTTTAGCCATAATAAGTTTTTGGTAATCTTTTACCATCAAATCAAAAGCATCTGACTTAAGCATCAACTTGCCTCTAAGTTCTGGCCTATCAGGAAGCATCTCTTTGGTTATCTTAATTGGTTCAAATCTTTCCTTTGCATTTGCAATAACTGTTAAATGCTCTTGAGCTTTTTCATAAGCATTTTTCAAAATGGTGTCTATAATCTTAGAGTTTGCATTAGGTAAGTCTTGTTTCGCTTTTGAAAAGCTTCTTAATACCTGTAAGCCTTTCTCGGTTAAAAGCTCATAAGATGCACCCTTATTTAAATTAACACTTAGATCTTCATTTATTATTTCTAATACTGTTTTCCAAATCTTTCCAGACCAATCTTTTTTTGGTTCTAGTTTTTGGTTTTGAGGACGAAGAACATTCTCCCACTCAGGTAAAAATTTAGAAACAAAGTCTCGTTCTTTATCCCTTCGTTCTTTTATTGCTTTCGTATCTTTGACATCTGGTATGATAAATTTCTTTGCACTGTCTTTTATATTAATTGAGAAATCTTTAAGCATCGCCTCATCTTGGAAGACACGCATAGTATCAATTATTTTCTCATCAAGTAATCTTGAGAATTGTCTTCCTGATGCACCAGAATATAGATCAGCACTGTGTCCATATCTATCTCCAAGAGTTAAAAAAGAGTTTAAAGTTTTTAACTTGTCATCATAAACACTTGTTTTGAACTCTTTAAAGAATGATGCATCCATTTTAAAACGATTCAAATTTTTCTTTTGAAATTTTGTATGTTCATAAAATTCTGCTGCATTCATTTTACTTGATTTACCATCGGGATGGGCTACCTTAACTTCAAAGATAGAATCAAATAATTTATTACGAAACATTTCCATCGTTGGTATATAAGAATATTTTGTACTATCGTTAGCAATATTTATACTTCCATATACGTTATTTAAAAACTTTGTGTGATTTCCTTTTCCTGGTCGTAATGCTACTTCATAAGAAGTAACTTCTTTACTTTTAGGATCAGTATAATTAAACTTATATTCTTCTCCAGACTTTAGCCTTCCAGCTAAGTCAAGAAAGTAATCACGGATAGCAATAACAGGGCCTCTAGTACCAGCACCCTGCAATCCTGTTTCATGTGCTTGCTTTCTATAGACAGGACTAAACTTTGTAGCCGTCCTCCTATCGGGATCTTTAGCTCCAAGATCTTTTATTAATTGATTTTCATTTAGTGCTTCGCGATCAAACTTATGTTTCTCTAATATCTTTCTATGTTCTCTTGATCCGTTCTGAATAATAAATGCGGAGTCTATATCTTTATCAGCACCTCCAAGATATTTATCCTGTAGTTCTGTAGTAACAATTCCAGTTCCCTTGTCTTTTGTAAAGCCACCAAGTTTAACAGGAATAGTACCGCTAATAGAGTCAGCAGGGACACGTATGATAAGCAAGTCAAGTGCTCTTTCAAGTTCTTTATAGATTTCTGGAGAGACTTGTTTTTTTACATCTTTGTGAAGACCCCATATTGTACCTAATGTTGTATCTCCATTGTCTTCTATTTTTTCCTTACTACCCTTTACTAATAGTTTTCTTAGCTCTTTTATCTGCGCTTCTTCTAGGTTGAGCTTAGCATTCATTTTTTTGTGGGCTGTACCTAGTAAGATATACTCATTTGCTCCCTCTGCTCGGGGATCAGAGGCTACAAAGACTTCTTTAGTTATATTTGATCTCATATCCGCATCTAAAAACATGTCCTTTGTAACAGGATCTAATGCTCCCTTTCCAGAATATTCCCAGAAAGGAGTGGTAACTCGTTTCATTACATGTTTTCTAAGTGAGTTCTGATAAGGCCTAGAAAGCTTTTCAAAAAAGTTTAATGGTGCAAAGCTGCCATCCGTAAGTCTTCCTAATGACGTTATTGTCGAATGATAATGATTCCACATACTATCAGCATCAATTTGAAAAGATTCAATTTGATGGTCAAGACTAGATGCGTCTTTTTGCAATGCTCTTCTAAATACATTGCTTTCTGGATTTGGATCAAGCAATCTCTCTGCTACAAATTCCAAAGGAAGTCTGTCTAAATTCTTGTAGCTATCTACCAACCAATCTTCTATTGGTTTCATATTACCAGTCTTATTGTAATCATTAACAAGACTTATACCTTTCAGTGTACCAGAAAAAGCGTGTTCAGTATAATAGTCTGCAATAGGTTTTAAAAATTCTCCTACCTGTCCAAAGTTTAATGTACTAAGGAACTGCCTGGGTAGGTTTATTCCTTTAAAGTTCTTGGTAGCATCATCTAGCGTACCAAGATTAATTCTTACAGCTTCTAATGGTAATGTATGTACTTCTAGATTTCCATCTATTTCATACTTGCCGTGCTTGCCTTCCTTTTCGTTAAAATTAAATTTAGTAGATTCTGTGTTACCTTTAATTTTATTTGATGACTGAAATACAACAAAATGAATATCAGAGCCATCAAGAGCTTTGTATCTATTCATAATATCTTGCATCGCAGGACGACTATTCGCTATTACTCCATCACTTTTAAGAGCTACTATTCCTCCAACATCTACTCCATTCCTTTCTAACAGTCTACCTACTGTCACGGGTTTGATTGTTGTGATGGCTGTGTCAATACCCATTGCATTTCGGATACCTCTAAAGAATTTCTCACCAAATAGCAAGCCTCCATCTGATCCAGATCCTTTTGGATTACCAGAAAGATTAAAGTCTTCATCTCTCAAGATTAGAAAATTCACTCGGTTGTTCTTGATGTTACCATACTTAGGGTCTTTAAAAGAGTTCTGGTTTAGGGGAACACCCGAAGACTCAGCAAACAACTGCTGTCGCTTATTAAAGTCAACCGCATCTGTGAAGAACTTGGGATCTGTTATTTCACTTAATCTGTGAAGACTTTCTGAGCCATACTGATTCATTAATTCGTGAACCATATTAGAAACAAATTGTCGTTCATGCAGTTTCTTAGCATCAGATGCATTCATTACTTTAGGATCAATATTTTTAATATAAGCTACTTCCGAGTCTTTAAATACATCCAGCAGTTCCTTTCCGTTCTTTCCGCTTTCCCTAGCCATATCTTGTACAGTATAGTTTTCACGACCAAGTTGATCTCTAAGTCTTGCACTAGGTATCCGATCTTTAAAAGGAGCAACAATAATACTTTTGTTATCCTTTTTCCCAGCATACCAATAATAACCATCGTTATAATTTTGAAGAGCTTGCTCCATCTGTGTTCTTTGATTTATATCTAAATCAAACTCATTCTTACCAGGAAAATAATTATTAATCTCTGAATATTTATCAAAACCTTGTTTTACATACTTAATAAACTCAAATCCCCTACCTGCTGCAAAGGTATCTAAGATTGGCTGGTTATATAATTTCTCTCCACCTATACCTTGTGTCGGTTGGCTTGTAAAATTACCTTCAGCATCGGGCCTTAAGATTGCTATAGGTTCCCCACCTCTTACTCTCTTAATACCCATAATATCTCCAGTAGGATCTAATGCTAACCTAGATCTATAAGGTTTATCCTGATGGAAGTATTGTCTTAAATTTGCTATACCCTCTCTGGGGTTTTCTTCTAGATATCTTTTGCCAAATTCAGTTTCACTTAGCTCTGTTATAAATCCTTCAACATCAGCCGAGGTTCGCATTGTTACCTGATCTTCCTCTCTTGAATATTTCTTTGATAATGCATCAAGCTCTTCCGCTATTTTTTCTGGATTTTTACCCGCATAAGGCTTTCTTTTTAGGTTACCTTCGGCATCAACTTCTTCCTTGGTATATTTCTTATGTCTATCCACTAGAGTATCATAAATCTTTTGAGCCATTACACTTTTGCTAAATTTTGGTACATCAAAGGGATCAAAAGGATCAACTCTCTCGTCAGAAACTGGCTCACCCTGAGGTTTAATAACTGCTTCTTGAAAAGCAGTTCTTATATATAGATCCTCAGCTAGGCTTCTTGTCTCAGCTTCTACGACATCTAGGTTCTTACCTTTAGGATTATTTTTTAATCTAGCACTTAACATATCTTGCCAGTTCTCTATATTATGACCTAACCACTTTTCAGAATTTTCCGTAGCTCTATCCATTACATATTTCTGTGCCTTCTTAGATAAGCCTCCTCGACCTGCTGGGTCTGTAGGTACAGCTTCTGGATGAAAACCTGGTACTTGTTCTGGTCTAAAGGAAAGGGTCGGTCTATCAGTAGGAAGTGATTGATAGAATTGCCCGCCAGCAACCTCATGTGCTGGTCTTGACTGATACCCAAAGAACCCACCTAATAGATATTCATACATTTGCATTTCTATTGGCTCTCTTCTAAGTGTAGAAGGGACACCCATAAAAGCAGAACCTACTGCTGCCTTCAATGCACTTTCTACTCCCTTGCGTTGGGTTTCAGTTTTAGCAGCTCCTAATCTATTGCCAAGTGCTCGCCAGTTACCAATACCTCCAAAGACACCGCCAGCTAATGCACCTCCAAGAAATACATTCATGTAGTCATCTGGGCCAGACCATATATCAGATATAACAGATGCGGTTCCCAATCCAACTGCTTCCTCGGCTATAGCCCTACTTACCCCACCAGCTTTCATATAATCTAGAGTGTCAAGTTCTAGCTTGGTAATAGCATGACCCATCTTACCCTTGATATATCTAGATCCAATCATAGGTAAAGATAGCTTATCTAGAACTCCAACAGCTTTATCGCCATAAAATGATCCTCTTTTTAGTTTAGTTTCTAAAGCTTCTTTAGTAGCCTTACGTCCTAATGCACCAGCAACCCCTTTAGCTGCTATAGTAGCACCACGTAATGGGAGACTTAATATAGATGGAGCAAAGCCTGCAAGGTGGCCTAAGCTTCTTGCTATTGCTTCGTATGTTGTTCTGGGTTGGTCATCAGGTGGAACCAGTGGTACTAAGCCACGTATAAACCCACCTGAGAAATTCTTTGCTAGAGAGCCAAGGGTTGTAGTATCCTTTATAGGCTTAAAGTTCACCCCCTGCTGGGATGCCATTTGCTCTAAAGTCTCTAGATGTTCTTCGTCAAATAAATTTGGATTAGCTCTATATAGATTTATTAAAGAACGGACTTGATCTGATCCGTAGCCGTTGGCCATATTTTAAAACATAGATAGTTGCTGAGGAACTCTTGTTGCGGCTAAACCTGGTGGTCTATTTATAGTATTAAATAGATTTAATTGAGATCCCCATCCAGGCATTTGCCTTCCACTAGTAGGAGCGTACTCTAAAAATATCTTTCGTACTTGACCAGGCTGTTCAATTATACTACCAACTCTAAATTCAGCACCAATAGCCTCTGGTCGCATTGTAGTCATGCTTCTACCATCTGGATAAATATACTGAGTAGCTGCTCTACCTCCTCCTCTGCCTGCTCCAAATGCAACATCACTTGTTGTAGCTGCTCGTTGAGGAATTCTTGTTGCACCTTGACCTAATAGTTTAGGGCCTGGTGATAAGGGTTCATTAAAAGTCATTGCTGTTCCTTTACCTAAAGCTCCAGCTGCACCTAATGCACCACCAAAGGCTGCACCCGTTAAGGCTCTGGATGGAGCTCCGAAAGGATCTTCTACTATATCAGATAGGGCAAGTGCTCCAGCTCCTGCTGCACCACCTGTTACCATTCTGTTTAATATTCCTGGGCTAATTGGTCTTCCTGCGGCAGTAAGCCCACCTGCCATAGCAGATCTATCCATACCTCGTCTCATAGCAGCTCCAGCTCTTCCTGGGATTCTTTGCATACCTGCGGAGAGAGCTCTCGTACCTAGTCTAGCACCAATAGCACCTGGAACTGCGTATCCCAATAAGCTTGCAACACCAGCTACCTTCTCAGCTCCAGTCTCACCATAGACACTTTCACCACGTGATACTGGACGCATACCTTCTGGTAATGCTCCAAATGCTATGTTGTCTACAAGATCAAAAAAGAATTTCTGTAGTGCCTTACTTTCACCCTTAAACGGCAATCCTAATCTTGCAGCTACAAATGCAATTCGTTCTGCTTGCTGGTCTGTATATTTTTTAGGATCTCGATTGTATTTGAAAACCATATCTTTAGCACTCTGTACTGGATCTCTAGTAGGTCTAGACAAGGAAGTCTGACCCCGTTGATACATCTGTGCGGGGTTACCGTAAGATGGTTGATATCCATTAGCCATTATTATATTCTCCTGCCATTTAAACTAATTCCCAAAAAGCCTATCCCATACGCCAAAACCATAATAGTCTTTATCTCTTTTTTCTTGCTCATAACCTGGTTTCGGTTTCTTTACCCTACCTTGAAGTGCAAGCCTTGGATCTGATTGTATGTGATCTACACCACCAAATATATTATATATTTCATTAATGTATTCATCTCTTGTGGGTTTCCAAGATTGTATAGCATACTCATACAGCGAAGGATCAATATCTATTCCTGGCGGCAATTCAACCTCAGGATAGTCTATATCAAAGTCTGGTAGTTCTTTATACTCCTTTAAAAGCTTTTCGTATTTTTCAGAACCTGGCATAGTACGTGGTTGCATTGTTATGGGATCTCTTCCAGTGTATGATTCGACTTTCTCTGTTAAGAAATCTTCAAAATCATAATCAGTAAGTCCACCAGTCCATTTTTTGAACTGCCCCCTAAGATTCCTTGCATTTAAAGTTTCTTGATATTGATCGAACAGTTCTGCATTGCTTTCTTGAAAATCAGCATATTCATCTCGTTGATTTCTTAGATCAGATTGAACTGCCAAGTTTCTTTTTAAAAATTTAGTTTGCGTCTGCTTTCTTAGTTGTTCTTGTTTATAATATTCTCTTGACCAACCAAATTGTTCCTCACCCATTTTCAAGCTACGTTCAGCTCTATTACTTTCTTCACGCTGTGTCTTTTCTGCTAACTGAACTCTTCTTCTTTCTTGCCTTCTTTGTATGTCCTGACTACGCATTTCTAATGCATACCCAGGTAGCATATCAAGAAGAGAGTTTAACGGGTCATTTCTTACTGTAAAATATTGCATCTATTATTCTCCTAGCCTATGCTCTACTATTTATTATGGACTAAGTAACCCTCTGCAAAATAATTGTGATTCTTATCAACCTCTATATTGTATACGGTTACTGGTTCATCTATTTGTTCTATACTTTCAATCTTATGCTCTACACCATCAACATGAAGTATCTTATCTCCGATAGAAAGTTCACCAATCTCTTTCCACTCTCCGTTAGAATAGAATGGATGATTTGGTGTTGCTTTAATCTTATCATTTATTACTAGATATTTATCCGCGTCATCATGGACGAAAGTTTCAGTAACCTCAGACTGAACCTTATTTTTACTCTTAAGATCTGTGGACAATACAGTGTCTCCAACCTTGATTGATTCTATAGGTTGTTTACCTTTAGATGTTTCTACATTTGTTCCAGCTAAGAAACATGCACCTGCAGAAGCACCTCTTGTTACATTACCCTGTGGTACATCCTCATATCTGCCATAACCTGGAAGAGGTTCTGAAAACTGAGGGCCACCAGTTAGATAACTGCTATCAAGACCTTCATCACGGATTAAATCCATAATACGATTTCTTACTTCATCACCATATTGATCCCTAAGTCCATAGACTTCTTCAGCAAAACGTCCACCCATTTGACCTAATGTATTTTGAAGACCTCTTTGTAGAAATCCTTCCTCTCCTAACTGAGCCTCTATTCCCTCTAATTGCGATTGATAAGCTCCTGTTCTTTCATCATATTGTGCCTGTGAAGCTCTGGCTTGTATAGCATTTTGTGCTATTTGAGTTTCTAATCTTCCAGATTGTTCATCAAATCTAAGTTTATTTGAAGCATCTTGTAGGTCATAACCACTTAACTGCCCACCTAGCTGACTTACTCTTCTATCATAACCAGTCTGTTGTGTCTGTCTAGTAAGATCAACTCCTGCCATTTGTCTGGCTTCTCTTTGTGCAACCTCACCTGTTTGCCTATTTATGGTTCTTTGCTGTTGAGCAAATCTTTGCTGTTGAGTTGCAAGTCCACCTTGTATATCTGCTGTTCTTCCTGCGAGATCTCTAGCTGTTACATCATACTGGTCTAGCTGCCTTTCAAGGTCGGCTTTCTCTTTTGCTTCTTGTGCCTGTAAGTCTTGTTCTCCAATAGCACGTCTACTTGCTTCAACATCAAGCCCGCCTCTTTTAAGATCAAGCCTTTCTTCAGCTATATCATATCTACCTGCGCCTATGTCTAGTCTACGTTCCGCTATATCAAATCTGCCTTCACCTATATCAAGCCTTTCTTCGGCAAGACCAAATCTACCTGCTCCTACATCAAATGCTTGTTCTTCTAAGCCAACTTCTCGTCCAGCAATATCAAATCTCCCCATCCCACGTCTAAGGGACTCACCTCTAGCTCTAAGTCCTTGTATACCTGCTGCGGCATCACCAGCATATCCTTGAATTGCTCTTTGTTGAGCTATGTCTCTGGCCCCCGCACCAGCAAACCCAGAAGTATCTGCTTCAGCAGCCTGGTATGCTTGCATCATTCCACGTCTTGCACCCGCAACTTGTTGCCCCATTTGCGCCTGCAATTGAGCTATACCAGCTTCAGCTTCTTGCTGTTCTAATGCTGATGTCTCACGTTGTAGTCCAAATCGTCCACGCTGTATATCACTTATATCACGTTGCATGCCGATTTCATCACGCTCTACACCACTTAATTGACGTTGTATATCAATTTCAGCACGTTCTTCTTCACTTAGATCTCGTTGTATACCAATCTCGCGTCCTTCTAAATCTATTCCTTGGCCTGCTAATGCAGCTTGTTGTGCCTGTAGCCCCAGTTCTTCTCGCTCTCTTCCAAGGCGACCTAATGCAAATTGAGATTCTGTTTCTGCGCCAGCTTCAGCTAAGGCAAGTCTTTCTTCCTCTCTTCCTACTCCAGCCTCTTGAGATGCTGCTCTTCTCATGGCTTCAGCCTGTTCTGTACCAACAGATGACATTCTATCTCGTAACGCAGCTTGTTGCTGAGCAGCAGCTGCTCCTATTTCTTGTTCTTCAAGGCCTAATCTTCTTTGAGCTGCGGAAAAATCACGTCTAGAAAATCCTTGCTCGGCTTGAGTAAGACCTCTTTGAAGTTCAACTTCTTGACCAGCTATACCTCTTGCCTCTGCGACCCTACCCTGTTGTGCATATAAACTCTTATCTCGTAAAAAAGAACTCTCCTGTTCTCTTTGAAGTGCTTGTGCTAAGAAACCTTCTGATCCTAACTGAGCTTGAGTTAAGGATAGATCTCTTTCGGCTTGTGCTACATTTTGGTCATAGTTTAATGTAACTGCTTGTTCTTGTGACTGTAGCCTATCCTGAGCAAATTGTTCTCTGGTGGGATCATAGTCTTCAAACATCTCACCAAATTCAGCCGTAACCTTATCAGGGTCATAGCCTGCATCATATATAATATCTCTTGTTGCGGGAGGACTACTTGTAGGAGTATCCCCGTAATCTGTATACCAGGTTGGGTAATTATTTAATGATTCTAAATGTGATGGCATTACCCGCCTCCTGCTATTACCCTACCATATTGATCTCTACTTGCTCTAAATTCAGCCAATGCATCTAGATAACCAGACTGATCCCAACTATTAAGAGCAACATCTTGTATTGAGGGATCATACATCCCAGTACCAGGAGTCCCTAATATAGACGGCCCTTGATATTGCATAGCATCTGATAGGGGACTTAGCTCTTGGGGCATTGTTATACCTGCTGTATTAATCTGTGCTGTTGCATCACTTGCAGTTGAGGCCAAATTCATTCCTCTAATATCTTGATTAAATAGGTCAAGACTTGAGGAAGGTCGTCCCTCTGTCATAGGGATAGTCAGCTTAGTTGAAATATCACTACCAGCAATATCTGATGCAGAAGACCATCGAGCAGTTTCAGCAGCCACGGATGGATGTAAACCCGATGCCATAGCTTGTTCAGTTGCTTGAATTTGTTCGGGAGATAATAATGGTGTACCAGGAGAACCAAATTTGGTTGAAACTCTTCCTGGTAGGCCTTCTTGTAAATAATCTCCACCAAAGCCACCTTCTAATTCTGTTAATTCTGGTATGACTGGAGTAGTAGCTTCAGGCCTCATTGCATTTACAATACTTCCTTTTATATGTCCTGCGCCTCCAGCGACTGCTCCAGATCCACTAGCCCAAGCTTTCTGTAGAAGACTGGCATCAGCACCAAGTGCAGTTACCTTGCCTGTAGCACCAGCCTGTGCAGCTTTACCTATATCTGTACCTGCAAAGAAGAATGCAGAAGCTGCGTCAGAAAGAGCCCCTCTTGCAGCCATTTTTTTCATATATACCTGAGCCTCCATTCCCTGCCTTCTTGCCTCATCGGCAGTTGCTTTATAAAGTTTTCCTTTCTCTATCTCATCAATTTTACCCGTGGACGCACCTCCTAAAGTAGATCCAAGCCAGGAACCAACTCCTGCACCAATTGCCATTCCTATAGGGCCACCAGCAGAACCTATTGCCCCACCTGCAAGGCTGAGAAGAGTTCTTCCTAATCCCATTCTTCCTCGTTTCTGATCCAATCCTTCTTGCTGCTTTCTGATACTTTCGCCTGTTCTACGATTGTCTTCGTATTGAAGTTGAGCATACCTTACATCTGATGCACTAGCCATTAGCTTAAACCCTCCCATGTATTATTCTTAACTTCTTCAACAGGTAAGAAGTCTGTATAATATAGTTTTGCACCAAGCCTGATATATAGTCTCACATTATTACCTGCTACCCGTGCATATACCTGTTCTCCATCCAGCATTTGACTTAATGCAGGTGGATGATCTAGGATAGCAGTTTTGGGTTGTGATATATTTCTTAATTTTCGTTCTATACTTTGCATTATCCTGCTCTCTTAAATATTCCTCTGTACTCTATACTGATGTCATTAATTTGAATTCCTGCCGTAGATCCAGTTCCGTTAGTAGGATTCTTTACTTTGAATCTTATACTCTGGCATTCAATTGGAGTTGCAGCTGTTGCCCTTAAAACTGCCCAGCTAGTGTTCGCTGTGAAATTTCCTGTAAGCTGAGATGAGAAACTATCTGATCCATCTACAGCGTAGTATATAGGTTGTGTCTGTGCATTATCACTTTTATAAGTAATGATTACAGAGTAAATCTTTTTCATCCTACCAGGTTCTCCAAAATCAAAGTCCTTAGTAGTAATTGAGAAATTATTTGTTGCTACATCCCGCATATCATCAGACCATTCTTTCACACTATATGAAACGTCTGAAGCTCCCCATGTACCTGATGTATATGAAGTCCAACTCCCAGTAGCAACACTCCAGATCTGATCTCCTGTTAGAGCATTCTGGTATGTAGTAACCATATTACCATTCCAATCTGATACCATGTTACTTCTATTCACATTAGAGTCAAATGCAGCCGCTCCCTTAACAAATGAACGAGTACGGAAATCATATATGATTACATCACCATCATCTGAGAAACAATTCTTCAGTATAACCAAATAAAACTTTCTTGGGTTATAGCCAAGAATAGTAGCGTCATTAAAAAATGTCTGCCAGGTTGACTCCTTTATACGGTTGGTAAGGAGATTGGTAACATCGGAGCCATTGTATAAGAAGATACCGTATTTGTTGACCCAGCAGATGCCGAATTCTGTTTTTACAGTTGCATTAGGATGAACACATCCAGAGAAGTTTTTGATCTCTTCCAGGAACCAGTTAGCTGGAGCGGGAGCAGATATATTAACTATATAGAGCTTCTCTGATTTGAAAGCCAAAAGCCTATCTGAGAACTCTTCTAGTTTAACATATTCCTCAGCATCTCCTCGTACTACATCTATAAAATAACTTCTTGGGAAAGTATCAAACTTTCCTACAGGCGTATACATAATCCTATCACGCATCTGTACGGTTTGACCATCTTCATCTTCTGTCTTTATATTAGCAATAAAGCATCTCCTATTTGCTATAACTGCTGTTTTATATCCTTCCCCAGTTCCGCTTATTGAAATCTTACGCTCAGTAGGATGGAATCCATTTAGGATTTCATACGTTTCGAGGTTTGGTACTAATGATACAATATTTTGTATTCTTACTGTATCGCCAGAAACAAGTGTCCATGCTGAATGCTCACTACTTAGTTCTGATCTCGCACCCCTATTTAAATCTATATCTATTAGCAAAGCCCAAGGATCATTAGTTCCGCTTAGCTTTTGATATATCCTCGCCCCAGTAATACGCTCATCAAAAGGCCCCGTAGCCCTTAACTCAAAAGTAACCTTATGTGCATCTCCAGTAGGAGTAAAGGTATTGTTAGAGGTAGGAATAAAAGGAAGAGATTCCTGATTGCCATCATATATGAATGTAGCCGCTATCTGATATGCCTGATTTAGATAACCACCACCAGTTATAGCCGCTGATGCGGCTGTTATACGAAAACCAGTTCCTGCCGTTGGATAGGAAGCTGTAGTTGTCAGTTGTGTAGGTGCTGCTAATCCATTAGTATTTGCAAACCAGTTATCAAAAGCTGTCGTAGAGCTGAGAGATAGTCCCTGGAATTGAGTTCTTTTAATATAAGAATAATGATAGGGTTGAGTACCAGAACTAAAACTAGCATCAGCTACCCTTAAACCCTCATCAGCAAAATAATATACTGCTTTGCATAGTTTTGTGAGTGTGGGCGTTCCAGCTTCATTAGCTTCTTGAGTAACAAGACCACTCTTGTTAATAGTAATAGTACTTGCTGTAACATTCTTTATTGGAACGGAGTTCATATTATTTGTTATTTGATCTGTACATCCAGACACTGAAATAATATCTCCCTTACGAAATCCATCAGCAATGAAACCACTATCATCATCTACAATGGTATCATTTGCTCCACTACCACTATTATCATTAAATGCTAACTTGTTAGATCCAAAAGTTTCAGCATCATTAGTTCCAAGATCAAATATATTTGATGTAAAAGAATCTCCTTTAAGATCATAGAGATCTATCTGAGAACTTATAGCATCACACATAACAAGCCAGTTCTCACCCGTATCAAGTGCCGAGCTACCCTTCTCATGGTCAGACTCAAAAATAAACGCACCGTGGCCTGCAGCAATATTACCCGTTGTACCACTAGGGATATCTGTATGCTCTACATCACCACCTAAAGGCCTAATTGAGGATCTCTCATCTAGTATGATATTGTCAGTATCGGACATTTGGTTAGGTGCAATATCCCTGGGATTAACTGCATTAACCAGCCCGCCTGAGAAATCATTTAGATTTAGTAGAGCTTTTGGCACGCTTTCTTTTTACCTT
>Ga0208181_1000826_pt1 | contig 13575 bp, 23 predicted proteins | sample MalvirDeepMed_s6_FD_184244 | JGI IMG/M metagenome (GOLD analysis project Ga0208181, IMG submission 184244) | Marine viral communities from the Global Malaspina Expedition - Malaspina viral metaG DeepMed_s6 (SPAdes) (version 2) | ecosystem: Environmental > Aquatic > Marine > Oceanic | place... | reverse complement strand
AGAAAGATGTAGAACAATACTACTGTGATATCGAAGGACTGGATGGTCATGGATGGGAGGTTGAGATCAAATACTCTTGGAAGAAAGAGTGGCCTGAAGCATGGGAAGATGTTCGCATACCACACAGGAAGAAAAGATTAATTGATAAGAAAGGAGCAGATAATATTACCTTCTTCGTACTTAATAGTACGTGTAACCAAGCCTGGGAAATACCAGGGTACGCTGTAGATAAGGCAGATGTTGTTGAGGTTTCAAATAGGTTTGTCCCAAAGGGAGAGTTGTTCTACAGTATCCTTGTAGCCCAGTATTGTGTGAGTAAAATTTTCTTGACAGGTTAAAATGAGTATGGTACTGTGCAGAAATCTTAATTGAAAGGAGATTATAATGATGGCACAACAAAAAGAAAAAGGTGTAATATCTGGTAAAGCATACTGGACTCACCTTCACAAGCACGATGATTACAATAACCGCTTTCAAGTTGATATCGGAGACTTATCAGATGAGTCTGTGGAATTGCTTGAAAAGAATGGTGTTAAAATTAAACCACCTGTAAATAAAAATGGTAAGGAACATACATCTGGGGGTCCATATGTAGTTTCCCATACTAAGTTTGCGAAGAGAGATTCTATTTCAGAAGGCTACCCTAATGGGGTTGTTGGAGTACCTGTTATAGATGAGGATAAAAATCCTTTTGATGTTCCTAATACTAGAATTGGAAATGGTTCTGATGTTAGGGTTAGAGTTACTTACAATAAGGATCATCCCTTTGTTAAAGAGTGGGGCACATCCCTGTGGTTAGATAAGATGCAGGTTACTAACCTAGTTCCATTTGAGGACAATGGTTCAGCCTTGGATGATGACGACTTTTAATCTAGTCTAGTCTGTTGTATGGGGCTTGGCATGGATGCTTACGTATCCGCATTGTCAAGATGTATAGTGGGCGAGGGCAGCAATGATTTAATCAAGCTGTGGGGCAGCTATACACTAGAGGAGATTAGGATGAAAAACATACAAGATGTTATACCTGATATCTACAAGAGGATGACAACTCCTGCTAAGATTAAGCAAGGGAACATGGATTCCTTCTTGGTTAACACAACTGAACTACTAAAAAGATACCTTGAACAAGAGAGGAACCAAGGCACTAGACCAAACCTACGTATGTCCTTAATAGGAAGGGCAGATCGTAAGATATGGATGGACATCAACGGCCCAAAGAAAGAAAGAGAATTGTCTTTCAATACGTTGATGCGGTTCTTATATGGTTCTATTGTTGAGGAACTTCTCTTGTTTCTTGTTAAGGAAGCTGGTCACAGTGTTACTGATGAACAGAAGAAGGTGTCTATCTCTGGCGTTGATGGTCACATGGATTGTAAGATTGATGGTGAAGTGGTTGACGTTAAGTCCAGTAGCGATTATAGTTTCCGCAAGTTCAAGAGAGGATTCGATGATGGCGAGGATGACTTTGGTTACATCGGACAGATCAGTGGGTACGTAGAAGCAGAGGGTAAGGATAGAGGATACTTCCTTGCTCTTAATAAATCTTCTGGTGACATTGCTCTGTTAGAAGTAACGGACTTTGACCTCATCAATGCAGCGGGGAGGATAAAACATATACGTTCCTTCTTGAAAGACACTGTTAATAAACCAAAGGCTTGTAAAGAACCTGTACCTGATGGTAAGTCTGGTAACATGCAACTGGCTAGGGTGTGTGTGTTCTGTGAATACAAGACAGATTGCTGGCCCAAGCTCAGAGCATTCAAGTACAGTAATGGAGTTAAGTATTTAACCAAGATAGAAAAGGAGCCAAAGGTGGAAGAAATAAATGTCTGATCCTTTATTTCGAAGACATGAGCCATGTCCTGAATGTGGTTCAAGAGACAACGTAGGGGTATGGGCGAATGGTAATGAACATTGCTTCTCGCCTGGATGTACCTATCACATTAGTGGAACAGGAGGGAATATGCAAACAGAACGGCAAGAGAAAACCACCATACTTACTAAGGGAACACTGACAGATATTCCAGACAGGTCTATTACAGAAGCTACCTGTCGTAAGTATGAGGTTACTGTTCAAGGTAACAAACATTTCTACCCTCTCTTCGATGATGCTGGTATTCATATTGCTAATAAGGTTAGGCGAGTGGATACGAAAGACTTCTACTCTGAAGGGAAGGTTGCGGCTAGTACTTTGTTTGGGCAGAAGGGTTTCGCAGAAGGAGGTAAGTACATCACCCTATGTGAAGGGGAGATTGATGCCCTGTCTACCTACCAAATGCTTGGATCGAAGTGGCCTGTTGTTTCTGTTAAGACAGGTGCCGCTGGTGCAGCTAAAGATGTTGCAAAGAACTATGATTTCCTTACATCATTTGATAACGTAGTTATCTGTTTTGATAATGATGATGCAGGTAACAAGGCAGCTAAGAAAGTGGCAGAGGTCTTGTCCCCCAAGGCTAAGATCATGCCTATGCAATACAAGGATGCCAATGATTACCTGTTGAACAAGGAACAGAGTAAGTTCGTAAAGGATTGGTGGTCAGCTAAAACATATACACCTGATGGTATCATAGCTGGCTCTGAAATGTGGGATGATATTATGGAAGGGATAGTTACCCCTGCTATTGCATACCCTTATGATGGACTACAAAATCTAACCTATGGTATTCGTATGGGTGAGCTTGTTACTATCACCGCTGGGGCAGGGCTTGGCAAGTCACAGTTCATTAAAGAGATGGTGTATCATATATTAAATAGTACCCCCGATAATATAGGTATGATGTTTATGGAAGAATCAACTAAAAGATCGGGGCTATCTATTATGAGTTTGGCTGTTGATAAACCATTACATCTTCCTGATGTATTTGCTGACGCAAAAGATGAGGAATTTGTTGATGCGTTTGATGAGACACTAGGAACTAATAGGCTATTCTTCTATGATCACTTTGGTTCTAATGCTATTGATACTATAGTGGGGAGGGTGAGATACTTTGCCAAGGCATTGAGTTGTAAGTATATTGTCCTTGATCATGTATCTATCATCGTATCTGATCAGCAGCATGGTGATGAGCGAAGGGCACTTGATGAGATCATGACCAAGCTTAGAACAGTGGTGCAAGAGTTAGATATCTGTTTACTTCTGGTATCCCACTTGCGTAGGCCCTCCTCCGCTGGTCATGAGGAAGGGGCAGCTACTTCTCTTAGCCAGCTTAGAGGATCAGCTTCTATTGGTCAGCTATCAGATATCGTGATTGGATTGGAGAGGAATGGTCAACATGAGGATGAGAAGGAGAGGCATACTACAACGGTACGTGTAATAAAAAATAGATTTTCAGGGTTGACAGGCCCTGCATGTAGGCTGTATTATAGCCGTCGAACTGGTAGGTTGACAGAACTTGAAGAGGAAGGGGAAGAGTTTGAATGATTATATTTCAATCTATCATTAAAGAGCTTGACGTAAATACTAACAAGCATGTATACTATCTTGTTACTGGAAATGATAAACAAGAAGGGCTGCGGTTTGTTGGTGAGAATGTCATCTCTATTAGAATGAAGAAGGCACCAGGATCAGAGCCGTCTTCCTTCTGGCTTGATGAGATGTTTAAATCTAATGCGCCTAAGTTTGAATCAGATTTAAAACAAGTCAAGCATCTCCTAGAAAGAGGGGCTGTTGTGGTTTTCTCCCCCTCTCTTCTAGGAGAAGACATTACTAAAATGAGAGGCGTCTGTCCTGATACAACGGATTTCATAGAGCATAAGCTCAAAGAGGTGCTACATGACAAGCACTAGATCAAGGAAAGCAAAGGGCAGGAGCTTACAAAACTTAGTTGTTTCTAAACTTCTTGATTGCTCACAAGATTTAGAACCAGATGATATTAAAGGGGCTATCATGGGAGAACAGGGCATGGATGTTAAGCTTTCTCCCGCTGCTTTTAAGAGATATCCTTTTAAGATTGAGTGTAAGAATCAGGAGAAGTTCAAGGGTATCTATTCTATTTACTCTCAAGCAGAAGGACACAAGGGAAAAGGGGAACCTCTTATCATATTAAAAATGAACAGACAGAAACCACTGGTGATAATGGACTTTGATTTTTTTCTTGATTCTTATAAGGGAGATACTAAATGATTAACAGTTGGAATGGTAGACAGAACAGTGAGGAATTGCAACATCTGAAAGGTGATAGGCATTATATAATCTTTGTTCCTAATCCAGATGATGAAACAAATTTCTCTGTGCTAGTAGCAGACACTTGCTCTTCTGATCTTTCAGAACAATCTTATGATGAAGAGTCTTTTAATGTTTCTAATATTATTGTTAAAGGTATAATGGCTATGCTAGATTCTGAATTAGATTATCTAGTAGAAAAAGGGCAAGAGTTTATTGAAGAAGAGTATATGGAAACAAAAGAAGATGCATTTAAAAATTCAGAGAATGTTATTGTGTTTGATCCTAAGAAAATAAAGCATTAACATGGGTTCATGGAAGGAGTACTCACAGATGGAAGATGTTGCATGGGAAGAAGTAAATAGTCCCAGCCATTACAATAGTAACACGATGGAAACTATTGATTTGATAAGGGACAGTATGGAATCAGATGAGTATAGAGGATACTTGAAAGGAAATATTTTTAAGTATGTAAGTAGATATCGTTATAAAGAAAAAGAAAATCCTTACAAAGATTTGTTGAAGGCACAGTGGTATCTGTGCAAACTAATAGAGGATGTTAAAAATGATGGGAAAAAGTGAAACCTTACAGGATAAACTGCATATCTTTCACCGTGCTTTCAAACACCCTATAGGGTTAAAATATCCAGAGCCTTCTGCTTTAATGGATGGTGAAAAAGATTTAAGGAGAAGGCTTATACAAGAAGAATATAAGGAGTTGATGTATGCTATTAGTAATCAAGATGATGATGAGGTTCTTAAAGAACTCTGCGATCTGGTTTATGTGTGCGTTGGGTTTGCTGTTACTTACGGGTGGTCTTTTGATACTGCATTCAATCGAGTACATTTTTCGAATATGTCTAAGTTGGATGAGGAAGGCAATCCACTCTATAGAGAAGATGGTAAAGTTATTAAGTCTAACTGCTATGAACCACCGAAACTTGCTAACTTAGTATGATATGGCAGACCTAGACTACTTAGCATGGCTTCTTTCTGTTTCTTATGAACCAAAGTTGGACGGTGGTGGACAAATTTTAGCACCTGTCTTTTATAAATTATTAAAGGATCAGAAGGTTAAGACTATATACGAGTGGTGTGCTGGCCCTTCTTGGATTGGGCTATGGTTACTACATAAAGGAGTATGCGAAGAACTTGTTGTATCTGATATAAACCCGAAGGCTATGGAGCATGTAAAAAAGACGGCAAAAGAAAGTTCTTATCCTGTTAGAACTTACGTTAGTGATAATATGAAAGACATTCCCTCTTGGGAAAAGTTTGATATAGTTGTTGCAAACCCACCTAATTATGTTAATATACAAACAAGTCATTCTGTTGGGCGTATGCGAGAAGATTTAAGGCCATCGGATATAGATTGGAAAATACATAAAGATTTTTATAAGAACATAGGAGGATATCTAAAAGAAAATAGTACGATGTATATATCAGAAGTCGGTATTAATGATAAAGAAATATATTTATCTGGTGAAGGATTTTATAATAATACGAAGGAACTATATGATGTTAGAGAAAGAAAACCTATAGAGGATTTTAAAGAGATGATCAAGGAAAACAATTTAGTATTGAATACCGTGATACCATATACACATATGATAAACCAGCATTGGTCTGAAGGCAATGAACTTTCTATGCTTAAAGTAGGGTTAAAGAAACAATGATATATCCTATACTTTTATCTTTCTTTATGTTATGGTTCATTGCAGTGATGTTTGTTACTTGTGATGTTATATTTTAAAGGAGAACAATATGGAACTACCCATTAATCTTGTTAATGATATTGTTAATTATCTTTCCCGTCAACCGTGGAGAGAAGTTGACAACCTAATTAAAGGGATAATACAGGCTCAAGCACAAGAAAAGTCTGCCGTTGAAACAGCACAAGAGGAGCTACCTTTAAATGATACCTAGATTTATTTCAGACTACCAGTCATTCATACATCAGTCTCGTTACAGCCGCTGGCTTGAAGTGGAGTCACGTAGAGAAACCTGGGAAGAAACAGTAAAAAGATTACTGGATTTCTACAAGAGCTTCCTTAAAAATAATCATGGTTACATCATGCCAAAGGAAGTGTATACTGATCTATACGTAGCCATCATAACCATGCAGGTAATGCCCAGCATGAGGGCTATGATGACGGCTGGTCCTGCATTAGAGCGCAATCATATTGCTGCTTACAACTGTAGCTACCTGCCTGTTGATAGCCCTCGTTCATTCGATGAGTGCCTATACATCCTGATGCATGGAACAGGCGTTGGATTCAGCGTGGAGAGACAGTTCATCAATCAACTTCCTAATATCCCTGATCAGTTTGAATCCAGTGAAACCTGTATCGTTGTACAGGATAGTAAGGAAGGATGGTTCAGATCATTCAAAGAACTGATTAACCTTCTATATGCTGGTCAGCTACCTCAATGGGATATGTCCAAGGTCAGACCTCAAGGTGCCAAGCTAAAGACATTCGGTGGTAGAGCAAGTGGGCCTGAACCATTGAACGAACTGTTTAAGTTCACCAGTAATATGTTTAAGAATGCTCAAGGCCGAAAGCTTAATAGTCTGGAGTGTCATGATCTCATGTGTAAGATTGCTGATGTGGTTGTGGTTGGTGGTGTGCGTAGGTCTGCATTGATCAGTCTATCTAATCTTAGTGATGATCGTATGCGTCATGCTAAGTCAGGTGATTGGTGGAACACTGAACCTCAACGATCCTTTGCTAACAACTCTGTCTGTTATACAGATGGTTTAGATACAGGTTCCTTCTTACGTGAGTGGAGTTCATTGTATGATAGTAAGTCAGGGGAGAGAGGCATCTTCAATCGTAATGCTGCACAAGCACAGGCTGCTAAGTATGGTAGAAGGGAATCGGATATAGAGTATGGTACTAACCCATGCAGTGAGATTATCCTTAGACCTAAGCAATTCTGTAACTTGAGTGAGGTTGTTGTACGAGAAGATGATACGCCAGAAACATTACAAAAGAAGATTGAGCTTGCTACTATCTTAGGAACCATTCAATCCTGCTTCACTGATCTAAAAGGATTGGGTAGGCAGTGGACTAAGAACACAGAAGAAGAAAGACTTCTTGGTGTATCTCTTACAGGCATACTGGATAATGCTATGTTAGCCAACAAGACAAAGGATAGTCTTCCTGCACTATTAGGCAGTCTTAGAATGACGGCAGTCCATACTAATCGTAAGTGGTCTTCTCTATTTAACATAGAACCTTCCGCTGCTATCACTTGTGTTAAACCTAGCGGTACTGTTAGTCAGTTGGTTGATGCAGCTTCTGGTATCCATCCTAGACATTCTGAATATTACATTAGAACAGTTAGAGCAGATAAGAAAGACCCGTTAACTCTGTTCATGACTGATGCTGGGTTCCCTGTTGAAGATGAGAATAAAAAGCCAGAGACAACAGCAGTGTTTTCATTCCCAGTTAAAGCACCAAAGGGTGCAATAACAAGGCACGATATGTCTGCTGTTGATCATCTAAATATCTGGAGTATCTATGCTGAACACTGGTGCGAACATAAGCCTTCAATCACTGTCAGTGTTAAAGAAGATGAGTGGTTAGAGGTTGGTGCTTTTGTTTATAAGAACTTCTCTACCATGTCGGGAGTAAGTTTCCTTCCTATGTCTGAGCATATCTATGAGCAAGCACCATATCAGGATTGCACTAAGCAGGAATATGAGAAGCTCTTGAAACGTATGCCAAAGAGTATAGACTGGAAGAAGCTTGGTGAGTATGAACGGGATGATAATACTATTTCATCACAGACACTAAATTGTGTTGGTGACTTCTGTGAAGTGGTTGATCTTGTCTAATGCCTAGTCATCATGATAATCTACAGGTTAGAGATATGCAAGAAATATTAAAGGATAACGTAAACAATCTTGAATACCAATTAACTCATGCTAATAGTAGAGTAGCATCTCTTACAGAAAAACTAGGAAATATCCTTGCTATACATAAGGACTTAGAATATCATCTACAAGGTATAGAAATTTACATCTCTGATATTAAAGAGTTAATTAATAAAGGGAGATGATGATGCCTTGGTCAAAAGAATTACAAGATAGTTGGAAAGCACAACAGAAAATTAAGGATGACCAAAAGGACTGTACGGTTTGTGGTTGTCCTATCACAAAAAAAGATTATGATGAATATAAGATGTGTCCTTGGTGTTACTCTGATGCGGGAAATATATTATAATGTATACTGAAAAAAGAATAGAAGAGATATTAGATACGTTTACTAAGGTGTTGTCCAAAGCAGATAATTTTCCACGGAATAATGATCCAAAAGATTATAAACAATTTTGGATAGCTCTACGTAAAGAAGGTGCAAATTTATTAGGAATATCAAGATATTTATACGGAAGAATGGCTAAAGAGAATATCAAAAAAGAGGTAGGTAAAGAGGACTATGCTGAAGATACACTTGACAATGAAGGAGGAGCAATATTTTAAAAGTAACAATCATATCTTTTATTTGTATTCTTTTATTGTATTGGATAGCAATTACTTGGCGACCATACTCTAAGGAACCTCTCTTTAGTTTTGATTGTTGCACATGGATAAAAAAGGAGGAGATTAAATGACCTTTTTAAAAATTCTTGTATATAAATTTAAAGAATGGTTAAACAGTAGTAATGAACCTAAGTACCTATCCGGTAAAAGTAGAGCAGTTAAACACGAACGTGATCGACAAAGGTACCTATCTAGTAAAAATAAGGAGAAGGTAGATGACACCGTATGAAAAATTAAAGTTGCTTAGGGAAAAAGTAGAAAGGGAAAAGGATGTAGTACTTCCTATTGATAAGCAGCATATAATAAATAATCTAAAGAATGTATATGATCCTGAAATGTCTGGGGTTAATATCTATGAACTTGGATTGATCTATACTATTGATACAGATGAGAAGGAAGGGTCGGTTGAACTAACACATACACTGACAAGTGCATGGTGCCCATATGCAGATGAGATTATACATGCTATTCATAAAGCTTGCGAGGTAGAGAATGTTGAATCTATTAATATAATAACAACCTTTGATCCTCCCTTCAGTATGGATATGGTTCCAGAAGAAACAAGATTAATGATGGGGTGGTAATAAAATATGAAACTAAAAACATTTGAAATTATAAATGCATGTCCTGAATGTCATGGAGATGGCGATGAAGGATCAGAAGGATATCCTTGTGGGTTTTGTGATGGTTTAGGATATTTTAGTAAAATAAAAAAATATAAAAATACAGAAAATGCTATTAAAGCAAATCCTTTTGATGAAGTTTATGGCTATGAAAGTTAAATATACAGATCATATGGGTAATGATTTATCAGTTGTAAATGCTGCTCGTGTTTCTTTCGGTAGGAAGTCACATGAAAAAGGTTACGATGAAATTGTAATTGATGGTCATTATAAAACCTGTCCTCATGTCAGTACTAAAGATCGTAACCTTATTAAGTATCTTGCTGAACATGATCACTGGACACCCTTCGCCCATACTTCTATTACCTTCTACATCGAAGCACCTATCTTTGTAGCTAGACAATTAGGCAAGCATCAAGTTGGATTAGTATGGAATGAAATAAGTAGACGGTACACTCATGGTACACCAAAACTTTATTACCCTGATGAGTGGAGATTAAAAGCTGAGAACAAAAAGCAAGGAAGTTCTGATGAGACTATAGAGTATGCTATTCAACCTGCTTATGTCTTTGCTTTACAATGTTATCAGAATATGATAGAGTTAGGAATTGCACCTGAACAAGCTCGTATTGTATTGCCACAATCTGCATACACTTCATGGTATTGGACAGGAAGTTTATATGCATTCAGCAGAGTATGTAGATTAAGGGTACAGGATGATGCACAAAAGGAAACACGTATCTTAGCGGAAGAGATTTCTAGTAGATGTGAGCAGTTATTTCCTGTAAGCTGGGAGATGTTATCAGAATGATTAATTATAAAATATTTTCTAGGTACTCTTGTGTATATTGTGGAGATACCGCAGAAGATTTAGACCATGTTGTTCCACATTCTTATGCTTCTTCTAATGGCCCTCGTTCGTATGAAAAATCAAAGGTTGTTCCCTGCTGTAAAAGATGTAATACTTATTTAGGTAATAAAATGTTTCATCTTATAGGAGAAAGAGCTTCTTACCTTTATGATAGATATATGATAAAATATAAAAAGGTATTAGATATTCCAGTATGGAGAACAGAAGAACTAGAAGAGTTAGGGCGTAATTTGAAAGGGAGAATTAAAAGAGATATTCGTTTAAAGGAAAAGGTAATTAAAAAATTAAGTAGGCTTGAGATAGTCTCTTTAATGGGTCCAACAATAGATGATGTTTGGAGAGAGATAGAGTATAATGAAGACAATCAAACAGTGGGTAATGTTGCATGATGAACTACCTAGAATAGGTTCAGGCTTTAGGCATGTTAATGTTTCAATAGGAAAGAAGTGGGTGCATGTTCAATCTATAACTACTAAGGTTAGACAACGCATAAAGATAAAGATATGGGAGGAGATTGAAAAATCTATGAAGAAATACTTAGAACGGAATATAAATAAAAATGTCTGAAGCTTTTGTATATTTGTGGTATGATGCAGGATGGAAACGAACTGGTGGGCCAAGGTATTATATTGGCAAGCACAAAGGAACGTTGGACAGTGGGTATGTATGTTCTTCTAAATATATGAAGCCTGAATGGGAGAAGAGAGGATGTAAAAAGGTAGGATGTAGACATCTATTCGGAGACAAAGGACATCATGGAGATTTCCATAGGCGTGTGCTTGCTTATGGAACTTCACAAGAGATGATAGACTTTGAGATTAAATTATTAGAAACAAGAAAAGATTATTTTGGAAGTAGGTATTATAATAGGGTGGTAATGTGGACGCCTTGTAACTCTGGTGAAAATAACCCACAGTATAAACATGGTTTGACTAATACTTCTGAATATAAGAGAAGCAAACAAAAACGATATCGTGAAAAGAATAGAGAAAAGGAATTGTTAAGAAAGAAACAATATAGAGAACAGAATAGGAAAAAGTTAGCGTTAGAACAGAAACAATATTGTGAACAGAATAGGGAAAAGGTAGCGTTAAGACATAAACGATATAGAGAACAGAATAGGGAGAAGGTATTGTTATATCAGAAACGATATAGAGAACAGAATAGGGAAAAGATAGCGTTACGAAGTAGACAATATTATGAACAGAATAGAAAAAAGATATTGTTAAGACAGAAACAATATTGTGAAAGAAAGAAACTAGAAATATTAGAAAGTATTGCAAGTGAAGGATAAGATAACTTTATTCCAGTATTCAGTCTACCTCACACCACACAATACGGTTGAGGTAGAGTCCTCTATCCTTGAGCAAGAGGATTGGGATATGGCTATGGAAGATTTCGAAGAGTATGCAGAAGCTACTACCGTTTCCAACTTCCTTGCTTACCTTAAAAAATTAATGGTATCAATTAACAGTGGAGTTACTACTTATTTTTGATATGTTTAATTCTATTATATTTCTGCTTGAGTTATTGGCTTCTGCTTATAGTTTGCCTAAAGAAGAAATGTATTGTATGGTAGAAGCAATCTATTTTGAAGCAAGAAGTGAAGAATATGCTGGTCAAATAGCTGTTGGAAATGTTATAACCAACCGTGTAAATTCCTTTAGATTTCCTGATACGATATGTAAGGTTGTACATCAAGGTAAACAATACGAAGAGCATATGATAAAACATAAGTGTCAGTTTTCTTATTATTGTGATGGAAAACCAGAACATATAAAGAACATGGATTCTTTTCTAATAGCCGCTAGAGCAGCTATAGATGTTCTAATAAAAAAGAAAGTAGAAATGAAGACTGCAACACATTATCATACTATTGATGTTCAACCAGCATGGAGTAAGAAATTAAAATATTTAGGAAAGATTGGTAAACATAAATTTTATAAATGATATTTTTATTTTATCCTTCCACCTTTGTTCTGGTTGAAACTCTCTTGTTGTTGCTGTAATTGTTGTTGTTGTTCTGTATTTCTTGCAGACGATTCATAAAACTCTTCTCCTTGCAATTGTTTTACTACGTTATCGAAATTAAAGGGTCTATCAGGAGAAGGAGTAACTGATGTTACCCACTTTTCTTTAGCACGAGAATGTATTTCAGGATTCTGTGCAGCCGCTTCATTAAACGCTTTAGCCAATTGACTTATTGTACCTGATCTTCCAATACCTTCATGCATATAAGTAGTATCTCCTTTTGGAGACTCCGGTTCCTGTGAAATATATACTTCTGGAAGAGTTTCTGGTGACCCTGGTGTCCGAAAGCGTTGTCGTTCATATCCTGTTCCTGGTTTGAATGTTAATTGTATATCTTTATCTAGGTCCATAAGTTCATGTTCTATTCTATTCCTTTTCCAACTCGCCTTTGGACCGGAAACACCACCAAGATTTTCTTGTCTTTGCGTAAAATCTAAAAACTTATAAAGTTTTATCTGATCTTCTCTGGATAAAGTAGATAATACTTCATCATATCTTTTATCTGTATCTCTATTAATAGTAGCAATTTTTATAAAATTTAAAAATGCATGGATAAATTCATGTTGCTCAGTTCCTATTGCTGATCCTTTTTCTGGATAACGGGTCTCACCAATAAATGGAAGACGATCACGAAAACCCGTTCGTTCTTCCTTTTCTGCTTGTGGTCCCCAACCCATTCTATATTCCCATCCTTTAAAAGATTCCCCACTTTTAGTTTTAACATCCATTCGAGGAGCCACATTTATCTTTTTTCCTGGCCTTCTACTAAAAGAGCCTGAATATCTTTCATCAAATTGATGTTCTGGAGGTACTTGTGATAATCTTTTTTGTCTTCTCTTACCATAATCATACATATATTTTGTAGGTTCTATAGTTCCTTCTCTTGTAACATCAATTGCTTTTTCTGTTTCTGATAGTTCTTGTCCTGCTTGTCTTGCTTGTTCTGCTATTCTTTGATTCATAAGCATAGTTTGTAGAGCATTATATTCTTGGAGACTTTCTTGTTTTTCTTGTTCTTCTTGTTCTTCTATTGCCATCTTCATAAGTATATCAGGTAATCTTCCTCCAGCTTGCATCCTTACTCTTCCACCATTACGCATATCCATAGCCTGTCCACCATTAGCCATGAGAGAGGCAGCAACTACCGCTGCTCCTACGGTACCACCGTTACGCATATCAACTATACCTCCTGCTTTCTTACCAAAGCTGAAGCTTTCTGGATCAAACTCTTTAGCAAAGATAGACTTTACCTTTTTAGGATCAAGGAACATATAACTAAAGGCTCCATAATCTTCAACAAAATTTGGGTAAGCAAACGCATCATATCCATTGTCTTCTAAAA
>Ga0208181_1000825_pt1 | contig 13581 bp, 17 predicted proteins | sample MalvirDeepMed_s6_FD_184244 | JGI IMG/M metagenome (GOLD analysis project Ga0208181, IMG submission 184244) | Marine viral communities from the Global Malaspina Expedition - Malaspina viral metaG DeepMed_s6 (SPAdes) (version 2) | ecosystem: Environmental > Aquatic > Marine > Oceanic | place... | reverse complement strand
ATTTAAACCAAACCCACCTTCACCTACCTTATACTGCTCATCATATATATCCGTACCAGCCAGTAGGTCAGCAAGCATTCTCTTGGCGGCGTTTACAAATAGTCCACCAGCCATTCCCCCAGCCGCAAGCCTTAAAGCAAACGCGGCGTTCTTGTTATCTATAACTTCTTTCTTAAACTCTGTTGCAATCCACTCAGCTTGTCTATAACCAAAGCGCTTGAACAAAAAGAATGGTCGCCACTTAGGATCGTTTGCAAAGTCTGGTTCCCGTAGAACATTTTTCTGAAGTTGTGTGTCTCTGGAGAACTCATACATTGCGCGGGCCATATTGCGGGGTGTTAATCTTTTATTTATATCTGTTACACCCATATCTTTTAGATTGCTCATGGCCCATTTTTTTCTGGCTGGAATATTGGTTTTCTTCGCTATTCTCTGCCATTTTAATGCGGCCTCATATCCAGTATATGCTGACACTATTGCATTGACCCTGTTTATACCTTTAAAACCTAGCGCCGCCCTTGTGCCCGGTATAGGTATACCCGTTGTTGTAAAGTCAGCAAACCGTGACATCAGAGTGACGTCTTTAGGGCGGTAATCCATAAGAATTTGATGAAGCTCTAAAGAACCGGCACCTGTATATTTTTTCATTTGATCTCTATATGTTTGATCAGATAAAAATTTATAAGTACCGCGAAAAAATGGGGCATACCCAGCTTTTAGAACGCTTGATATAAATACTTGTGTAAAGTTTGGAATAGTAGCAAACCCCAATCCTATTTTAGTAGCTACCTGAAAGTTTACTAGATCATTTAAAACATTTTTTGCTTTTGGATTCCAATTATGTTTTCTATCAATTTCAATTTTACCGGTATAAGAATCAAATGCTTTGCGTAATAAATTAGCCTCTTCGTGCAAGCCCTTATTGTGTAATGCGTTTATTCTATTGTATACCTCTTCACCTTTCTTACCGGCATTCTTAACAAAACCAATTTTTTTAGCCAGATTACTGGAATAATCAGTTAGCACAACACCAGCATCTCTTTCATAAAATTGCTCAGGTAATCTTTTTTTCTGTCTGGCAATCTCTAAATTCTTATTAACAACAATAAACTCACTAAATACTTCGTCACGCATAGATTGAAAAGCCTCAGCATAGGTGGCTCTTTTATTCTCCTGCTTCTCTATTTTTTTTCTTATGTGCTTTAACGCGCTTATGGTATCAGGTGATAGTTCATTGGATTGCATTGCTAATATTATCCTGTCTTCTAGGCCTTTTTGATCTGATAATTTATCACCAAGCATACGCTCGTCTTTTGGTATTATTTTATATAAATCATCCCTAAGGGTGCGGAATATTTTAGAACGAATAACCAATGGAAAATAATTCTCTTCAAATGGAGCTACATCAATACCTGACTTTTTTGCCATATTATAACCGGCAGTAAGTATTCTACGATAGTCTTTTACCCTGTTTATATCAGCTAGTTCAGAACTATCTAAATCTTTTCCTAATTCTTCTCTCTGTTTTTTACTTAAATTGTGTAAGCCTTTTATTACTTCTCCATCTTTTGTTACATATTTAGCCCTGTCAAATAAATAAAATAATCTTTTATTCATAAGATTAGTACCGGCATCCATATCATAAAAAACCTTAATCAATTCCTGCGCAATTGGGTCGTCACCAACTCTCGCCTTCTTTGGTTTGAGTGGATCAATAACCATTGTTTTAATAGGGTCAACTACTGCTGATTTTATACCTAATATTTTTTTGTATATTTCTGGTGGTAGTGCTTTTTGCATCAATGATTTCTCAGACGCTTCTTTTATAATAATACCCTTAGATTTCCAATCTTTAATTTTATCTTTAACGTATAATCGAGACTCTAAGTTTTCATTTAAAACTCTCCTTTGCTCATATCCTTTCTTACCTGAACCATCTAACTTATTATATCCAGTATGATATTCTCTTCCTTTTGTTTTATGTTTTCTTAATTTTGTTTCCTTACCAAGAGCGCGATCAACTTCTATCTTTAATTCTATATCCGATAGCCCAAGCTCTTTTTTACCTAAGCCAAAGAATTGTTTTCTCATCTGCAACCCAACATTTTTCCCCGTACTGTCTGTCTTTCTAAACCACTTCTCAGTTTGAAAAAATTCCTGCTTTGGCTTACTAAACTTTTCTTTTGTCTTTATATCCTGTAATTCTAAAACGGTATCATTACGCCGACTTGAAGTCCAGTCAGATAATATTTTAACTTCTCTACCCTTTTTATTAGTCCATACTTCCTCACCCCTAAGCATTCCTGCCCGCTCTCTCGATAAGGCTTCTGCACTTTCTGCTAGTTTATTTTCGTACTCAGCTCCTTTTAGTGCTTGTTTTGATGGTGTAATTACCTTCTTAGCAATAGCACGGCTTAACCCGAGACCGCCAATTACACCGGCGGCATGTATATAAGAGTCTACCGATGGAAGCTCTCCCTCTAATACTGGGCCTGCCGTTCCAAATATTCCTACTTCAGCACCTTTTTCTACTGCTTTAGCCTGCCTCAAGCCCATGCCTCTGGCCCTCGCGAGTTGTCCGGCTTTCGTTCCTAATCCACCAGTAGCGGCGCCTAATGTCGCGCCAACCGTAGCATCTTTTAATGTAGATACAAGTTTAACATCATCATTGGTTACTTTTTGACCTAAGCTGGATTGAAGACCAGAATAAAACCCAAGACCGGTTGCCCCTGTAACTGCTTTTAGTTTTGCCTGCTCAGCTACTTTTGGAAAAGCATTTTTAACAGCTACCTGCGCTAATCCTCTTCTACCGCCAGCTTTAACAATCTTTTCTACAGCTATCTTCTTTATGGCGGCGGTACCAATCCCGCCACCTAAAAACATAGATGCTATATCGGTAGGGGTTAGGAAACTCAGAACAGTAGCACCAATATCCTCCATCATATTGGGATCGTATTCTTGATCAACATTAAACACAGGCTTACCACTCATAACCTGTTGAGCCATACCCTCTATGCTTTGATTATAACCCTGCTTTACCCAGTCTGGTAACCAACCTCCGGGTATGAATCCATATAACTTTTCATTTCTGGGAGATTGCCCCCCAGACAGCATACCTAAATAATCTTTAGAAGTAAGGGGCATTCATTAACCGGCCTGTCTTGCTGTCGCCGCCCTCACAGCTGGATATCTCTTTTTAGCAATACCAGTTCCCAAGCCCTGTAAAAATTCCTCTGCACTCTCACCTATACCAGCCCTAATAGAAGCTCGTATTAGTTCTTCAGACTCTTCTTCAGAAACATCACGGCCTAATATTTTACCTATTATCTTAGCACGTTGCTGTGTTGTTTTACCACTTACTTTACCAGACAAATCGGACTGTCTAATTTTTTCAACATCTGGAGTAACCGCTACCTCTTGAGGTTCAACTCCACCTGCGGCAATAACCTTACCGCCAACTTCAGCAACAGCACCACCACCAGCAGGCTCTTCAATACCAGCAAAAATCTTGCCAGTTTCAGTACCCTCTAATAAGTAATCAACGACCGGATCATGGTCTTCTACCTCAACAGCCCCTATAGGTGAGGTTCTCTTTGTTTTATCTTTAAAGAACCTTTGTTGCTTTGCCCGATATTCTTTTTCAATCTGTATCAAGCCTTTTCTGGCAATTTCTATGTTTTCTTCTGATTCTCCTTGTGTTTTTATAGTATTACTAAAGCGTTCATAGCTAGGCCCAAATTCTGGATCGGCAAGTATTTCATCCGACGTATCAGCAATATCACCTAATAATTTATTTCTTCTTACAACAGCTTTATCATACAATGGGTTAGACGGATCAGCGGACTTTAAAAAATCAGCCAATTTCTGGGCCTGCTCTTCTTCAGTACCATAAAACGATTCCCTATAAATGCCTTTATTGCTTTCCTGCTTTTGCCAGTTCTGCTCTAGGTCTGCGGCTATATCATCATACTTTCCACCACCCATAGACCTGTATATCTGCGCCCTCTGATAATCTGTTCTCGCCGCACCAATCAAATCATTTAACTCTTTATCTTTTCCCATTTTTTCCATGCGTTGATTATTTAAAGCACTCTGTTCCTTATTGATCCTAAGTGTTTCATCAGCCCTATCCTGCGAGCGTTCCTGTAACGCTAATCGTTTATCTTCCCTAGCGCCAGCCTGTATTTCTTTTAAACCTTCCATGAAATAATCAAACCCCGACTTAGGTTGATTCATTCCAGCATAAGCTCTATATATTTCATATTCACTTGGCATTTTCTATACTCCTTTTATGGCCCATAATCCTCTTGTGACCTGTCATGATATTCATCTTCAGAAACCCAATCACCATTTTTAAAAACCCAGTTTGTCCCACCAAAATTATAGGTTGCACCTTCTGTACCTGCTGGCGGGCTCCACCCAGCTTCACCAGTTGGGGCAACATCGAATGCGTGTGGATCACTTCTCCTACCAAATTCAAAACCACCTTTAGCTTCTATGTCAGCAAGGGCACTCAATAGATCGGCCTGATAACCTTCTACGACACCTCTACGTCCAGTGGCAACACCTCTTTCTAAACTCTTTCTTGCCTGCGCCTGACCTACGGCACCAGCTCCGCCACCTGCGAAACCGGTTCCAGCCTGTTGTGTTCTGGCCTGCTGTGATATATCCATTAAACCAGCTCGACCACCAGCCATTACATCACCTAATTGTTGTTTGTATCCCATTGTAAACTGGGGTAAATCTTCCATATATTGTTTTAGCTTTGGATCGTCAGCTACATCTCCCATGCCCATTTGTTCTAATGCTTGTAATGGGTCAGTAGCGGTACCATAGCCAACCTGTCCCCCACCTTGATATCCTCTAATCCCACCAGCTGTTTGTAATCCCGCCGGCATCCAATCGCTTGCAAACTCACTATAACTACCAAGCTCTGGTTGATAACCCTGATACTCACTACCCAACAATGACTCAATCATAAATGGTTCAAATATAGCATCTGGCCCTTCCTGACCAACCATCATATCCTGCCCTGAAAATCCAACTGGGGGCATATCCGGCATTAAAGAACCGGCCATTGATGGTACTGGTTGTTGCTGGGGCACTGCCCCACTAACTGGATCACTGTATACACCAGCAATTAATTCTTCTCCAAAAGATGGCGTAGCTAAACTAGGGCTATGAGCCGCTGGAGCTTCCCAAGGTTGATATCTCGCCGCCTCTTGTGCTTTCTCTTCATCTGTCTGCGAACCCCATATTTCTCTAAGAGTTGACCCAAATGGTATTTTTTCAACCTCTTCAATTTCCGGTTCCATCTCTGATGCGTATGTTTCAGCAAGGTCGCCATGTCCAACGGTAGGCGTTAATACACTTCTAGCATACTCAGAACCCGGTACAGCCCACTCTTCTCCACCAGTTATACCTAAACCAGCCGCACTCTGGTCTCTTTGTGTGTGTGGGGAATATGATGAACCCGGTATTTTATATCTACCCTCTCTTGCTGTTAATAAATTTTCCATTGATGCTGATGGTGTGGCTAGTTCGGTCGCTCTTTTGGTAACGGTAGGTGCAATACCTGCTTTAGCACCCATACCTAATAACCCTCTTGATATACCAGTATCACCAAACACACCAGACTCTCCAATCTTCTGGGCATAGCCGCCTAATACATCACCCATAGTACCGCCTTCTTTTAAAAATCCTGCTATATCTTTTACCTGCCCTATACCACCCTTTATACCACTAGCCGCCTTACCAAACATACCACCAGCTTTACCACCCATATAACCAGCTAATCCTGCTAAACCTATTCTCGCTCCGGCTTGCCCCTTGTAAGCACTTTCTTGCTTACCAAGTTGACCGCGAATATCCTGAGCGTACTTACCACCTTTAAAACTTGTATCTTTATATGACCTTTCTCCTAAAGCCTGTCCTAATGCAGAACCAACAGCGGCGCCCATAGGGCCACCTAATAATGTACCGCCAATACCCAGTGCTGTCTTTAGTATACCGCCCTTACGCTGTGCTTTTTGTTTCCTTCTTGCCGACTGTTCTGCCAGTTGCTGTAAACCCCTAAGCTCACCAGAATAATCTCTTTGTCGTCTGGCGCCAGCCACAAGACCTCCCAACTGGTATCCGTCAGATGGCTTAACCATGCCACCACCATAATAATCTATTAAACTTTTGTATGCCATAGTTCGTTCCTAATCATTAAATACTACTTCAAAATATGCTACTATATCATCTATAGTTGGATAACTCGATCCTTCTTCTACATTCACTTCCATATTTAAAGATATAATATTACCAGCTGAAAATACATCTACATATCTAGCCTGCGTTTCGCTAATAGCATTCATTCCCGTCCCAGATATATTAGTATTTGAAGCTTGAAAAACCACTGATCCAGCCTTCATAACCCGCGCTCTAATTATACCAGAAGACCCGGTGGCTGTAATATTATAATTTGCACTAACACCTGTTATACTACCATCACGCAACATCTGATACCCAATAGTGGCAGACATTGTAAGTCCATTAAACGCTTTTAAATAACCAGAAGCTGACATGGCAGACGCATTTCCACCACCAAAATAAGCGCGAGTACCTTTTAAATTACCCCTTACAGTTAATGAACCACCAACTTTTAGATCGCGATCAACAACCTGATCACCATTATGAGTCATATAAGTTTGCCAGAGTTTTCCATGAGCCTTGCGAAATAAAGCAAGGCGACCAGTTGGGTCTTTAGCAAATGCTATCTGACCTTCGCTTATACTATCTTTAGATGGTATACCTTTAAATTCTATTATATCCTGCTTTGTGTTAAACAGTTTTCTTATTTGTCTATCTTCAGCCATTATTTAGCCGACTTTGATGTTATAGTTCTGTATTCTATTGTCATATCATTAACTTCAAAAGTTCCTGCGGTTGGTAAATCTAACTTAAACTGAACGCTTTGAACATCACTTGATATACTGTCAGCTGTGAATGTTGCTACATCCCAAGTAGTACCAGAACTAGCAGTACTCTCTAAATAGCCTGCACCACCAGTATTACCCTGTGGTGATACATTGGTTCCAGTAGAGAATGTACCAAAGCTTTGAGTTCCATTATATGATACATATAATGGCGTCTGCTGTTCATGGCTAGACCTATATGTCATTGTAACAGCGTATATTTTTTTAATAACACCCGGCTGTCCAAAATCAATATCCCTCGTCGTAAATTCTTGACCACCAACGGAAGCAGGTATTGGCAAATATTTAAAAAAGTTTACATCACTAGTATCACCATCCACATTAATACCAACAGTTAAATTATTATTCCAATCAGTAACAAAATTAGTAGTAGTCTCATCATCTGTAAACATTACGTCATTATACACCCAGCCATCGCTATCAAAATCATATATATACGCCTGATTGGTATTCGCAGAACCATCGCGCGGATCACGCTGTACTATCAATGAGTTACTCATTGCATCATATCCTATCATTGGAGCTTTGTTGTTAGCACTACCCCTGCCGTGAAGATACCAAGCGCTCGCCCCAGAGTTTGAAGAGGCACTAATACCCAACTTCTTCTCTACCAAATTCCTAACCCTATTACCATCATACAAGAAACATCCAGCCTCATTGACCCAAGCACAGCCATACTCTGTTTTAGTCACACTAAATGGAAATGTAACACCATAATATCTTACAGTATCTTCCAGATACCAGTTAGCAGGATTAGGATTGGCTATATTAATTATATGTACAAGACTATGCTTAAAAGCCAGTAGCCTGTCAGCGTATGTTTCCAATGCTGTATATTCACCATAGTCACCCTTAGAAACGTCTATAAAATTATGCGGTAGGAATGTATCAAACTTACCAACCTCACTGTACATTAACCGATCACCAAACTTTTCTAACTCTCCTGTAAAACCAAAAGTCTTTACATTTGCTATGAACGCCCTGCGACCAGCTATAACCGAAGCTTTGTATAGTTCGTTCATGCCCCCGATAGACATAAACTTAACATCTGGCGGATAGCCATTTAGTGTGTTATAAGAATCAAGATTTGGTTTCATTGAATTTCCGCCAGCAGGAGCTACAACATAATAACCTTTACCAGCCTGATAAGTCCAAGCAGTATACTCACCATCTATTGTCGTCTTTATCCCCTTTACAATATCTATATCAACCAATAACGTCAGATCGTCATCAGAAGCGCTTAGTCGTGTATAAATTCTGCCGCCGGAAATCCTACCGCTATAGGCAAGATCAGCATAAACAGAAACTTGAAGAGCTAAGTTTCCAGATGAAGTATGCGTAAAAGCCGCAATAGTAGAAGCTCCATTGCCCATTTCAACTGGTACAGATTCTTGATTACCGTCATATATAAAGGTCTGGTGAAATTCATATGTACCAGCTTCCCATTCCCCTGCCGCAGTACCATCATCTACACCTATATTAAACCCAATACCCCTATTTATAATAGGAGTATCCTGATCGGCAAAATTAGCATAAGGAGCTGTTCCAGTTAGTGCACCACCATAAGACCTGCTATACGTTATAGTACCGCCAGCACTACCAGAAGTTTTAGTGCAAAATAAAAATTCTTTAGGATAATCACCAAGATCATCACTTCCATCAGTTTCAGAACCTATTGATATAACCTCACCAGTAAAGCTTTGGTCTAAAACATTTGCTGATGAAGAATTTTCAAACGTAAACGCTGTAGCTGTCGCATTATGCGCACCATTAAGACGCAAATTACTTGTACCATCTTTTTTTAAAAAAGCTACACCCCTATTGTTTTGATAGTAATTGGTTGCTGTGCTTCCGCTATGTGAAGCAGTGCCATAAGCATAACTAAAATTACCAGAACTTTTTGGCGGGTTTAATGCATTGGGGTGTTCCTGCCACTCTGAAAACATGAGACCATTTTTATGGCTAAATTGATGTCGCTGTATATAGCCATACCATTTTATCATACTGGAATTATTTTCATTTACATTACATACACGCAAGGCTTCGTCGGCAAAATGAAATATATACTGAGCATCGTTTCCGTCAATGGTGGGCGATATTGCAGATGCAGTCCATCCATTATCTTTAGTTGAATAACTAGAGGTAGCATTGTTTGACCATACATCAACACCACCAGCACTGTCAACATCACCAAGAGCCACAAGCTTGTCACCCGGCGCCCGTATAACTTCTATAATTGGGTCGCCACCACTACTTTCATCTACTACACCTCGACCTTTTAATACATAATATACATCAGTACCATCGGTTGTAATGGCGGTTACGGTAAATACACCATTATTATGAACCGTACCTGATATTTTAATATTGTCACCAACCTTTATTAGGTTTTGAGTGTTAGAACCATCAGTATATATTGTACTATTGTTATCATCAGTACCGCCAAATAATGTCATGTAATGTGCTGAAGGTGTAGCCATAATTAATCCACAGATTTCCTTGATTCAGTTGGGGGATCGTCTGGTATACTACGTACAGCAGTAAATCTTATAGCACCATCGTTTGAAGCATGCATAGTAAGCACCGCACCGCTCCTTGTCTCTGTAATAGTATTTTCAGAGTCCCTACTATGATCTGATTCAAAATAAAACAATCCATATCCACCACCACCCGTAAGTCCGGCAGTTCGCTCAACAATATATTCAGACATATCAGTACTACCATCTTGATTTTCTATATGGGCATATAGTTTACCAGCTGTCTTTATTTTACCCAATGCATCTATTGACATATTCTTTATAGATGCACACTCATTTTCACGTAAATCGCGGGGGTCTCGCTTAGAATTCATACCGCCTGAAAAATCCCTGATTGTATAATACTGTTTTGGCACTACGCTGACCTTACTAAGAAATCCTCTACAGTACCGCGCCCAGCCATACTATTATAATATTTCTTCCAGTATTTGGCCTGCCCCTCTAAACTTGACGGCAATGGCTTAGGTATGCGTCTATAATGCAAGCGACACATCGCTATCTGAGCGGCTATATTTGTTTCCAATATATAGCTCCAGTCCTCTTCTTTGGGGTCTACAAAATAAGAGAGTTTTACCTTCGTAGCATCAGCTACCTTACGCATGAGGCTTTTACGATAGGCGAGGTAGTTCTTGCATATATCTACCGCCACCCATGATTCGCATTGAAAAAGTCCTCTCGCCGGCCCCTTTATCTGGCGCAGGTACTTATACCCGCTTTCTACCTTACCGGTTTTGTATACAAGATCGGATGCCTCAGGAGAATGCAAATCCATTTTCTTTAAGACCCTATCAATAAGGTCTTTAACTTGTGGTTCGTTTAGCAAGCTATTTCCCCTTGAGAACACCGTGCAACAAATCAGTAACAATATCAACAACTTTTTCAAAGAATATTTGCTCCTTATCTTCCGATACAAATGGTATATCTATTTTAGCGTTTATTGCCGAAGCTATCTTTTCTTCCATATCACTGGAATCAAGCTGACTCATCATTTCATCTTTTACTTTATCAGCCTGCGCTTCAGCTAATTCAACTAACATTTTTTTAATATCCATGTTTTACCCTTTCGTGAACAGATAACCAAATAAACCCGAGAATACAGCAGACAGCATACCACCTATGGCTTTTATACCTGACATACCACCCTCTAATTCCCTTACTCGACCATTCTGTTCTTTAATTAAAGTCTTTACCTCGTCTAACGATTCTTTTACATAGTGCATATCTGAACTTTGTTTTGCGTTCATCAATGTTAACTCTTCAAGACGGTTTTGATTTGATAGTGTAGTGTCTTTTACGAGCACTCGATAGATGTCAATTTCTTTTTTGTTCATCTTTTTCTTCCGCCTTGTCCGCGATATTTTTTATACTTTCTTTTAGTACCACGACCATTTCCTATGCTAGTCCTTTTCATCTTCTTCACTTATTATCAAGCTTACCTTTCAACCAATTTAAAGCCTCACTTTGAGTCCTTAACTCATGTGTTAATTTTTCATGCCTGCGCTCTGCGTTATCAACAAGACTGTCATATCTTTTATCTCTTGAAGCATCTGCTACATTCCATCTATCTATTAACTTTACCAATATCTTCCTGTTCTGCTGTATCTCTTCCTCAAGGTCTTCAAGTTTATTGTTTACAAGTCTTTCTACAAATCCCCTAAACCAATACAGCATTCCAGAAAATAATAAAATCATGACCCCTGTGGAGCCGTAATCTGAATATACATCTGTCATAAATTCTTACCATTTATATAATTAATACTCCACACTCACATAAGCCATCGGAGTAACATTGGCTATATTTTGAGGTGAGAAATTTGCGCTACTAACATATTCACCCCATATTTTCTTACCACCCTCTAAGCTTATTGGCTGTACTCCTGACCATATAATCGAATCACCATCAATACAATAAGCATGGAAATACGCGTCATACTCACCCTCTTCTATTAAATAAACATAATAAGTAAAAATAGGACGCCATGAATTAACGCCATCTACTTGCTCAGCTTCCGCATAAAAATATACCGGCACCTTATTCTCGGCATCAATTATATTGCGTTCCACTGTTATATAATCATCACTGCATGATGCTAATAACAATGAAAAGTACAACAATAATTCCCAAGGCAATGCCAGTGCTAGTATTAATTTTTTCATTTCTCTATTGGTTTGTCTGTCATTTCTGGCATACCACAAGTATGTGCTTCTTGCCCCATGCAACATTGTGGTGCATTATCTTCTGGTGCAGGTTGTATACCTACACAAGATGTAATCATAAATAGTATAAATATTAACTTTTTCATTTCTATTTAAACCTGCTGTCTACCCAGCATTTACCATAATACATTACACCCATCCAAATTGATATCTCAATTACTTCAATATATCCAAGTTTATTTAATACTTCTATATCCATTATTTATTAAACATCCTTTTTAATAATAACGCTCCTTTAAATTTTAATAATGCACAAACAAGTATAATAAATACCACTGTCGCTATGTCAACGAAATGATTACCAGAGTCAGATTCGATAGTCCCATAAGGAGTATCTATTGAAATCCTGTCTTGACGTTCCGCTATTATCTTTTTCTGCATCTTTACTTAGGCATCTTTCATTACTTCATCATAAAACTTTAGCGCAATCATATCCTTAACACCATCCGACCAATGGTAAGTAAGTGGATGGTTGTCAAGAACATCATGAAATCTTTCTTTTAAATCAACACCATCTTTTATTATAGTGGTATTGGATACCAGTTCTCCCATTACATACCTCATACCACCATCCATATCGCTAATCCTATTTCAACGACTAAATCTGATATGGTATTGTTGATCCACTTTTGTTTGGAACCATATGGTCTCCAACTCTCAATTACCCACTCCAGTACTTCCCAAGCAATACCTATTATAACTACCCATAGTACCGCCCATAAATCTGATGCTCCACACCACTGTGCTACCTTACAAATAAATGCCCCAGCCGCCATATGTATAGCTGTCCAATGATCAAGCCATGAGTTCTTTGTTAAATAACTTACTATTCCATGATGAAAATTTAATTGCATTACTTCTCCAATGTTTTCGTTCCAGTGAAATCATTCACCTTTATTTTACTTAATAGTACCGCCTTAGTATCGCCGGTACTATAATCTACGTTGCGCATATCATAAAATGCTTGTATCTCAGACTTTGTATTATCTGAGGTAGGATAATCAGACTGGGTTGTAGCAACACCGTTTATAAGATGGTGCCCCCCGATAACCAGACGACCGTGCGGGTCGGCATGCTTCTTGGCGCACTCAGCGTTATAGAACTCTTCAGCAGTTTTAAAACTGTTTGTCTTCTTTTCCACCTTTTCATCTACTTCAACAAAATAACTATAAGACGAAGGGTAAGTCAGGGTTTCCGTACTACCATCACTATACTTCTTTGTACGGGTGATACTGGGAGTAGTATTGCGGTAAATACGCACACGGTGACCCTGACTACACCTTCTTATAATCATGCTACTGCTTCTACCTCTTCGGGTTGCTCTTCAGCTTCTTCAGCAGTGAGTGATTCTCGAAGCCTGACAATGAACGCCTCTTTACCAACCTCTAACTGCTCACGCATGAAAGCATTGGTATTGATTTTGTTCTGCATATCATTAATATGATTAATCATCTGCTTCTCTTCATCTGTCATGTCTTCGATAACATACTCATTACCGTCAAGATTCAAGACAGGCTTTTCTTCTTTTTGTTTTTTAGCCATTATGACTCCTTGTTGTTTTTTCGTTTAAGGACTCCTCCGCTAATCCAGCCCATTGCATAACACAATAAGCACATCACGATTAGCGGCAGATAATCCAATTATAATTTCTTGAAATCTGCGATAGCGGCGGCAAGTCCATCACTCTGAGCTTTGGCTCTCGCCATATCAGCATCGTAACGAGCTTTCTCACGTTCTAAATCTGAAAGTGAGTATTCACTTTTGCTATCATCCAGAGCTTCACCAGATTCAGCATCCCATCGTTTCTGACTCATAGCAACGTATTCACGTTCCTCTTTGGCTGAAGC
>Ga0208181_1000822_pt1 | contig 13660 bp, 21 predicted proteins | sample MalvirDeepMed_s6_FD_184244 | JGI IMG/M metagenome (GOLD analysis project Ga0208181, IMG submission 184244) | Marine viral communities from the Global Malaspina Expedition - Malaspina viral metaG DeepMed_s6 (SPAdes) (version 2) | ecosystem: Environmental > Aquatic > Marine > Oceanic | place... | reverse complement strand
CCGCTAGGGCGTTCAGGGCCTCCTGAACGCCAATCTCGTACCGTCCCGCACGCCGCAACTCGTCTTCATAGGTGCGGCCCACAGCACGTTGGTACTGCCCCGAATCGAGCATCCCCCTGCGGTTGAACTGCCCTGGGATCGGCCGACGGGTCTGCTGAAACTGGCGTCCCAGGTCGTCGAGCGTCATTGCACGTTCGCGTTGGACGCCGGTTCGCTGGTATCCGATGTTGGCAAGCGCCGATTGCAGGTCGGAGAAACGCTGACCTGAGTTGCTGCCCCCGAACTGTGGTGTCGCCGTGTTGCCGAACGATGGCGAGATCTGACCACCCAACGACCCGTAGGTGGCGGAGGCCGTGTTCGCCACCGTCGGGTACTGGTCGTCGGCCCGTCCCGTCACCGCATAGTTGACAGCCATCTGTTACCTGGGTGCTTGTGGTACGGCCATGTCGGCCTGCTGCGGCGGTCGTCGTCCGCCACCGCGGCCACTTATGGCCCGTACAAGGTCTTCGATCTTTATCACGGGTGGCCTGCCGCCACCCATCGGTGGTCTGCGGGCGCCCATCGGAGGACGCCGAGGCGCCCCACCACCCTGACCGCCCATGAACTGCGCCATCAGCATCTGCAACAACTCGGGAGGTATCCGCCCACCGCGAGACCTCTCACCGATTGACTCATCGAACCGGTCAACCGGCCCCTGGGGGCGCATCCCTCCACGGGGTCGGGGTCGCAGCCGACTAAGCGGATCGGCACCAACATCGAATGGCAGTCCTGGCATGTTGTAAGCCATTACGCCCACAACCCTGGCATGTTAGAAACCAAAACCTTCTTGGTGGCGCTTCCATCCGTGTCGTAAATCACGACGTAATCCGTCGTAGCGACCGTCGCCCCAAGAGCTGTCAGATTGCTTGCATCCACAGAAAGGGCAATAGCGCCACTCGTCCCACCCCCTGACAAACCGCCGTTTGACGGCGTCGTCACAGCAGTGATGTCCCCCGTGGGAACCTGATCTATGCGTTGCGTGATCCTTGACGGCATGGCTGCTCCTATACACCAAAGTAGGTGACATCGATAATGCTGTCCGACCCACCGACGCGAATGAACTTCACGTCGCCCAAATCGTTCTCATACAAGTCCAGCACCGAATACGGGTTCAAGTAATGGCCCACACTGGCCGTCGGCGTTCCCCAACGCACCCTGATCGGTTCCGCCCCGTTGGTCACCATCGCAGCGACAGCTCCTGATGCTGCCGTGATCCCAATAGCAACCGTGGACACCGTGACCTGCTCGTCGCTGATCGCCGTTCCGTACTCTGCTGCTGCTCGTCTGATAGCCATGCTGCTCCTACGCCTCCAGGGCCGTTACCCGTGCTTCAAGATCGTCGAGTTTCTCTTGGATCTTCCGTAGTTCGTACTCAATAGATAGGGAGTTTGGTCCCACAAACCTGTGGGTCGGCTTGTACACGACGGTTGGCATCAGTCCTCCACCGACCAGTCATCGTCGATCATGTCGCCCAAATCATCCAACGCGACCCCCAACGCATGAACCGTGACCTGCAAATCCTCCAGGTCGACAGACCTGGCGTAGGCGTTCATGTCCATCGTCTGCTCAATGGATGACACTGTTGCCTCCAAATGGTCGATGCGTGCCACCAGGCGTGCAGATGACCATGTGACCGTGCCGACTATCGCCGCCACGGACAGAATCAAACCTAATGCGACGGTTGGGATTCTGACTTGGCGGATATCGGTCGGCTCGTTCATCAGGCTGGCGGAACGAATGGCTGGGCAGAGATGCGCCCGTCGGTCATAATCTCAGCGTCGGCCCAGAGTGCCTGAGCGAAAGCAAGCGCCTCCGCTTCAGTGACCTCCGTGACATCCCACACAGAGTCAAGTTGGCTGATGTCAACGTCCTCCCACAAATAGCCGATGTGATACCCGTCTGAGGCTGCGTAGGCGGACGGGTTGGCGCTGCCACCCATCGCCCCTATTGCTTCGACGGGGTAGGTGCCCGAAACCCCATCGGACAGTTTCCACTTGAGGTACTTCATCCGCTGATCTCCCCTTGTCCGTTCGTCTGGACGAGGACTGCTTCGCGTTCGGCGACCAGATCGTCCAGCAGTCCGACCTTTCGCATAGCGTCCAACTGGGACCACTGGACGCCGCCCGCCATTATCTGCATCTGCGTCTGACGGGTCATACGCGCCTCCCAATACTTCTGCTGGTTGGCGTCGATCTGCTCACGGGTGAAATGCTCCATCTTCTCGTAGATGTCGAACAGGTCGCGGAGTTCTCGTTCCCCACCCGCCATGACACTCATAAAGAAATCGTATTCGGCACGCTTCTCCCGCAGGTCAAGGTCGGCGTCCTGCTCGTCGGACTCCTCCAAACGGGCCATCTCCCGCTCCATGCGTTCCTTGCCGATCTCTGCCAGACGGAACTTGTGGATCTTGTCGTTGAGTTCGATGACGCAGTAGTAGAAGCGCATCTCAGGGGTGTCGTGTGCGCCGAAGGTCAGAGTCTCCAGCATGTAGCGGGAACGTGGCTGGGAGGTTTCCATGATCGCCTGCTGGATGTCCATTACAACCCCGCGTCGTTGGAGCAGGCTGCTGGAGCGCTGTTAGCGGTAGCAAGGTCTGCGGTGATGGCTGCCGTGGAATCATCAGAGAAGTCGGTCTTGTCGATCTCCGCTGAGTAGCCGACGGCGTCGGAGCCGCCGCCCCAATACGCTGCCGTCCCCGTGAGGCCCGCAGCACCGCCCGTGCGGACTGCCGCCGCCAGAGTCGGTGTGATCGCTGCCGTGGAATCATCGGAAAAGGCCGTCTTGTCAATCACGTCACTCAGCGGAGCCGCACCGCCAGCCCAATAACCTGCCGTCCCCGAGTTGGCGCACCCCGCCCCAGCCCGAGTCGTCTGCGACAGGACTGGAGTGATCGCACCACAGGAATCGTCGGCAAACAGCAGTTTCTCAATGGCGTCAGTACGGCCCCCTGAAGGGGAGCCGCCGCAGGAATAACCTGCCGTTCCCGAGTTGGCAAAAAGGCCACCGAAGAAACGACAGGCATCATCCAGGCTTCCGCTGGCCGTGGAGGTCGAATCGTCGTCAAAGTCGGTCTTATTGATAAGCGTCAACAGGGTGCCGCTACCGTCCTGACGGCCACCGACCCAATATCCAGAAACCCCTGCGTTGGCGTACCCGCCCAACTCATAGTTCGTGTAGGTCAGCACGGGTGTGATCGCCGCACAGGAATCGTCAACGTACAACAGTTTGGAAATCTGCTTGATGCTGTTCGGAGTACCACCGATGTAACCGCCAGCCCAATAGCCAGCACCGAGGCCACCAGCAGAACCAGCAGCACCAAGTAACGCGGCCTTAGCCGCCCCAAGAGGCATTACGACATATCCGCGCCGGCCAAGAAGCCGTACCAGATGGTTCCGCCATCAATGGTCATAAACGTCAAAATGTCGATACCTGATGCGGTCAGTGTCGGCGCGGTTCCACCAGCCCAATCGACCGAGGTCGGCCAAACTACCGTCTGCGACGCGCCATTCGTAAGAATCAAAGTGAATGAACACGACTTGCCTGAAATGGACGGGTTGTCAAACGTAAACGTATTCGTTGACGTGTCAACCGTTGCCGTCTGGACATTGCCTAGGGCGATGTCCAGAGACTGCGTGCCTCCGCCCGTGCCACCAATGGCGTTGACCGATTCGGCGTAGTCGATCAACTCTGGCGTTTCGATGAGGTTGTCGCCCATCGTGATCTTAGAATCTGTGAACTCCAGCGCCTTATCAGACGCGTCCCAAAGCATGAGATCACCAGCAGTGCCGCTGTGGAAACTCACGTCAACGCCCGTGCCGTCGACCCCGACATCAACAGCAGCGTCGATTGCCAAAGCCACCGACGGAACGGGCCCTGAGGCCGACGCGACATCGATGTTCGTGCCGGCGGCCACGCCGGTCACGTCACCAGTCGTGGGAGCTGCCCAGATCAGACCCGTTGACTCGCCCGAATCGGCGGTCAGCACATAGGTGTCAGTGCCCACCGCCAGTCGGCCCACAGTGTCGGCGGCCGTAGCGGCGATGATGTCGCCCTTGGCATCGACCAAACTGTTCTGGATCACCCCAGGGGTGCTGTTGACGAATGCTTCGATGTCGTCGAAGTTTTCGTTCATGTCCGCTGCGACGATGGTCGTCCCAGCGGAGAACGAGTTAGTAACGGCCAGTGTTGCCATCTATCTCAGCCTCCTCGGCGTATAGGCGAAAGCCAAAGCGTTCATTTCCCAATGGTTGTTAGAAGTCGGACCGCTTACTTTCACACTTACAGCCTTCGCTGTCCCGAGTGTGGGCAGGTTCAAGACCACAGCGGTGAGATCACGGGAGATAGCGTCCCATACCGCCCAATACGGCGATGTGTCATCAGCGTCGTCCCATTTGGCGGTATCCCACAGTGAAGTGGACGTTTTCCCAGCGATGGTCACATTGAAACTGCCGGTGGCAGCAGACTTGTCGTAATCCTTGTAAATCTGGACAGGTAACACGATGGACGCTTCAGCCGATGTGACCAGGCGGGGGCGACCCCACCGCTTCTTCAGGATCGGGTTCTTGCCCGACACCCACCGTGTGACGAAATACGACGAAATGTGCGTTTCAGCCGACGAGGCATACCTGTCCGTGGAACGGTTCTGTTCGTCCTCAACGTCGATCAACACCCCCGTGTTGGCAACGCACGCGCCGTAAACGGTTGAAGAACTATTCGGTGGCCTGTACGAATACATGGCGGCAGCATCAATGTCAGTGGTGACCCACGCCCCGCCGGCAATCGTCGGATCATAAATCAGTGTCCGACGCGTCGTCGCACCCGCCTCAGTCCAGTCAACTGAAACGTACAGCTTGTTGTTTCCCCATCCGAGCTGCGGATTCGTGGTAAACGAAATGCGCCCGTCGTCAACAGCCGGCGACATCTTGTCGAACACCCAAACAAAAGATTCTCGGTTGTACAGGTACACGCCCTGGTCGGCATACCAGAAGAACACCCCGAACGGGGTCGTTACCGGCGACGACAACGGAACAGACCCCACATCGTTGCTCAACGTCACCACCTGGAAAGAATCAGAGTCGAAGCCGAACACGGCATGGACACTGTTCGACTTGAACACCAACAGGCGGTCACCCATCGGGCACAGGCCGGTGATGTAGTCGCCGTGGTCGCCCTTGTCGATGTCGACATAGTCGGCTGCCGTCCACGTTTCAGGATCGTTGGCGTTCGACCAGCGCAACCGGTACTTGTGGGCAGTCCCCGATTCGTAGGTGTTGGCAACCCAAGCGAAGTTGTTCCACGCCGCTATGTACTGGGCCTGCGGCATGTTGCCACCCGACCCGAACGTCACGCCGAGATCCGCCGCCGTCGTGCCGTTCCACCTGAAACACACTTGGTCGTAGGACACGCCGTAGGCGACGTTGTTCATCGTCACGCCGTACACGCGGGAACCATCCGTTCGGGAGGTGATGCCTGTCAAGTCTGTGAAGTTTGACGTAGCACTGTGGGCAACCTTCGTGCTGTAGTTCACCATCACCTGATTGGTGCCGCTATCAGTGTGCAACGCCCAGATTCCCTGAATGTCGGCACTCAACGCTGTCAGGTTCCTTCGATCCACGCCGTCACGTTGACGTATGCCGCCACGCGGATCAACCAGGACGTTGAGCAGATCGGGGGATTCATTCCCTGCCAGATTGAACTGGTCGGAACGAAGATTCAAACCGCCCGTGAAAGCCTCAAGCGCCTCAAGCTTCCAAGTGGTCGACGCCACCGGCTACGACTCCCAGGCGTAGCGCAACCGATTCGGCAGATACCTTTGCGACATCCACCGTGACACGCTGCGACTGTTCAACCTGACCGGCTGTGCCGCAGGCATGTCCTCGTAGCGGGCACGCAGGTTGTCCAGCTCCTGGTTGAAGATCGAAAAGTATTGCGCCGACATCGTCGGGTCTTCCTGCTGCTCGTAGGCACGAGCAATCCCGTAGGTGGCGAGAACCATGTGGAACGGGGTTGGCAGATCCGACGGTTCCGTCGCATCAGAAGATCCCGCTCCGAACGCCGCAGGATCCGCATACCCGCGGACGTAAATGGTGTCCACCGATGACGGTGTCGGGTAGAGGCGCACCGAATCAGCCCAGAAAGACCAATACCACGGGTTGCCAGAGGTGTTGGAATCCAACGGGTAGATGACATCACCGTCATCACGACCGATGTATTCGAGAACGTGATTGTCGGTCCTGAGCGACGCTATTTCACGCAACCCGTTCGTAACCGCCGCGCCCACAACGGCGACCGTGTAGTCCTTCTGGTCTTTGACCGTGTTGAACGTGGTAGCCGCCTCGAAGAACGGCCAGCGTTTCTCCGAGTAGACGATCACGTCGTAGGCTTCGCCCAGGAAACGGTTCATCACATCGTCGGAAATGTCCGACGAGTCGATGTCGACCACTGAGCGGACATACGACCTCATGGTCGAAATGTCCACGGTTACTCCCTATGGAAGACGCACAAGTCTCCGTCCCCGACGGGACGCCCCTTGCAGGGCGCCCCGTCGCGGGTCAGAGAGCTGCACCTGACCGATTCTGGGACAACGGGTTCGCCGCCTATCGGGTTGACTTGCTGGACGTTTCGGGAAGGCCCCACGGTTTGAGGCCGTGGAGTCGATTCCCGATAATGGTCGCCAGCGGGCTGCCCGTATGGGCGTGAGCCAACCTTGTGGGCGTAAGCGAATCCTCGTCCCATCAGGATCAGGTAGCCGAGTGCATGAAGCCCTGTCGGGCACGGTTGCTGCATGTGAGCTGCCCGTAGCAGAGCAACTGTGAGAACACAGCGTCCTGGTTGGTTGGGCGCACGAACGGTGTCGGCTTGAACCAGACATCGCTGTGGGCGACCAACTGCAGGTATTTGGTGTTGAGGAACAGGAACTGACCAGAGGCAGCGGCGTCATCGAAGGTCACGGGGCAGCCCTTGAACAGCAGGTTCTGGAACCCGCCGTCAGCCATGTCGGTATCCGTGTACCGAATCTGGCTCTCCAAGAGTGCCTCGTACTTCTCGTACAAAGCCTGCGTGGTGATGCCAATCGTCGGCTGGTCGTTACCAACCGAAATGGTGTTATAGATGTTAGCCATGCTGGCTACAGTGATCGCACCACTCTGATCGACTTCGGTGGACTTCCACCACGAGTTGCCTGAGGCAGTCGGATCGATTCCACCAAGGGTCACGCCCGTGCCGCCGACAATGTTCGCCAGCCCGTTCCAGTCCTTGCTGCTGTTGCCAGTCCCATCAGCCCAGAACATGGTGTTCATGTTCTCGATGACGGTTTCCTGCGTCTGGAAGATCTTGCCTTCCAGCAGGTCGATGATCTGAGCCTCACCGTTGTTCTTGGCTTCCTCGATGCCTGAAATGGTCACCGTGGCCGCATACTGTCCCCAGTCGTACTCAGCGGCGCTAATGCCGGTCTGAGCCGTAATGTCGATAGTATCCGTGCCACTGTATGAACCAGCGGTCGAGTTGGTCCCGTAAATGATCGGGACGACGATCTTCGCACCACCACTGATGCGACGAATGGTCTGGCCGTTCGTCAGAGCGTAGAACAACGGCCTTGCGCTGAAGATGTTATCTGTCAGCTTGGGGACGTAGTTCCGTAGCGTGGTGGAGAGAATCTCATCAAAGTTGCTGTTGCCAGCCATAAGTTTCTCACCCCCCTAAGGGTTTGTTAGGTGCCGTGTTGCTTCTTCGCGAGAGCGAACGCTTCCCTCAGAGAAGACGGCTTCCCGTCAGAACCACCATCCGACACAACAGCCCCCGCTTGGGTGCCGCCCCCGCTCGCCACCTTCGTGGCGTCGCGTTTCGCGTCGGTGATCTCCTGATCCTTCTGGAGCTTCTCAGCCGTGTCCGCCACTTCCCCGTACTTCATGTGCGTGAAAGCAGCATCCAGGTTGGGAATCCGATTCGTCAAAGCATGCCGAAACAGCTCTGCCGTGTCGAAATCGCCGTACTTGCTCTTCAGTTTGTGAACTTCGCGCTCTAAAGCCTGTTGTCTGTGTGTCTGCGCCTGCTGTGCGACCTGGGCCTCAAGCTGAACCAGCCGCTTCGTCGTCGGATCCTCCTCGACCCCGTCCGAATAGTTCGGTTCGGTGGCCGGCAAGTTGTCCGTCACGCCGAAAGCCGACGAAAGCGCCGCTATGGTGCCTGCTGGGTCGGTTTCCAAAGCTGAAGCAATCGCCTCAGCCTGCTGCAAACGCTGACGTTCTTCTGCCAGTTCCTGCGTCTTGCGGGTGTAATCCGCCTGACGCTGGTAACCGTCTTGAAGCTCCGACAGGCTGACCTGCGACTCCTCACCATCAACCTTGACGGTGTAGGCGCCTCCAGGCTCTGTCGTTGCTTCTGATGAAACCTCGGGGGTGTCCGCCGAAACGGGTTCCGTTGCCTCCATGTTTTCTTCGGGCACTTCATGTCCCTTCTGGGGAGTCCAGTACGGTTGCTCCTATAACACAAATCACGCTGTCCCACATGGTGGGGTTACAGCGCGGGAAGTTCAAGTCCCATCTGGTTCTCCAACTGCAAGAGCAGCTCGGGAGGAACCCCGCCGGTCGGAGCGAAAGCCCCTTCCAGCGGTGCCCCAGGGAGCGGCGTGGGGGGTGCCGCAGCCCTGGTTGGTCCCTGAGCCCCGCCAGGGGGAGCGGCGGGTGGGCCTTCGGGGCCTCCCGCCTGCGGTCCAGCCTGGGGTTGCATCAGGAACCGTTCGGGATCCTTGATATCGAAACCGGTCTTGAGAACATGGGCGGCCAACGCCTGCGGATTGATCACAGTGCCTACAAGCGGAGCCATGGCGTTGAGTAGCGATACAGCCTGCTGTTTGCGGATCGTGTCATTCAACGGCTGTGTCGAACCCGCCTCGACCGTGAAATCGTACTCGCCGACAATGTCCTCACGGCCGAATGGCACAAACAAGTCCTCTGGGGCGCCCGCCACACGGGCCGTCGACTCACCAGTCATAAACTGTTGCAACAACTGGATGACGCGCCGACCAATCATCGCTATCGACAACTCCACGATGGCAAGCTTGTCCGACGCCCTCGCATTCTGGGCATCAGCAATAATCGACGCTTCAGTTGCGGTGCGACGAATCTCAGGCATCGCACCCCTGGCATACTCCGAGATCCCCGACACGGTGTTGATATCCGTTTCGATAATCTCGCTGTAGGCGTAAATCTCGGGTGAGATCGGCACCTGTGGCATCGGAACAACCACATCAGACAGTGGCTTGTTCTCATCCACCACCGGCACCATGCGCCCATCCTCGTCGGATTCGAGAGCTTCACGCCCCTCAGGGCCGAAAGACCGTTCGTGGAACAGGTACTTGCGGGCGTACCGCTTCCTGTCGTTCATCAACTGTGAACGCGTCTTGTCAAGTTCAAGCTGCAACGACTCGATGGCTTCCAAGTCGCCTATCGGGTAGAAGAAATCGGGAACGTCATAGTTGCGGATCATCACAAACGGCTGCCCATACGCATACGGCATCGGCAACGGGTTGACCAGGAACTCGTCGGTTGTCTCCCCCCACACCGACATGGTGTTGGAACGAATGTCGTAATACTCCCAGATCGTCACCCGCTCCTCATCAAACAGGTACTCCCTGTTGTCAAGGTACTGGGCGGCATACATGGGGTTCACCCCACCATCAGCCGTCAACTGCTTCCGCACCGAAGGCCGATACCGCTTGTCGTTCTGCGCCTCCTCCAACGGGCGGACAATCCTCTGAGCAATCCAGGTGAGGTCATCCATGCAGGTCGCCTCAGGATCGACGTAAATGTCGAACGGGGAAACCCGCTCCACAAACGGCTGATCCTCGACAACCATCATCGCCGTCTGTGGGACGTTTGCAGCCATCTCCTCGTCAGTGGGGAGACCGCCGGCCAAAGCCGGCGCCTCAGCGGCAAACGCATCCACCTCAGAAATGGCCTGATCAAGCAACTCCTGCTGCTCGGAATCAGACAGCGACATTTCCTGCTCGACAAACTTCCACCCCACCTTGACCCAACCATGGCCGAAAATCAGGAAATCCTTCACCGCCCTACGGAACGGGGTGCGGAAATCGTGATGCCGCCACATGTGGTTCACGACAGCCTCCACAAACACGGCCCTGTCGCTGTTCTCAGACTCGTTGGCGGCAACAACGATCTTCGGATGATTCACCGAAACCGACGGGGCGATCACATTCACCGTCGAAAACGACAGATTCACAGCGATCAGATCACGCTGCGCCGTCGTCGTCCGAGGCCAGTGCCGCCCACGGTACAAATCGTTGAGCCGCCACCAAGTCTCGTCAAGCCCCTCCTGGTCGCGCCAACGACGCGCACGGTCAATGCGCTGCCGGTACTGATCCAGGGTTTCGCTACGAGTCTTACGAGGCATCAGAACGTCGCCTTCTCGGGAAGCCTTTCAATGTTGCGGCCCGTCGACTTCGCCTCAGCGAACCGCTTCTCGTCAACTTCGCGTTTCGACAGATGCTGCTCGTCGGCAGGCAACTGGGAGCGGTAACCCGCCTTCGTGTCAACGCGCAACGTCAGGAGTTTCTGACGCCACTCCCAGAGGTCTCTGAGTTCATCCGAACCCAGAGGCCCCCGAAGAGATTCCGTGTATGAAACGAAATCATCAAACGTCGCATCAGGTGGCAGAACCGCCACAGTTACGGACGCTTAGTGTGCGGAGCTGCGTTATGGCCCTTCAGGTCAGGCTGCGGCTTCGCAGGCTCAACCTTACCGACGATGCCGTGCTGGTTGACCGGCGTTTCACGCACCGAGATCTCACCGTAGCCGCCAGTCTGATTGGCGTACTTCGGGTCGCTGAACCGCTGCTTCGGAGACTGCGGAGCCGCAGGCTCCCAAATCGGGTTAGACACGACAGACCCGCCGCGTTCCATCTTGTTGTTCTGACCCTTCGGGCCATCGATGGTTTCCGTGCCGCTGGTAAACGCCACGAAGTTCTTCACTGCCATAAAGGCACCTCTCGGATTGTAGGGATCCCTACTTAGACAAATGCGGTGTCCCACGCACCGTCGCCCCACCGATCCTCAAATCATCACCCACAGCGGAAGAACGCTCCGCCAAACGGGCAAACCAGTCGACAGTCCAGTAATCGTCAACCTTCTGCACAAACTCGGGGGCATACGCGTACTTCCGCATCTGATTCGCCAAAGCCAAAGCGATCACACGGTCGTCATACGGCGACCCCGACATCGACCCACGGTCGTTGCGGACAAACGTCCGCAACTCCGCAATCGTATGCCGGTCATAAATCGTCAACTCGCCATTCCTCAACGCCATCGACAAATCGTCAATCATCAACGGCTTCGTCGTCCGAGTCGTCTTCCACCCAAACTCCTGCGACACCTTAGAAGTCGCCTGATTCAACGAACGGCGCCGAAACAGATTCGGATACCCCAACTGGCGCAACATCGTGATCGTCGTCAAACCATGATTGTTCGACTCGACGCAACACAAAGCATCCCGATACCACAGCCCCAGAGACAAAACCTCGTCAGCCAGGGCATCAGGCGGAATGTGCCCATGCCACGCAGCGACCAGCTCCCCCGTGTTCAAATCCAAAACGTGGACGCACGAATAATCGCCATGGCCCAAACCCTCCGCCGTGTCCACCCCCATCACATAGCCGTGCTGCGGATTCGGATGCGCCCACACCTCCAAACTCACCGCCGAAACTCCACAGCCCTAGCCGACACCCTGTGCAAATACCCCGACTCGCCAAACCTGACATGCCGTTGCATCTCCTCCAACAAGTCCAGGTCGAACACAGGATTACCCGACTTGACAAACGCCTCCTCAGGCGTCGTCGGATACTCCTGAGCGAGCTGCCACGGCAACATCGACTGCTTCTTCTCTTCATACCACGCCGGCCCACGATCCTCAGTCGCAGACCACGGAAAAAACATCGGTTCAAACTTGTTCGCACCAGTCGTCGAACCCACCCACAGCCCGTGAAAGAAGTTCCCAGACCCGTTCGCCGTCGACAAGCCGATAATGCGACCACCAACATCGGCAACCGGCTCTATAGAAGCCCACGCCTCCTCAGCGTTCGGAAGGAACGCCCATTCGTCAACCACAACCAACGTAGCCGACTCACCTCTAGCAGGATCGGATGCCGAAGGCATCGAAGTAATCTGGCTCCCATTCGCAAACCCCATCTTCTGCTGATGCTCAATCAGCGACTTCGGCCCCCGATCCACCATCCACCTCGGCATGTGAGAAAACCCGTACTTCGACTTACGCAACAACAACACCGACTCACGCTCAGTACGAGACAAATCAATAATGTTCTGATCAGCATGAAAAAACGCCAACCAAAACTGGTGCGCCGCCACCAAAGTCGTCCAACCAATCTGACGGGCCTTCAACGACAACGAATACCGGTACTCGCCCCAATGCTCCAAAGCCTCAGCCTGAGCCTTCCGCAACCTGAACAGGATACGCCCCTCAGCAGGATGAGCTATATACCAGTAATGCTCCAAGAAATACTTCTCACTACGAACACACTTACGCCACTCCGCCTCCTGGCGAAGCTCACCGAGGCGTGACATTACGCATCTGGCCGCAATGCCGGCACTCTTCCCAATCCCACTTCGCAGGAGTCGAATAAGACCCCCACGCATGCACCCCGACCTGTGGGAAGCCCTTCCTGTACTGCCAACAAACGTCAGGCATCAACCCACCTCGATAAAAATACACTCACCAGGGCACTCCTCAGCAGACTCTATAACAGCGTCGAGGAGTTCCTCAGACACCGACGCCGTCCCCTCAGCCATCTTCAACACAGGATCACCCTTGCCGCCATCAGGACCAGCAAGCGACTTCCAATGCTCTTCCTTGACGTAAGCCAACCCGTCGTCATGCATCTCAAAGATGTCGGGGCAGATCTCGGCACAGATCCCATCACCCGTGCAAAGATCCTGATCAATCCAAACCTTCACCTAATCGAACAACGACTGTAACGTCCGACCCAAACCCCAAACCGTAAAGGCAATAAACCCGAACAGGACCGTCACCGACCCGCACACCACCCACACCCTCACTGACACGACTCGCACACCTCAGGATTCTCAACACCGCACTCCAACACCACGTCAGCATCAGAACCATGAAACGGATCCCCCCACGGGCCTAAAACAGGGCGCTCTCCGAAAGCTTCCTCCCGCCAACCCTGACCCTCATCTCCTGGCAACACCTTCCCACCCAACAAGGGCCTCCCTTCGCATGCATCGCGAACACCTCACGACGCACCTTAGCACGACGCTCAGACCGCTCGACCCGCAACAAACGCATACGCTCCGCCCGATCAGCCCTCATCGCCAACCTCGACATCGCGAAACTCCGCAACCAAAGCCTCCAACTCGTCAGCCAGCTCCAAATCCGACAAACCAGAAGCAGCACGCTCATCATCAACAACGACACGCCGCTTCGGCGTGAACTTGTCGATGTACTGCAAATACAACGACGCCGCCTTCACATCCCCATCCGACGCCAACCTGAACAACGAATCAATCACAGACTGCGTCCGCTCAGGATGAATATTCAACTCCGCACACCGACGATCCCACTCCTTCACAAAC
>Ga0208181_1000813_pt1 | contig 13787 bp, 18 predicted proteins | sample MalvirDeepMed_s6_FD_184244 | JGI IMG/M metagenome (GOLD analysis project Ga0208181, IMG submission 184244) | Marine viral communities from the Global Malaspina Expedition - Malaspina viral metaG DeepMed_s6 (SPAdes) (version 2) | ecosystem: Environmental > Aquatic > Marine > Oceanic | place... | reverse complement strand
GTTGCTATGGCATGAAGACCCCCACATAGTGGTATGCCCATACGCCCTCCCCGTGGTGTTCTAGGCATACAGACCCCCTTGCCCTGCCTTGGCCCTGGTAGCCCCGTACAGGGTGGCACAGGTCTGGAAGGCAAGCTGTGCTTGGGGTAGGTTGACCTTCTCCCATAAGACGTTGTGCGTATCTTTGAATATATAGACCACATAGGCCTGATGCACCAACGGGGTGCTGCCACCCATCTCCTGCAGGGCCAGACTATATCCTCCAATCTGGGTCGCATAGACGGGATTGCGGAATGTCTTTTTGGCTCGCTTTTGCTGTCCCTTTTTGTCTAGGTCTGGCTTGGCGTTTGCATCTGTGAGATAGCGGTACTCGTCTGTTGTCTTCCAGTCGAATAGGGTCGGCACTCCATCCACCGTCCCTATGGCATCCAATGTACCTCCATAAAGCAGTTCAGGGTGGTATACCATCATCTCTGAGTGGGTTAGATTCACCCCGTTTTCCATGATGTTGGAATACCAAGCACCATAGAGCGGAGAGGCATCAACGGGCTGCTCCCCTGTCGCTACATATTCGCTAATGCTGTCATGCAAGTCTTTGCCTATCTGCTGGGCCTCTTTCCCTGCTCGCTTGAACTCCTGTGGATTCGCCGTTTGCCTGTACAGTTTAACCGCCCACCCCATTAACGCATCAGCCCCCGAACTGTCGGCATATCTGCTCATGCTAGAGCATGACGGCAGACCCAGGGTTTCCGACACCCTAGAATCTCCTGTCACATGGTACAGGTGCTGTTCGCTTTCGCCCCGTTTGATGGTCTCCATCCTGATGCTAACTTGAGACATTGCGTACCTCGGTCAGGTCGCCATAGGCATCCTGTGGGATGCGCACCTCTGCCTCATTCCAATAGCGGTCAATCTCGGCGGAGAACCAACTTGCTACTGTGGATTTTCTCAGCTTGTCCACTGGCTCACCTTCGTCATTCAACAGCTTGCCAGCGATGGCGAGGTCAACGTACATCCGCACCCGTTCGGTGGCCTGCATCTGTGCAGTCCTGGCGTGGGTGTTCCACTGGTCGAACCTAGCCTTGAGGTCTGGGCGCAATGCTGGCCCCTGGGATATGCCCTGAGTGGCGTTTTGAGGGGGGCTAGGGCGATTTTGGGGTGCTGGGTTGGGGTTACCATTGGATGGGGGTGCAACAGGGGTTTCTTCGGTAATGACCACGCCCATTTCCTCGGCTGCTCTGACCAGATGCCCTGATGGGGGCTGCGCAGGTTCTATTTTGCGGATGTTGTGGGTGTAGTCATTCGGCTGCACCTCCAGTGAGTAATGCCCACCGACCTCCAGCTTTGACCGATGGAACCCATTCGCCTCGTATGTGGTGGACTCGTTTCCCACTTGGCACTCCACCTTAAACTTCGTGAAAACATCTGGTTGCCCTGTCTTTTTGTTGGTGAAGTTAATCTGCTCCATATCCCCTAGACTAAGCACCGTGGCCTCGACTCTATAATTCTCTGGCACGTTATGGCCTCCTAAACTTCTATTATACTTGTATCATTCAGTACCCATGTGCGCTCTTCTGTGGTCAGCCGTTCCATCGGCTTGGGTATTCCAGAGATGAGCAATCGGCGTATCAATACGTCGTAAGGCTCACCACCCCGTAGGTATCCCTTCAAGGCCCGTAATGTGGCCCTGCTAACGGGGATTCTGGTTTCCGATCTAGTGGTCAAAATATCACCTCCCTTCCTTTTGTATGTGGGGCAGGGAGAGCGATCTATACGCAGGAGAGCCGTTTCTTTCTTTTATTTTTGGCTTGTGTCCCTTACCCTGCCCCACTGAGACACCATGTAATTGTACACCTTTTACAAGGCTTGGAGAATGGGAGGGCTGTTGCCAGCCCCCCCCTAATCCCTATACCGTCAGGAGATCGTATGCCCTCTGGCGTAGCTCTGCCCCGTTCCCGAACCATGACGCATCCAAGCGGCGGTCATCCCTGTATTCCCCCCCTCTCACTGGACGCTCATGGTCTACATAGTAGGAGACTGCATTGAGCGCAGCCCACTTAGTACCAGCTATCCCTCCCACCGTATTGGTGGGGTGGTTTAGCAAGTCTAGTGTAGTCTCGTAGGACTTGACGATGCGATGGTCTTGGTCGGCGTATGTTTTATCTGCTTGGAACCTGTATACCTGTTGCAGATAATCCTGCACCTCAATCACCGTCATGCGGGTGTTGACCAACTGGTCAACCTGTCGGGCGAACATCTCGTAGTAGGCGTGGGCTAGGCCCAGCACTTCTCTGGCCTCATTCGCCCTCGTTAGGACATTCTTCGTATGTTTGGCATAAAAGCCACCCCCACCTTGTAGGGCTGCGCTGAGGGTATTGGCGCAGACCACCCGTATCGGGGTCAACTGCATCCGTACCGCTTGGCTCCCGTCGTGGCTGTTGCTGAGCAAGATAAACGGTTGCACCACATCCCCAGGGACTATCTCAATATCCTCTGGTAGTTTAGCCAGCAAGAACACCTTGCGCCCTCCGAACAAACTCCCTGCCGTGTGGTAGATGGCTTCTCCCATCCCCACCACCCCATCTAGCAAGTTCGTACCATCGGTATTCTGGAGGGGTTCGTAACCCTCCCCCATGATGCTGAAGACCTGTTGTGTATCCTCCCGAACAATAGCTGCCTTGCCAGCTACCTCCTCAAATCCGCCGTGGCTATTCCGAACGTATACGGGCTTCTTAATGACCGTCCAATCCAGACCCGCAGCAGCAATGGCCTCTGCTGCTGTGGCTGGGTTATCCAGCTTGATTCCAAGCCCGTGCCAAGGGGTCGCTCCCGTGTACATCATCCCGTCTGTTGCTGTAATTCCTGCTGGCATTATGCCCTCCTCTTTTTAGACAGCGGCTCCCCATTTTCTTCTCTTCTCGTTATATACGCCTTGGCTTCTGCGATGGTGTCGTAATGCGGACACTCCTCATCCGACCACGCCATCCCTGTCGGGCTGTGGTATGTCTGCACATACCACTCGCCCCGATGCCGTCCCTCCTCCCAGTTGCAACGGATAATCCGCTGCCCCCGATAGGTCGTTGCCATCTTCCCCGTTCTGACCATGTGTGGCCTCCTTCAACTGCTCCTGAGATTTGACCGCTCCTTGGGACTTGCGGCCTGGGCAGTTCACAGGGATTTGACCTAGACTTGCCACATAGGTCTGTAGTTATCGTCTCATAACGTCATGAGATGGCTCACTACAATCCCTGCCCCCCCCTGCGTCTAGTCTATCTTATAAAATGCGATGTCTCCCATCCGATTGATGGTGACCCGTAGCGCACTCTCTCCCTTGTCCAGCCCTGTAATCACCTCGCACTGTGTAGCGGTCAGCCCACGCATGGGAGCGTAGCCAAACCCCTCAACATTCCGCTCGTAATGCTCCAGAATATCAGATGGAATAACAGCCAGGGGTTCGGTTTCCTGTGGGCGATACTCTACAATCCGCTTCCACCCCTTGAAGTCTGTCCGAGAGTATCGCCTATCCTTTACAACGAACCAAGCGTATCGTCCCATCATGGCCTCCTACTAAAACCCCTTATAGTCTCTGAATTCAGGGTACGTCTCCTTGCTTGGTTTGTACTGACGTACCGCAGGGACATATCTGGCGAGCCTTGCTGGAATGACAACAGTCATGTCACAGGTGTCGCAGCATCGCCCACCCTCTACAACAGGCTCCGCATTGTTGCCATCCGACCAGCCGTACCAAGTCGTCTCAATTGAATCCCCACAGATTGAGCAATCCATGTTAGTTGGCCTCCTTTGCCAGTAGGTTCTTGAAGAGACGCACATCGCCCTTCTTGCCGTTTTTGGTGAACGCCCCTCTGTACTTGAAATTCTTCCTGCTGATGCTCACGGTCGAGCAGTATTTGTAGACATCGCCATTGCCGTCCGTTACCTCAACCAGAAAGTTCAACTTGTTCTCTCGCCGTGCCCTGGCCTTGGCGTTCCCGTTGTCAGTCCAGAACCACGTATTTTTGAGACTCTCATGGTTATCTAACGCCCCCTCAACCGCAATACGGTCTGCCTCTGTCATTCCTGGCCTCCTATAATTAACCCCTGTTATTATTTGACCCTCGCCTTGGGACGGGGTCTGGGGCTTACTAGGGGCCGTAGCCCCTAGCCCTCACCTGATAATGATGTTCCACGTTTGACCGCTGCCTGACCACCGATTGAGCGGTTCGTAGTAGGGCAGGAACACGGTATAACCTCGCCGAATAAACCGCTGCCTCGCTGCGTTTGCCTCCGCCTCCGATGTGTATGTGTACTGTGTCGCCATGTTAGTTGCTCTCCTCTAGTGTTGCGTGCTGTTTACAATGTAATTATACACAATTTACAACCTTTGTACAGTATATATCATGCCTAGATTGTACGAGTTTAGAGCAATATTGCCCAATTTGGCTGTTTTGGGGCATTTTGGGCATAAAAAACTTGCAGACTGTACAGCGTAGGAATAATTGTACAATTGATGCGTTAAGGGCAATGCCCTGTCTCTTACTATGGGTGGGTGCTAAACAGGGGGGAAACGCCACTTTTCAGACAGACGAAAAATAGACAAAAATAAGGAGCCGAGTTCAGTGGGTTCCTATCACGAAACTCGACTCCCTATTCCAAGCGCACATACTAGGAGGCCATTCTTAATATGTGCTGTCCTCAGTCTATCATGGTGGGGCATACATAACAATGCCACAGATACAAAGGGGAAAGTATCTGTGGCACATCAGAAGGAGGCCAACGCTGGCAAGGCGCAAGCCACCATTACTATATCATCTATAGGGCTACATATCCATCAGGTGTCCATCTATACCATGTGCCAGCATCTCGCTTAGTCCATGTACCAAGTTCATTCTTACCCCCTCCAAAATAGGGACGGGCATGGTTCTCAGCAATGAGGATATCGTTGACGTTCTGATTATTGACCCAGAGGGTTCCAAGGATTCTGCCGAACTTGCCCTTGCCCTCTTTGCTGGTTTGCAGATAGACAGACCGCTTGCCCCGTTTGCCCTTGAGCGGCTCTGCTGCCTTGAGTAACTCCTTGAGTCGGGCTTTACTCGCTAACCCCAAAGCCTTTTCTACTTTGTTTCGGGTGCGACTCTCTGGGGTGTCGATACCCATGAGTCTAATGCGTTCCTTGTAGATGATTTTGAACCCCAGGTCTATATCGGCATCCACTGTGTCGCCATCTACTACCCTGGTGACAACGCATCTATATATATAGTTCGGACTTATCATCTCAGTCCTTCCGCAATCAATAGTCCCAGAATCGCCAACACCAGGGGGATCAGCAACATTAGCCCGCCCTCTATGCGGCCCACCCTCTCTCGGACATCCATCAGACCCTGCCACATCTCCCATGCACCATTGGAATTGAACGCCCCTGCGGTCAAGGGGCTGTTCGGGGGCTTCCATTTCCGTCTTTTCTGGAAAGGCCACATGGTTATCACTGGATGGCTGGGACTGCCATAGATACCTCGACGTTGTCTGTGTTAGTGAAACTCTTGTAGATTACAGATGTCGCTACAGTAAAGGCCTTCGTTGCCAAGTCCGAATCCCCGCCCGTCTCATTCAAGGTTATTTCCATCGTGCCAGCCTTAACCCTATCAATTACGCAACCACCGCCCTTGGAATATATGTTGGTTAATCGCAGAACGTCAATTTGTCCATTAACTCCGCTAGATGCGCTGGTAATTTTCAACTGGTCATAATACCCGCCGCTGGTCAGCATATCGTCGGCTCGATTGCCTCCATTAATGCCTCTGTTGCGTGGGACTCCTGCCACGGCTGCAATTGATTGGCCGTCGCTGGCATTGCCGCTGATTATCAGGTTGTGTATCTCTGAGTTAGTGATGGCTAACGTCTCGCATCTCCACCTGTCCACGTACATCGTACCCACTTCCAGGTAGGTTTCCGTGAACGCTGGGTCTACCACGGTTGGCAGTCCTCCTATGATGATTACATTGCTTTCTCCGCTTGGGAGGGCCGAACCTGTGTACGCCGTGCCAAGTGATATAGAATCAATCTCCACCAACCCAACGCTAGTTGCACCTAAATCCAAACGCAGGGTATTGTATTCTTGAGCCGCAAAGACGGGTGTGTCTAGAGGTGCTGTATAGATGCCTGGGTCGCCACGAGCAAAGCTGCTGCCCTCTAAGACCTCTGCTGCTACCACGCCCGTCCCGACTACAGAGCCACCTATGAGTAGACTAGCAGCGAGTTGAGGAGACAGGCCAAATGAACGCAAGATGGTATATGGCATCTTAGCCATGGTGAACGCTGCCCTCCACTTAGCCGACTCCGACTGAACATAGTCAACCTTTGCCATTATCCAGTCTCGCCAGTATTGTGCCTTGCGATAGGCTGCTAGAGGTGAGCGGAGGAAAGCCCACCACCCAAACTCCAGGGCCAGTAACAACCTAAGAAATATTTCAGCTATCCACATCTACTCGCTCTCCAGTATCTTGAAACTAACTCCCGCTAGGAATCCAAATACAGACCCCACCACGGCGGTCACTATCTCCACAGCACCCATCCAGTATCCAATGTACAGGGCCACACAGGCCACAACAGTGCCTGCAACAATGCTCGCCATGATCTGCGGTCTGAGTTTACCTATCATTGCCACCATTCTTCTTTGGCCCTGTTAGGATACCTAACTTACCACCGAGTTCGCCCCATTCTGGCACACTAATCTTGCCATCCTTGAACGCTCGTATTCCCCACTCGGCAACAGCCTTGCGCTCTGCGGCTGTGTCCAACTTGGCAACCATCCTCATCGCCAGTTCTATCATGGCCCGTTTATCCGCTGGCAAAAACTTCATCAGCATCTGCAACATTATAGCATCTCCTTCGCTCTTAGCTTTGCCACCACGGCACTCAGACTACGTTTCCTACGGTCAGGCTGGAGGCTTAAGGTGTCATTATCAGCGTTGTAGTCGGTTTCCATAACAAAAAATGTGCGGACATCATCTAGCGATGGGCTTGCAGCCGTGGTTGGTACTAGGTCTTGTATACGAACAACATCTCCTGCCCGTACTCTCCACTTCTCTGCTTCCTCTAGCCTGCCTCCCGTTGCCCCTGTGGTGCGATAGATGCGCCCCGTGATGTTAAATGCCTGTGTCTGCCTGGGTAAAGCCTCTTCACGGGCATGGCTTGCTGCGGCATCTGCCTGAGTATTGGAGTTCGTCCCTGTTGGCACCGTGAACTTCACTTCACGGCGTGGGTATAGCAGAAGGCTCGTGGCATCTGTCTGGACAGTCCCTGCCGAATTTCCAATATAAGGGATGACGGCATTACGCACCTCTAGGGCTGACTGCTGTAGGCTCAGGTTGCCCAAGTCCTTCAACCAGACATACCAATCAATAGTGCTGGCATCTCGTTTGAACAGATAGGGTTTGCGGTCATCCCAAATCGCAAAAAACCAGATGGCCCCGTCACTATCCGAAAGCTGCGTCAACTCGTTAATGCGAGTCTGAGGATACGCATTATCGGATAGGTTGATTCCAGCTAGGTCTCGGCTCCCTGCGGCAATGTTGCTCTGGTCGGTGTTTATATCGGGACATTCTCGCGTTAACATCTCCTTGATAATGTCATCTATCTCGTGACCACTACCACCCGTCCAATCCGTATGCCCTCCAGTATCGTCACTATATAGCTGGTCACGACACGCACTCCAATAACCCATAGCCGTGACCCTCATACTCCGCTCTCCCGACTGCACCAGTAGCTCAACCTGCATGATGCGCCCTTCCCATATCAGGGTCAGGTCTTCGTGGATTGTAATGCGATTGAAGTGGTATCCTCGCTTGCCTTCTTTGCTAAGCCAGAGCCAAGCCTGTCCGATTGTAGTGGCTAGCGTAAACGTGCAGACCTTAAAACCGCCATTGAGGGCTGTGCCAAATATGAGCGAACCCACCCTGTCGGTCAGTTCTTCAATCAGCGTGGGCGTGGTGAGGTTATTGTCATATAGCCGTATCTGTAGTCTGGGCTTGAGTGGCATCTTACGCTCCCATCACATGGAGGAACCGTGGGCGATAGGTCACTGATACAGTGTATGTATCTCCTATGGCATAATCCGATGATGTCACGTGGGCTAGAACGTACACACGAGTCCCTGCAGGGTGCGCCTCTGGGCTACGCCCAAGCTGGTTAGACGGGAAACTCTGCACCACATTAGAGGCATCCAGTAGGTATAATCCTTTGGTGTCGCTCATGGAATCGAGTAGGATAACATCTGCTGCGCTAGTCTTGGAGACGTAATTAGCCCCGAAATCCACGGGCATTAGGAACACAAAGTCCAACCACCACTTCCACTCCTGACCGTCATTGCTAGATGTCATGGACACATTATCAAATGTCTCAAAGATATGCAGAACAAAGCTGGCCTCTGTCTGGTTATCAGGAGTCGATATCGGGGGGATGGTCACGGTTCCAAGGTCTAGAATATTCCTAGTCGCCGTCGTACTGGCCCCAAGGCTTTGCGTGGGCAGGCCGACAAAGCTAGTTGTAACAGGGTCGTTATTGCCTATCAGCGAGAACCCCCCATAGGTGAACCCTACCCCAAAGAGGAAGTCGTCCGCATTGAGAGTACGAGTCGAGCTATCGCCAGTTCCATTGCTCGCCCATGCACCCACTAGAACCCTAAACTGTCCACGGGGTACAGGAGCAGCCATTGTAAAATCATGCCTGAACCACGTTTCGACAGTATTCATGTCGGCTACCGACCCACTAATCTCTAATTCAGAGTGACGAGCCGTGCCACCACTATAAGCCGAATTAACTACGTCTGTCGCTTCATTTTCATCTAGATTAGACATTGTTTCAATCACGTTAGCTGTTCCATCGGCTCCCTCAAACCACAGGTCGTCATACTGTCTGGAGCCATGCCTTGCCCCTGCCCAGAACTCGTCGTGGGACTGAGCCTCCGCAATCCTCACCTGTAGCATTGCTGGTATGTCTCCTGGTACGTCGTGTATATCTATGTAGTTGGTGTGAGCCTGTGCAGCATCGTCATAATGGTTAGCAATGCTCCGACTGCTAGCCCATGCCACAGGGACAGCCGAGGCTAGGACTGCTATCACGTTGTCAATGTAGACTACTCCTGTGGCATCTGCCGCAGTAGCCTCAAGGCGTATTCTAAGGTCGACATCCCCTGCGCCCCCTGGTGCGGTTTGATTATTAGCAGTGAGTTTCACAAAGCTAGAGGCATTGACCGTTGTCGTGGAGTGTTCTGTATCTGTGCCTGAGTCGTAGTCCAGTTCCATGACCACCTTGCAGTTGGTAAGTTCGTCCACCCGAACCCAGCATTGGAATGACCAAACCTCGGTTGCATCTACATCACCGAGAGTTTGGAACCGCTCTATTACCTGACCGCTCCCCCCAGAATCTGTCATCACCAATTTGAGGCTGGCATTACCGTCCTTCTTCACGGATGTGTCTCTTGCCGTGGTTCCCGTGGCGGTCTTGCGTTCTGTCCAATCTGCGAGGGCTGTCCCTGCCACCTCAAACCCTGGGTCTAGGACATAGTTTTCAATCGTCTCCTCCGCACCATACGCAAACGGCTTACACGTTAGCTGGAGGGTGGCACTGGCAAAAGTCGTGTTCTGGCTATGTACGGGGCCGAACTCGTCCCCCAACGACAAAGTCCCAGAAAGCACGTGAAAATCGACTTGGTTAGTCGCTCCCTCCCATTTACGCCTGAGAATAAGCTGAGAACCAAGACCCGTCGTGGTGTATTCTACCCCTCGCTCTAGCAGGCTGTTGATAGCGTTGATGTTGCTTATCAGATTATCTTGACTCGTGCCGTGGATGCGTAGAACAACCCCAACAAGTCGGTTGGCGTATACCCTCTCCGTAATGTCTGAGCCATGTCGCAATAGGCTGGCTCCTCCACGAGCCGTTCTTGTAGGAGGGGGAGGAGCTAGAAACCCCTGACGGGCAGAGTAAGCCGAGCCATCATTCAAGTTCAGCGTTGTATCGTCATTAAGCAATTGAAGTGTCCACGCCATTAGAGAATCATACCTCCATCACCCATATCATCCTCGTGAAATTCGAGCGAGGTATCAATGTGCTTCCCGTTGATGCCAAGAAACACTTGGGACGTCCAAAACTTGGGGTCTCCCCCTGACGCCATGAAGGCATTTAATGTCGCTGCGGCTCGCTCATCTCTCATAATTTGTTCTACGGTCATCGCCCCAGCCTTCGCCCCACCTCCTGTTCTAACCCCTGCTCCACCTCCTGTAAAGGTGGGTGCATCTATGCCACCGTGCCCTAGGAGTTCACTAGTGAACTCCGAGCGTCGTTGTTTCAGGTGTTGCATCTGCGCCCTTGAGAGGTCATCTAAAGCCTCTTCCAATGTCCCACCGTGTTCTTTTTTCAATGTATGGGCTAAATCTAGTATGTTCTTGTCCATCTCACGCCCCAAATCCTGCAATAGTTGCCCATATTCCAAGAAGGGGTCGTCCATTGAGTCGCTGAGTCGCTCCATCGCTGGAGCAAGTACCGTATCCGTTTTATGGGCAACCCTATCAATCTCATCGCCTACATTTGCAACACTGGTAGCCACCTGTTCCATGTGTCCCCGACTTTGCTCAGCAGCGTCTTGGGTCTTACGGCCCCAATCTATCGTAACTGTGTCCAACTTATCCAGAGCCTGTGATAGCGTCGGAATGGTAAAGGCACTTATCTCGTTGAGTGTCTCAATGATAATATCAATTGGCCCTGCTATCTTTCTGCCCCACTCTACAATCTTTTCAATAATCCAGTTCAACGCATTGCCGACAATCTCCTTGATTAAATCAAACTTGGTGATGAAAGCAACGGTCAGAAGGCCGAGGATGATAATCACAGCACCTATACCTGTTGCCCCTGCAAGTGTCATCCATGCAGCAGTAACCATTCCTATCCCTGCTACAAGGGCTGGAATCATAGAGATTATCAACAGGATTGGCCCACCAATCAGGCCGATGGCTGTGCCTAACGCAAGTGCTACAGCCCCTGCCTGAACTATCGCTGGGTTCATCTCCTGTAGGCGTTTGAATATGCCACGCAACCCATCAACTAACGGCAAGAGAATAGGTATCAGGGCTGCTCCGATAGTTTCCTTGAGGTCGCCCAAGTCGTTACCAAGCTGCCTGAACGGGTCTACATCAGCTTCAGCAGCTCCCCCCACCTTCCCCAACACCAACGCCAGCCTTTCACCAAAGCCAGCTGTCTTATCAAAAACAAGACCCACGCTCTCCGCTTGATGAACTTGCCCACCCAGAGCCTTGCCCATTGTTTTAGCAACGGACTCCATTTTCAACCCTGATGCAGCAGAGGCATCCATGACGGCTGGCAATGCTGCCATCGCTTGGTCAACATCTCCAAGGATGGTAGTCAGGATGGTCAGGACACGAATTTGGGCTTCATCACCGAAATTAGTTTTGTCCTGTAGCGCAGCCGTTGTGTCCATAATCTTGGACTTCACGGTATCAAAGTTAACACCTGTTGACTCCACGCTGCTAGCTAGGGTCTTGATAGCCCTCTCCTGCTCCATCGCAGCACTAACAAAGGACTTGATAGCCAATGCCCCAGCAGCACCCATAGCAGACAAGGCAATGCCAGCAGTCCTAGCACCCTTGCTGAACCCCTCCATGCGAGCCTTGATATCCTTGAAGGCAGCTTTAGCCCTTGTGATATCTGCGTTAACCTTAACTACTATTTCATTTGCCATAGTTATCCAACTCTAGACAGGTTCGCCAGTTGTTCTTCCATGCCCTGCGCCTTATTTGGCACAGCATCATCTCCCACTAGGCTGAGTATATTCATGATCCCAAACAACAAATCGGTGTCTTCCTCCATTAACTGGGATGGCAGACATCCATATCGTTGGCATAGTCCATCAATCAACTTGGCTCGCATAAGAGGCCACGGTTGACCGATGATATTGCCATCCCTATCAGTACCACCGCCAACGTGCTGCCAGCGTTCTATCTCTATCCTAAAGGGTCTGACGGCTGCGTCGTCACCTCCACCCATTGCTGAAGGATGATATTGGCTAGGTCTATGGGTATCTGATTCATTCCATTACCCGTGCATGGGTATGGCTTTCCATCATCATCCTGTAGGTTCCATTCGACCAGGATGCTCTCACCAAACAGGTGAAAGACCTCTAACTGTCTCTCCGATGCTATCAAGTCCTGAATGGACAAGAACGTCCCCACTGGTACATCCAAACGCACAACCACCTCGGCCCCGTCATAATCGTCCTCAAACTGGAGTCGTGCTGTGCGCTTGGGAATTCGGAAACCTTTCGCTGCTTTCTGCGTGGCTACCATGATCCCCTCCCCCTTATATTATGTTGTCCAAGTGGGTGCTGTGCCGTTTTGCAGTACACCAGGGACACTCCATGTCAGTTCGCCGCTGGATGCTCTGGTGACTGCATAGTCGGTCAGGAACTGCTCGCTGGCTAGAATCTGCCCCGACATCGTCAGCGTCACAGTCCTCGCTACCGAGGCACTGCCTACCGTCTTAAAAACGTCATGCGACATATTGGTCGCATCGTTGAATACGCCATCATAGGTTGCGCTCAAATCTGCCAGCAACAACAGCCGTTCTATCGCCGCCTTGTCAACGCCTGTGACATCCTGTACTGCCCGTGGGATTGACCAGCTTACCCCTGTGACATCATTGCTGATGGTACGGGCCGAGGTTCCGCTATCGTCAATTGCCACTGCCAGCGTCGGTGCCTCTTTCGCCATTTCTTACCTCCTTATTTTCCTGCCTTCTGCGGCTTCGTTAAATTCGTCTACCCATCTATCTGGCTCCATTGCGTTATGCTCTACTCGCCCTGCCTCTAACCTTGGCAAGTCTCTGGTCAACCACGGCCCACGATCCAGCTTCTTCCAGTGGTCGCTCCCGAAACACCTCTGCCCTGCTGGGTAGTGCAGGGTGATTAACCCCTCGCCCGTAACCTCGGCCCTGTAATGCCTTTCCTTGTCGGCCCTAACAAAATCGTATTGAGGGCTTTCGGCCTCAACGGTTGTCGTCCATCCCAGCAGATAACGAGGGCAGTCCACCTCTGCACAGGTTGCCCTGCGCCAGTGCGAATCCTTGGGCCATGTGACCTGATACCGACTAGTACGCTGTATCATCTACCGTCTCGCCCCTGCGGTATGCGACTATAAACTTGGCATTGTTAAACGTACCTGTGGATGTCACTCTCAGGTAACGGTTGACCGTCCCCGTTATCGTCACCCTCTCGGCTGCTGGCTCTGCACCGTTTGCCACAGCCGTAAACGACACAAGGTCTGTCCAATCGGAATCATTAGGGCTGTCCTGTATCTTGAACGTGGGGGTTCCCGTGTTGATGTCTATGATGTGGAGATACGCTGCCAAGCCAGAGGCCGAACTAGCCCCATCATCCTTGGAGGATGTATTCCCTGCGCTGCTCTGCGTTGCCTCCGCTGCAAACAGGACTCCCCACTCCAGCCCGTTCCCCTGCCCCAGACATTGAGTCGTTAAGGCCAAAGCCTTGTCCTGTGACTTCGTACCATCGTAGTTGATTTGCTTGGCAACCAGCCCTGCTGCTGGTGAGTCCGCTGCCGTCCCTCTCGTGTATGTCACTATAACGTCTGTGGTGGGTAGGGCTGATAGGGTGGCATGACCCAGCAACGCCCCATCATCAAACCAACTTGAGAATGCAATCTCCCCGTCCCCATGCCCTGCAAGGCGTACCATGCCAGCACTCTCTATAACAGGAGCATCTAGCG